>Ga0154382_178_pt4 | contig 14395 bp, 11 predicted proteins | sample RifGroB1_FD_105626 | JGI IMG/M metagenome (GOLD analysis project Ga0154382, IMG submission 105626) | Bdellovibrionales bacterium GWB1_55_8 | reverse complement strand
AGGAAGCTCATCTCGAACGCTTTTTGTAAACTCCGTGATCGAGAGATGAAGGCCGTAATCACAAAGCGCATTCCCGTCCGCCTTGGTTCGCCATTTTGAGAGCGCCTCTTTCAGCGTCCCACCTCGCCACTGATTGGCGAAATCGATGATTGTCGTCGTTCCGCCGTGAAGTGCCGCGGCCGTTCCGCTCTCGAACGAATCACTCGACTGTGTGGATGGAAGCGGTAGCTCCATATGCGTATGTGGATCAATCCCGCCCGGGAACACGTAACATCCCGTCGCATCGAGTATGCGTTCCGCTGAAACCACCGCGCGTGAAGCCTCGGGGCCGACCGCCTGGATTTTCTCGCCGATGATATGAACGTCGGCAAGAACCTGATCCTCGGCGGTCACCACTGTGCCGCCGCGGATCAGCCATTCACTTTGGAAGCAGGCCTTGGAAGCCACCTGGCCTTACTTCTTCCGGCCGGAAGTCTGAAGAACCGCCCCGGGAAGGGCCGCGTAGAACGCGACGGAGGTCACCAGGTCATCAATGCGGACATTGTCCTGAATCGAATGCGTATCCTCTTCGCGCGCCGGGCCGAACCCGATGCTTGGGATTCCAAGCTGACCCATGCTGGAAACGCCATTCGTACTGAATGTCCACTTGCTGATGTTCGCCTTGCGTCCAAGAACGCCTTCGGCCGCGCGAGCCCCTGCCTGCACCAGCGGATGTTCTTCTGGAAGAACCCAGGTGGGAAAATACTTCTCGGTGACGAGCACCTTCCCCTTATAAGAAGGCCGATCGTAAGTAAGAATTTCGACTTTCATGCTTTCGCGATCGAAGCTCGGAAGCTCCTCGATTTGACGAACCGCGAGAGCTTTGTCTTCACCATGAGTCAGGCGCCGGTCAATGTGGATACGGCAGCCATCCGGAACCGCGCACACGCTCGGAGTCTCGCAGGAAATGTGCGTCACGGCACAGGTTCCCTTACCGAGGAAAGGATCCGATTGGAGGCTATCATTCAACTTCTCGATGTCGGCAATCAGACGGTTCATCTTGTAAATCGCGTTGTCTCCGCGCTCTGGCGCGGACCCGTGACAGGAACGACCCCGCGCGACCACGTTGATTTCCATGCGTCCGCGATGGCCGCGATAGATCTGAAGATCCGTGCACTCGCCCATGCAGACGAAGTCGACATTGCCGATGGATTTCTCGAGCGCATAGCGAAGGCCAAGACCATCGCAATCCTCTTCCTGCACGGAACCGACCACGAACACTGAAAATTGATCGAGATCCTTCCCAGCCAGTTCCTTGAAAAGCTTCGCACCATAAACCTGCGTGGCTGTCGCCGCCTTGTTGTCCGCGGCGCCCCGGCCCCAGATCACGCCATTTTCGACCTTGCCCTTGAAAGGATCATGCGGCCAGTTTTGAAGGTTTCCGACACCGACCGTATCGATGTGACCGTCGTACACGATCCGGGTCGGGCCCGTGCCGATCTGGCCGATCACGTTTCCGTACTCATCGGACCACGCTTTGTCGAAACCGAGTTTGCGCATCTCTTCCAGGATTCTCAGCGCGACATTTCCTTCTTCGGCGCTCTCGCTCGGAATCGCGATCAAGTCGCGCAAGAAATGAGCACAATCGTTCCGGTACTTTTCGGCCTGTTTTCTGAATTCCATCTGAGAATCTCCTGTTTTAAATCCATAACGCTAAAAGCCGGGGGACGCTATTTCCTTTTCCCGGGCAATCGCTTGCCGCGCTGCGCCGCACCGAAACCGAACAAGTAGACTCCGAACCCGTTTACTTTTCGCTGTTTCGGTGACTTATAATGGAGGGCCCATTTGCTATCATGGCCCTCTGTTAGGAAGGTTTTTCTATGAAAAAGAATCTGCGAATTTTCTCTCTCGGCGGCAACGAAGTTTCCCCCATGGGCCTCAAGGACCCGAAAACCGGCAGATCGATCAATCCCGATATCGATCTGCAATGGCAGCGGACGATTGAAACCTGCCGGATGATCGCGAACATCATCGAAAAACACCCGGACGACCTTTACGTGCTCACTCATGGCAACGGCCCGCAGGTCGGAAACATCCTGCTCCGGGCTGAATACGCCCGCCCGATTCTGTTTCCGCTTCCTCTCGACATCTGCGGCGCCGACACCCAGGGCGCGATGGGATACATGCTCGCGCAGCTTGCGAATGAGCTCCGTCTGCGCGGAATCGACAAGGTGGTCGCCGAAACCGTGACCCAGACATTGGTGAATGCGGACGATCCGGATTTCAAAAACCCCTCAAAGTACATCGGCAGCCAGTATTCCAGGCAGGAAGCCCAGGAGCGCCGTGAAAAGGACGGCTGGCGCACCAAGCTTTACGGGACAGACTCTGAAGGAAACGAGATCTGGCGCCGGGTGGTTCCTTCACCCGATCCGATAGACATCATCGAACTTCCGATCGTCGAGAACCAGATCCTCGCTGGCATGATTCCGATCACAGTGGGCGGCGGCGGCATTCCGATCGTCGAAGTGAAACCGGAAATCAAGGACGGGCAGGAAATCTACCATTGCAGTCACGGTGTCACTTTCGACCGCCCTCTGAAACCCGGCCAGAAGCCGGCCCGGATCTATTCAGGCGTTGAAGCCGTGATTGACAAGGATCTCGCGTCAGCCCTCCTCGGAGTCAAGCTGATCGAACGCGCCCGCGCACGCGGCCAGGAACTCGAAGTCACGCTCTCGATCTTCACTGCGGAAGACGGCGCGAAGTATCACTATAAAAAGCCGGATCAGCGCGACCTGCGCCGCCTCACACTCAAGGAAGCCAAAGAACTTTACGAGAAGAGTCCTGAAGATTTCCCTGCGGGCAGCATGGGTCCGAAAATGAAAGCCATCCTGCGTTTCCTCGAGGGCGGCGGAAGAACCGCTTACATCACCAAAACCTCTCTTTATGAAAAAACGCTCGCCGGAGAAGCGGGCACAACCGTTGTCCGCGAATAAGCGCGCGAAAAGGAGCTCTTAAAATGGAAAAGATTCAAAAAATGCTCGAGGAACTCTCGAATTTAAAAACTGACATGCATAACAAGGATTTCCTGCTCACCTGGCAGAAAACCGATGCGGAAATTCTGGCGACCCTTAAAACAGCCGAAACCCTGAAGGCTCTTTACGAAAGTAACGTTTCGACGAAGGTCTTTGAAACCGGCCTTGCGGTATCGCAGTTCCGCGACAATTCCACTCGCACGCGTTTCTCTTTTACTTCTGCCTGCAACATGCTCGGACTCGCCGTTCAGGATCTGGACGAGGGAAAATCACAGATTGCCCATGGCGAAACAGTAAGAGAAACCTCCAACATGATCTCGTTCCTCACGGAAGTCGTCGGCATCCGCGATGATATGTACCTGGGTGCGGGTCACACCTACATGAAGGAGGTCGCTGCCTCTCTCGATGACGGTCACAAGGAAGGCGTACTTCACCAGCGGCCGACCGTCGTAAACCTGCAGTGCGACGTGGATCACCCGACGCAGTCGATGGCCGATCTTGCTCATCTGAAAAATGTTTTTGGCTCGATCGAGAATCTGCGCGGTAAGAAAATCGCGATGACATGGGCGTATTCCCCGAGTTATGGAAAACCCCTCTCGGTGCCCCAGGGGATCATCGGCCTGATGACCCGCTTCGGAATGGATGTCACCCTGGCCTACCCAGAAGGTTATTCCCTGATCAACGATGTCGTCGACACCGCCCAGACGAACGCGAATAAGAGCGGCGGCAAGTTCCAGGTCGTCAACTCGATGGAAGATGCGTTCAGGGGTGCGGACATTGTTTATCCGAAGAGCTGGGCACCATTCCATGTCATGCAGCGCCGGACCGAGCTGCTTCGCTCTCGTGACAACGACGGCTTGAAGACTCTTGAGAAGGAATGTCTCGCCAATAATGCGAAATACAAAAACTGGGAATGCACTGAAGAAAAAATGAAGCTGACCAAGAATGGCAAGGCGCTTTACATGCACTGCCTGCCCGCTGATATCAGTGGTGTTTCATGCAAAGAAGGCGAGGTCGCCGCAAGCGTCTTCGATCGCTATCGGATCCAGACCTATCACGAGGCGGGTTACAAGCCGTTCGCCATTGCCGCAATGATCCTTCTGGGACGCTTCAAGGAGCCTGCGCAGGTTCTTGAGCGACTCCTCGCCAGCAACCGGAAACGCGTCGGCGCCTGATCTGACGGAACGCTTTCACGAATAGAATAAGGGGGACTCCATTGCTGGAATCCCCCTTTTTTTATTCGATTCGCGGAATCAGAGTGCCGCTACCCGCTCGTTGAACTGTTTGATCTTCTGGTCCCATTGCGGAAGTTCCGAGAACTTGCGGTCCCAGAACTCAGGATCCCAGAGTTCGCGAAGCTCCTCGGCTGTCCTGCCCTGCTGCTCCACCCAGGTGAAGTACTTGAGGTTATGCAGGGCTTTTTGATCGTAGTAGCCGAGCTCTTTCATGTTGTCGGTGCCCACGCCGCGGAGATAACGCTCGAGATCCACTTCAGCCTGCACGTCATTGTATGCGCCACGCTCTTTGGTCAGCTCACCGAGGCGTGATTGATACATTTCAGCCGAGTCCGTGAAGATGGTCATGATCACGTCATCGGATCCGAATTCAAAATATTTCGCCATCTTGATCGCGGCGAGCATGTTGCAGATGCTCGAAATACCGAGCAACGGAAGTTGATTCAGCACCTCTTCGCTCACGCCCTGGCGCAAAAGCGCCTTGCGGCCAGCCGGATCATTGAACAGGCGAAGAACGCGCATGGTGTTCTCATCGTCCACCGCCACGACCGCGTTCGTATTGCGAACGTTATGAACCCAGGGAACGTGCTTGTCCCCGATACCTTCAATGCGATGGTCACCAAAACCGTTCATGAGGAGCGTCGGGCATTGCAGAGCTTCAGTGGCCGCCACGCGCACACCTGGCGCCACCTTGCGCAGATAATCGCCGGCTGAAATCGTTCCCGCCGAGCCGGTCGAAGAAACATAGGCCGCCAGGCGGCCCTTCCCCCCGCTCGCCTTGCGGAAGGCCTCTTCCACGGCATTGCCGGTAACGTGGTAATGCCAGGAGGAGTTACCGAACTCCTCAAACTGGTTGAAAATGATGGCGTCTTTGCGGGTTTTCTTGATTTCCCAGCACTTGTCGTAAATTTCCTTCACGTTGCTTTCGCAGCCCGGAGTCGCGATCACCTCGGCGCCGATCTTATGAAGCCACTCGAAGCGCTCACGGCTCATGCCTTCGGGCAGAATAGCGACCGAGGTGCAGTCCAGAAGCGCGCAATCAAATGCACCGCCGCGGCAATAGTTACCAGTGGAAGGCCATACGGCTTTTTGGGTTTCCGGATCAAATTCACCTGTCACCAGTCGCGGAACCAGACAGCCGAAAGCCGCGCCGACCTTATGCGCGCCGGTCGGAAAATACTTTCCAACCAGGCCGATGACGCGCGCCTTGGTTCCCGTGATTTCCCGCGGAATCTCGACCGTATTCACATCGCCATACAGTCCGCTCTTCACATCATTTTTCCAGCTGATCCGGAAAAGGTTCAGCGGATTCACGTCCCAAAGCCCGATCCCAGGCAACTTTTTCTTGATGGAATCCGGAATCTGCTCCGGATGCATCTGCTGTGAAAAAGTAGGGATCACAATCCCGCGTTCCTTGCACCTTTTGGCGGTTTTCTGAATGACGGCTTCGTTCATGGGTCGGTCCTTAATTGTAGGTTTGAGAACTCAACGTACAAAGAAGATCGTACCAGGGTCAAGAACCAAGGTTCAGCTGGCGGAGCGCAGCCATTTCAGGAGCGATCACCCGGGGCGCGCCTACAGTCTTCATCGCGCTTGCAACGTCCTTCAATCCGTTTCCGGTGATCAGTACGACGACGGTTTCATCAGAAGCGATTCGACCTTCCGCGTACGCCTTGCGCAAACCGGCAACCGCCGCCGCTGCTGCCGGCTCCGCGAAAACGCCCTCGCGTCTTGCAAGGTGCGGAATAGATTCGAGAATCTCTGTATCAGCTACGCGCACGGCAAAGCCCTTGGAATCTCTGACCGCAGTCACAGCCGCATCACCATCCCTTGGAAGGCTGACTGAAATGCTATCGGCGACCGTTTCACCCGATACGGTCGGGATCTGGCCGTTGGATTCAAGCGCACAGGCAATCGCATCGCTTTTTCCCCCTTGAACAGCGATCAGCTGCGGAAGACGATCGATCCACCCGAGCGCATGAAATTCCAAGAACCCTTTCCAGATGCCGCTGATGATGTTGCCGTCCCCCACGGGCACAATGACCTTGTCAGGGCACTTCCACCCGAGCTGTTCCACGATCTCGTAAGCGCAGGTTTTCTTTCCCTCGCGGGTAAAAGGGTTGTAGCCAGTATTGCGATTGTACCAGCCGTATTCAGCTGTGGCCTGCAAGCAAAGATCAAACGCCTGATCATAAGTTCCATCGACAGCGATCACGGTAGCGCCGAAAACGAGAAGTTGCGCGATTTTCGCCACGGGCGCGGCTTTGGGAACAAAAATAATGGTGCGAATACCGGTTCCAGCCGCGAGACAGGCCAGCGAAGAGGCGGCGTTTCCAGTAGAAGCTCCCGTGATCACCTTTTCGCCTCTTTCAAGAGCACGTGCGAGCGCGATAGCCCCTGCGCGATCTTTGAACGATGCGCTTGGATTCCTGCCATCGTCTTTGATGTAGAGTGAACGAAGGCCGAGTTCGTCTGCGATTCCTCGCGACCGGTAAAGGGGCGTTCCACCGATCTTCAGAGGGGAAGCATATTTGGAGCTGTCCAGAGGAAGGAGCTCCCGATATCGCCAGATTCCATCAAGTGCGCCTCCCTCCACATCGGACCTTTTCAGGCGACGCTTCAGACCTGTCAGGTCGTATTGAACCAGGAGATTTCCCGAGCATTTCGGACAATCGTAATCCGAACTTGCAAGTTCCACCTCAGCGCCACAACGAGCACACTTGAAACCAATGGATTTTCCCATCAGAAATATTTAGCCCCTCGCGCAGGTCTACGCAACACTCATCCCCATGGGATGGGGTCCATATTATAAGGATTTAACAAGACATTCAGGGGTCACGAGCGGTTGTCGATGTGTGTATGAAGGAATCCTGAACGCATGCTGAGAGCACTTATCGATCATCTGCACACCATTCGTGGAAAGGTCATGCTCCTGCTGACCTTGATGTTCGTGGTACTGGTTGCCAATACGGTCATGAGCAGAGATATCGTCGATGAGATGCAGGATGTCGCTTCGCGGCGGAAGGCGATGCTTGAGCTTGTTTCAGCCGCCAAGGGCATCCGAGCAAATACAATCCTGCTTTCGAACCAGGACGAAAGAAAACGGGAACCGACGCTCTTTTCAATTCAACAACGCAAGACAGACCTGGAGCGCGCGTTCAGAAAGTTCCGCGGCGGCATTTTCTGGGACAACGTCCCTGCGTTGAACGAGCCTTTCGTGGACAACGCCATTCAGCATCTCGAAAATCTTTGGAGAGAGAATACCTCGCCGGCACTCGATGCATTACTCGAAAACCCAAAAGATCCAGTCCGGCTCAAGGAACTGCAGGACCTGCTCGAAAATTTTCTACTGGTTGTCACGGAGACTTCGAAAGCCGTCGACAAGACTGTTGAGGAAAAAATAGCGGATTTCCGCGATCACCAGTGGGATAGCCTCTTCATGATCCTGGGCACGCTCTCGCTCGCCGCTTTTATCCTGCTCCGTACCGAGCGCCGCATCCGACAGGTTTCCGAGACAGCGAAGCGCATCAATAACGGTGAACTCAATACGCGCGCGCCGGTCAGAGGACAGGATGAAATCTCGGATTTCGCAACGACATTCAATGAAATGACGACCAAGTTGATCCAGGAGAAAATCGCAAGCGAGCGCATCATCTCGTGTATCGGGGAAATGCTCATAGTCGTGTCGGCCACAGGTAAAATCATTTCCGCAAACGAAGCAAGCAGGTGGATTTCCGGGTTCGCCGCTTCTGAAATCAAGGGCAAAAGTCTTTGCGATTTTTGCGAAAGCAACGACCTTCTGACTGCCGTGCTCAAGGAGATCGAAACGTCCGGCGTCTACAGCAACGCCAATGTCCAGTTCCGGAAAGGTGAAGGAGGTAGCTTTAAGGCGTCCGTGACCGCGACCGCCCTGCCCGAGAACAGTAACGGTGAAAAGGTTTTCGTCTTCATCATTCGTGACATGACAGGATTTCACCTGCTCATGGCGGAATCAGAACGCCGCGCCGCCGCAGAGGCCGCGGTGGAAGTTGAACGCAGACGAGCGCACGAGATCGAGAACCTTTACAAGGAGCTGAGCGAACTGCGAACACACGCATTCGAAGCGAGCAAGCTTTCAGAGCTCGGCGAAATGGCATCCGGCATCGCGCACGAAATCAACAACCCGATCACCATCATCTGCGGCAAGGCCCTGCAGCTCAAAGCCATGGCGGAAAATGGCAACCTGGATGCGCTCCGCGTGGGCAAGATCGCGGACCAGGTGGAACAGACCGGGTTTCGTGTCGCGAAGATCGTGAAAAGCCTTCGCCTGCTCGCGCGTGACGGTCGCCTGGAAGTGGCCGAGCCCAATCACCTTGCCGCGATTATTTCGGACTCTTTGGATTTATGCGCGGAGAAATTCAAGAATCGGGGAATCCGACTGGAAGTAGGGGAGATTCCACCTGAGCTGACGATTCCTTGCCGCCGCGTTCAGATCTCGCAAGTACTGATCAACTTACTGAACAATGCTCACGACGCCGTTGAAGGCAGGGATGAGAAACTGGTTCGCGTCGAAGCAGCTATCGCGGGCAACAACGTGGAAATCAGCGTCACGGACAGCGGTCCCGGAATATCAGCCGAGCTCCGGGAAAAAATCATGCAACCCTTCTTCACCACGAAACCCGCAGGCAAGGGCACCGGGCTCGGACTCAGCATTTCAAGAAGCATCATGCTCAGCCACAACGGCGAAATCCTGCTCGACACCCGGTCCTACAGGACAAGATTTGTCCTGCGTCTGCCGATATCCAGCGAGTTGCAAACCGCCGATTCGCCGGTCGCAGTCTGACGAAAAACGTCCTATTTTCCCTGAGCGAAAGCGTAGCCAGCATCCACGGCCTGGATGTTCAAAGCCAACGCTTCTTTCTTCTTCAGCGAAGTCTTCAGGACGTCGTAGATACGCTCTCTCTCGAAGACCTTCTCGTGTCCGAGATAAACGCCGATAGCCACGCTGTTGGCCGCGGCTTTTATTCCGAGGTCAGCAGCGAGATCCGTCAGAGGAGCGCAAATCACTTTCACATCTGATCGCTTCACTTTGCGCTCAACGATCGAACTATTGACTATGATCGTGCCACCAGCGGTCACGTCCGCTTCAAAAGCATCGAGCGAAGGTCCGTTCATCGCGATCAGCACGTTCGGACTCTCGAACACGGGCGAACCGATCCGGCGGTCGGAAATGACGACCGAGCAATTGGCGGTGCCTCCGCGCATTTCCGGTCCGTAAGAAGGAATCCAGGATACATGGAGACCGTCGTTCATGCCGGCGTTCGCGAGCATCACGCCTGCGGTGAGCGCTCCCTGGCCGCCGAATCCGGCGATCTTGATTCGCTTCTCGCCGATCGCGCGATCGGTCGATGCCTTGGTTTTCCCTTTTTGGAGGCCAAGTGCCGAATAGATCGCTTCAGCATCGTTGGTCGGAACGGGCTTGATCATCGGCTCCCGCTCGGCCGAGACATCCTTGATGGTGCCAAGCTTGAAATAAGGCTCCAGATTATCCTGGATCCATTTGATTGAATCCTTCGGAGTCATCTTCCAACCCGTCGGGCAGGCGGAAAGGATTTCGATAAAGGAGAAGCCCTTCTTTTCCGCCTGAAGCTGAACCGCTTTGCGGATCGCTTTCCGGGTTTTCATGATGTTCTTCGTGTCCGTCACCGCGCAGCGCTCAACATAGACGGGCGCTTCGAGACCGGAAATGAGTTCCGCCATTCGAATCGGGTGACCTTCATTCATGACCGTCCGACCGCGCGGGGTGGTCTGCGTCTTCTGACCTACCATGGTCGTGGGCGCCATCTGGCCGCCGGTCATCCCATAGATCGCGTTATTGACGAAAATGACCATCATGTTTTCACCGCGATTAGCGGCGTGGATGATTTCCGCGGTTCCGATCGCGGCCAGATCACCATCACCCTGATAGCTGATGACAACGCTGTCCGGGCGAACGCGGCAAAGACCGGTTCCGACCGCCGGAGCGCGGCCATGGGGCGCCTGCACGTTCCCGGTGTTCATGTAGTAGTACGCGAAAACCGAGCAACCTACGGGCGAGATGAAAATGGTTTTATCCGTGAGCCCGAAATCTGAAAGCGCTTCCGCCACGAGTTTGTGAACGCGGCCATGCCCGCAGCCAGGACAATAGTGCGTCGTCAGCTTGTCTTTTCCGGCTTTGCGTTCAAACGTGTCATAGATCGCTTCAGGTTTGCCTTTTTTGACGGTGATGGTGCTTGGTTCCATAAATCACCCGATCCTTTTCTTGTAGGCGGCCATGATAGAGTTCTTGATGTCCTCAACGGTGGGAATGCTTCCACCGCAGGTGCCGTAGAATTCGACAGGACGCTTGCACTCGATCGCAAGCTTCACGTCGTCAATCATCTGACCCGCGGACATTTCAGCAGCGAGGAACACCTTCGCGGTCTGAGCAATTTCCGCGAGACGCTTCTTGGGAAAAGGAAAAAGCGTTTTCGGGCGAAGCATGCCGACTTTGCGGCCTTCAGCGCGAAGCTCTTCAATCGCGTTCTGAGCCACGCGACTCGTAATACCGTAGGCGACGACCACTAATTCCGCGTCGTCCGTCATGAAGTCTTCCCACTTCTGTTCCTTCAACTCGATCTCGGCATACTTCTGCTGCAAGCGCCTGTTCAGGGCCTGAAGTGCGTCGATGCTCATGTAAATCGAACTGATGAGATTCTTCTGGGTCTTCGCATCGCCGTATACGGCCCAATCCTTGTAGGGCGCGGGGCGGAACTCGTCCGGAAATTCAACGGGTTCCATCGTCTGGCCAATGCTTCCGTCCGTCAGCAACACAGCCGTGCAGCGGTATTTGTCGGCGAGGTCGAAAGCCTCGAGAGTCATGTCGCACATTTCCTGCGCGCAGTTGGGTGCCAGCACGATGTTTTTGTAATCACCGTGGCCGCCGCCCTTGACCATCTGGTTGTAATCGGACTGTTCGGGCCAGATGTTTCCCAGGCCCGGGCCAGCGCGCATGACATCGACCAATACCGCCGGGAGTTCCGCCCCGGCGAGATAACTGATGCCTTCCTGTTTCAGACTCATTCCGGGGCTGCTCGAAGCAGTCAGAACCCGCGCGCCGGCGGAAGCCGCGCCATAAACCATGTTGATGGCGGCCACTTCACTCTCGGCTTGAACGAACGTTCCACCAATGAGGGGAAGGTAATGCGCGGCCGCCTGAGCGATCTCGCTCGCAGGCGTGATAGGATAGCCGAAATAGTGAGTGCAACCCGCAAGAATCGCGGCTTTGACAACTGCCTCGTTTCCCTTGATCAGTTCCTTTTTCATGCCTTCACCTTTTTTTCCTTATAAACCGCGATCGCGCCGGGCTCAGGGCACGCGTAGTAACAGGCTTCGCACCCGGTGCAGCCATTGCCGCCGTAAACCGCATACTGATATCCAAGTTGATTGTAGGCCGGCGACAGGCTCAGGACCTTGGGCATACAGCTCTCAATGCAGAGAGCGCAGCCCTTACATTGATTCAGGTCGATTTCGACCGTTGGAAGCTTCTTTTTGACGTTCGCGGGGTTCTCCACGGGGGCCCTCCAGATCAAGTTTTCGCGCCAATTTTTAGGATGATTAGGGCGTAGCACGCGTGACACCAAAACTCAACGATGACACGGCGCACGGCCGCTTGACCCCTCGGGGTCTCCTCACCTAAAACGTTCATAGGAGCAATTCCAATGGATATGATTCTCGCTATTGACCAGGGCACAACCGGGACCACCGCAGTCCTCATGGATCGCGAGCTGAACAAAGTCGCTGAAGCCAGCGTGGACTTCGAACAGCACTTTCCCAAGCCCGGCTGGGTCGAACATGATCTCGAGGACATCTGGACCACTGTGGTGCAAACCGTCCGCGAGGTGACGAAACACATCGACGTCCGCAAAATCGCGGCGATCGGCATCACCAATCAGCGCGAAACGATCTGCTTTTGGGACCGGAAAACCGGGGAAGCTCTCGCTCGCGCGATCGTCTGGCAGGATCGACGAACCGGCCCCATCTGCGAGGCGCTCGTGAAAGCCGGAAAAGAGGAGTTTTTTCGGGATCGCACAGGTCTGCTCGTGGATCCTTATTTTTCCGGAACGAAGGTGGCCTGGGCTCTCCAGAACTGGCCGGCCGTTCAAACCGCGCACAAACAGGGGCGCCTCGCGGTGGGCACCATCGACAGCTTTCTTCTGTCCCGATTATCGGGCGGCGGAGTTCACGCGACCGAACCCAGTAATGCCTCTCGAACCCTCTGCTTTCACCTCACCCGTCACAAATGGGATCCGGAACTGACGGAAACCCTGGGCATACCGAACGACATCTGGCCGGACGTCCTGCCCTCAACCGGAGTGTTCGCAGTGACTAAGGGATTTCCGGGGCTTCCCGATGGCCTGCCTATCACCGGAATTCTGGGAGATCAGCAAGCGGCTTTACTCGGCCAGGCCTGCGTGAAAGAAGGAATGGCCAAATGCACCTATGGCACGGGCGCATTCCTTCTTCTCAACACGGGGAGAAAGCCCGTGAAAAGTCGGCACCGGCTCGTCTCAACCGTTGCCTGGGCTTTGGGTCCCGACAACTATACCTATGCGATGGAGGGAAGCGCGTTTATCGCGGGTGCCGCCGTACAATGGGTGCGGGACGGGCTGAAGCTGATCCGTTCGGCAGCCGAAATCGAGACTCTCGCCGAGAGCGTTCCCAACAGCGATGGAGTCGTTTTCGTTCCGGCGCTCACGGGGTTGGGCGCGCCTCACTGGGACCCGAACGCGACAGGCATGTTCACGGGGCTAACTCGCGGAACAACGGCCGGACATCTGGCTCGCGCCGTTCTTGAAGGTATCGCCTTCCAGAATGCGGATATCCTCACGGCCATGCAAAAAGACATGGGAAGGCCGCTTGGTTCATTGAACGTGGACGGCGGAGCCGCCGCGAACAATCTTCTGATGCAATTTCAAGCCGACGTCCTGGGTGTCGAACTGAGGAGACCTGTTTATCTGGAAACCACCGCCTTAGGCGCGGTTTTTGCGGCAGGATTGGGGGCCGGCTTATGGACCGATCTGACCGACGTCGAGAAAACCTGGAAACAGGACCGCACCTTTAAACCTCAGATCAAGGACTCTGAACGTGAAATCGCTATGAATCGCTGGCATCTCGCCGTTTCCCGTGTCACTCATTCCGGATGAAGATCAAAACCCACTACTCCTGCCAGAGCTGCGGGCACAGCACTGCGAAATGGCTCGGCAAGTGCCCTGGATGCGATGCCTGGAATTCGCTGGTTGAAGAGCGGATAGCACCCGAGACCGCCGCCTCCGCTTCACACCGTTCCTCGGCGGTGGAGTACGCCGCGATTCATGCGGGAACCGGCTCCGCCTCACTCGATGACTGGGTCCCGCTTGACGGGCCCGCCGCTGAAGACGGTGAACTCAAACAGGTTGCTCGCAAATCAACCGGCATCAGCGAGCTGGATCGCGTTCTAGGAGGAGGCCTGGTTCCGGACAGTTTCGTCCTGATCGGCGGCGATCCTGGAATCGGAAAAAGCACTCTTCTGCTCCAGATGGCCAAGGGCGTGGTGAGCGCGAATCGCGACCTGCGTTTACTTTACGTCAGCGGTGAAGAGTCCGTGGATCAGATCCGCGGACGCGCAAAACGCCTGGACGTGAGCGGCAATGGCCGCGTTTTCCTTTCATCTGAAACAAATCTGGAACGCGTGATTGCAACCGTGAAGGACCTGAAACCTCACGTGATCGTCATGGACTCCCTTCAGACCTTCTCAAGCGGTGCGCTCGAATCGGCGCCCGGGAGCGTGAGCCAGGTTCGGGAAGTGGCGATGCGCCTGATGAATCTTGCGAAAACCGCTGGAATTTCAGTTTGGCTCGTCGGTCATGTCACTAAAGATGGTAACATCGCTGGCCCGAAAGCAGTCGAGCACATGGTGGACACCGTCCTCTACTTCGAAGCCGAAGCGGGACAGAGCTATCGCCTCCTCCGAACGGTGAAAAACCGGTTCGGCAGCACGCGGGAACTGGGCGTATTTGAAATGGCCGGAGACGGGTTACGGGAAGTGAAAAACCCCTCCTCCCTTTTCCTGAGCGAACGCAAACACGCGGTGGCCGGGACCGCAATCTCCGC
>Ga0154382_170_pt2 | contig 14582 bp, 11 predicted proteins | sample RifGroB1_FD_105626 | JGI IMG/M metagenome (GOLD analysis project Ga0154382, IMG submission 105626) | Bdellovibrionales bacterium GWB1_55_8 | reverse complement strand
GGCGTTGCAAGAACTTTAGATCCGAAAATCCGGGAGCAGCTTGCGACGTTCGAGCGAAAATTCATCCACGACTCGTGTTGCTTTTCCAGGTACTCCCGAATTTGCATCAGGCGGAGAGTCCCTCCAAGCGGGCCCGTTCCCGATGGCTGGTAATCAATGACCACCTGAAGGTAGAGTTTCGTCGCGGCATCCAATGATGACACATCGAGCTCCTGAACCTCTTCCATTTCGCGCTGAGCGGCAGAAAGTACTTCATCGACCGAACGGTTTCGCGCTTCTTCATGAATCGACCCGTAACGCTTGCATTGTTCGATATAAATTGACTTCAAGTCGCGATCTTTTGTCGGGGTAACCTTGTAGGTTGGCCAAACAAAAGTCGAATCCAATTTCCGCAGGCGATCAAGCGCGGGATAAAGCCGGGCGAAGGGAGCATAGCCGTCCACCGCTCCACAAGACTCGTACTGCGACCAGGCCTCGATTCCACTCATCGACTCGTCCATCAGGGTGAAGAGAACGGTCCATTCAATTTTAATCAAGGCTATCAGTGAACAACGCATCTCAAAGGAACCCTCTTCCAGAAGTAACGTGCGTAGCAGGTTGTCTTTGAACTCGTTCTGCTCCGGACTTCTGCCGAGACCCTCATAGGGCAGGCGAAGTCCTATCTTCCGGAAGGCACTCTGAAGCTGCTTCTTGGAATAGTTACCGCGCTTGTCCCTGAACAACTTCACGAGCGCCCTCACCTTTTCGTGGTGGAACGGCCCTGAACCGTTCAACAGACCGTGAAGCCCCTCGTGGAGCAGAACATATTCACGCTCCGTCTTGAGAAAAGCGGGCATCGAGAAAATGATGTCGTCATCCGCACGGATCGCGATTTGCTCTTCCGCGGCATGTGCGGTCAAACCTGTCTGCCCCGCAGGCAAGAGGCGCAGAGGCTGATCCGTCTGCCAGATCCGCGTCTGCGCAAGGTCCGCCCATATCGCGGTTACGAAGCTCGGATAGACTTGGGCGATTTCCTTCAGCAGGACCATGAATTCAGGAATTCCCTCCAGGAAAGCCTTGTTATCGAGAACAATCGTGCTCGAAGTCGCGAAGTCCCTCAAAACAAGCTTGCCGTCGACGTAAACTCCGTCGCCGCCATTTCCTTCACTATGTCCCGCCCCTGCAAAAGCCGGGAACGTTCCTGCCGCGAAGCTGAACGTCAGCGCAATTGCCGCTAATTGAGTCAGTTTGTTCGTTCTCATTTTCATTTTCCTTTTTTTTCAGTCCTGAGTCTTTGTCAGTGGAATGAGCTGCATGCAAAATTTGTAAACTTCACTTTTTTCGTCGGATTCAAGAAACGTCGCGAGGTCGTCCCTGAATTTTCGAATCATCTTTTTGGCTTCGGGGATTTTCGCCGGATCAATCGACACGGTGATCGCCGTGAAATCACGCAGAGTGACTTCGTCATGTTCAAGTGATGCCCTGGCGAGTTCGAGATTCTGCGCATGGCTTTTACGAAGAGAGACATTGGCGATCTCATCTGATGTCGTGTAGCCGACCCCGGTCGGCCGAAGCTGACCAGACTCGTCCTGGTTCAGCATCTCGAGACGCAGCAGGCGCTCGATGGCCGCCGTGACGACGCTCTTGCTCAAACCCAGACGTTTGGCGATCCACGCGGGATCCGAACGGAAGGTTTTCGTTTCAGCAAGGGACAGAATGGCGAAGTGATACCAGTCAGAAACCGTTTTGAAGTGGTCCATCCCGAGCTGAATGGACGCGCGCTGGGTGGAAGAACCATGAACCGAAGCAGCAGCCTGGCGACGCTTTTCCTGTGAAAATGTCATCAGCAGGTTCTGTTTCTTCTCGGGATCAAGCATCAGGCGATCCGCAAGCCTTTCAGCGAGCTTGCCCGATATGTTTCTTTTTCCGTTCAGGACTTCAGAAAGAGCCGAGGGCGTGATGCCAAGCTTTCTTGCGAAAGCGCGTAGCGAATAGGAGGGGTTCTTGAGCTTCAAGTTGACCAGCTCCTCGTTCAGCACTTTTTGAATGGAATGTTGCGCCGTCATTTGTATTTACGCCTTCGGGCAGGGGTATACAAAGACTTGATGCATAGCGCAAGGATTTTGGAACAAAGTGTTCCATAGATTTTGGAACACTAAAAATACTTAAATTTCAGCTACTTAAATTCGAAACATTATTCAATTTCATGAAGCGTCACTTGATTTCGACCGCTCTTTTTCGATTTGTACAGCGCCTGATCGGCCGCCTGAAGAACCGCCTCGTCATTCGCACCATGTGCTGGAAAACTCGAAACGCCCACGCTGACCGTGACTCTCCCGAGCGGCTGCCCAGCCCCAAACTCAAATTCCGTTTTCTCGACAGCCTCACGAATGCGATTAGCCAGAATCATCGCGCCTTCACTCGGTGTTTCAGGACACAGAACAACGAACTCCTCTCCTCCATACCGCGCGGGCAAATCGGTTGTGCGGCAGCAGAAACGCAGGATTTCTCCGAGTTTCCGAAGGACCTGATCGCCCGCTGGGTGACCGTTCTTGTCATTGTAGACCTTGAAATGATCCACGTCGCAGAAGACGATCGAATACTCGCTGATATAACGACTGGCCCGAATGTTTTCCTTCTGCAGTTCCTCACGAAAATTCCGAAAATTCGCAAGACCGGTCATTTCATCGGTCATCGACAAAGTTTCGAGTTTCTTGTTCAACTCCTGAAGAGCGATCAGGTACTCCTGATTCTTTCGCGAAATCGCTCGCGCTTCGGTCACGTCCTTTGCGATGACCTGAATCAACTGAGTCCCATCCTTCAGCGGCAAACCGCAAAGCGAAAGTTCGAGTTCAACAATCTTTGACTCGACTCCCCCATCTTTTGAACCCGTAGGCGAACCTGTCGGAATGGTCGCTTTCAATTCTTGAACATGCGGGTAATAACGACGGCGAGCAATGCGAAGAGCGCGCGACAACTGCTCCCGATCGGATTCCACACACCAGCTCAGGATGGTGGTTTTCAATAATTCGTCTCGAGAAAGTCCAAAAAACCGCTCAGCCGATACGTTCAGATCCACAATTTGAGACTCGTCCCCATCCACAAGGAAAACGGGGTCGAGCATCTTCTCAAAAAGATCCTGATAGGCCGCTTGCTCAGAGGGACGGCTCGATTCTTCAGCTGCCATCTGGATATGATATCGGGCGTCAGCGGGATCGACAATAGATGCCGCAGTTTGAGCAGCTCATTTCAGGAGGGAGGTTGACCTTTGCTGTCAAATACCGGACTCGTTGGGCATTTCCAAAAATCTGAAACCTCTTTCAGGATACTGGTGGAAACCAGTTCGCGCGCGTGGGTCGCAAACCAGTCAGAGGGCATCGACTTGGTATAACTCGGCTGCACAAATCTTCCATCCATCAGCACGATTACCCCTCGATCCTTTTCCGAACGGATCACCCGCCCGGCCGCCTGGACCGCTTTCGCCATCGCGGGATAGGTGTAAGCGTACTCAAAGCCCGAGCCATAATTTTCCTGGTAAAATTCCCGCATTTTTTCGCGCTCAAGATCGAAGTTGGGGAGTGGCGGGCCCACTACAAAGGCTCCTATCATCATCTCACCCGGATAATCGACACCTTCCGAGAACACGCCGCCTTGCACAGCAAAGAGGATCGTGGGCTCAGCACAGGCCCGCAGATGATCAAGCACGGCTTCCACTGCGGGCACCCTCATGTCCCGTTCCTGCCTGAAAACCGTGAACCCAGGCGGAGCATCGAAGACACCAAGCACTCGTTCCATGAATTCGAAACTCGGAAAAAACGCGAAATAATTTCCGGGCCGCAGCACGGCCACGCGACTGATCACCTCGGCGACTTTCCCGTAATTTCGCTCACGATCGGAGTACTTCGTCGAAACCTGCGGAATGATCAGAAGTTTTCGGTTTCCAGGAGGGAAAGGCGAGGAAAACTCCTCGGTCCGGATCTCCTCGGGAACGAGGCCCGAAAGTTTCGCGTAATACTCGAAAGGCTTCAGGGTTGCCGAAAATCCGATCACCTGGTCGTACTCATCGTAGCAATCACGAAGCATCTCGGAAGCATCGCAACAGGTGATTTTCACGATGCCCCCGGTCGGATGAGGGTGATAGGTCGTGAAAAACTCCGTCCTTTCCTCGTCGGCCGCGTACTCAAGCGCTGCAGTGAACTCTGACCAGTAAAACGAAAGTCGAAGGACTACGTCTTTAGGCCGTATCTCGATATCCGATGCCAGATATTGCGAAAGAAACGAACGGAGCCTCGCGTCCTGATCGAAAAATGATTCGACCGGGGCTGCGATCTCCACACTGCGCTTCTCGCTCCCGCTGGCTTCGACAGGACGGCAGGCGATCACGCGCTGAATGCACTCGTCAAGCAGCTCTTCGGCAGGTTCGCTGAATCTATTCGGCAGTTCACGAATACCCTGCCTCAACCTCTCCAGAACCGCGGTTGAGATTCCCGGCGAATAATAATCCATGGTCCTGGCCGGCAGATTATGCGCTTCATCGATCACGAGACTCGGTTTCCCGATCTGTCCGAGCGCGGAAGCGGTCATGCGACCGAAGGCCGTCCTTGGAGCGAAAACATAATTGTAATCGCAAATGACGACTTCAACATCCTGGGCGGCATCGAGTTGTAATTCAAAGGGGCAGACCTGGTACTCCTCCCCCATTTCGCGGAACGTGCGGGCGCGCAGCCGGCGCTTCTTGGCCAGCAGTTCGCGAAGCCCTCTGGCATGGACCTTCGTGTAATAATCGCGCGCGAATTCGCAGTACTCAGGATTACAGAGGGGCTCGTTCTTGAAACAGATTTTGCTTTTCGCGGTGATCGTAAGGGAACGGACCTTCGCTCCCGTTATCTGGAATTTCAGCACCGCGTCCTCGGCGACCGCATGCTGGCTGTTTTTCGGCGTCACATAAACGGTTTTCTGCGCACGCGAAAGCGACTCCTTCAAAACCGGATAAAGGACGCCAACCGTTTTCCCCAATCCGGTAGGCGCCTGGATGAGCATCCGTTTTTGCTCGCTGACCCCCTCCTCGATCGCGCCGATCAGCTCTTTCTGGCAGGGCCGCGGATCAGAAAACGGGAACTGAAACGTTTCAGCGATCTTCCTTCTTTTCTTTGCACGGCGCTCGCAATGCCGGGCCTCCTCCACAACTTCCTCGAAACGTCTTTCAAGCCACTCTTCATAGCCCTTCAGATCCAGCTCAATTTCCAGGCTCTCGGACTCATTCCGCCGCGTTGAAGCGAGGTAAAACCAAAGATCGGGAACCACCCCTTCGTTCAGCCAGTAAAAATATCCGTAGGTTCGAAGCTGTAGACAGTAAGGGTGCTCGCTCAGCGCACGTGGAGCGGTCACGCGTTTAACGAGCTCGCTCGCGTTGAACGCGGTCTTGATCTCCTCGATTTTCGGCCGTGCGCCAGGCGAATCCGGGGAAAAAAAGCCATCCATCCGTCCGGAGATCCTGAAAAGGTAACCTTCCCGCTCAAACTCCCGCGCTATCGCGAACTCTGGCTGATAACCGGGAGTTTTTTTCGCGCGCCTGGCCTGGACCTCCCGGTGAATTTCCTGCCCTTCGGCTGCCGAACGGCCATAGCCGGAAAGCGATTCAATGCTTCCGATTCTGGGCACGGGCACGGCAAATTCGGTGATCGGGATGGAAATCGTTTTCACGCATCAGCACCGGAAGTCGGCCGATAACTGATCTGCCGATTGACCATCCACCTGAAAACCTCGAGCAGGTGCCCGTGGCTGACGGCAGGATCAAGCACTTCCAGGACCTGCTGAATCGCCTCAATACTGGACAGGCAATAGCTGGCCGGCTGCTTCCTGATCCGATATTCAGAAGGACGGGTTCCGCTGAATGAAATCCGGGGCAACGCCGCGATTCGTGGATTGGTGGCGAGCAGCTTTTTCGCGCAATTCCAGGTTCCATCGACGACAAACACGGTCAAGCGACGCCCATTCCGGCGAAGTCTCGCGCGAAGCTCGTCTCCTGTCTTCCGGATATCCCAGGCCTCTTTACCCGGATAAAGCAAAACGCACTCGTGTTCGTCGCTGGCCAGGAGCGAGACGATTTTCGGGTCTTTTTCAACCTCCACTCCCACCACGAACACGGAATCACGGATGCAAAGATGCGCAAGGCGAGCCGTTCCGATGGCTTTCCTGAATTCAGCGGGATGCTGAAGGATCACGAGCTTCAACTCGCTTTCAAAAGGACGAATCTCACTGCAGAAGCACCCTCTCGTATGAAGAAGGCAGCTGGGGCAAAACGCCCGCTGGGTCGCTGAACTCATGGTTGCCGCGAGCGTACACTGAGCTATGATCGAGGTAAATGAGCACAGTGATTTTGGATCCTTTTTCAGCAAAAAGGCTCGCGCGGGTCATTCAGGACCATCAGGCCCGAAGTGGCCAGCTGCCCACGTATCAGGACCTTGCGGCGGCAGGGTTTTCGCGCGAGCACGTCAAGGAAGCCATCCGGCAGAAGTTAATCGAGGAGTTCTTCGTGACCCTGACGAACGGTACTATCGTGAAAGGGTTCCGGGTTTGTACCTAGGAGCGTTTCGAAGTGATTAACCCCGGCGGTCCTGTCGCTCAAGTCGCTCGGTATCGACCAGGGCGCCAATACCCGTGCCCTGCCAGTCGGATTTTTCATACCCTTCGTTCCGAATCTTCGTACAAAAAACCTCGCCCTCAACAATGGCATTGAACCCCACCGCCGCCGCGGCAAAAGCCAGCCGGAGAATGGTTTCATCACGATCAGCGCAATGGTCAACGCGAAAGACGTCCTTCGCTTTTCTCAGGATCGGAACGGGCTTCCGCTGCGTCTTGAAGAAGAAAAAAGCCTGGCGCGCGCGCTCCAATATCTCGTCGTACGCGGCAAGCTCCGGCTCCACCTTTTCGGCATGGCAAGACGGACAGTAGCGGGTTTTCAAGAGCTCCGGCGGGAGGTTTAACCTGAACGCGAAGGCAGCCTGATCCAGGTACTGCACGCAGTCCTTGCAAACGGGACTTTCGCATAGCTCGCATTCGGTCATCATCTTGGGCGCTTTTTGTTTTCGGCAGGAACTGCACTCGGTAACCATTCCGTTCTCCTAGCACGGGTCAGTGTACATGGGCGAGCTTTCCCCGTGCAATGGCAGGGAATTCCGGTTATTCCGGAATAACGAAGGGCCTAAAATGACCACTACCTCCGAGATTCACGAAATTCCGATAACGCGTTCCCCGGCAGTTCGAACGCCCTGGGCTTTTGTTCCCTCACTTTACTTCCAGCAGGGCCTGCCCGTGATTATCGTGCAGCAGGTTTCAGTCCTGCTCTACAAAAAGATGGGCATGCCCAACGACCAGATCGGGCTGTGGACCAGCCTGGTGGTCTGGCCCTGGATTCTGAAAATGCTTTGGGGTCCGCTGGTCGATCTTCATGGAAAAAAAAGAAACTGGGTTCTCGGAACACAAGCCTTGATCGGAATCGCACTGGGCCTTTGCGCGCTGGCGGTCACAACGAAGTCGTTTCTCGCCGTCACCCTGGGAATCTTCTTCATCACCGCGTTCCTGTCCGCCACGCACGACATCGCTCTCGACGGCTACTACATGCTAGCGCTCCCGAAGGACCGACAGGCCTTCTTCATGGGAATTCGGACCACGTTTTTCCGTCTTGCCATGGTTTTCAGCAACGGTTTCCTCGTGATTCTTGCGGGACGGTGGGAACAAGCGGGAATGCCGATTGCCGAGAGCTGGCGCTCGGCGCTGCTCGTGGGCGCGGCTTTTTATCTCGCTCTCATGGCATACGCCCATTTCACGATGCCCAAAGTCGAAGCGGACCAGCCGGCTTCAAGCTCGCAAAACCGGGCAGACCAACCCTCCTTTGGTGAGGCACTCCGGTCATTTTTCACTCAGGAAAAAGTGATCCCTATTTTTCTTTTCATTCTTCTTTACCGCTTTGGCGAATCCATGCTCACGAAAATGGCGGGCCCTTTCCTGCTGGACACCAGGGAAGCAGGCGGACTCGGACTTGAAACACTTCAGGTAGGCATGATCCTGGGCAATGTGGGCGTGATCTGCCTGGTGGCGGGGGGATTGCTGGGCGGCATTCTGATTTCGAAGTTTGGTTTAAAAAAATGCGTCTGGCCGATGGCCATTTTCATGAATCTTCCAAACCCGTTTTACATCTGGGCGGCTAAAACCCAGCCTGGTCCCTCTGCGGTTTACCTGCTCACCGCGGTTGAACAGTTCGCCTATGGTTTCGGGATGGCGGCGTACATGGTGTTCGCCATGTACGCCGCGCAACGCTCCCGATTCGCGACCTCGCATTACGCGATCGTCACCGGACTCATGGCATTAGGCGCGATGCTGGCCGGGATCATCAGCGGTTACCTGCAGCAGTCCGTAGGCTACTTCTGGTTTTTCGTGATCGTTTGCCTGAGCACTATCCCGGGCATGATCCTGCTTCTATTTATCCCTCTCGATGAAGGTGAACGAAATGAATCAACTCCCACTCGGAGTCATTGAAGGTTTTTACGGCGAACCCTGGTCCTGGCAAACCCGCGCCGACACCGCGCGGTTCCTGGCCAAGGCTGGTTATTCATTCTATCTTTATGCGCCGAAGTCTGACCCCTTCTTCCGGCGCAGGTGGCGAGAACCGTTTCCGCGCGACCTCTTCGCTCATCTCTCCGAACTTCGGGAAGTCTGCAAGTCCACAGGTATCGGGTTCGGAGTGGGCTTCAGCCCGTACGAAATCTATCTTTCCTTTGATGACACCGCGAAAAAGCAGCTTGAAGCCAGGATTGATACCTTCAATTCGCTCGAGATCGATCATCTGGCGGTGCTCTTTGACGACATGAAAGGGGCGCCCGGCCTTGCCCGAACTCAAGCCGAAATCATGCATTGGATCGCGAAGCGCTCGAGTGCGAAGAAAATCGTGTTTTGCCCGACCTACTACTCCCTGGATCCGGTACTCGACCGGATCTTCGGGGAACGTCCCGGAGACTACCTGCAGGAGCTCGGAAAATCCCTGGATCCTGAAATCGGAGTCTTCTGGACCGGCGAGGAAATCTGCTCGAAAAGTTACTCCACAGAACACATCCGCGCGGTTCGCGAAGCCCTGGGGCGAAAACCCGTACTCTGGGACAATTACCCGGTGAATGACGGGCCGAAGATGTGCAAATTCCTGCACCTGAAACCGTTCACCGGCCGGCCAAAAGAACTGAACAGTGAGCTGAAGGAACATGTCGTCAACCCGATGAATCAGTCCCTCCTCTCGCGAATCCCCATGCTGACGCTGGCGGAGCTGTATCGCTCTGAAGAACCCTACGATCCGATGAGCGCGTGGAGACGTGCCGTTCACGCCCTCGCCTCTGCCGATCTAGGAGCACTACTCGAGCGTGATCTTCTGCTTTTCAGCGAAACGGGCCTGGATGGCTTGTCCGAAGAACAGAAAGCGCAGCTGCTTCAGGAATACGGTAATATCCAGGAACCCATGGCTCACGAAGTCGTCACCTGGCTCGAGGGCCGAACGGTGGTCACTCGCGAAGTGTTTTTGAATCAGTGATGCCGCTATTGCCTGATTCCGCTCTAGCCTGGAAGTCCGTTGCCGTGAACAAATTGCTATGGGTTTCGCGAGTTCAGGCCTACCCCTGACTGTGTGTCAGAGCTGATACATCTACCCAAAACCGCATCTGAGATCGAAAATAGAGCTATCCACTGAGGACGTTTCCGGGGAGCGGTCATGAAACCGATCTTGTTCGCACTCATGCTGCTGAGTTCTCTTTCCGCCTGCAGGCGCGATGCGGAAATTTCAGCCCTGCTCGACAAAACTCAGCCTGACTCAAGCGACGACAATTCTGTTTTCACGGACAGCGCCACTCTGACCTGGGAAGCTCCGAGCATTCAATCCGATGCGACCCATGAAACGGATCTCGCGGGATATATGATTCGTTACGGCACGAAACCTGGCGTCTATACCCAGTTCATCAAAGTGGAAGACCCTGCTTCACTCAGATATACCGTGAACCATTTGCCTGCCGGCCAGACCTATTATTTCGCCGTGACCGCCGTGAGTACGTCCGGAATCGAAAGCGAGTTTTCGAACGAGGTCAGTAAAGCCGTCTTCTAAAGAGCGGAAGACAAAAAAAAACGGCCCTGACCTGAGTCAGAGCCGCTCTCACAACAAAATCCAGACCGGATCGCTTACACCACGCCTTGATCCATCATCGCGTCGGCGACTTTCAGGAAGCCTGCGATGTTGGCGCCATTGACGTAGTTACCGGGGGTGCCGAAGCGCGCCGCGGTCGTCACGCAATTTTCGTGAATGCGGACCATGATGCGATGGAGGTGCTGGTCGACCTCTTCGCGTGACCAGCCCATGCGCATGGAGTTCTGCGACATTTCGAGGCCGGAAGTGGCGACACCACCGGCATTCGCTGCCTTGCCGGGAGCGTACAGGATCTTCGATTCACGGAAGACCTTATAGCCATTCAGCGTGGTCGGCATGTTCGCGCCTTCGGCCACACAGAGGCAGCCGTTCTTCACGAGTTCCTTGGCGTCGTTTTCGTCGAGTTCATTCTGAGTGGCGCAAGGAAGAGCGATGTCGACTTTCTGCTGCCAGGGTTTCTTGCCCGGGACGAACTGCGCGCCAAATTCCTTCGCATACGGTTCGACGATGTCACGGTTCGAGGCACGAAGTTTCAGCAGGTAGTTGATCTTCTCGCCTTTGATGCCGTCCTTGTCGTAGATGTAGCCATCCGGACCGGAGATCGTGACGACCTTACCGCCAAGGTCCGTGGCCTTGATGACCGCGCCCCAAGCGACATTTCCGAAGCCGGAAACAGCGACGGTTTTGCCGTCGAAGGACTGGCCCTTCGTCTTCAGCATTTCCTGCGCGAAGTAAACGAGACCGAAGCCCGTGGCTTCCGGACGAATCAGGGAGCCGCCCCAATTCAGGCCTTTTCCCGTGAGAACGCCCGTGAATTCGCTGCGCAGGCGCTTGTATTGACCAAACAGGAAGCCGATTTCACGGCCGCCCACGCCGATGTCGCCGGCTGGCACGTCCGTATCCGGACCGATATAGCGGGAAAGTTCCGTCATGAAGCTTTGGCAGAAGCGCATCACTTCGTTGTCGCTCTTGCCCTTGGGGTCGAAATCCGAACCACCTTTGCCGCCGCCCATCGGAAGCGTCGTCAGGCTGTTTTTATAAACCTGTTCGAAGGCCAGGAATTTCAGGATGCCGAGATTCACTGAAGGATGGAAGCGCAGGCCGCCTTTGTACGGGCCGATAGCGCTCGACATCTGAATGCGGTAGCCGCGATTGACCTGAATCTTGCCTTGGTCGTCGATCCACGGCACGCGAAAGAGGATCACGCGCTCGGGTTCCACCATGCGCTCCATGATCTTCGCGTCTTTGTACTCGGGATGCTTGTCGAACACTGGCGAGAGCGACTCGGCCACTTCTTCAACGGCCTGGTGAAACTCAGGTTCGGCCGGGTTTTTGGCCTTCACGTCAGTGATAATTCTGCGGATATACTCGTTGGACATGTGATTCCTCCAGTGGGCTGGTGCGCTATGAGCGCATCCCCACGCTTCAATTTCGGATTTCAGGGACTCCCTTGACGTACCATAAGGGCTAAACGTGATTAAGTTTTTTCACCTCAGTTCTTTTAAAAAACGGTCAAGACGGTAAGATGGGAAGGTGAATTGGCATCCATCCCTGGGTAACATAGCCGGCTGGGATAAACATGATAAATATCTTGAAGCATTTCAAAGGCTTATGCCTCACAGGATCCGTGAAATCCTCCTGGTGGCAAGCCCCTATGACTCCTATTTGATCGAAGAAGACGGCCTGATCTACGAGCAGATCCGCCGCGAGTACCATGGGCTCAATCTGATCCATGCTCCCGAGGTCACTCATGTGTCGAGCGCTGCCGAAGCGCTTGAGCAGCTCAAAGACGGCCGTTTTGACATGGTGATCACGACCCTGCACATCAAGGACATGCATGCGGTGAAGTTCGCAAAAACCCTGCGAGCACGGGACCATGACATCCCGATTGTTCTTCTCGCCTACGACAACAACGAACGGAAAAGCCTCCTCTCGCGCGAGGACGCGTCCATCTTCGATCACGTTTTCATCTGGCAGGGGGACTACCGGCTGCTCGTTGCGATCATCAAATGCGTTGAGGATCAGCTCAATGTCGAAAATGACGCGAAGATCGCGGACGTGCAGTCGATCATTCTCATCGAAAACAACGTACGCTTCTATTCCGTGTATTTGCCGATCATTTACACGGAAGTATTCAAGCAATCCCAGCGACTCATCGCGGAAGGCGTGAACCTCACGCATCGCTATCTGAGGCTTCGCACCCGACCGAAGATCCTGCTCTGCACCAATTACGACGAGGCCTGGGCCTACTTCGAAAAGTATTCGGAAAATGTTCTCGGCGTGATTTCCGATATCAATTTCCGGCGCGACGGTGAACGCGACCCTGAAGCCGGCATTCATTTCGTCGAGGCCGTTAAAAACAGATATCGCGACATTCCCGCGCTTCTGCAATCAAGCAATCCTGAATTCAGGGAACGCGCCCAGGAAATCGGCGCCGACTTCGTCCTCAAGAACTCGCCTCGCCTCCTCCATGAGGTTCGCGAGTTCATCGTGCGCAATTTCGGATTCGGCGATTTCGTGTTCCGGATGCCTGACGGGCGCGTCGTGGCGCGTGCGGACAATCTGAAATCGCTTGAAGAATCGATCCGGAACGTGCCGATCGAGAGCATCGTGTACCATGCCGAGCGGAATCATTTTTCAAATTGGCTGAAAGCGCGCACGGAGTTCACGCTGGCGCATGACCTGCGCCCGAAACAGGTTCGCGATTATAACAATGCCGAGGAACTCCGGGATTATCTCGTTCACTCGCTCGTGGAATACCAGAAAGCGCGCACCAGAGGCATCATCTCCGATTTCGAGAAAGACTCCTTTGACCCCGTTCACAGTTTCGGCCGGATCGGAGCGGGGTCACTCGGTGGAAAAGCTCGTGGTCTGGGCTTTGTGAACAACCTGCTCAGCAAGTACCGCCTCGAGGACAAGTTCCAGGAAGCGCGGATATTCGTTCCCATGACAGTGGTCCTGGGAACCGAGGTTTTTGACCAGTTCCTGACGCAAAATGATCTTTTCTCGTTCGCATTGGCCTCGGAGGACGACTCGGAAATACTCAGGCGCTTCATCGATGCGCCTGTTTTCCCGAGCAAAGTCTCACGAAAACTCGCGGAACTCCTCGAACTGGTGAAGGAGCCGCTCGCGGTCCGCTCCTCGAGTCTTCTCGAGGATTCGCAATACCAGCCCTTCGCAGGCGTGTACGAGACTTACATGCTTCCGAACAACCACGCCAATCCTGAAGTTCGTCTGAAAGAACTGCTCCGGGCGATTCGAAAAGTCTACGCATCCATGTTCTTCAAACGTTCCAAGGATTATATCCGCGCCACCGACTACCGCCTGGAAGAGGAGAAAATGGCGGTCATCATCCAGAAGATGGTGGGTTCGGCGCGAGACGGAAGGTTTTACCCGGATTTCGCGGGCGTGGCCAAATCGCATAATTTCTACCCCCTTCCGCCTCAGAAAGCGTCCGACGGAATCGCGCTCGTGGCACTGGGGCTGGGAAAGATGGTCGTCGATGGCGGCACGGCAATTCGTTTCTGCCAGAAGTATCCGCGGCACGTGATTCAGTTTTCATCCACGACGGACACGCTGAAGAACGCGCAACAGGACTTTTTCGCGCTCGACATGTCTCCCCCGCCGGAACGCCGCGGTCCGGAACTTTCAACCGAGGATCCGCTGATCCGCCGCTACTCTCTCGACCAGGCCGAACAAGACGGTTCACTGGTCTACACGGGCTCGACCTACTCGTACGACAATAACATCGTGTATGACGGCATTTCCCGCGAAGGTCAGCGCCTCGTGACGTTCGCGCCGATCCTGAAGCATGGCGTGTTTCCGCTTCCGGAAATCCTGGATTTCATCCTTGAACTCGGCTCCTGGTCCATGGGGGCCCCCGTGGAAATCGAATTCGCCGTGAACATGAATGCGCCACCCGACGCCCCCAAGGAATTCGGCCTTCTGCAGATGAGACCGCTCGTCCTGAATTACGAAATGGATGAACTGAATGTCGACAAGTACCAGCCTGACCAGCTGCTTGTGCAAAGTCGGCTTGCGCTCGGCAACGGTGTGAAGCGCAACATCTTTGACGTCATCGTCGTCGATGTGGATACCTTCGAACGCTCCGAAAGCCGCAAGGTCGCCGAGGAAGTCGCCGCGTTCAACACCCTGCTCAAGAAACAGAAGCGCCCTTACATACTTGTGGGCGTGGGCCGTTGGGGCACCCTTGATCCCTGGTTAGGAATTCCTGTCGGCTGGGAACAGATCAGCGGTGCCGTTGCGATTGTCGAGTCGAGCTTCCGCGATTTCGAGGTTTCTCCCTCGCAGGGATCGCATTTCTTTCAGAACATCACGTCATTCAACGTGAGTTATTTCACGGTGAACTCGACAACCGAGAGCGCCATCCGCTGGGATTGGCTGCGCGCGCAACCCGAAACCA
>Ga0154382_132_pt2 | contig 14650 bp, 16 predicted proteins | sample RifGroB1_FD_105626 | JGI IMG/M metagenome (GOLD analysis project Ga0154382, IMG submission 105626) | Bdellovibrionales bacterium GWB1_55_8 | reverse complement strand
GCCGCCTTCAGGAGGTTGCCTCTTATATCGGCGTCACGAAAACCATCGCAGCTCCGACCACCCGATTGCCCGTGGATGACAGCAATCCCTTTTTTCTTCGCGATCCCGCGAAATGCGTTCTTTGTGGAATCTGCGTCCGCACCTGTCGCGACCTGGTGGGAGCGAACGCGATCGATTTCTCCGGATGCGGTCAGGAAACCGGAATTTCGGCGGGAGGCCATTCCGCAATCGTGGATTCCCGCTGCGTTTCATGCGGCGAATGTGTTGAACGCTGTCCCACAGGTGCCCTTATCAGGCGCGATCAGGCGGCTCCGGCCCGCGAAGTGAAGAGCGTCTGCACTTTCTGCGGCGTCGGTTGTTCGCTTTTCCTCGGAGTCCGTGGCGATCAGGTCGTCTCGGTCAGGGGTGATGAGCGCAGTCCCGTGAATGAGGGTATGCTCTGCGTGAAAGGACGGTTTGGCTTTTCTTTCATTCACAGCCCCGAGCGCCTGAAGACGCCGCTTGTTCGGAGAGGGGGGCGCCGCGATGCGGAGCTCGTTCCGGCAAGCTGGGATGAAGCCCTCGATCTGGTCGCGGCCAGCCTGAAGAAGCACAAGGGCGACCAGTTCGCAGCCATTTCCTCGTCACGCTGCACGAATGAGGAAAACTATCTCATGCAGAAGTTCGCACGCGTTGTGATGGAAACAAACAACGTCGATAACTGCGCGCGGCTCTGCCATGCTCCCACGGTCTCAGGTCTGTCGAAATCGTTTGGTCATGGTGGCGGGACAAATCCGCTCAAGGACCTGGATGAAGCCAGCTGTATTTTCGTTATCGGCTCGAATGCGACCGAGGCACATCCGGTTGCCGGAAACCGGGTCCGGGCTGCCGCGAAGAACGCCACATTGATTGTGGCGGATCCTCGTCGCATTGACCTGTGCGAAAATGCGGATCTCTGGTTGCAGCTGAAACCGGGCACAGATGTCGCCCTTCTGCTCGGAATCGCAAAAGTGATCCTTGACGAGGGACTTGAGGATCGGTCGTTCATCGAGTCCAGGTGTGAGGGGTATGAGGATTTTCGCAAATCGGTCGAGACATTTGACGTCGCGACCGCGGCCGCGATCACCGGTGTCCCGGTGGAAAAAATTATGCAGGCGGCCCGTCTCTACGCCGCCAGCAGGCATTCCATCATTGTCTATTCCCTTGGCATCACTGAGCATTCGCATGGAACAGACAACGTCCAGGCGATCGCAAACCTGGCGATGCTCACCGGGAACGTCGGAAGACCCGGCGCAGGCGTGATGCCGATGCGCGGTCAGAATAATGTGCAGGGTGCCTGTGACATGGGATGCGTGCCCGCTTCCTATCCAGGCTCTCAATCCGTGACGAAAACAGAAATCCGTTCCAAATTCGAGCAGGCCTGGGCGCGGAAACTGCCCGAACTCGCCGGTCTCACGGTCGTGGAAATGCTTCAAGCAGCCGAGAAAGGCGAGGTGAAGGCTTTCTACATCATGGGCATGGACGTCGCTTACAGTGTCGCCGATGGAAAGAGGACGCGCGAAGCTTTGAATTCGGCGGACTTTGTCGTGGTTCAGGATATTTTCCTGACGGGTACCGCGAAGATGGCAGATGTTGTACTCCCTGCCGCGAGTTTCGCCGAAAAAGACGGGACCTTCACCAACCTCGAACGCAGACTCCAGCGAGTTCGTCAGGCCATTTCTCCCGTGGGGGAATCACGCCCTGACTGGTGGATTGTCGGGGAACTTGCACGGCGCATGGGTGGTTCGGGTTTTGAATACTCTGATCCGGCCCAGATCATGGACGAGATGGCGCGCCTGACTCCGACGTTTGCCGGAATGTCTTTTGCGCGGCTTGAATCCGATGGTTTGCAGTGGCCCTGTCCCGCACCGGGACATCCGGGCACGCCTCGCCTGCACGAGGAACGTTTCAACACGTCAACGGGGAAGGGGAGATTTGCATCCCTGCTTTATCGTCCCTCGGTGGAAACGACGGACGCGAAGTATCCGATCCTTCTGACAACGGGCAGAAGCATCTATCACTTCCATCTTGCGATGACCTCTCAGGTTCCCGGCCTCATGGACCTGGAAACTGGCGAGTCCATTCGCCTTCATCCGAACACGGCAGCCTCCCTCGGTATTCGGAATGGCGAGGTGGTACGGGTGGTCTCGCGTCGGGGTGAGCTCCTGGTGCCTGCGAATCTGACTGACACAGTCATGCCCGATTCCGCTTACATGACGTTTCATTTTTATGAGACCCCGACGAACGACCTCACCCATCAGGACGTTTTGGATCCCGTCTCCAAGACTCCGGAGTTCAAGGTGACGGCTGTCCGGATCGAAAAGCTGGAGGGACCATGATCCGGTACAGTCATCACGCTTTGATTCTTTCGGGTTGCTACCTTCTCCTGGGACTTCTTTACATCCTGGTTTCCGGTCACTTCGCGACGATGATCGCGCCGGGTTTCATGGAGCTTGCGAATATCGAGAAAACGAAGGGGATTCTCTTCATCATTGTCACGGCGATCGCGATTTACTGGTTCGGGTCCTGGCAACTCAGGGCGATCACCCGCGAGGCTTCTGAACTGCTGGAGCATCGCGATGTTCTTCTGGCTTCTGAACGCCGAACATTGACGGGAACGTTTGCAGTCGCGGGTGCGTACGATCTGATTTTGAAGACCAACTCGGCGCTGGCCGCATTGGACCGTCTGGAGCGAACCTCGCTTCCCGTTGAGTCCAGGAAGGTTGCTCGCGAACTTGCTTCGGAACTCACGGGTCTCCAGAGCAAAATGCAGCGAGTCCGCGATGGCGGCCTGGAGCTGATTGCGGGGGAACGGCAGCAGCTTGATCTTTGCAAGGCATTGGCTAGCAGTATCGAAATCGCGCAGCTTCACGGAGCGGTTCGGGGCTGTGATGTCCGCTTTACAGGTTGCCAATCCATTCGCGTATGGGCTTTTCCGTCCCTGATTCACGCCATGACCGTCAGCTTGATTTTGAATGCCGCCCAGTCGACTCAAGGCAAAGGTAAGATCGAAGTCCACGTTCGTGTTGACGACGAGGGCCTGACAATTGAAGTTCACGATAACGGACCTGGAATTCCGGCTGCTGACAGACGCCTTGTGTTTGAGCCGTTTTACAGTGCGAATGGCAGGGTGATTGGAATGGAACTGGCTGCCGCTACCGCCTGCGTGGAAGCCCATGGCGGACGAGTTGACCTCTTCAGTTCACACCTGGGGGGCACCCGGTTTGACGTTGTCTTCCCTGTCTCAGTTCTCGTTCAGTGATACAGGTCACCGAAGTCCTCATCACCGCCGGAGCGGGATCCTTCGCCATCGTCGACCTCGTCAGGTCCTCCGCCACGTCCGCTATCGTAGTCAGGATCGTAGATCTCGTCAGGACTTGCGGATCCACCGGTGTCGCTGCTGTCGCCGTGGTCAATGCTGCCCGGTTCCGATGGAATGTATTCACTCGAAGGGAGCTGATTTTTTGAGCAACCCGTCTTCACATGTTGCCAGGTGCTCCATTTTCCATTGCTGTAGTACTGCTGCTTCCTGAATGTGGAACCGCAGTGATAGACACGGGCTGAACGTGCGCCGTTCAGGACGCCTCGAGCGCTGTAGGCGACGGAAATCTCCCACCTGTTTCCCGGCAGCCTGGTGCAGTTGCGGACGATGTTCGCCCGTGCGGGGCGTGATTCGGCATGGATCTTTCGCCCGCGGATATGGGCTTTCTCGAGAAACGCGCGATCGATTGCGACTTCGAGGTCGCTCCTTGCGGGCACCGGGCGGACGGTACGGTCACAGGCGCGCGGGCTAGATTGCGCGGTTCCGGGCATGGCTACCCAGAATGCGAGTAAAAAGGCGATCGGGACAGGTGTTCGTTTCATGAGAAGCCTCCTGAAAAAACGGACGGCGGATTTGGCAGGTCTTACAGCGATATGGAGCGCTTTGCTACGATATTTATAAAGCTTCGAAACGGATTCCTGGAAAATGGAAAAAAAACCGGTAAAACTTGGATTCTCATGAAGAACCGCCAAATGATTCCTGGTCCTGATTTTGACGAGGCTTCGCCAGGTTGGGAGCTGACCTGGCCTTTCCCGGATACCGCGAGACCCGGATCCTTTGTCTCCGGCGATCCCGAAGGGCAGCGGATCAGGATCAAGTATTATCGTCGCAAGGAGGACGGAGCTTTGGTTGGCAAGGCTTGGTTCGGACCTGATGCAGAAGGGCCTCCTGGTCACGCTCATGGCGGGAGCATGTCTGCCGTTCTCGATGAGGCCATGGGCGGTTCAGCCTGGCTCGCCGGTTACGCCGTGGTGGCTGTGCGGTTGATCATCGATCTCAGGCGGATGTTGCCGCTCGGGACGGCGGTGTTTTTTGAAGGTTCTGTGGAAAAGGTCGACGGGAGAAAGATTCATACGCGCGGGAAGCTCACGAACGCCGCGGGTGAAGTCTATGCTGAAAGCCAGGGCCTGTTTATCGTACTGAGCCAGGAACGTTTCAGGGGTCAGTCGGTTTGATCCAGCCACGCTAGTATTTTCGGAAACACCTCGCGATCGGCGCGCTTGCCGATCAACAGGTCCATGTGTCCGTAATGAGAGCCATGACCCTGCTCCTTTCCGAACAGGATAAATTCCTTTCGATCGGATCCGAGTTTTTCAAAGGTGTTCGCCGCAGCATTGGCCGAGCACTGGCGATCCCGATCAGCCGCAAGGGCAAGGACCGGCGTTTTCACCTCTCCCAGCCGGTCAGCGTAGCGCACCGATCCGTCTCTGTTCCGGAACCCACCGGGTTCCATGATGGTTGCGAGCTGGAGCATCAGCGCAGTAGGTATTTTTTCGTAGTAGCAGGCATGAATTCGCCGCGCCATTTCCGGGTGCACGTTGTCCTGCCAATAGGCAAACCTTTCAATCGCGTTCGAAAAATGTCCGGTAAATGGAATCAGAGTGTGAGAGGCCGCCTGAATCGGAAGCGAATTCATCTTCGAAATGAGCACCCGTATTTTCAGCATCTGTTTGAAATCTGTCGCCGTGCCATTGAAATCCAGCGCGGACGCGATGGTGACGCCGGAGCGAATCGCTGACGAGTTTCCCTGCGCCAGATGGCAAAGAAGGAGCATGCCGCCCATGCTATGGCCGATCCAATGTACCTGAGGAGCGCCGGTTTGCCGATGCACGGACTCAAGCGCCGTCTTCATTTCCTGTTCCAGGTAGGAATCAAAGTCCCAATGGGCGAGGCGCGCGGTACCTCGGTGCTTTTCAACGCTGAAACCTGCATGGCGAAGATCGATCGCCCAGGTGTCGTAACCATGCCCGGCGAGAGTCCGGGCCAGCGAAGGGGCGGGATACGGGTCCATTAGGAAATGATTTCCGGAAAGGCCATGGCAAAGAATCACCGGGTGCTTCTTTTCGGGCTCTGCTGCCCTAAACCTGGAAAGCGCGAACGTATGGCCCTCTGGCGTTTTCACGCGATGAACCTCGTCAGGTTCTGGCAAGCCGCCGTATCGTCGGCTCCAGAATCCGTTCCAGGCCACCATTCCCGCGCTGAGCGTCGCTACCCTTGAAAATAATCTTGCTGGCAACATCATCCTGTTCCCCTTCCCCCCGATTCTAACTCATGCCGCCTTTAACTCAACTGGGTGAAGCGGATGAAACTTGGTGAGTCTTTTGAGAAGAGAGATCGCGTCAAAGGGGGCTCGAACCTTGGCGTCATTATCGAAGTACACGAAAACATCCCTGGTCGCGCGGCTCCGTGCTCTTCTCCAGTTGCGGATCTTTTCTTCCCAGCGGTCCAGTGAAGCGGAGTCATAGCCACTTGCGTAGAGTTCCTCCGCGCCATGAAGTCTGATGTAGACGATCGGCCCCGTGATCTCCTCAATCTGCGGCCACTTGCCAGCACTGTCGGCGATCACCAGTGAGATATCCTGGTTCTTCAGGAGCTCGATGAAGTCACCTGTTCTGAACCTCTCGTTTCTTATTTCGATCGCATGTCGAAGCGGGCGGTCCTCCTCGGCACGGACGTGCGCACGCTCCTTCATCCAAGGTGAATGTCGCCTGGCCATCTTCGCGGCGGCACGGGTATCTCGCGGAAGGACGTCTAAAAACCGCGAAAACCGATCACGGTCATATTTCATGCTGGGAGGGAACTGCCAAAGGAACGGACCAAGCTTCTCACGGAGCAGGAGGACGCCGGAGGCGAAAAAATTCGAGAGCGGCTCGCCCAGATCGGTTAGGCGTGTCAGATGAGTGATGTAGCGGCTGGCCTTGACGGAGAAGATGAAATCTTCCGGAGTGGCGGCATACCAGGCCTTGTAACTGCTCGGGCGTTGAAGTGAGTAGAACGAGCCGTTTATCTCGATCGAGTTCACCTCGCGGCTGGCGAATTCGAGCTCTTTCCTATGGGGCAGACCCGGCGGGTAAAAAGTTCCCCGCCAGCCGGCGTAGGTCCAACCTGAAATTCCAATCCGAGTGTCTGCCATCCTGCTTGAACCTGTTGCAAAAACATGACATCCCGGAGTGGATGGGTCATCCAACAGAGCAAAGCGATCAAAGATTCAAGGATATTCTAGACTCCGGGCATAAATGGCCGGGTGATTATCTTTTCAAGTTCATCGTGACGCAGCAAAGCCTGAGCCTGGCATCAGCGCTATTTCAGAGCACGTCGAAGAATTGTGAGTTGAGCTTTCGACAATCGGCTAATGGCAAATATGTATCGATCAGCTTCACATTGCTGATGAATTCCGGTGACGAGGTCCTGGCAATCTATCGAAGAGCGAGAGCCATTCCGGGCGTGATCGCGCTTTAAATTTTTTAAGCGGCGCGTTTCAGGCGGTCGACGGCCTTAGAAGAATACAACCGGCAGCACCAATCTGCTGGCGAGCTGGCATCGGCCATGATCAGACAGCGGCTGCCGTCCTCCATCTTCCATTCCTTCAATGCGAGTGCTGCGGAGCCCTGGTCTTCACAAAGCTGCACAAAGTGCTGAACGGCTTTCCGGCTCACATCGCCGGTCAGCTTATATTGCCGGTCATTGACCGAAAATTTGAACACCACCACAACGCCCGCAGGAGCGGGTGTCTGCGAGCCGTCCAGCTGGACCGCCTTTGGCTTGTTCTTCAGAAATTTTTTCAGGTAGGAGCAAAGAGCGTCTTCAGATCGCAGGTATAGGGGTTCCATGTTTTTCCTATCGGTCGTTTGTTCCAAAAACTTGAGCCCCCGGGCGCCTCAAGCCGTGGCATGCCGTTTGCTGCTTTATCAAGTATGGCCGATCCAGGAAAAGTCTATCCAATCGATTTGAATATGCTTCGTAAGGAAGTTGAAATACAAGGCGAGGTCCTCGGCCGTGAGCGCCTTGAGCGAAAAGCTGAAGTCGATGAACTTCGCCTGCAAGTGGAAGTCTTGAAGAGCCTGCTTGCGCAGCAGTACCCTGATTTCAAAAAACGCTACGAGGAGCTCTATCAGGATAAGCGTGAGAACTTCAATCCGGAGCAGAAGACAAAGATAGGGTAAGTAACTTGAATAAGGTCGTCGGTGGGACGATGTCGCTACTGTTAGTAGGGACTTTTTATCTTTCAGCCAGTGACACGGGGTGCGGAATGTCTGGAACAGATTTGAGGGCACGACTCACGCCCGAGCAGTACCACGTCACGCAGGAATGCGGCACCGAGCCTCCCTTCCGTAATCCTTATTGGGATAACAAGGAGCCCGGAATTTACGTCGACGTGGTTTCAGGGGAGCCGCTATTCAGCTCCTTGGACAAGTACGATTCGGGTACCGGATGGCCGAGTTTTTCGAAGCCACTTGCTCCGGAAAACCTGAAATACTCGGAGGACAGTGCTCTGTGGCAAACCCGAGTGGAGGTACGCTCAAAAACCGCCGATTCGCACCTGGGACATGTCTTTGACGATGGGCCGCTTCCCTCCGGCAAGCGCTATTGCGTGAATTCAGCGAGTCTTCGCTTCATTCCGCTCGCGAAGCTGGAATCAGAGGGTTACGGGCGGTTCAAAAGTCTGTTCGAAAAGAACCCGGCGGAGCGGCCAATGAAATGGCAGGAGGCGATTCTCGCAGGAGGCTGTTTCTGGGGTGTGGAGGAGTTGATTAGAAAGCTTCCTGGCGTAATCGACACCTCGGTCGGATACACGGGCGGCACCGTGCCCAACCCAACATATGAAGACGTGAAGAGCGGTCACACGGGGCACGCGGAAGCCGTCCGAATCGTCTTTGATCCCAGTAAGACCACCTATGAACAGATTCTCGAGTACTTTTTTCGTCTCCACGACCCGACCACCCGCAATCAACAGGGAAACGACCTGGGAACTCAGTACCGGTCCAGTATTTTTTATCTGAACGACGAACAAAAGGATGTCGCCGAGAAGGTGATCGCGAGCGTGAGCCGTTCAGGCAAGTGGAAGCGCCCCGTGGTGACTCAATTACTTCGGTCCGGCCCGTTTTATCCAGCCGAGGAGTACCATCAGGATTACCTTCAGAAAAACCCGGGGGGTTACACTTGTCACTATCTGAGAGATTGATCAGGGAAGGCTAACCGAGCATCCGAAGCTGCCCTGACTCCTGCTCGCTTGCGCGAAGTACGAGCTGCTCCATCCGGCCGTGCAGCGTTTCGTACTGCGACAGAACCTGGCGCGGCTGAAGGTGAGCCTCCTCCAGGATTTCGCGACAATCACGCAGACAGATCAGTGAGACGAACAGGTTCTTTGATTCGTCTTTGGCGTCACTGGCGCGTACCGCTTGCGAAAAGTGACGGATCATCTCTTCAGAGCTTCTCATCAGGCGATTCTTGATGGCGTTCTCGGGGATATCCATGATCAGGCAGGAACGATGAAAGCTGAGAGCCAACTGATAGGTGAGGTAATTCTTGAACATCCAGTCCTCCTCGACGTGATCTTCTTGATCTCGTCAGTATTCCAATGAGCAGGGAACGTGCTGAGGCCTGGTATTCTGAGAAATGAAGCAACGTTGCTTTTATTTCCGCCACTTCATGCAGTGCGACGTCAAACATCCGTGCAATTCGTTGCTGTAAAACTTTCTCGCTTTGGATGAAATGACACCAGCTGTTTTTACAAATCCTTGTAGTGAATGACCTTCAATTGTCGCGGCATGGATATCGGCTTGCGGGAGCGGATCGCGATTTTCGGCGTATGGGCATTCATAAGCTTGTTGAAGTGACGAAAAAATGGGCTGTCCCCGGTCAAAGTGGAGCGGACCTCGGTTTCAGCTTTCGCCGGTGTGAGCTTGAAAGCGCCTTCCCAGAGATTTTCAAACAAAACACGAGTCGAGCCCACAGCCAGTGAAGGAAACGCGCCGTCGTCCACCTCTCCGAAGGCGACGATCAGGAGTCTGGACCAGAGTTCCTTCAACGCACGATTGTAACGTTTTTCGTTTTCACGACCGCGCAGCCCGGTCAACTGCTTCAGGGCCTTGGTGGAAACGGGGGAATCTGTCTCAAGAACAGCCAGGATTCGGCGGGCTTCCGCGCTCAGCGTTGCGGGGAGGTCCCCCTTCGGATTCAGCGCTCGAAGAGCGGCCTGGAAAAGTGGTTTTGAAAAGTAGGTGGCTCTCCCCTGGAACCACTTCGTGTAGACGACCTGCCGGGTGGTGGAGATTTCTGTTTTCAAATGCCAAAGATCAGCTACTCCGTCATCTCCCGACTCGTCCCATTCCCAGCGCATTTTCTTTCTTGGGAAAAAATGAGACCAGAGGGAAGCCGGTTCCTTGCGGTTTGCTATGGGGAAAACAAGCAAAATGCCAGCACGGTCTATCGCAGCTATGGCGGATTTCATGTTCATTTTCCTGCTCATGGAATTTTAATCTAGCGAACTTCACGCCGAACGATAAATGGAAAAATGCGCAAAGTGGGTCGGCGGAACAATGGCGGACAGCCACGGTTCCGATCTCTCGATCGTGTCGCGGGAGGCTCGTCCCCGGCCGATGACAGTGATCGGTCGTTTCCTGGCGTGGGTTCGCAGGTCAGCAAGAATTTTTGAAATGGCTGCTCGCGAGCCGAAGTCATAAATAAAATAGGTATCCGCTTCTGTGGGAATAAAGTCCGGGTCGCTCAGGTCTACGCAAGCGATCACCGCATTTCTGGTTCCAGAGAGGCAGCGTCTGGCCTCCTCCGCACGCTCGGGCACGCATTCATAACCGAGGAACAGGACGTCGGGAAAATGCCTGGCGAGCACGAAGCCGATGCGGCCATAGCCCGCTCCGAGGTCCACCAGCGTTGAACCTGCTCTTAAATCCAGTAAGCTGAGCATGCGGCGAATTTCGGAGTAGGGGGTGAGCAAGGTTCGGACCGGCAAGCCTATCCAGTGTTGCTCGTCATTCCCCGCGCCGATTTTCGTGCGGCTGGTGAGGATCGTTCTCTCGGTTTCCTCAGTTCTCAGGCCGATCCAGCGATCCACCAGATCTGAATGACGTTGTTCATCGGAGTAGGAGTGGGCTCCTTCCGGAAACAAGGGAAACGGGTCTGCGGGATCAAACGAAAGCACGCCAGGATTTTATCGGTTTCCACTATGCCGAACAAGTCTCTAAAAAGCGTGTGGACCACCTTGTGACCCCGACTTCGTTGTGGAATTATCCACTGGATGGGTGTCCGATTTGCTCCCTCTCCTACGGGAACTTTTCACCTTGGAAACCTCAGAACTGCCTGGGTCTCGCATCACCTGGCAAGGGAACTCGATCTGCCCTGGGTTCTTCGTTTTGAGGACATCGATGTACCCCGCGTGGTTGCGGGTGCCATGGAAAACCAGCTCAGTGATATGAAGGCGCTCGGCATGGTCGCATCCGGAGTGCGAATCCAAAGCGAAAGTCGGGCGCGACATTGGGAACTTTTCCTTCGCGCAATACACGAAGGACAGGTTTACCCATGTACCTGCTCCAGAAGAGAAGTGCTCAAGGATCTGGATGCGATCGCCTCGGCCCCCCATCAAAACATCTCGCTTTACTCCGGGCGCTGCCGGAACGGTTCGCGGTCGAGTGTTGCCAGGCATGAGACGGTTGCCTGGCGTTTTCGTTCCGTCGACGATCCCCGAGGAACCCTCGATTTCGTTGTGGCTCGCACTACTTCCATCTCGGAACCGACAGGTCTGCCCGATGAGGAAGGGTATGTGCCGGCTTACAACTGGGCATGCGCCATAGACGATCTTGACGGAAGTTACGAGCTCATCGTCAGGTGCATCGACCTGCTTCCCGTGGCGCCTCAGCAGCACGCGATTCAAAAATGGATGAATCCACACGCGCGAGTACCGGCAATTTTCCATACAGCGCTGGTGGTGGATGACGGCGGGCGCAGGTTGGAAAAGCGCACCCGAGGGGTCACCTTATCCGAGTTGCTGGATCGAGGCTATTCCGCGGATGCGCTCGTTGCACGGTTCAGGGCCTCTTTTCGCCCCAACCTTTCACGGGAGGCGACAGAGCAAATCACAATTTCAGAGCTCCTGGGTGAGCCGCTGATCAGGCCGCTTTGACGCCTTCCCAGGGTTTGGACTGAAGCACCTGATCGATGTAATCGAAGTGCCTTCTTTCGTCTTCCCGGTTTTTACGGATCACATCTCTGACGTTCGTGGGAACATCCCAGGAAAGCGCCTTTTCATAAGTTGCATTCGTAAGTCGTTCATTCGTTTTCATGGCTTTGAGCGAAGCCTCGGTCCCGGTAACGCTACGGAGCGCTGTGAATCCTTCGATCAGGAAACCCTTGAAGTCCCGTTTGAATTCCGGGGGATCGCCCCCCATGTCGCGAATCAATGATGACAGATCCGTGACATGACGATGGTGATCCGTGCGAAAATCAGAAAGTCGGTCGCGCACTTCCTTGTAATCTATTTTTTCAATCGCCTGGTCATAGGCATGGATTGCGTCGATGTCAGTGTGAACTAACGAGCTCAGGTGCTTGATCAGGTCTTTTGATTCCATATTTGTTCCCATCCTGTTTCAGGTCGCTTGGTGATTTCTGTTGAATTTGATAACTCGTTCATTAGAAGCAAGGAGCGGTCCTAATTATGAATGGATGGATATCTTTGATATTTGCGGGATTCTTCGAGGTTGGCTTCACGACGATGATGAAGCTTTCGAACGGCTTTAGCCGGCCAGTATTTGGTGCGGGCTTTCTTGTTTGCGCCGTGACGAGTTTCTACTTTTTGAACAGGTCTTTGACGCAAATTCCGATTGGAACAGCCTATGCGATTTGGACGGGAATAGGAGCGTTCGGGACCGCCGTGATCGGCATGGTGTTTTTCAGGGACCCTGCAACACCGCTTCGCATGCTTTTTCTTCTGACGCTCATCGGCTCCATTGTCGGTCTGCGATTCGTCGCGGCGGAATAAAAAAAAGCGGCCCGCATAGTTAAATGCGAGCCGCCAAAATGAATTGAATTCTTTGTGCTTAGTAACGGCCGCCGCGTCCGCCGCCGCCGAAGCCGCCGCGTCCACCACGATCACCACCACGGCCTCCGCCGCCGCCGAAGCCGCCGCCACCACCACCGCCGCGATTGTCGCGCGGAACCATGGGTTTCGCTTCGTTGACGGTCATTGCGCGGCCATCGTAATCAGCGCCATTGAGCTTCGCAATTGCGCTCTGGGCTTCTTCATCCGTCGACATCTCAACGAAGCCGAAACCTTTGCTGCGGCCCGTGTCGCGATCGGTGATGATTTTCGCGGATTCAACCTTTCCGCACTGAGAAAAAGTATCGACGAGAACCTGTTCGGTCGCGGCGAAAGGAAGATTTCCAACGTATAGTTTCTTACCCATAAGACCTCCTTCAAGGCTGGGAGCCACTCAAGAGGATATGGGCACTATGCCCGCAAACTCTCTGGAAGCAGCTAGACTCACGTGCCTGATTTAGCACAGCTTTTTTATTATGGTCTACTTGAAATTTAGCCCGGAGCGTTAATTGAGGTTGTTTTGTAACACTGGGAATTTTATGGCAAAAGCTGGTCCCGATAATGCCTCAAATGATCTCGGAAAACTGAGCGCAAGGAGCTTTTGGCCAATGCGGGCGGGATTTTGAGGCCGAACATGCGGAGCCGGTGCGCTGAGTGAAAAGTAACAACGACGAAATTATGTTCAAACGCGCGGAATTCAACGCTTCCCAGATCCATCTCAGTGGACCCATTATCGGAAAAAATCACCTTCCAGAAAACGTTTGAGCGGTTTTCTTCATAGACGATCTCTTCGAGCTTCGTCATGTCCTGGTTCGTTGCGCCGAGACACAGGTACGGCTGTTTCGCCTCCCAGATAATGGTCGAGCCTTGTTCCCCAATTAGCTGCAGGAAGCTTTTGGATGAACTCGGAATAGCGGATCGGGATCAGTATTTGCGAAAATTCGACGGCCGTTTTGCGCGCATGAGCGTGGCTGGATTCAGCCACATTTTGAATGAATCCCACAGCTATGCCTTTCAGCAGCTGTTTGCGTGTCCGTTTCGAAAACTGATCGACGAGTTTTTGCGGAGTCTCTGCTTGAAATGCGAGAACGTCCGATTGGAAGTTCCAGTCGTGGCCTTCCACTGAGATGGTGATTGGAAAACGTTTCATATCGGTTTCAATGTATTTGCGCCAGGCGTCGCTTGCAAACGCCTGGCGCATCGAAGTTTTAGTCAGTCTATTCTACAGAGGGGACCATCGTTTCCTTTAGAACTTCCCCGAGCGGGGCTGCCAAGGAGTAGCCCACGTTTTTCAGGCTGCTCCATGCGCTGCCAGGGTCCTCGCGGTTTTCAAACCGGTCGCGCCCCCCAAAAACAGGTTGTGGTTCTTGGCCTGGAATCTGTCGAGTGCCCACCTGCTCGAGAGTGAGTTCCATTGATTTGTCAGCGATGGACCGGATCAGTTTGGATGCGACATCGGCAAGCCGCTTCTTGTGTGCGTCCGAAAGATAGGGGATCTGCGCCAATTTCGGCTGATGCTCGTTCCAGTATCTGTCGCCAGCGGCGACGATGAGTTCTTTACGGAGAGCCAGATGCTCGCGCGCACGGGCCAGCAGACGCTCCGCCAGGATCTTGTCCGAGTCAGAAAGACGAACGGGTGCATGATTCCCGAGCCGGCGAATTCCGAGTGCGACTTCCAAAACGACGGCTGCGCTTCCGGCGTTGAGGTTTCCCGTGTGAAGGGAGTTCAGGTTATTTCTGAATAGGAGGTTATCGATTTCAGAAATGAAGCCCTGTTCACTGCCGATGACATTTTGATAGGCGTAATACGCGTCATTCATTCCGCCTGCGCCGTTTTTACCGTGATACGCAGAGGTCAAGAACTCCAGCATTCCGAAAACCGGATATGAAGCGAAGATAGGCTGGAATGTCATACCCATCCCGTTTTTTGCGAAAAAGTAATCCCGTTTTATGTAGGTCATGAATCCCAGGGCATCCGCGACCTCCAGAAAGCGCTGGATCGAAACGCCGGTGTTCTGCGAGATCAGATATCCAACGAAGTCTCTGGCTTTTTTGCTGGTGCTGTCCTGATTCATGTACCGGGCCCAGAGGTAAATCATTTCATGAAGGACCAGGACCGCTTTGCTCTGACGAGAATGCTGGGTGTGTTTGTTGCCCAGCTCAAATAGCCTTTGGTCAAAGTGAATGTAGAACAGGTCTTCACTGATGATTTCGTTGTAAGCCATCGTGGTGAAGGTGCATGAGGGACTGTGCAACTCGAT
>Ga0154382_150_pt1 | contig 14701 bp, 12 predicted proteins | sample RifGroB1_FD_105626 | JGI IMG/M metagenome (GOLD analysis project Ga0154382, IMG submission 105626) | Bdellovibrionales bacterium GWB1_55_8 | reverse complement strand
CGCGAACCGAGAAGTAATACGTCGTCCCGCTACTCAGCGAAAGACCCGAATACTGTTTGGCAGTCGCCGCGTTGTTAGTCGCCCAATCCGCCACTTGAGTTCCACCGGCTGAAGTCCCGATCGCCACTTCATAGCGGTTGATTCCAGAACTATCGGTCGAGGCTCCCCAGTTAAACACCGGGCTGATACTCGTCGAGTTCATCCATCCTGATAAGTTGCCTGAAGGCGTATAGGTAACCGCCCCAGGCTGGGACGGCAAGACCGCATCCACGGTCCAGCTCGAGGATCCGATGCCTGACGTATTTCCCGCCACATCCACCGCTCGCACCATGCAGTAGTACGAATTGCCCGTCGTGAGCGTAAGCGAATTGATCGTCGCCGTGAGATCCGTTCCCAGATCTGACCACGTTGCGACATCGGGGCTCGCATTGCTCGTCCCGATTCCCACCTGATATTTTCCAATCCCATTCGCGTCGGTGGCCGCACCCCAGGTAATTACCGGGCTTGAACTCAGGGAATTACTCAAAGTCCCGCACGCCACCCCGCCAGGAGATCCGGGCTGCGTCTGATCCACTTTGTAAGTCACGCTCGCCGTCGAGCAGTCTGAAGCATTACCCGCAGGATCGATGCTTCGAGCGTAAAAGATCGTATCCCCTTCCGTGAGCACGCTCGAGGTCAGATCAATCGTTGCGCCCGCAGCCGTTCCGGAAGCCTTCACGCTCGAGCAGGCAGCGTCGGAATGGAGCTCCACCACGTCGCCTGAAGCCACACCGCTGATTCGAATCTCGGGCGTGGCAACATTCCCCGGGCTGCTCGACGGAGTGACCAGCGCCAGACTCGAGGCCTGCGCAGGCGCAAGCTGATCCACGCGAATGGCCGAAGAGCATTCCGACACAACGGATTGCCCGTAGTGATCTTCGGTCGTGACTTGAAACGTGTAGCTGTTGCCGTCAGAAACATCGAGCGACCAGGAATCCGTCGCGCCGCTGAGCAGCTCCTCTTTGGGGCCCGCAGCAACGCCGCAGTGATCATCCGTGAACGCCTGGATCAACTGCCGCATGACAGTAATCGCGGGAGATGGATTCCACCGGGCTCTCAGCGAGGATTCGTTCGTGGGTGAACTCTGCTCCCAACTCAGGGAACTCGCCTTCGGAAGTTCGGACGTGGACAAGTCACCCGTGCCATCACCCTCTTCTCCAGTGAGTAGGTTCCCGTCCGGAAGCATAATCGTCGGCTTGCACCCCGAAAGCAGGGTCGCGATCAATAAACCTTTGGAAAACGAAAGGATGATTCTACGCACGTGCCGCTCCCCTAAAATGAATACCGCACTAATATTATCGGGATCTCTACACAAAAGATCAACTCACGGAGAAGCCGTCTCGGCGTTCCGTCGAGCGCCTTTGAGATCTGCTACTTAAGGAATTTCTGAATATAGAAAAACCCGGGCTTTCAAACCTACTTATCAAGGAATTGTCAAGCCGAACTTACCACATGCTCTTCCTGGAGGGCGGGTACTACGACACGGTGTCCCAGAACACAGGGAGTTCGGCGACTTCCAAGCGGAACGAAAGGATCCCTCTGCGCTGTGGCGGCAGGATTTTCACTGCACGCCGACGTCTACTGTGCGCTCCTGGCCCGCGTCTTCGCCATCGACATCACAACCTGCCCCCAGTGCAGCGGGGACCTCAAGGTGATTCGTTTTTTCCGTTCAGGCAGATTTTCGCTTTCCGAAAGCAGCTCTAGTGCTTCGCTGAAAGCTCGTCCGTCAATTTCGCCCAAATCACCGCATCTGAATACGCTGCCTTTTCCACTGGCGGCATGCGGGTGGTCTTGTTCAAGGCACGCGGGTTTCGGAGCCATTTTTTAAGCGAGTCCGCGGTCCAGGTCTTTCGACCTTCGAAGGTCTTCGGATAATGAGGCGAGAAAAGACCGGAGAGGTTCGGACCCGTATTGCTCCGACCCAGGGCACCCGCGCTGGCGCTGAGGACCCGGTGACACCCGCCGCAGTGCTTTTCAAACGCGCTGCTATTTTCCGGAACGCTCTCCTCGAAATGAATGACCTGCGGTGTTTCCTGGTTCGCCGTGTCCCGGAGAGTCCGGTTTTTTGCCGCCGCTAAAATGGAGTTCATCACGTCGGTGAGCTGGCTTTCCGTGAATTCGAAATCCGGCATGAAAAGAGAGGGGGCGCGAATCGAATTCAAAAGCAATTGGGCGCTCTCGCGAAGCGGCGCATCGTCGAGATTGGCCGCGAGCCGGTTGCCCTTTCCGGCAATCAGATGACACCTGCGGCATGAGAACGCTTCGATGATCTCGTTACCGCGTTTCACGTGGTCGGATGCGGGAATCAGATGATGAGAAAACCTTCCTGCGAGAAGGCCCGTATGCGCAATCGCCTTGCGATCCGTTTTCTCCATTCCTCCGTGACACGAAACGCAGCTTCCGATGCTCCTGTAGTGCAACTGACTCTCATGGCAGTTGACGCAAGCAGCACGAGCGGAGGGGACCCAAAGACCCGCCACCAGGAATGCCGCGAACGTGAGTCGCCTTCCGTTCAGCGCCATATCAGGGCCCAATTTTCGCCTCGGAAGAAGGCGGCAATAATCGTGAGCGCGATCATGGCGCCGACCAGAATCGCCGTGACCGCGTTGATCAGGCGCTGATCGCCCGTGAACCAGCTGGCCCTTCCGTTTTCCGGCGGAGCGAGCCAGGGCAGGAAAAGAAAGCCGATCGTGACGCCCAGTACGGGGTAAATCAGATATTTTGAATAGCTGACGAGCTCCTGGATCCAGAGCAGAAACCATCCCGACTTGGCCGGATTGGGGGCTCGCGAGAAATCGGCGGCCTCTTGAAGAGGAGCGAGAATTCCAAATGAAAGCGCGATCAGACCCAAGGTGAATACAATCCAGGCACGGTTGATCAGCCGGAACAGGTGCGGCGAGCTTTTCACGTGTTTGCTCATAAGTACGGCAGCAGCCCCTTGTCTTTCCTTACGCGGTAGAAATGCCAGCCTGTCAAAAGGACCACGACCGCTGGAACAATCATGACGTGAAGCGCGTAAAAACGAAGAAGCGAAAGAGAACCTCCGACCGTGTCGGGCACCAGGAACGTCCGAATCGTTTCACCAAACGGAAGGATTCTGAGCAGTTCCATGCCGGTCTGGGTGGCCCAGTAGGCGAGCTGGTCCATCGGCAGCAGATAACCCGAGTAAGCGGAAAAAACCGCCATTACCAGAAGACCAAAGCCAATCAGCCAGTTGAGCTCGCGAGGTCTGCGGTAGGCGCCCGTCAGAATCACGCGCAGCATGTGAAGGAAGATGAAAACAAGAAAGGCATGCGAGCTGAGGCGGTGGGCGCTTCGGATCACGCGACCGGAGAAAACGGAGGATTCGAGAAAGAGAATGGACTGAAAAGCGTTCTCGGGCGTTGGCTGGTAGTAAAACAAAAGAAGCGTTCCGCTGGCGGCCAGCAGAAGGAACGAACTGAAGGCCAGGCCACCCAGACAGAAGGTGTAAGTGATCCGAAGATTCCGCTCCAGCACCAGCCGGGGAAACAGATGCGCGACGAATTCCTTCATGACAGCACCACCAGTGAATCTCCGGAATGTTCCAGCGGATGCCTGGGAAGCGGCTCGGTCGCGGGCCCCACCAGCGGGACGCCTTGCTTGTCAAATCGGCTTCCATGGCAGGGGCAGACAAATTCACGCGGGCTCGCGGTGACGGTGCAGCCTAAATGGGTGCAAACCAGGCTGAGCGCGTGAATATTCTCGTCTTCACGGACGACTGCCACCCGGCGCTCCCGATATACAAGCGCGCCGCGAAGGGGAAGATCGGCCTTGCGAAGGGTGAGCAGGGATTTTCCTTTCTGCCCTTTCCGCCGAGGCGAAAGCACTTTCCCGATGAACCCCGCCGAAAGGATGGCGCCCAGCGCGACGCCCATGCCGGTCAGCAACCATTTCAGCGTGTCTCGACGCGATCGATCAGACTTTTCCATTTTTCCACGTAGGCCTTCTTGTAAGCTGGGCTTTTTTCGCTCATTTTCGTCACGCGATCCAGCGGCATGAACTCTCCATTCACCACTTTCTGGCCGGAGCGATCCCAGAACGAATCCAGTGAGAAACCGTCTTTCCGAAGCTCGTAAATCCTCGATTCCGGCGCCTCGCAAACGAAGCGCCTGGGATTGTCGTGACAAGCATCGCACATCGGAGCACCCTTGCGCACTGTGTGAGGGAAAAAAGCACGCCACTCCGCCGCAAGTTGCTGGTTCTCCTTTCCGATCGCCCGGTCCTTGCCGATCCCGCTGAAATACAGGATGAACTGCGGGCGGATCGGGCTCACCTTTCCCCTGGCGTTCAGGCCGAGAGGAGGGGCGTCCTGCTTCTTGAGGTACGAGCTCTTGGCGTATCCGCCTTGATTGAAGTTCAGCTCAAAGAGCTCCTGTGCGTCGGACCCCTGCAGAATAAACGTTCCATATTCCTGGGGCGCCCAAGCGGAGTGGCAGGCATAACATTCCATTTTTTCCAGATGAGCTGCGATCCGGTGCTCCAGGACCGAAGGATCGGCACGGTGGCAGTCCTGACAGGTTTTTGAAGCCCTCTGCCCGGCAGCCAGGCTCTTCATCGAATGGCACGCCTGGCACTTGAGCCCCTTTTCCTGATGCACATCCGGGAGCATCTTCAGGAAGTAATCGCCCGCAAACTGCGGACCTCGCTGGTAGCGGACGTGGTCTTCGCGCGGAGCCCTCCCGTAATACTCGCCACCGATGAAGTAATCCCGATGGCAGCGCAGGCAGGCTATGTCCCCTGGTTTGGACGCCGTTGGGGGCTTCGATGGCTTCTGCGGCGGGTTGAAACTGCCGTGGGGCGCTTTCCCGTGACAACTTTCGCAACCCTTGACGTGGCAGGAGGCACAATTCTTTTCCGTGAACTTCCTCGCCTCAGCGGAACCCTTGTCCCGGCGGTGAAACGCGCGCTGGATGAAAGCCGATTCACGGCTGTTTCCGCTCAGGCCGTGGCCCGAAAAATCGCGGTATTCCGGGTGGCACCCTTCACACCCTGATGCGCGCGCTCCCGGCGATGGTGCGACTGCAAGGACAGCGACACTAGCGAAGCAGCTTGCGATGAATCGTGTCGTCGAGCGCACGGTAATCGAGCTCCTTTCGGTAGATGGGATCTGATGCTTTATCGTGGCAGACAATGCAGAGGTTCGCGGAAAAAACCCGCTTCACTTCCGCGCCGGAAAGCGGGCGGGACGTTTCACGGGTGATCGCGGAAAAAGCTTTCAGGTTTCCGTTCTTCAGAGTCATGAACCCGTCGAGCGGTTTTTCGTCCGACCGTTCACATAGCAGCGTGCTCCGGATGCCGGCGCCTTCGACAATGTGCTGTCCGAAACCGAGGAATGCGGGATTTCCATGGCACTCGGAGCAACTCACGGCTTTTTTTCCTGTATTGTGCGAAAAAAATGGAGCAAACCTCAACTGAGGCTTGCCCTTGTAGTTTGCGACGTACTCGTGCTTCGAGCGCCCGCCCTCTTTTTCGATCACGGTAATGAAGGTCTGGCAACCGGGAGTCACCGTAGAAACTTTTCCTCGCTGATCCATCGCCAGTGGAAACGGGTAGAGCGTGCGGTAATCCTCGGTCTCGCTGAACGCTCCGGGTGTTGCCATCCCCTTGAATGGGTCCATGGCGAGCCTTCGCTGATCGTATTTCGTGTGGCAGCCGTAACACTGCACGACGGCCCGGGAATGACAGCTGTTGCATGCCATTCTTTCGTGTCCAACGATCGTGTGTTCGGGCGTTTTCGTGATGACCTTCGACGTGAAGAGCTTTCCCGTGCGTTTTCCAAGGACGACGATTTTTCCATCCCCTGTCTCGAACACATTCGAGTACTTTCGCCCCTTTGCCGTGAGTACCAGGCGGTTGCCCGGCCGCATCTGAACGCGATAGCTCCTGGATTCGCGGACGGGGTCGTCGTTTTCCGCCACGAGTTCTTCGGCTTTGGGCCGCATGGCCGCACTCCCGTGGCAGTCTTCGCAGCTGATCTCCGTCTGCAGGTACATGTTGGAATAGGAGTAGCCGTCGCCCATGGTATCGCGCGAGGTATGGCAATCGATGCAATCCATGCCGGCGGCGAAGTGCGCATCGGGCGCTATGTGAGTCGCGTTCCTTCGCCCGCTGATCAGGACGGGGCCAGGCTGTCCGTTTCGGGTGGGGACCATGCCGTTGTTCCCATCATACAGGCCGGTGTACGAGAGCCCGATTCTTCCGCTTCGATCATGACATCGAAGGCAGACGTCATTCCCGGGCAGCTTCTCCATGGCGTGAGTAGCGGAAAAGGGCCCGCGTCCCTGCATGGTCTTGTCGGAGCCGGCGTAAGTGCCCGTGGCGTTGTACGGAAAATGGCAGGTGCCACAGCCCGACGCGTGATTCGCGGCGAAGCTGTCGATTCCCGCAGCCCCGACATGGCAGCTCGAGCAGAATTTCCGGAAAAGCTCGCCTGAAAGATTTTCGAGTTTCGTGACGGGCTCAAACGTTACCGGATTTCCCGCTCCATCGAAGACTCCCCCGCCCCTGGAGCTGAACTTGGGTGGCGGAGTTCCGGAAGAGGATTTTAGTTCGCCCTCCCAGGTCGATTGGATGTTTCCAATCATCCCAGCCGCGGTGAACATGAGGTTCGATTGCATGCGTGCCAGCTGGTAAACATGGCAGGCGCCGCACGTTTTCTCCCAGACATCGTAATTGCCTGCATGACCTTTTGCGAACATGGAGGCGTGAGCGTCGTCTCTCTTCGCGGCACGGTCATTGCCGCCATGGCAGGAAACGCAATTCGGGTGAGTGTCGGAGACTTTTTCGATCTGCTGATGGCAGGCTGTGCAGGAAGAGACATCACGGCTCCCGAAGTTGCAGCTTGGGAGGAAAGCGAGGGCGATGAAAATCGGAATCCTCTTTGTCATGGTGGATGCCACCAGTGTTACTGCAAGCACCTGGTTCCTGGAATAAAAAAAGGCCGATCCTTGCGGGACCGGCCTTTCGCATTGTGGCTTCCGGAATACAGGTTCAGCACCCGACGATGGGGGGCGACGACTTCCTGAGTTTGGTAACGACAGGAGTTCCGCTTTCCTCTTCGTAAGTGCAGCTCACGTAGTCGTTCTTTTTGATTTTACGGTTCTTCAGCTGATCCAGAATCCCCGCGTCTCGGATTTCGACGGACGTCTTTCTTCCATCATCATCTTCGATCACGATGACCGCCGATGTGTCGGTAAATCGAATATCCTTCAGAACTCCTTCCACGGTGGTCGCGAGTGGCGCGAGTTCGAACGCGTTGATTTCCTCGTGTGCCTGGGCCTTGAGCGCGAACGTTCCGCCGGTCAGCATCGCAAACAGTCCAACGAACAGAGCAAACCTGGATTTCATAAATGGTCTCCTTACCCGCCGTATAGCACGAGGCAGCGAGAGCAAATATCAAGCAAAGGTTATGAGCCGTACGGCAGGCCCCCTTCTTATACCCCTCTCCGCTGCTAGCACTGACCGTCACCCTCGAAGGAAGAAAAAAGAGTATTAGATTGTCCGAAAGGCGACGAGTATTGGCGTTTGATTCAGTCCTGTTTTTCGACCGACCGGAAGAAGATCGCTACTGATGGTGCCCCGCCCTCCTGAAATTGACCGCCCAATTCGCGGTCCCACTCAATCTTTGCGAGAATCCTTTCACCTTCAAGATCTGCTTCAAGCCTGGCCGCTTCCTGCCCACGAAAGCCTGGTTTTCGAGTGCCTCGCAATTGAAGGTAACTCGCTATCTCTAGATCAAGTAACAGCCATACTGGAAGGGAAGAAGGTCCTCGGCCCACCCAAAGACATTCTTGAGGTTCAAAATGCGAATGCCGTTTACGATCTCGCCAAATATTTCGACCCATTCTCTGTTTCATCGATGCTTCGGGCGCACGGGATCCTGATGCAAGGAATCCTGCCAGATGCTGGAAAATGGCGCTCGGGTGCCGTAGGAATTGTCCGAGGATCGCGAGTGGCGCATGTTGCTCCAAAAGCGCAGTACGTCCAGGGAATGATCAAAGAGATTCTGAAATTTGCAAAGGATTCAAAAATAACCCCGCTCATTACTTCATCCGTTTTTCATCATGAGTTCGAATTCATTCATCCGTTTACGGATGGGAACGGAAGGATGGGGCGATTATGGCAGCACCTGTTGCTTGTTCGACATAATCCCGTGTTCGAGTTCGTCCCCGTCGAATCGATCGTTCGCGATCGACAGGCGGAGTATTATAAAGCATTAAAGAAATCGGACCGCGCAGGCAATTCGACGATCTTTGTGGAATTCATGCTCACGTCGCTTCTAAAGGGAATGACGGAACTCCTCGGTGCTATGCGCGTGGGACAAGTGACACCGGAAGATCGCCTCGAAATGGCCAGAGAGAAATTCAAGAAGAACTTGTTCTCAAGGAAAGACTACCTAGTCCATTTCATAAAAATTTCGGCCCCGACTGCGAGTAGGGACCTCAAGCTTGGCCTTGATCGCGGATTACTAGAGCGCAAGGGCGAGAAGGCCCTGACCAGGTATCGCTTCAAGGAAACGGGAGGATAGGCGAAGCCGCGAGCAAGAAGAAGATCTGAAGATTTCCTGACATTCCCTTACACTTAAATTCGCATTTGTTTTTTCGACCGCGATTCCCACCAAGCCTAAGCTTTTGGAATATAAGGAGCGGATCAAAATGGAAAAACTATCCCGCAGAAGTGCCATCGCTTTGTTCGGAGCCGCAGCAGGAACGGCTCTTTCAAGTTCCCTGTTGCTCAGGACTGTCTTCGGCTCTCAGGATCGCCAACCGTCAGAGGCGAACCCGCAGTTCCCGTGGCCTTACGAAAAACTCAATCCGGACGTCATCGCGGAACGCGCTTATCATGATTATTACAAAGGCCACTGCATGTACGGGACGTTTGCCTCCATTATCGGCGAGCTGGCGGACAAGAAAGGGGAACCTTATCGCTCGTTCCCGATGATGATGATGAAATATGGAGCAGGCGGAGTCACAGGATGGGCGAGCCTGTGTGGTGCGCTGAATGGCGCAGCGGCGGCGATCGCCATGTTTGTCGAGAATCCGGAAGCCCTGATCAACGAGCTCTATGGCTGGCACGAGAGGACCGCGTTGCCAGATTTCCGCCCGAAGAACCCGAAGTTCGAGATCGTGAAATCCACAGCCGGTTCGGTGCTCTGCCATGCCTCGGTCAGCAATTGGTGCGAGGTGGCCAAGGTCAAGTCATTCTCCAAAGAACGGGCTGAGCGCTGCGCCTGGATCGCGGCATCTATCGCGCGGTTCACAACCGAGTTGTTAAATGCGCACTTCGCGGGGACCTTCAAAGCAGCGTTTCCGATACCCGAGCGTGTGAAGACCTGCCGTGGCTGCCATGATCAGGGCGGCATGCTGGAGAATTCACGAGGAAAGATGGATTGCAATTCATGCCATCCTAAACTCGGGCCCAAGCATCCAAAGATCTAACGTTCCCCGGCCAGACTGCAGGGCGCGTCGAAGTACGCGCTCGCAGTCTGGCCCGAAGCAGTCGCATTCATCACTTCCTCCTTTTAAATCAACAACTTCAAAGCCAAAAGACCCAGATTAAGGCAGCCCTGCGCCCTGACAATGCCTTAAGCTTTCTAAACTAAAATTATGCTGATACGATTCAATTAAAGCGAACCAGTTGTTATTGGAGGTCAGCATGGAGACCGGCTATCTCGGAACACTCAAGGGTAAGGTCATCCTGACCTGCGTGGGCACAATTTTGGCGTTATGTGGAATTGTCGGGATCGCATCTTTTCAGATTCAGACAATCCGCAACAAGACCTTCGAACAGGAAAAACTCACCGAAGCCATTCAAGTGGCTCTGAATATCCGCTTTCACGCCGTTCAGGTGCAGCAATTCATCACGGATGCATCGCTAACCGGCGATGCCGATGTGCTGGGGGAAGCTGACGCGCATTTGAAGTCAGGCAAGGAAGAGGCTGCCAGGCTTTCGGTCCTTCTGCCGGAGCAGGCTGAAGCCATGAAACTCTTCGAGCGCGATCTCCAGGCGCTTTCAGATACAGGGCGCGAAATGGTCGCGGCTTATGAAAGGGGCGGAAGGGCAGCCGGTAATATCATCATGAAGCGCCCCGAGACCGGTCTTGATGAACGCGCCATTCTGGTTGCGGAAGCCGTGTCCAAACTCGTGGGTAGACTGACGGCGGACGTCGCTGAAAGCATGAAGGCGACAAAAAGAGCTGAAAAAAACGCGCTCATTTTCATTGCTACCGTAAGCCTTTTCCTGAGTGTCTTTGTGATCTTCTTCCTGCTGCGGATTTATCGGGCCGTTCTGCCGATGGAACAATTCATCCGGAGTCTTTCCGACAATTCCTCGAATCTCGAGAACATTTCCGGAAACGTCAAGGAAGGTTCAGCTGAAATGGACGCTGTTTCGAGCGCGCAATCGAGCGCGGTGAACGAGGTCGCGGCTTCCATCGAGGAAATGAGCAGCATGATAAAAAAGAGTTCCGAGAACAGCTCGAAGCTCCTCGATGCCGCACGGACCACCTATTCGAGCACGGAAGAAGGCGCCCAAGCTATCTGCCAGATGGTGAATGACATCGGTGCGATGGGAAGAAGCCAGGAGGGTATCATCCGGCAAGTGGAGCTGACGCAGAACCAGATCCAGAAAATTGTGGGAGTAATCCGCGAAATCGGCGAAAAGACAAAAGTCATCAATGACATCGTCTTTCAGACAAGGTTGCTTGCATTCAATGCTTCCGTAGAGGCTGCACGCGCGGGCGAACACGGAAAGGGTTTTGCGGTTGTAGCCGAGGAGGTGGGAAGCCTTGCCTCTATGAGCGGCAAGGCCTCGCAGGACATCTCAGCGATGCTCGAGGCGGGGACGCAACAAGCCAACCAGATGGCCGAAAACATGCGCGCAAATATCGGACAATTCCTTGAGGACGCTCGAAAGAGCGTGACCCAGGGAGATCGTTCGGCACAGGTCTGCACTGCGGCACTCGAACGGATTTCCGCTGAAACGCAGAACGTTTCCGCTCTTTCCGCTGAAATCGAATCGGCGATGAAGGAGCAGGAACTTGGGATCCACGAGGTGGCCAAAGCCATTCACTTGATCACAGGATCCAGTTCGAAAACTTCCGCGGTAGCCCAGCAAAGCTTGTCTTCCGCAACGGCGCTTCTTGATCAGGCTCGATCCCTCAAAGACGTCATGAGAGGGCTGCAGGAGGCCGTCCTCGGCACCTGAACGTTTCGGCGCGGCGGCCCTCTTGTTCCGAGCCCTTACCGCCTTACAAAGAGCGCCGAAATCGTGTGCCTCGCGGTCACATTGTTGAATGTATACGTGCTTACCGGGCCCACGGACACTCCGTCCACAACCACGTATGAAATGGCATAACCCGCGGCTGGCGTGATGGTGAAAGTCCTGCTTGATCCGTAAGGGACAAGCTGCCATCCCGCCGGAGAAATGGTTCCGCCCTCTCCCGCTGCGGCTTCCACGATCATGTCCACGGGCAGGAAAATCGCGGAAATCCTGTGATCGGAAATGACGCCGCCAAACGTATAATTCGATGGGCCCCTGGCTAGACTGGATCTCAGGATCACATCAGGAGTCGGCATCACGTAACCGTCCACCACAAGCGCAGCTGTGTAAAAATTCGAGTTCGGCCTGATCACGTAAGTGAGTCCGCCTCCCACCTCGACAAGCGTCGTGCCCGACGGGCTGATCGTGCCTCCGGTTCCGGTTGATGCGTAGATGCGGAACGGTCCCGGTCTGAACGTGACTTGAATGGTATGGTTCGCGTCAATGAAGCCGAACGGAATACTGTAGATCTCACCGAGCGAGCGCCCGTCCAGTAGTACAGAACTGACCGCATAACCGGGATTCGGAGTGATGATGAACGTCCTGCTCGCTCCATACGGAACGGTCATTGTTCCGACAGGGGAAATCGAGCCCCCAGGCCCTGCCGTGGCCGTGATGTCAAAAGTCGCAACCGCGAACTTCGCCACGATCGAGTGATTCGCGGTCACATTGTTGAAAGTGTAAGTGTAATTTCCGAGATTTCGCGCGACCTCACGCCCATCCACAACTACACTCGCTGTGTAGTAGCCCTGAGCCGGCGTGATCGTGTAGGTCCTTGAACCGCCGGGAGTGACAAGAGTGGCGCCCCGAGGCAAAACGGCCCCGCCCGGATTTCCCGATGAATAGATTTGATAACCGAAGAGACGGAAGGTCGCGGAGATTGTATGATTCGCCGCAATGTTACTGAAGGTGTAGCTGTTGATTCCTCCTTTAGATACCCCGTCGACCACAACGGCCGCGATCGCGTAACCCGGAGAAGGCGTGATCGTGAACGTTCTGCTGCTTCCATAGGTGGCGATCGTCGAACCAGATGATGTGATGGAACCGCCCGATCCCGCTGAGGCGGTGATGGCGAAGGTGGCCATCCCGAAAGCGGCCGAAATCGTGTGGTTGGCGGTCACGTTTGTGAAAGTATAAGTGAACCTCCCCAGATTGGCGGCGACTACCCGGCCATCGACCAGAACCCGGGACGTGTAATAGCCGAGAGAAGGAACGATCGTGTACGCCTGGGAGGCACCCGGGCTGACATTCACCATTCCGGCGGGAGAGATCGATCCGCCGATTCCAACAGATGCGGCGATTTGAAATCCCGGCTTTTTGAACGTCGCCGAGAGGGTGTGATTTGCCGTGACGTTCGTGAACGTGTAGCTCGTAATAGCACCCTTGGATACTCCATCCACAACGACGGAAGAGACCACGAATCCGGGCGCGGGAGTGATGCTGTAAGTCTTGCTCGTACCGTAGGTCACCTGCATCACGCTGGCCGGGGATATCGTGCCATTTGCCCCAGCGGACGCTGTGATCGTGACATCCACATGCAGGAATTTCGCGGAAATCGTGTGATTTCCGGTGACGTTGCCGAAGGTGTAAGAGGTCGCTCCGAGATTCGAGGCCACCACGCGGCCATCGACGGAAACGCTTGACGTGTAATATCCCACACTCGGCGTGATCGAATAGGACTGGCTTGCGCCGCTGCGGACGCCGGTGATCCCCGCGGGAGTGATCGTGCCGCCGCTTGAAGAGGAAGCGCTGATCGTGAAGCCAGGAATGGGCGGCGAAACGATCGGAGTCGGGATGGACGAGGGACTTGCGACCGGGCTGGGCCCGGGTTCGGGGATGACAGGAATTTGATGCAGCCCGATGTGAGGCCTCGCCCCCGTATAGGGCATGCTCACCGGTGCGCCAGCGACCCAGGCGATCGACCTATCCAGGGTGAGCGAATTTGTAGCGCGATTGACCTTGAGAACTCTGGCCTGGGCGCTCCCCACGCGGATCACGTCTCCGGGAATTAATTCGTAGCCATCGCTGAAATAACCGGCATCCTGGACAACGAGACTCGTGCCCGACCCGGAACCTGTCGCATATGTCAGGAAAGTCCCTTTTTCGAAGGAAGATGATCCAGGGGCAGGGCGGTACGAAGAATCCAGGACCGGGGCTCCCGAGGTGTTGTCGCGGTAAAGATTCGAATTAAACTCCCGCGCCCCGTCCACCGTGCGCACTGCTCCGCCCACCCACATGACGTTCGCCGTGGCCGGAGAATGAAATAGATTGTTGAAGAAATAATTGTTCGTCACGGCATTTCTGGACGAGACCTGTACCCCCATCTGTGCCCAAAGGGTGTTCGTCGGAAACGCGCCGTCAGCGTTCGTTTGATAATGGATCCCGCCATTGTTGAAGACCAGGTTGTTCTTGAAAACGTTATTCGTTGTGTATCCGCTCCCGTTCTCTCCGAGGAAAAGCGTACTTCCGCCCGGCCCGAGATTCGTGATCACGTTGCTGTAAACGTGATTACCGCTCGCGATGTTTGTCCAGCCTTCGTAGGAATAGGCTTCCAGCGCGAGTCCGTGCGTATCCCTGCACGGGTAGTTCTTGATCACGTTGTTTCTGACAACATTGTCCCGGGTGACGAGCTTGAACATGCCTTCGTGACGGGCATAGGTGTTCGTTCCGCAGTAGGAACCCAGGGTGCCATCGCTGGTGAGGACGTTATTTTCCACGAGGGAAAAGTTTGAATCCGATTGAAGCGCGATAAGAGACCCGGCCTTTCCCGTTCCGATCAGCGTATTGTTCCGGATGATGTTGTAATTTGCCGTACCTCCGCCCGTGTGTCCTTCCACGCTCAATGCGCAGTGAACCCCGTTCGCCGTGATCGTGTTCCCATCGATCAGGTTGTAATCAGCGTTGCCCCTCAGATTGATGACGTCATTTTCAGCTTCGACGGACCCTACCTGGTTATTCAAAATCCGATTGCGCCTAGAATTGGACTGAATGCTGATCACCGGAGCCCAATAGCGATAAGACGAGAAGATCGTGCAACCGGTGATCGTGACGTAGCTTGACTCATAAAGCAGCACCGCATTCGCGTTGCTCGCGGAATTCAGCTCAAGCCCCTCGACTTTCACATGCATCTGCCTGACAGCCTGAAAGCCGGAGAGCCTGGGCTCGGCGCCTTCGCCGTATGCGGTGTAGACGATCGGATTGCCGTCAACGCCCGACTTCGCGCTCAGCACCTCGTTCCAGACGCCTCCCGCCTTGAAATGAACGACATCTCCGGCTCCGTTCCAGACGCCTCCCGCCTTGAAATGAACGACATCTCCGGCTC
>Ga0154382_149_pt3 | contig 14816 bp, 17 predicted proteins | sample RifGroB1_FD_105626 | JGI IMG/M metagenome (GOLD analysis project Ga0154382, IMG submission 105626) | Bdellovibrionales bacterium GWB1_55_8 | reverse complement strand
CATCAAAGTGAAAGCGACGAAGCGACGCTCCACATCGAAGTCCAAAACCACGTCGGTGCAGTTCTTCTGTGGTGGCGGAAAGCTCTGGAGCCTGGTGATCAGCACACCGAAAATGGGTGAATACGTGGCATTCATTGAATACGTCTGACGCATGCCCGCTGTACGACCTTCCCGCATTCTGCTAAACAATCATCATGAAGAAAGTGAATTACCTTTTCTGGGGTGTTGTTGGCGCAATCGGACTGGTCTTCATAGCAACGATCATCACGGCTATTTCACAGCGCGAACCGGAACCGGCCTCACCGATCGCGATTCCCACACCAGCTGAAATGCCTTCTTCCCAGTAAGATTTCAGGACAAAGAAGCCTGGAATCGCCTGACTATCTGAGCTGCCGGCTCGATACCCTGAATGCCCGCCACGCTCTTTCCTGCCTGAAAGTAATCCTTGTAACCACTTCCGTGCAACGAGGCTTTCTTGAGCTTCCAAAGGGACTGCACTGTATAAAAGAGGCGCATCCAGTGCTTCGTTTTCGGGCCTCTTAAAAGGCGACGGGCCAAGGGTCCCGCTTTGATTCCGACACGGTCAATATAGGGGGTTCGAATAATGGACACCGGAACCCCGCTGATCCGATCGGTCAGGACGATGTCGTTTTCACCCGCTTTTAAAATCGCCATTTTGTAATCCGGATGTGCTGAGCACTCCTCAGTCGCGATGAACCTCGTGCCCATCTGAACACCGGCGTAACCGGCCTGGAGCATGCTTCGGAACATCCGCTCATCGCCGACGCCCCCGGCACAGACGAGCGGCACGCCCAGGTCCTGAAGCTCGCGATAGAGGTCCTCAGGCGATTTTACCCCCGCATGACCTCCTGCTCGATTATTCACGCAAATCAGCCCCTGCACGCCGCCCTCCAGAGCCTTGAGCGCCCACTTTCTTTCCGTGACGTCGTGATAGACGGTTCCCCCTACAGCTCGCACCTTGTCGACAACCCAGCGTGGATTTCCGAGAGCGGTAACAAAAAATCGGATTCCCTCTTCAAGCGCGATATCCACCCACTCGCGCATCCGGCGCTCATAAACTTTCGACGACTGTTCGACGAGCGCATTAAAGCCGATCGGCTTCACTGTTTTGGCACGAATCAGCCGCAAAGCCTGGCGCAAATCCATTCCATGCGCGAATACCAGCGACAGGGGTTGCACCACTCCAAGCCCGCCCGCTTCCGAAACCGCAGCGATCAGTTCCGGGTTGCTGCAGGGATACATGGCGCCACAAATAAGCGGCACTTCCACACCGGCATCCTGGGTAAAAGCCGTTTTCATGCCTTGACCACAGGGCCGACCAGCCATCGAGCACGGGCTTCCGCCACTGTTGAACCCGACCCATCCAGAACCATAACGGGAACCTCATGCTCTCCATGTACTTTTACCGGCTCAGGATCAAAGCGGGACTCAGCCGTGAGAGTTCCGCGTCCCTTCTTTTTGTAAGAAATTTGAAAGCCAACCAGGATTCCGCGCGAATCCGCCGGAACAGAAGCCACAAGTGCTAACCCTGAAGCCAGCTCAGCCAGATTCGCGGCGGCAATCGCATGCACTGAGTTCAGGTGATTTCGCACCCGACGTCGATCGCGCATGGAAATACGGGCGTGTCCCGGCGAAAGCTCATCAACACTTCCCTGGATGGTCCCGCTGAATGGTGCGAGTTGCCCGACGATCCGGCTGAAAATCGCTCGCCCCCCCGGAACTCGCTTCAGCTTTTCCCAGGTAGCCAACAAAAATGGACCAGACGATAAGATTGTTAAGTCTACCATCCATCCATCTAGCCCCTTTCCCCGAGAGTTTTCAAGGTTTGCTGAATATCAGTCGCTACGGACTTCTATTCGAGGTTTTTATCGCCATTTTAACTGGATTAGTTTATCTCTTTCGCCCAAGATTCCAGTCACTTCCGCTAATCGTCAAAAAAAAGTGAAATTGTCGGGATTTTTCAAATAGCTAATGTAAAATGATATATAGGATCATGAATTAAACAGATTCAATTACATAGAGGCATATTCAGATGTTACTTCCACCCTACCTACTTCATGAACGAATCCGAGTCCTTCGCCTTTTCTCCGGCCAGAATCAAGCAGAGATGGCTCAACTGCTCGGGATGACCCAGAGCTGGCTATCGAAACTCGAAGCAGGCATTGGAGAACTCAATGCCTCACATCTTCAGCTTCTTCGTAATTACTTCAACATCAGCGCGGATTGCATCCTGGATGGGACCATCCCATATGCGACGATCGCCAAGAACGCCAAAGCTTCCCTGAGAGTTCCGAAGAAATACCTGCGCGGCGCGAACTCCCGCATCCGAATGCTCTACGGCTTTGTCAGCTTATACGAAGAGGAACTCGGCGAAGAAGAGGTTCGGGAATTTTTCAGATCCATCAATCTTCCAGTCGAGGTTCTTGCTGATCCAAACCTGCGCGTCAACCTGTCGCTGCTTTTTGATTTCATCAGCTACGGCGTGGAAAAGAAGGTGCTTACGACCGAAGAAGCCTGGGGGCGAATCGCTAAAGCGAGCATCACCCCGCTCGCCTTGGGACTGTCCTTCTCAAGACTGTCGCAGACAAAGTCCCCGCGTGAGCGTTTTGAGAAATTTTGCGAACTCGGTCGCCAATACTCAGCCGAATTCAGCTACACGGTGAGCGACGACTCGGCGAATTCCATTCAGATCCTCGCGGATCACGACCCGTCCATGCGAAAACCGGGAAAATTCGCGCATGCTGACTTGCTCCAGGTCCTGGGGTCCTATCATAAGGCAATGCTGGAAATGATCGGCCAGCTTGAACCGATGAGCGGCCTCGCGATTGAACACGCAAGTGCCGACAACATCTCTGAGCAAGGTCCGCTGAAATTCGCCTATCGCGCGCGTTGGGTCGAATAGTTCCTAGAACGCGATCCCAAGCATTCCGCCGGCGAAAAGTCCCCCGATCGAGGGTTCGCCGGCCGATCCCCACGAACGTACAAGCTCCGCACGCGTGATCAAACCTTGAAGCGTGTATTGGTAACCCAGCGCCATCCCGAATCGTGAAGCTGAAAGTGTGTCCGCACCGGCTGCAGCGGGAAGCCTTGGGCCCGAGATACTCGCGACAGAGAGAAAAGGCGACACGGAAACCAGGTGGTTCGCGGCAAACCGGTAACCCACGGGCCCGCCCAGATGAGCGGCAAAGAACTGAGCATCCGCGCTCATCATCACGCCCGCCGCCCCGCTCACGGCAGCGGACAAGTTCCCCTGGCGAACCTCTTGCTCGGAAACTCCTGCGTACTGATATTTTGCTCGCAAAAGCAAGGGCGAATAAGGCTCTAAACGCACGCCGACATCGACGCGCTTCGAAATTCCCATCGTAAAACCAAACGCATAGTGCGGCGTCGAGAGCGGGAGTTCAAGCCCCTGAACTTCCCCTGTTTCAGGATCAGGAGCCGGCCGCGAGGGTTGCGCTGACAGATCCGTTCCCATTTGCACACCGATCAGCTCGAGTCTTCCGGCCCCCAAAGCGCCTCGCGCTTCAGGGGTTTCGAGCTGAGTTGCTGGAATCGAATAATGAGCGCAGCCGCCAGCCGCAGCCGCGTTTACCAGGAGGATGAAACGCGCGACTCGGCTGAGTGCGCTCATTTTCAGAGCGAGAACCCCGCAGAATCCGCATCAACCTTGAAAGCCTTGACTGTGTCGAGGCTGAGTTCGGTCAGATCCTTTCCGAAGCCCGCCGCTTTCTTGATCACATCGGCAGGAGCCGTGATGATCTGGCATCCCGCGTGCTGCGCCTGAATGATGTTAAACGCTTCGCGCGTACTCGCCCAAAGCAGCTCGATCGAAGGGTCAGTTGAGCGACACATTTCCGCGGCGCCAACCATGATCGGCATCGGATCATGACCGACATCTGCTGTACGTCCGGCAAAAACCGACACGATGGACGGCGCGCCGCCCTTGAGGGCAAGACATGTTTCCCAAACTTGTTTCAAAGTATAGATCGCAGTCACATTCAACTTCACGCCGCTGTGACTGAGCTCTTTCACCAGCTCCAGTGCGGACTGCCCTTTTGAATTGGTGACCGGAATTTTCACGTAAACATTCTTGCCCCAGGTGGCGATCTCAAGTGCCTGACGCTTCATTTCGGAGAATTCATCAGCGAACACTTCGAAAGAAATGGGCTGGTCCGCGATCTGCGTCAGGATTTCCTTGCAGTAGCCGCGATAATCCTTCACGCCCGCTTTTTTCATCAGACTCGGGTTCGTGGTGAACCCACTCACCAGCGGATTTTTGGCCATCTCGAGCATCTGAGCGCGGTCCGCCCCATCGAGAAAAATTTTGATCGCGATCCTGGAAGCGCCACTCGTGCTCGAAGCCATGTCCTTACCATTCCCTTTCCTGAAAAATCCCCGGGATCGACCCAGGGAAAAAAACCATATTATATTAGTAAGATAGTCAAGGGATGTTACTTCGGAATTCTTGCTGCAGCTACTAAATCCTGAACCCAAAGGGCCTCAAAAACAGAATTGAGCTGGCCGACTTTTGATGTCGGATTTCGATCTTCTTTTCTGGGCCTCTAACCCCTTGACAGTGCAGCACGTTTCAGGCAATTTGCTGCGTCTATGTCAACGATGTACGCAGTTATTCAAACAGGTGGGAAGCAGTATCGTGTGCAGCCAGGCGATGTCTTCCAGGTAGAAAAGCTGGAAGGTGATGTGGGTTCTGCACTGACCTTCGACCAAGTATTGCTCTTAAGCAAGCCGAACGGTGAAACGCCGCAGATCTGGCTCGGAAAGCCGAGCGTTTCTGGCGCGACCGTCAAAGCCGAGATCGTCGGCCAAGGCCGTGGCGAGAAGATCGTCATGGTCAAAATGAAGCGCCGCAAGCAATACCGCAGGACACAGGGACATCGGCAGGAGTATACTCAGCTGATCGTGACTGATGTGGACAACGGCAGCGGTGAAAAGGCCACTCTTTCAGCCAGCGACAAGCAGGCTAAAGTGACCAGCTTCAAGACGCAGCTGAAGCCCAAAGGCGAGGCGTTCACGCCTAAGACCCTGGGCTCACGCAAGCGTCTGGCAGCCAAAGCCAAAGAAGCCAAGGCATCACCCAAGGCAGCCACACCAGCTGAAGCAAAGCCGGCTAAGAAAAAAGCCGCTGCTAAGAAGTAAGAGGATTTTAAGTCATGGCACATAAAAAAGCTGGCGGTAGTACTAAGAACGGCCGCGAGAGTAATCCGAAAATGCGCGGCGTGAAACGCTATGGCGGCCAGAAAGTGAACGCAGGAGAAATCCTGGTTCGCCAGGTCGGAACCAAGTTCCACCCGGGACGTAACGTCAGGCTCGGCCGCGACTTCACGCTGTATTCTGTCGTCGAAGGCATCGTTACTTTCGAACGCAAAGATCGCACGCGGAAACAAGTCTCGGTTTACCCGGCCGCGTAAGCGCGCCTCCCATGCGTTTTATTGACGAAGCTATCATTCGGGTGGCCGGCGGACACGGCGGGCCCGGTTGCGTCAGCTTCCGGCGCGAGACATTTGCACCTCGTGGAGGTCCCGACGGCGGTGACGGTGGCGCCGGCGGGCAAGTTGTCTTCATCGCGGACACCCAGCTCAGCACCCTTCAGGATTTCCGTTTTAAGCGCGTTTATCAGGCGCAGGCTGGAATGCACGGCTCCGGGTCCAATAAAGCTGGACGAGATGGCGAAGACATCGAAATTCGCATACCCGTAGGCACTGTTATTCGCGATGTCGCGACAGGCGAGGTTCTCGTCGATTTCACCACCAGCGGACAAACCTGGGTCGCATGCAAAGGTGGTCGCGGCGGAAAAGGTAATGCTCACTTCGTGAGTTCCACTTTCCAAGCACCGAAATTCGCGCAACCCGGAGAGCCCGGCGAAGAGCGCGAAGTGAAGCTTGATCTCACACTTCTGGCCGATGTCGGAATCATAGGGTTTCCGAATGCCGGCAAATCGACACTGATTTCACGTATCAGCGCGGCGCGGCCCAAGATCGCGGATTATCCATTCACGACTCTGACGCCAAACCTCGGCGTTGTGGCTTTGGGCGAACACGAAAGCTTCGTTGTAGCGGACGTTCCGGGCCTGATCGAGGGCGCGCACAGGGGCTTGGGTCTGGGCCATAAATTTTTGAAGCATATCGAGCGCACCAGAGTTTTCCTTCACCTTCTGGATGGAAACGTGGTGCTCGAGGCGGCCACGGCAGATGAAGACCGCGAAGAAGCCATGAAACACGCGGCTGAGATCCTGGCGGATCGCTATCGCGGCATTCGTGAGGAACTACGGCTTTTCAGCGATAAACTGATCCACAAACCCGAGATTGTCGTAATCAACAAACTGGACGTTCTGGAATCCGATCCGCATCTCATCGAATCCTGCCGTGTAAAGCTTCGCGACAAAATTGCCGAGATTCGCTTGGATCCGCCGGAATCCGGGGAACCCCTCATCATCTCCGCCGTGACCGGATCGGGAATTGAAGATCTGATTCGCGCGATTCAGAAGAAGTTCGAGGACGCCGCAATATCAAAGAAAAGGGCGGCCCCGCTTTTGCCGGATGACGAGGGAATCCGGAAATGATTCCGCCCCGCTGGACCGAACTCACCGCGGTGTTCGGCGGTGTGTTCGATCCTCCCCACATGGGTCACAGGGAAGCCGTTCGCGGGCTTTTCCAGGATCCCGGCGTGAAACGTGTGCTGGTCGTGCCGGCTCCATCACCGGCATACAAGCTGAACCAGGTTTCTGCCGAGCATCGGGTCGAAATGGTAAGACGGACATTTGCCAGTAATCCCGACAATACTTTCCCGAACGACGTCGAAATCAGCTTCGTGGACATTGAACGGGCTCTTCGAAACCCAAAGAGCCATACATATACTTTCGATACGCTCCAGGAACTTGGGCGCGTGCACGAGAATCTCGCGTTCGTCCTGGGAGCAGACCAACTTCAGAATCTTCCGAATTGGCACCGTTTTCCCGAGGTCCTGGAACTGGCTCACTGGATTGTGCTCACCCGAAGACCCAATGGCCTCGATTCAGCCATGCGCGCACTTCGAGAACTAGAATCAAGAGGAATAGCGCGAAAAATGCCCGGAACAGCGGATGACTTGGGCGGCGTCTGGCAGCTCAGAGCTGGAAAGCGGTTCCTGCGGCTCTCCCACACGGAAGCCCCTGAAATCTCCTCGACCGGAATTCGAGAAACGATCAGCAGGACCGGGCAACCGCCTTCGGGCAGCCTCGTTCCGGAGGCAATGGCGTATTTGAAGCAAAACCGCCTCTATGGTAGCAATGCCAACGAGAACTCAGAGGGACTTAGCAGATGACCAACGAACGCAGTATCGAAACAGAACAGACCTCCAGCGGGACATCCGATCCCTCACGCGAAAAGGCGCTCCTTTGCGCGCGGGCCGCAATCGACAAGAAATCTGAAAACGTCAAGGTGCTCGACCTTACGGACATTTCGGGATTCACGGATTACTTTGTGATTTGCAGCGGCCAATCAGACAGACAGGTGCAAGCGATCGCCGATGCCGTCAATCATGCGATGGGCTCAGCCGGCCGGGAACTACTGTCTTCGGAAGGATACGGCGAAGGACGCTGGGTGCTCATGGACTTCGGGGATATTGTCGTTCACGTTTTTCTTGACGCTCTTCGCGAATACTACGATCTCGAAGCCCTCTGGGGCGATGCGCCGCGCGTGAAGATTCCCTCTGAATTCTACGGACCAGCGGCAAGCCGGCTGAACTAATGAAGCTCGCGCTTCTCGCGTTCGGTAAGCTGAAAACCCCCGGGCTGCGCGAGGCCGCCGACTACTACAAGACTCTGCTGCGGCCGTACGCGCCACTGGAGGAGCTGGAACTGAAACCCCAGGTCGTTCCTGAGAAAAGCGCCGCGAGCAGGTTACTGGTTCAGGAAAAGGAAGCCACCCTTCTCACGACCAAGTTATCGATACAGCTCGGATCGAGAGGCGCTTATTATATTCTGGATGAAACCGGCCGCCCGGATGCAACCCTCGGCTGGGTGGAACTTGTCAGGAGATGGGAACGTGAAGGTGTGCCGGTTGCACTGTGCATCGGAAGCAGCTTGGGATTTCATTCTGAAATTCGAGCGCGAGCCCGCGGGGTACTCAGTCTCGGGCCGCAGACGCTCTCACACGAGTTAGCGCGAGTCGTGCTCCTGGAACAACTTTATCGTGCATGGAGTTTCACTCGCGGCCACCCGTATCATAATGAAGGTGCTTAGCAAACCTGCAGGAACGTGGTAGATTCCGCAAATCATAACTTCTAAGCGATTGCGAGGCGAGTATGTCAGCTCAGGAAGCCCATAAAGATTCTGCTAAACGCGCACTGCTTCTTATCCTAGATGGCTTCGGAACCGCCAAAGACGGCGAGTTCAACGCCATTCGTCGCGCAAAGATGCCTTTTTACCATGATCTGGTTTCGAAATTCCCTGCAGCCGAGCTGACCACTCACGGTGAAGAAGTCGGCCTGCCCGCCGGTGTAATGGGTAACTCAGAAGTCGGCCACACCACAATCGGTGCCGGACGCATCGTGTATCAGGACCTTACGCGCATCTCGAAATCGATTCGCGAAGGGGATTTTTTCAGGAATCCCACACTCAAGCAGGCCATTCAGGCGGGTGCCGACAAGAATCACCGCGTTCATCTGATGGGTCTTCTTTCAGATGGAGGCGTTCACAGTCACATCGATCACCTCCTGGCTCTTCTCGACTTCTGCGAGAAAGAAGGCGTTCAGAATGTGAGTGTTCACGCATTTCTTGATGGCCGTGACACGCCTCCGGATTCCTCGACCGGATTTATGGAAAAGCTCCTGGCTCATCGCACGTTCATGCCAGGGAACAAAACGAAAGCAGTGGTTGCAACGGTGATGGGTCGTTACTTTGCCATGGACCGCGACAAACGCTGGGACCGCGTCGCTCGTGCTTACGAGGCAATGAGCGGGCAGGTTTCAGCGCAGTCTATTTCGGCAGTGCAGGCAATCGCGAAATCTCACAAATCCGACAAAACTGACGAGTTTGTCGAGCCAGTGCTTCTCGATGCGTCCGCCGCAATGAAAGATGGCGACAGCGTCATTTTCTTCAATTATCGAGCTGACCGGGCTCGCGAGATCACCACGGCGATCACCGCGGAACATTTCACCGAATTTGATCGCGGAAAGAAAATCACTCCTTCCGTGTTCGCGGGCATGACCCTGTATGACAAGAACATCAAGGGGGTCACGACAGCGTTTCCTCCACAGAGTCTCGACAATATTTTCGGCGAATGGCTCGAGAAGCACGGATTGACTCAGTTCCGCACGGCAGAGACCGAGAAATACGCTCATGTGACGTTTTTCTTCAATGGTGGGCGCGAACAGCCCTTCAAAGGTGAGGACCGGAAAGTGGTCCCGTCACCGAGAGATGTCGCAACTTACGATCTGAAGCCGGAAATGAGCGCTGTCGAAGTGGCGCATGAGGTCAGCTCCGCCGTGACCCAGGCAAAACACGATTTTGTTCTCGTCAATTTTGCCAATCCGGACATGGTCGGACACACCGGAAACATCGAAGCAACCATTCGAGCACTCGAGACCCTGGACCGCTGCCTGATGGAAGTCGTCCCGGCCGCGAGAAAATCGGGTTATCACATCCTTTTGACGGCTGACCACGGCAATGCCGAGGAGATGCGGGACTCGCAGGGACGCCTGCACACGCAGCACACATTGAACCCTGTTCCAATCCTCTGGATCGCACCCGAAGGACAGAGTTCCGGCGGTCGCAGGCTCCGCAGCGGCGGTTTGCAGGACATCATGCCTACGCTCTGTGAACTGATGAACCTGCCTTTGCCAGCTGAAGTCACCGGAAAAAGTCTTTTGACTTGATTAGAAACCCAAAAACGAAACACAATCTCAAAATCTATGATCAAGATTCCAGAAATTCCCAATCTAAAGAAGTGCAAATCGATTGCAGTCCTGACGAGCGGTGGCGATGCTCCCGGCATGAATGCCGCCATTCGCTCGGTGGTCCGCTACGGACTTGCTCAAGGACTGAAGGTTTACGGGATCTCGCGTGGTTATAGCGGGCTTCTTGAAGGTCATATCGACCTGATGGACGCTTCCTCGGTCGCGAATATCATCCAGCGCGGCGGCACCGTCCTGAAGACCGACAGATGCCTGGAATTCTACAAGAAAGAAACACGCCGTGAAGCGGCGAACATTTTGTTCCGCAATGATGTCGACGCTCTTGTCGTGATCGGCGGTGACGGATCATTCACCGGTGCGCACCTGATGCAAACCGAGACCGGATTTCCCACCATCGGCGTTCCCGGCACCATCGATAACGACATCGCCGGTACGGACGATACGATCGGATTCGATACGGCAGTGAATACCGCGCTGGAAGCCATCGACCGGATTCGTGATACCGCAAGCTCGCACGATCGCATCTTTCTGGTCGAGGTGATGGGACGAAGCTCGGGCTTCATCGGACTTTCGGTCGGCATCGGCGGTGGCGCCGAAACAACGATTGTTCCGGAAAACCAGGAATCGATCGGTGCGATCTGCAAAACGATCGAGCGTGGCACGCGCCGAGGGAAATCCAGCAGCATCATCGTGGTCTCCGAAGGCAAGAAGCCGGGACTTTCCACACGCCTTGCGGCAAGTCTTGAGGAACGTGGTTACTCCACAAAAGTCGCTATCCTCGGTCACCAGCAACGCGGCGGTTCTCCAAGCGCGCATGATCGCCTTCTCGCCTCAGTATTGGGCTCCTCCGCGGTTGCCTATCTGCTGAACGGGAAGAGCAACGGCATGGTCGGTGTCCAGCAGGGGTCTGTTGTTCATGTCCCGTTCAAGAAAGTGATCGGCGTGAAAAAAGAACTCGACTCCTCAATGTTGGACCTTTCCCGAGTCCTTTCTACCTGAATTCAGCCGTAGTTTTGATGAACCGCCGGGCTCGGGTTTTGCGAAGAGCGAGGCATGCTCCATCTTGCTTTCGCATGTACGACGTGCGGATCCGCACCCGCCGCTGAATCCTTTCCACTCTGCCCGGTCTGCCTGGACGCCCTCGTTCCCGCTCCCCTGCTATGCCGTAACTGCGGAGGTCCGACTTGTGAGCCGGCAGGCGAAAAACCAACTTGCAAACGTCCTTGGATCCTTAACCCTGAGATCCAGTCCTTCACGTCCCTTTATCTGCTGGTGGGCGATGGCTATCGTGTCTTGAGGACGTGGAAATATAATCGCGGACCTTTGCTGGATCGGCGCTTGTTGACACTGAATCGGGCTATCTCTGAAAGGCTTCATGACATCGGTGCAGCCGCGATTGTACCGGTACCTCAGGATTTCAGACGTTCCTGGCATCTGAGCGGCAGCCCCGCGGATCACCTTGCTTCTTGGCTCTCGAGACAACTGGCGGTTCCGAAATTACCGCTCCTGACCAGGGAAGTCCCGCCAGGGACAGAGACTGTTAGACAAACACGCCTGTCACTCAGAGAAAGGTTCGAAAACCCGCTTTACCTCGGATCAGACACAACTTTCGCCCGATCTTTGGGGGCCACCTCGCGAAAGGCAATCCTGGTGGACGATTTCATGACCACCGGCCACACAGCGAGGATAGCGGCTTCCGTTTTAAAGAGCGGCGGTTTCGACGAGATCCACGTTTTCTGTCTGGGCATCCGACCCGGTCGTACCGAGCAAAACGGCCACCTGCTGAAGGGCAGCGGAAGGCCCGAAGCCATCCGTGAGAACGGCAGCCCATTTCTGCTTGTCAGTTAGCACTTTCAGCTCCGTCTCAAACGTGGACGGATCACCCGTTGAAAGCAACAGGCCCTCGGCCAGCCGAACCTGTTCATCGGAAATATTGGAAGCAAAACTGGTACGCTCTGGCGACAGCCAGGGTGCACCGCAGAACATTTTTTCGAGTGCGGATTTCATTCGTCGAAGCTTCTTCGCGATCTGATGGTTGTCTTCGACTTCTTCGCTGGAAAGGCAAACGGTCCAGAAGCTTTTCTTCCCATCAGAAGAAAAATAACCCCAAAGCCTTCTTTCCTGCTCCTCGCCAGGCTCCTTGTTCAACACCGAATAGAAGCCTTCGCTCAAACCGGCGCCAATCGGATCGTGATGCGTGAAAATGGCCTGAAGCACTCCCACGGGCTCGTGTTTGCGATGTGCCGCAACTTTCTTTCTCAGCTGTTCCGGAATTCCCTGGATTGCGGCGAACGCGCTCCAGCGGTCCGCAAAAACGAACCGGTCGCACTCGATTTCCTCGCCATCACCGAGAAGAACCGAGACAAGGCGATCCCCTTCCGTGCGGACTTCGATCACAGGGGTACCATCGACACGTCGTAGATTCTTGAACGTCCCATCTGCCAGGCGGGCACGAATCGCCTCTTCAATTTCACCCAGTGTCAAAGTAGCCCGAGCCTCAAAGACGGGAGCTATGCGAGTTTCAGGAGCCCAGAGGGATTCAGCTCGAACTTCGTTCTGGTGTTCCGGGGTCGGGGCTTTGCTCCAGGGCGTCTCGCGGAATGCTTTGTTTCGAAACTCGCGGATGTACGACCCAGTCTCCACTGGACCGCATTCAATGCCGAGTCTGCCCGCAAGCTCAGCCCAGACAGTCATGCCCATGGCATTGGTTTCTGCAGCATCTCCTACAGGAAGAGGTGCCGCGATCCGAGCTCCCGTTCCGGTAATCCAGACCACCGGATGCCCTTGCGAGGCAAGCATTCCCACGGTCCCGAGAGCGGCCCAACCTTCGCCGACTACGATCGTGGGTTTGTCATGGGAATGCATCGTCATGGTGATTGGCCCCTCTCCAAATGAATGGGTTAAAGTAAGGCCATCGTAACCGAGATTTCAACGGGAGCAAGAAATTCTGTCGGATAATTTGGCGTGGTTTCCCTACGACACCACTATCCCTTGAGCTCAGGATTCTGCTGAAGACCGCAATTGGCGCGCCTGCCTGGATCGCGCCGCTTCCCTGGCTTTATACGAAATCTTTTTATATTTCGGAGCCCTACGCCTGTACGAGCGCCTGCGCTTCTTCTCCGGTGGGTCCCGAACTTCCAAGGAAGCCAGAGATCGTGACCGATCATTCGGCAAGGGAAGAAGGACATGCGCCCCCTTCCTCAGGCGCGCATGAAGGGAAACCCGATTCAAGTCGGCCATCGGATCCACCCGAATTCCAAAACGACGGGCGATGCGGGCCAGACTCTCCCCTGCCTTCACTTTATAGGTCAGGAAGTTCACTTGCCGCGGATAAGCAGCATGATTGTAGGTCTCCAGAAACTTTTCTTTCACAGAAGCGGGCAATTTGATTCGAAAAGTTCCTATACCTGGAGGAGTGCACCAGCGCAGGACTTCCGGGTTCAGCGATTTCACGGTCTTATAGGAAAGCCCTGCCGCACGCGCGACCTTCAGAAGATCCGCAGGACTACGAACATCAAATTCCTCCAGTTGCTCGCCGCCTACCTCTCCGGTCTTGGTGACATGCGGTGTGGGTACCGGTTTCGCCAGCGGTTGCTCCGTTTGCACCGTTGCTTGAGTGAGGATCGCCGGAGTCGCTTCGGGTTCGGGCGCCTGCTCGGATTCGAGAATGGCCGCAACTGTTTCGACTTCTTCGATCTCCTCCTGCGGGATCTGTTCTTCAGGCTTGTCCGTTTTAATGACCTTTACAATCTCACCATCACCGGCCAGAGCTTCGTCGCCTGCAGGATGAGGTTTCGGTACAGGGAAACCGAACTGAGCCGGATTTTTCGCAATGATCGCTGCTGCGATGATCTTGGGCACATAATCCCGCGTTTCAGGCCTGAAAAACCGCTGCCTTGAGAGGGCCCAGAAATCCCTGGTCCCATAGCGCCGGATCGCTCTGGCAACCTTGGCCTCGCCGGCATTATAAGCGGCAGCAGCGAGTTCCCAGCTCTGGAACATCTCGTAAAGATCTTTCAAATAGGCGACTGCCGCCAACGTGGACTTGCGAACATCGCGACGTTCATCGACCCACCAGTTCACCTGAAGCCCGTAGCGTTTGCCGGTGGCGGAAATGAACTGCCAGGAGCCTACTGCTTTCGCATGAGAACGAGCGTGATTATTGAATCCGCTCTCGATCATCGCGAGATAAACCAGATCCTCGGGAACACCGCTCTGCACCAGGATTGGCTTGATGTATGGGATGAAAAATTCCGACCGTTCCAGGTATCGCGCAAAATGGGGACGTCCCCGTCCGCAGAAATAATCCACCCAATATTCGACCCTGGAGTTGATCGTGATGGGATAATCGAATTTGCTGTTCTCGAGCTTCATGCCCCGAACGCTAATATGACCGTCTTTCATGACGATGGTTCCGCGTACGGCGTCTTCATCGCTCTCGTCACCGGCCCCTTGGCCGACCTGTTGCGTGTCTTGTGCAATCTCAGTGGTAGGCGCAGGCAAATGGGCGCATCCTGAAAGCAAAAACAGCAAAGAAAATCTTGAAACGAAATGCTTTTTCGACACAGCAGGTGCCCTCATCCATGATTGGCCGTTGCTGAAAGGGACGTTCATCACCCCTCCCGGGCTTCAGACCACTGATTTTAATCGACTCTGCTCAGCCTTGTCAAACAACGAACTCGCCTTCGTGAAAGTTTGAGGCAGTTGAAATCACATGCTTTTCAGCCACTCCAGTCTGTGCTGTAATGACCTCATGAGCACGAGCGACCCAGGCGACGAAAGCAAAAAAATGGCCAAGAGGTCTTCCATCCGATACCAGCCCGATGAAGGCACTTTCGCTCTGATCGACTGCGATGCAGATGCGAAAACATTCAACCCCACAC
>Ga0154382_147_pt1 | contig 14943 bp, 13 predicted proteins | sample RifGroB1_FD_105626 | JGI IMG/M metagenome (GOLD analysis project Ga0154382, IMG submission 105626) | Bdellovibrionales bacterium GWB1_55_8 | reverse complement strand
CGATTGCCCCTGAACTGTCGTCGGCGCATCCCGATGCAGCACTCGGCCCGGTCGCAAAGACAATGGCCGTGACCCAGCCCGACGGTCTCAGCTATCACCTCACGCAAGGATCCGTCGTGATCGCCGCGATCACGAGCTGTACGAACACTTCGAATCCCGGCGTGCTGATCGCGGCCGGACTTCTCGCGAAGAATGCCGTCCAAAAGGGGCTTCAAGTGAAGCCCTGGGTGAAAACGAGCCTGGCTCCCGGATCCAAAGCCGTGACGGATTATTTGACTGAATCCGGCCTCCTTCCGTACCTGGAAGGCCTTCGTTTTCATGTCGTCGGCTATGGCTGCACGACCTGCATCGGAAACAGCGGCCCTCTTCCCGATCACATCGCAAAAGCGGTGGTGGACGGCGAACTCGTTGTAGCCTCCGTGCTCTCGGGCAATCGCAATTTCGAAGGACGCGTTAACACTCAGGTACGCGCCAATTACCTGGCCTCGCCGCCACTCGTGGTCGCTTATGCTCTCGCCGGCAATATCAATATGAACCTGACGAAAGACCCGCTCGGGATCGATCCGAGTGGCCATCCCGTCTTCCTGAAGGATATCTGGCCAGCCGAGCAGGATGTCGCCCAATTAATGAACAAATTCGTGACCGCAAACCAGTTCCGTAAAAGCTACTCGGACGTGTTCCACGGCGACAAGAACTGGCAAGGCGCCAAGATCCCGAAAGGCGATCTGTACAAGTGGGAAGCGTCGTCCACCTACATCAAGGAACCGCCGTTTTTCAGCGACATCACGGCTGAGCCCGCTCCTGTCACCGACATCCGCAAAGCCCGCGTGCTGGCGTTGCTCGGAGATTCGGTCACGACCGATCATATCTCACCCGCCGGCTCTTTCAGCAAATCGACGCCCGCCGGCCACTATTTGATGGAACTTGGCGTGAAGCCCGCTGACTTCAACTCCTATGGCTCCCGCCGTGGCAATCACGAAGTGATGGTGCGCGGAACTTTCGCCAACGTCCGGCTGAAAAACCTGCTCGTTCCCGGAGTTGAGGGGGGCGTGACGAAGCATCTCCCCGATGGCGAGCAGATGTCCATCTACGACGCCTCCATGAGGTACCAGACTGACCGTGTGCCGCTGGTCGTGATCGCCGGCAAGGAGTACGGCACAGGGTCTTCCCGTGACTGGGCCGCAAAGGGCCCAAAACTCCTTGGCATTCGCGCCGTCATCGCCGAAAGTTTCGAGCGCATTCACCGTTCCAACCTGGTCGGGATGGGAATCCTTCCGCTCCAGTTCCTGCCTGGAGAAACTCGGCAGACTCTCGGTCTGAACGGTACGGAAACTTTCGATATTGAAGGGCTTGCATCGCTGGCTCCTGCCAAGAAAATCGAAATCAAAGCCCAGCTGGCGGATGGTTCAAAGAAATCTTTCAGCGTTTTAACCCGAATTGACACACCGAACGAGGTCGAGTACTTCAGACATGGCGGCATTCTGTCGTATGTACTTCGCCAGCAGCTCACTCGCTGAGAACAGGGAACCAAAATGGATCGGGTTAAGAAAATCGAACTCATTCAGCGATCGCTCGGCATTCGACACAAGCTCAAGGTTCACGAGAGCATGAAAGCGCCTGAAACGCATGAAGACCTCGCCGTCATGCTTCTTGCGAAATGGGAACTTGAAGACGAACTTCGGGCGATTGAAGAGCTTCTTGCGGAGAACCGGCAGAAAAATGTCGCGGCAAAACGCGCAGCGCACCTGAAAGATGACAGCTCGCCAATGGCCGAAAAATCCGTCGCGAAAAAGAAGACGAAGTAATCAGGTCCGCTCGGATATCAGAGCCCGTTTGATTCGACTCCGCGCGACTTTGGCCTTTGGGACCCGCCCCTCGAACCAGAACCTCACATCGAGATCCAGACCAGCTCCCTGCATATAGTTATACACCGCTCTCTGGAGCCCGGAACCAAGTGCCTCGTGATCACAGCCCGTCGGATCCTCAAACTCGAGGTCATTCAGGGCAAATCTTGCCTTCGAAATATCCGTGGTGATTCGAATTCCATATCGTTCCGGATGCCTGCCCACAGGACTGTGAACCGTGGCCGAGAATCGATGCCAGAAGGCCGACTGAATGCAACCCATCTCAAAAAGTTGCCGGACAACCTCGAGCGAATCAACGGTCTCCTGCTCCGTTTCCGTGGGAAAGCCGTACATGAGATATGCGTGGACCATGACTCCCGAATCAGCGAAGGCTCGGGTCACTCGGGCCACTTGCTCGATCGTCACGCCTTTTTGCATGAGCTTGAGCAGGCGATCGGACGCGACCTCAAGCCCCCCTGTGACGGCAATACAGCCGGAGCGCGCAAGAAGCCTCGTAAGCTCCGGAGTAAATGTTTTCTCAAATCTCAGATTTCCCCACCAGGTGATCTGAATGTCTCTTTCTATGAGCTTTTTAGCGAGAGCCTTGAGGAGCGCCGGAGGCGCCGCCTCGTCCACAAAATGAAAGCCGCTCTGGCCCGTTTCGCGCTGAATGGCTTCGATGTGATCCACCAGGACATCAGCGTCAGCCGGGTCATAACGGGAAATATAATCCAGCGACAGGTCACAGAAACTGCACTTACGCCAGTAACACCCATGTGCAAGCGCAAGCTTGTTCCAACGCCCGTCAGACCAGAGCCGATGCATGGGATTGGGCATTTCAAGAAGCGAGAAATAATCCGCGAGCGGCAGGCCCTCATAGCTGGGAGCAACATCCGAATGGCACGAGGTCACCTCCTCGCCCTTATGCAAAACCACGCGATCCTGATCCCGGACAAAGGTCCGAACCAGGTTCTCCGCCGGGCGCTTCCCCGCGAGATGCTCAACGATGGCGCCAAGAGGGGCTTCGCCGTCGTCAAGAGCGACGAAATCGAAGTAGTCGAAAACCCTTTTTTCAGAAAGCTTTCTGAGTTCCGTGTTGACGTAACCGCCTCCAAGAACGGTTTTCACCGACGGGAACCTCTCGCGAATGAGCTGGGCGATCCGGAAAGCGCCATAAACATTTCCGGCAAAGGGTGCGGAAACGCCGACGAGGTCCGGTTTGTTAGCGGAAACCACTTCAAAGGTCAGTTCGTCAAGATATCGATCCACCAGAGTGCGCGAAGCCTTCAGTTCCCGCTCAAGCAGATCAAAGCTTGCCGCGCTGGCCGCAATCTTCTCAGCATAGCGGGAAAGCGCGAACCGCTCGTCAACTCCATCACGGATGACATCCGCGAGATCGTCAACGAAAAGGCTGGCCAGATATTTCGCCTGATCCTGAACACCCAGCGCGCCAAAGAGCTGTTCTGTCCGTGAAAACGACTCCCCTCCCTCGTTTTCCAATGCTCGAAACCTGGGGCCCTCTGGAAGGAACTCGCGCGTGACGATTCGATAGGCAAGGGTCGGGTCCTTCCCTTGTAGAAATCGCAGGACTGCGTCCACGCACGAAACATATCGCCTGTTTTCAGCAAGGAAATGCGAAACGGAGACACTAGCGGATCTCTTGCCTTTGAGTTCCTGCGTAACACCCTCCATTCCCGCTTTCGAAAAAAGCCTGAGAGCAAGAGCGAGCGAAAGATCCGCCTGGAAAACCTCAGTTCCATCGCGACGCAATGCACCTGCCAATTGCATGATGGATGGGTAGGGCGCATTGAGCTGCGTCAGGGGCGCCAAAAGAAGAAGTACTCGCATTCCCGGCGAGTTATCATCGAATCAGCCGCAAGTCCAATTCCCACCTCCGGCCATCGATTCGCTCGCGATTCCCGGGCCGATTCATGATAAACCGAGTCTTATGCAAGGGACTCCCGGCCTGCAGCCGCTCAAGCGCTTATCCAGTTTACGCGAACGCCTGCCTCGTGGAATGCGCAATGAAGCCGAGTTCCTGGCCAGCCGCCGAAGCTTGCCCGCCGAAATAGTCAGGGTTTTTCGTATTTTCCGCGAATTCATCTCGGGATTGCGAGTCATGCGCAACCTCGGGCCAGCCGTTACCCTATTCGGATCCGCAAGGATTTCCGAAGACAGCCCCTATTATGAGCTCGCGCGACAGGTAGGCGCTGCTCTCGCACGAGAAGGATTCACGGTCATCACCGGAGGCGGCCCGGGAGTCATGGAAGCAAGCAGTCGTGGCGCACGAGAAGCCGGCGGGCGCACATTCGGATGCAATGTCACGCTCCCTTACGAGCAGTTTCCAAACCCTTATCTCGACTCGTCACGCACATTTCGTTACTTTTTCGTACGGAAGATCATGCTCGTGAAGTATTCCTACGCCTTCGTGTTTCTCCCCGGCGGAATGGGTACGCTCGATGAATTCACTGAAGCCATGACCCTCATTCAAACGGGGAAACTCTACGATTTCCCGGTTATTCTCGTCGGCGAGGAATACTGGCGCGGTCTCCGCAGCTGGTACGAGAAAACGGCGATCCCCGCAGGAACGGTGGCGGCCGCGGACATGACGTTCGTGCAATGCACGGATTCACCGGAGGAAGTGGCCCGAATGATCCGGGAGGCCGCGGCGGGTATAGGAGTCAAACTGCTTCGTTTGCCCCGAAATGCGGAATGATACAAAAGAACGCATTTTTCAGTTGCAGCAGCGCTGAAAGGACCCTAAAACTTTCCTTCTACAAGGGAGAATGATTCATGGCTAAAAAGGCAAAATATTCGTTCATCAATGAAGTTTACGAAACCGTTCTTAAAGCGACGGAAGTGACTCGTTCGGGCACCGTTCGCCTGAAGCGCTCTGATCTGAAGGCCGCTCTTGAAGGCGCTTTCGAAAAAGGCGCGAAAGTCGCCGCAGGCGGTGAGCGCGTGCGCTTCCCGGTCATCGGCGCCCTCGTCCGCAAAGACGTTCAGGCCCGTAAAGCTGGCAAAGGCGTGAACCCTTTCACCGGCGAAGCGATGACTATCAAAGCCCGCCCGGCTTCCAAGAAGCCCCGCTGGAGCTTCCCGAAAAGCCTGAAGGAAACTTTTGCGAAGAAGAGCAACTGGTAATAATTCGCTCTGATCTTCGGATCGACCTGAACCGTCCCCCGCGAGGGGGGCGGTTTTTTTTTGCTATTCGTGATCCTTGCATTCAAACAAGGTCCAGGCCCGGACACGCGACATCCAATCCCCGTAGTTCAGCCAGGTCAGCTTGAAAAGCCAACTGGGGAGCGTTCGAATCAGCGGGCGACAGGAGTCATGAATGAAAGAAGGAGCCGTTTGAGGTAGCTCCGCTTGCAGCAGGAACAGGTAAGCCGGCTTTTCATCCCGCTTGATCCTGCCCTCGACATCAGCCCAATGGTCAACCTTCGTCAGCACGAATTCCTCGGGCTTATAGAAGTACGTATTCGTGCCGAGAACTTCAAAAGGATCTTTTCCGAACGTCAGGACCTCCGCGCGTGTATTCGTATCCTTCTTCATCCAATGATAATAATCGTCGTAAAACTGAACATTTCTGGCCACGGGCATGAAAAGCAGAACGACGAGCGCGCTGAGGTTCAGGAAAATGAGAAACCCGAGCACGCCTCGCCCGAACCGTGCCGCTCTGAATCGATCAAAGATCGGCAGGAACGTACCTTCGCGGGTCGTGAGAGCAAGCATCATGAGGAGCGGTGCCGCATGAGCGATTGGGAAGAAAAAACGCAGTTCCTTGTGCGAGATCACCGAATGAATGAAAAAGAGCGAAGCAGTACTCCAGGTCACGCTGTTTTTTGGAAACCGGAACCACGCGACGACGCACATCAACAACGTCAGGGTACCGAGGATCGGCCAGGCCTCAGTCGCGCTCATTCGCAGCACGTCCCACCACGGAGAAGGACCGTACCGATTCACCTCGCCCCTGACCAGATTGTAATTGATGTAATTCCAGGGAGAACAAGCCCATTCTCCATATCCCCAGAAATCGACTACCCGGCCAAGCGCGATCACCAGGAGCAATCCACCAGACCAGCCTGCTAACCACGTCAATCGCTGACGAAGGCTCCCGGCACTGAAAAGAACCCACCAGCCCCCAAACGCGGCGATCATCACTCCGATCTGGAATCGTGACTCAAATCCGAGCCCCATGAGAATTCCCGAAAGGGGCGCAACCCACGCGCGTCTGCCGGGCCAGAATGCCAGGGCCAAGCCAAGGAAAAAGAAAGAGCCGCCCAGACCTTCCGAAGAGGGCCTGACATGCAGCACGGGGAGAAACCACAAAAACGCGCTCAGAAGCACCAACAGCCGTCTTGTCGCCTCTGTCTTGAACCAGGTCAGAGCTTGCCACGTCAGTAAAGCGCCGGAAGCCCAGCCAACCAGACCTGCGAAAACTCTAAAGCTGAAAACCCACGTGAAAGGGTTCAGGACTCCAAGTGCGGACCAGATTTTCGCGAAAACGAAATAAAGGGCAGGCTGAAACCAGGGTCTCATGCGCTCCGCATATTCGACCGCCAGGTCCGCAACTGGAGTCTTGCCGAGCTTGAAATTCATGAACTCCAGAATCTGAAAATACTCGTCGGCCGCCTGGTGTCCGATACTGAAGAAAGCTGCAACCAGATGCAGTCCCAGCGCAATCAGCATCCATTTCCAGAAAAACCGCCGGTCAGCGTTGGTGATCGATGTCATCTCAAGTCAAGCTCCTTAAATGGAACGGGTAATGGAACGGGCGACGGGATCCGGGTTTCCAACCTGTCTGGCCGAGAGAAGCACCCCCAGCGCGGAGAAAAAAACTCCCCAGGATTTGACACTGACTCTTTCAAGCGGCCTTACCCACTCCTTGCCGATCACCTGCGGGATTAGAATCCCGATACAGCAAATGCCCAGCACGGATAATGCGACATTCCTCCGGCTGCGGCTTTCAAGGCTCCTGTGCAGCGACAAGGCGCAAAACGGGAACGCCAGAACAAAAGAATGGTGCCAGGCAAGCGGATGCACAATCAAGCCGAGCGCGACCCAACCCAGCCAGCGGTCCAACTCCGGCAGGCCGCGTGAAAAACGGGTCCAAAGAAAACCAAAGATCAATCCCAGAACCGCGAATACCAGATAATCAATTTTCGTTGACCGTGCGTCGACCTGAAGATTCCGAAGAACCCCTGCCGTGAACCCGTGATTTCCACCGCCACGAATGACTTCTTCGCCCAATTCCGCGGCACCGGACGCCGCGGCGGCCATCCATTGCTGATAGAGGCCCACAAGGCCGATATCACTACCCGCCAGACGATATACCCCGAGCACGACCAGATGCGACAGGAGCAGAAAGATCAACCCGAAGGCGATCACACGCGCTTGAATCAGTCTGCGATAAATCCCGAGAAGGCTGATCAGCGAAAAAATTTTAGAACTGAAAAGAACCACGAGCACCGACAAACGAAAGGGATTCTTCGCACCCTTGCCGTTCGGCGTTCCCGGTTCAAAGGCCCAGAGGGCCGCCGCCATCAGCGCGACCGTGATCTGTCCGGCGGTCACGTGCGCAAGCCAGATCCACCAGAAAAGAAAGGTGGTCCAAAGAACGGATTTCCGGCTCAGCCCCAACCGCAGAAGACGTCGTGCCGAATAACCTATCAAGAGTATCTCGATCAGCGCCCAGACGATCTTGGCGACCGACCAGCTCATCCATCCGAACGGCAAAAGAACAGGGATCATCCAGGGCGGGTACTTGAATACGAAACCCAGGTCCTCCGGACGGATGGTATAAGGAGATTCTCCCGCAAGCCAGTACCGTACCGCCCGCCAGTAAACCTCGAAATCCTGACTGACCTGAAAGGCGAAATAGACCAGCCGCACTGCCAGCAGCAGGGATATCAGGGCAAGTGCCCCCCATCCGAACCTTTCAATAGTCTTCCTGGACCGCTTCTCCATGGCGAATATTGCTAACAAACACTGCTCTCAACTGCCAGAGTTTTCCCTGTACGCCCTTCAGAGCAGATATTGATACGTTCATCAAAACAAGGTTACACTGGTTCCACTATGGTTGAACCACAGCTCCAGCATCACGAGGCGGGAACACTGCTCATCGCGGAAAACGACTGTTCCAGGAAAATGTTCATCCTGAAAAAAGGCAAGGTCCGCGTTTTCAAAAACTACATGAACCAGAGAATCACGCTCGCCATTCTCGGCGAAGGCGAAATATTCGGGGAGCTGAGCTTCTTTGATGCCGAACCGCGAACCGCATCCGTCGAGGCGCTCACGGACGTGAGCGTCGTGGCCATCGATGGCGAAAAGGCCACCCGGCAGATCGCTGAACTGCCAGACTGGGTGATTCCGATCTTCCGGAGCGTCTTCCATCGTTTCCGCGAGGCAGATCAGAAAATCACCGTGCTCCAGAGCATGAACGAATATCAGAAGAAAAATTTCAAGAACGACACGGTCGGAAAGACGATCTACCTCGAGCTTCTGAGGTTCATCAAAACACTGGAAATCCTGTACTCGCGAGATGTCCAGAACTCAAAGACGCCCACAAGCGTCAGTATTCTTCAGGAACTCGATGACATGCTCGGAAAGCGCTTTATCGGACTCAAGGTCTTCTGGCGACTGCTCAAGGAATACGACTTCATGGACCACCAGCTCGAGCAGGCCAAAGGGGAAGTTCGGCTAAAAACGGATATGATCGCGAATTGGAAGAAATACCTCGCCTCGGAAGTCGAATCCGAACGCTTTCTGATCCTGAGTCATCCGGCCCTCGCCGTCTTGCGGCGAATCGTGGGAATCACGAATACTCACGAGGTGACCAGCGAAACCAGCACCAACCGGCCGGTGTCCTTCGACGAGCTGAAACTTGGTTCCATCCCGTTATACCAGGAGGGAATCAAGGAGCTGGCGGAACGAAAGCTCATCGTACCGATGCAAAACGGGTTCAGCCTCGAAGCTCCTGCGATCCATCGCCTGTTTCTCTTCCAGAGCATTCTGAAGAACTTTGACCATACGATCGTGAATCTGGGCTGAAAGCAGGAAGAAATTGCCAAACGTCTCGAGATGGATCGATGCGCATTGCCATCTTGCCGATTCGAGGCTGGATCAGTATCGAGCGGCGCTCGTGGAGCAATGCCGAACCATAGGCATCACCCGGCTTATCCAGGGCGGTGTCGACCCGGACGACTGGGACCGCCAACTGAACGTTCGAGCTGATTTCGGCGATCTGATTGTGCCGGTTTTCGGCGCCTACCCCATCTGGGCAGGAACAGCCGAGGACGCCGTGTTTTCCGCCGCGATGCTGAAGCTCGAGCAGCTCCTCCCGCACGCGCGGGCGCTGGGGGAAGTCGGACTCGATTTCCGGGGACCCCACGATTCCGGAATTCGGGAAAGGCAATCCCGGGCGTTTGAAAAGCAGCTCGCGATCGCCGCCGGGGCCGGGTTCCCGATCATTCTGCACGTGGTTCATGCGCATCCGGAAGCCCTCCGTATCCTGCGAAAAGCGAAATTCAAAGAGGGCGGCATTCTGCACGGGTACACGGGCCATCTGGAGCAGGCCAAAGAATATATCGACCTCGGGTTTGCGGTTTCCGCAGGCTGCGGAATCCTGCGCGGCACGGGACATGCTTTGCGGTCCGCAATGACGGCGATTCCCTCCGATTTCCTCGTCATCGAATCGGATGCGCCAGACCAACCCCCTCCCCTTCACCTGCGAAAAGCGGGTGCGATGGGCGACCTTCATGGCCCTGCAAGCATCCTCGTCGTAGCCTCTGAAATAGCAGAACTCCGTTCAAGCACCCCCGAAGAAGTGCTCGACCGGAGCTCTGCAAACCTCAGACGAATATTCCGGCTTTAACGGCCGGGAGCTTTCGCAGGCCTGACCTGCTTTTCACCGGCAGGCGCGGGGACAACCGTGATCGCGGTCTCGTTCATGCCGTATTGTTTCACGATCGTGAACAAACGCTCAGCATCCTCGAGGTGCATGCGCACGCAGCCGCCCGAAGCCGGGGCGCCTAGTTCCGCATAATGATCAGGTGTGGTGGCATGGACCCAGACGCCGCCGCTGAATGGAATCACGTAATGGAGCCAGACTTTCCACAGATTCGAGTAGCGCTTCCGCTCAAGGCTGTCAGGAATGAACGTCCCGTTCGGGGTGACCGGGTTATACACACGTCCGCTTTTCCCTTTCAGGCCTTTCCGCTCCCATGCAGTGGAAACGGTGAAAATTTCCTGAAGACTTCCATCCACGAAAACTTCCATATGCTGGCGTCCGGTCTTCTGCATGGTCTTGTAGACCACAATCTGTACCCGGCGCGCTTTATGTTTCGCAAGCTCCTTGGGGCTGCTTCGGCGCAGGAAGTCCCGCTCCGGATACAAACCTTCCTCGTCCGCCAATTCTTCCTGCGGAATAATATCGTCGGCGAGCATGGCCTCGTCGTTCGCGCGCACGAGACCGGAGAATCCGAGGCCGAGCGACAGAATAAGAGCCGAAGGCATTCCAACACGATTCATCAGGTTCAACATATCACCGCTTCCTTTCGAGCTTGCGAGCCAGTTGAGTGAGGCGCGCTGTGAAATCCTCGTTCAGATTGAGATAATATTGCGGGACGAGGACACCCGGATCATCAGAGCTGTTCATATAAGTTTTCTTTTTGACGATCTTGCGCAGAAGCGTGCCGAGTTTCGCACCCTTGGCGTTGATGTGATCCTCCTGTGTTTCCTTTTCGAAGGAAAACAGGACGTGACTTCCGGCGCTCTCGACGTAAGCGACCCACTTCGCTGACAGAAGTGATCTCGTATATCCGTAAAGCGTGATCCCAAAAAGATGGTACCAGCTGCCATAATGGTCAGCGCCTTTTCCAAAGTAGTTCACGATCGGGCTGAAGCGAAGAGTGCTGCTCAGGGACTCCCGGTTCTGGTCCCGCCATTGAATGGCAAGGACGTTCTGGATGGTCAACAGCGCCAGGTAAACATTCCCCTCGCTCAGGCGATAGCTCGCGCGAAACAGCTGATCAAGAGTCATCCCGTTCCCGGAAGCGCGGAAAGGCTGCTCCAGGATGAAACGGCGGAGATCTGCTTCCTTTTCGGTGGTCATGTAAATATCGGTCACGCCGCGGGACATGGCCACCAGGAGTTTTGAAAAATCACTTATCGGGCTGAATTGCTGCGCATGCCTGGAGAACTCACGGCTCCACTTGTGTTCGCGCCCGAATTTGGCCTCAAGCCCGTTATCGCGCCACTCCTCGTAAATCACCTGCTCGAACATTCGCGCGGCCTCTTTGACGCGAATGGGATTCAGGTCACCTTCGAGTCCGATCTTGCCGGAAAAATACTTTTCAAGCAGAAGATGACGAGCCGTCTCAGAGACCGGAAGAGCATCGATGACCGCGAGTTCCTTTTCAGAGGGAATCCAAGATTTGGGTTCGTCGATGAGTTCGAAATATTCCCGGGGCTGAATCGAAAAAATTTCCCTGGCGCAGGGATACGCTTCATGAACCTCGCGATTGCTGATCTCGATTTTATGCGGCTTCTTCCGCATGACCCACCAGATTTTTTTCGGAACAGTCATCGACGTGGCAGCGAGCGCATAGTCACTGAGAAGATCCGAGGTGGAAGCTCGCTTTTGACGGTAATTGGCAAGAACGCGGTAATCGAGCTCTGACGGATCGATCTGATAGCTGCCGTCCGCGGCGAGCGTGACCGCATCGCTCACATCATACTTGGCGCAAAGTTGGTTCAGCGATTCATTCCCCGAAGCGAACTGCGAGTGGCACAAGGCCAACGCCGTAAAAGCCAATCCGCTTCTGGAGTGGAAACGTGGTTTCATCATCGCACCTTCAGACTATAAGCATTCGTCAGGTCAGAACCCTCTACCTGAACGGTACGATCGCCAAGGGCATCCTGGTCCACAATGGCGCGAACTTCCTCTAAAAGCCGGGCCGAGAGCTGGTCGAGCCGGCTCCCGTTGAATTCCACTTTGGCGGCCTGGGGCGACAGCTTCGTATTGGCAATCAGAAAGAAAATGCCGGTATCGTGCAAGGCCTCGCGCGCGGCCGCGGTTGCAAGTTGCTGCGGGCTGCGAACATAAACCGGCCAGTAGCGAATGGGTTTCGGCCGCGCCTCTGTTTTCGAAACGCAGGTCACAGTGCGGTCACGTGTGGCGGCTTCCGTGCACCGGATACTGGTTGTTCCTTCGCGGAGGAATTTTGCGGTATCGCCCTGGTCAAGAACGATGGAACAGGATCGTTCCCAGAAACGCTTTCCTGAAGTTTCCGTGCAACGATTCACGGTGGTTGCGGACTTTTCAAACTTCACGCCGACATCCACCTTCTTGGTGGCGGTGGTGCGCAGAATGTAACTTGAGTTTCCGAGATTTTTCACTTCAACGCGCGTGACGAGGTTGCTGATCTCGATCAGCAATTGGTGATCAGAAAACACCTCGCGAACCTCATCGAGAGTCCTTCGCGAATCAAAACGCTGCGTGGCCTGAAGACTGACGCGGTCACCTTTCAGCTTGAAAAGGAAAGAGGTCCCCTGCGCTTCGGCAGCTTTTGCGGCACTGATCAAAGCTCCAACTGAAGCAGCCAGAGCAATCAGGGCGAAACTTGTAGGAACCCACTTGAACCGCATCATGAAACGTCCCTCTTCAGCATCAACTGGCCGAAAGATATACCATTCACAGTGCAGTGCGTCAATACCTTATTAAAGAAGTCAGCTATTAAGCAAAACATTACGTTTACAACCACTTAGGAATAAAAGCAGTCAATTACTTGAGTCACCTTCAGCTTGCTCATGACGATAGCGAAGCGTTCAGGACTGACCGATACCCTCCGCTTTTATTCCCCAGCCGGGCTATGATCTTTCAAGGGGGCTTTCGAATGATGTCGCGGCTCATTTCAGGTCTGCTTGTGATTTTGGCTTTTCCCACCCCCGCGTCGGCGGGATGCTCAAAAAACCGGATTGAGATCACCCGTTCTTCGGGGTTTGGTCTTTCGTTCGGAGGCGGGAAATCCTCCATCAATGGGAGCCAATCATTTAGCGCCAGCATCCCCGTTTACGCAAATGGGCAAGATGGCTGCTGGCGGCAGAAATCGCATCTTCGCTTCGAAGTCAAAGCGGACGCCGCGGAAACGCGAGGCAAGATGGACATTTATCCGGTGGAAGCTGAATTCGAGGATCTCGAGAACACGAGCGTTCACACGTACGTCATCATCGAAAAGGAAACGAAGCTGAAAGTCCATGTCCTCAGCGCCGTCTGTGTGGGCAATCAGGTCCTCTCGATGGAATCCTTTTCAGGAGAGTCCTCAGAACTCTCAAAAGGAAAAGAGGCCGCTGGCGCCCGGGTCTCCTCGTTCCTCGCGACAGGACGCGCCGCTGCGGCGCTTCGTGCCAGACAACCCGGCTGGGGAAATCGTGTACCAGAGCGCTTTGTGCGCGAACTCGAACTTCGCAACGCTGTCTGCGCATCCTGTGAGCCGAACACTCAGGTCGGGGTTCCGCGCGTAGAGATCGGCATGAGCGTCTCCGCACCCGGCTTGAAAACGCTGTCGAGTTTTTCAACCGATCAGGCCAATGAGATGGTTTGCCAGCCAGAGTTCCAACGCGCAATGGCTCAGCACGAATTTACGGCATACCGCAAAGCAAAACAGGCCGGAACAGCCCGCATCGAATACAGCAAATGGCGGAATCGCCTGCGCGTGGAATGGTGACGGAGTTACCCGAAACTCGCCAGCTTCTCGAGAGCCGAACGAAGCCCATCATGAATGGCCGCAACTTCCGCCGGCGCCCAGTCTTTTCGATCTTTCCGGATGAAGGAAGTTTTGTCCACGCGATTGTCAAAGCGCGCAATCGGTAGCTGATACTGTTTGCCCTTCGCGTTGATCGCCACGGTTCCCGGAACTGTGGAATGAGACTCAAGCCATTCCATGTCATCGCAGCCGTATTCGTTCATCATGACTTCGATCGGCACGCCATGGTGCAGAATGGATCCCGGATCGTTCGGATCCGTGCGCTCATGATTTTTACGGCGGGACTCTTCAGGCGTGACCCAGATGTAAAGGATTCGCGCTTTCGCAAGAATTTCAGGTGAAAGCTGTCCGAGCGAATAGAGATACCCGAACGGTGCTTCAAGGGGCAATGATGAGCCGTGCTTTCCGCCACGGGCGAACTCGATGACAATCGTCTTGCCCTGAAGGTCGACCTGCGTATTCTGGTTCTTTTCAACCAGCAGCTCCCTGCATTCCTTTTCGAGACTGTCGGTTATTGCATTGAGCGTCGCTGAATCGAAAGAGCTCAGGCGTGCCGGAGCGCCGACGGCCAGGGAAGCAGCGTCGATCCGCTTGAGCATATGAAGCGCGGCAGAAGAGGGATCGTGCGTTTTCTTCTGCAGAAGATCGGCATAGTCTTCATTTAGCAACGCAATCAGGGTTCCCCAATCTTTCGGGTTTTTGAAAGGCTTGTCGCCGGATTGAAAAAATTGTCTCGGCGCGCTGCGCTTCTCGAGTTCGTCATCAATGCGACGCATGACATGAACATAGGGGAAGTCGTCCAATTGAACGGTGGGGCCCATGTGGAAGTCCTCCGCACAGGACTTCGGCGAAAGCTGCGCCATGTACTTACGAACTTCGGATTTTCCTGAGGCAGGCAGTGCGAGCAACAGAACGGTATCAAGAAGCTTTTTCATGGTCATCCCTCTTTGCGCGGGACGATACCCGGGCGCCCCGGCCCTGGGCAAGAACTAAAAAAGAGAGGCAACCCGTGAGTTGCCTCTCTTAGTGATTTTATGACGCGATCACCCAACCCAATCCAGGAGGGGTCTGATTTTTACTTCTGAGCGGCTTTCTGACCAGCCTTTTGTCCGGCTTTCTGACCAGCCTTCTGCCCGGCTTTTTGAGCGGCCTTCTGTCCACCCTTCTGCACAGCGGTAGCTGTTTTTTGAGCAGCTTTCTGTCCAGATTTCTGCGTAGCCTGCCCTAATTTCTGCTCAGCTTTCTGACCGGACTTCTGGGCAGCCTTGCCTAGCTTCTGCTCGGCTTTCTGACCGGATTTCTGGGCAGCCTTGCCTAGCTTCTGCTCGGCT
>Ga0154382_173_pt3 | contig 15382 bp, 13 predicted proteins | sample RifGroB1_FD_105626 | JGI IMG/M metagenome (GOLD analysis project Ga0154382, IMG submission 105626) | Bdellovibrionales bacterium GWB1_55_8 | reverse complement strand
ACGGATGCCAGGATCCAGCAGCTCTTCAGCGAACGGAAGATTTACTACCTGCAACAGTTGAAGCTCAACTTTGAGAATCCGAACAGCGCCTCAACAACGGTCCTGTATAGTATCCAGGGTGAACTCCAGAATGTGCTTTGGTATGCATCGGTGTACCGACAGACTGAGATCCTTGAAGGATTGAGCGAAATTGCCTTGCTGGCTTACAGTTATCTGACCGAAACCGATCAGAAGATTTTTCATTCCGCCGTACTGGCTGATGGGTCGCAACCTTATACGTCGCTGCATCCGCTCGGGAAAAAGTATAAAATGTGGCTTACCCCGAAGCCATTCGTGGATTCGACCGGAGCCGCGTATAACATCGGTCTGGAAACAGTTCTGGACGCCGCGCAATTTGATTTTCTGGCGGCGCGGCTGGTTCATTCGATTGTCAGTCTTCCTTCGGAAAGCCAGAGCCCGAAGATGCTGGAGGTTGTGCAGAAATACGCGCCGTTCCTGCTTCAGGATCAATATGAACGCTGGATCTTCAGAACGCCCGGGGTGCCCGGGGGCTGGCAGGTGCGAGGCTGGGGATGCAATGACGGGACTTTCTCGCACGAGGAGCATTTGTCGCACATCCTGGCGCGGCATTACGGAACCAGCCATTTTTCGCCGTTTCTCTTCAGGTCCTATTGCAACGCGCTTTTGGACAAGGACCTCTGGATTATTACGGGCGTGATCGAGTTGCTCGAGGCGAACACGAAAAATCCTGTTCTTGTGCCGGTTGACCCCGTCTTGAAAGCCAAACTCGTTTCGTATCTCCAGCTGGGAGCGCGCGTGGTGCGCTCGAGGATCAGTGAACATCAGGTGAAGAATTTTCTGGGTCAAACGGTTACCGCTCAGAATTTGGATCTTGGAGCCTTCGATGAGCATCCCGACATGAAGTACACCGGTTACACGACGCCCGAATTTCCCGGCTGGACCGATGCTGCCAATAAAGCAGCGGCGAAGCCTCCTATCGGGTCAGTCAATATCGGGTCTGATCTGAGCCATGCGCGACGGTGGGTGCATCAATTTGAGTCGATGCTTGCCGTGTCCGCAAAGTATGGTCTGGAATTTCCGTCCCGCGAGGATCTCGAAAAGCAGGCGAATCAGTTTGCGTATGTTGTTTTCAACGGAAATTTTGAAGCACCTCAGTTCAAGAATTTCATGAATGGCACCAACGGCTGGTACCGGGTGAACTATTCGAACCGTCCCGGCTACGGCTACGCCCCATTTGCCATGACGGCGCATGCGCTTCCCAGCGGTTACGCGTTCTGGGCCAAATACAATCCGGACATCAAGAGAATCCTGGATGCGAAATTCGCCCATGAGCCTCCGACCAGTTCCGCGCATCTCATTTCATCGCTTCCGAGTCTCGCGATGCCTCTGGGATTTTACTGAGCGCAAGGCCCAGCCTTCCAGGTTCTGTGCAAATTTCGTTTCAGGCAAAGCGGTACTCTGAGGGAGTATTTTGCGCGTCAATTGATTGAACGTATCAACCGGGTTGCGGACGAATAGCGGCATACAATCTGGCTGAAACTTTTTCAACATCGCCAATATTTCGATTCCAGCCAGTGTGATCTTCGCGGAGTGGAAACTCTTGAATCCCATCATCGGGAGGACAAGATAACCGCCGGACAAAACGTCTTGCTCCACGATGTCATTCAGATACTTGATCTGCCGAACTCCGAAACGCGCTGGCAGCGCAGGGGAAGGGGACTGGGGAGAGGGGCGGTCTTTCCGTTCCCGCGCGCACAAGCATGGGTCGGGCTGAGCGGGCCTATGAGTTTTCGGTATGAGCACAGATGGGAATATGCTGCTTTGATTTTCTTCTTGGGGTCGTCAATCTCCCATCCCGGTCATTTCCTCCGCGGTGGCATGGTCTGACCATGCAAATATTTCGTCACTTTGGGTGGCAACAGTTTGGGCGCAGGCTTGGGCCGGACATCCGGGTGCTTCACATCACAGCCGACAAGTTTGGTGCTCACACTACCCACGACGTTCTTACCGTCAGTGGTCTTAGCTGTAAAAAACAGGGCTTTATCGAGCACGCATTTAATTTCAAGAGTTGCAAGATCAAACGTCAGCAGTAGATTGCTGTGCGTGGTGTTTTGAGCATTTTCACCCTCGAGTGCGATGACCTGCTTTTCCCAGTCTTCGCGTTCACTGGCGTTATCGTCCGCAGCGCGGCGGCGTGTAACTTTGGACGAAAGAGGGGTTGCCTTTCCGGGGCCGAATTTAATCGTCGTAAGATCGATTTGCGCAGTATTAAAATTTCGAGTGCTGAGCACGATTATTGATACCTTACCCTTATCCGCATGAGGATTAACGGGCCAGCGCGGATGCGCGCCGCCTTCGCCTCTAAATCGAATTGGAACAGAAGCGGTGTCTGGTGGCAGGGGTCCGGTGGTTAATCCGGTCACGAGCGTTTGGAATCTAGGGTTATCGAAGTCCCATCCTGGGCAGTTTGGTTCTGGTTCGTCGTTAGCCGCCCCTGGTTCGGGCGGTGAGCTTGCAGGTATTCCAGTCTTGCCTTCGGCGTTATATTGGACAGCTCCTGGTGGAAGGGGACTTTGAAACCTAAAACCGTTGAGACTTCGGCCAATTCCCAGCGCATTTGCTTTGCCAGTCGAACTCCAGAGAAGATGGGCCGGCATGTGCGCGAGCGTCATGAACTCCGGGAGCCAATAACGTGGTGATTGAATTTCCGACGGCTTTTCACTGATCTGAAGTGAAAAAAATCGAAGCGGTATTTGCGAAAGGTCGCCGTTTTGGACCTCGTACTCATACGTGTAGAGCCCTGTCTTCTTATCAAACGACACTGCTGCTGACACTGAAGGATCAATACTGCTTGACGGCGGTGGGCAGGTATCGGAGAGCGCGGCTACTGGTGCGATCAACAAGAAAGTCAGTGCTGTGACTTGATAGTTCATACTCTTTACCTCACTTTATTGTAACTTTCCGTGCCAGTGGTTTGCTGATGAATCCTGCGGCCGCTCACCTGGAACAATGAACCTCAGGCCGGCATCGCTGGCCGCTTCTTCCAGTAACTCTTTCTCAAGATCGCCGACAGCTCCACGGAACTGACTCATGGAAAGATCGATTACAATTCCGTTGCGGTGACCGCAATGAGGCGGAGCCCACGGCGTTGGCCAATTCGAGTAAACGCCGCCGTTCCAGTTGGCATCCGATGTAAGCTTCGTAGCTTTTTTCAGGTTCTATTGAATAAGCCATTGTGGAAAACGCAGTGACGATCGAAATCAAAGTGCAAAAAAATTCAATTCGCCGATGCCGGGATTTCAGCATGCGTTTCCCCCCAAAAATCGAATCGATAAACAGCGAGGAGAGTTAAATCTGATACACATGAGTAAATCAGTCAAGTAATAAAGATTCCATTAATCCTAAACAGACTTCGTTGTTTATGGTTCGCGTTTTACATAAAAGCTTCTTGCTAGCATCCACGATTTCATCGTGACGGTGAATTTTCTCGATCCAGCAAGCCGGGATGTTTTTGATTCTCCGCGTGTGCTTTAGTGCGGAGCGAGATTCAACTGATCGAGCAGGTATCTCTGATTGCTCACGAGCAGTTCAACCAAGTGAAACGAGCTTTCAGGCTCTTTCGGATTTTTGCCCCAGTTCAGTTGCTCAATGACGTGAAACTTGGCCTTGCCCGAAATGTCCTGGCCGCACACCGTAATCGAGCGATCAAATGTTTGGGAGTATTTCGAAATGGCTGAGCCTGGACCGGTCTGGACCACTTCCATGTTCTCTCGTTCCTGGTCCAGTGCTTCGAGCTTGAGTGATTTTGGTGTAAAAGCCAGGATCTTCATTTCGAATTCAAAATGCTGCGAGTCGGAATCCGAGATCAAAGTCACGGACCGGCAGCCATTCTGTTTCCAGACGATTCCCTCACCCAAGGGCACTTTGCGTGAGGCGGTAGCGTTCTGGGTGATCGCTTCTGCCTTCAATCTCGGGTGAAGATTCGCCTCCTCCAGGCCTTTGATATCGATCGTGGCCACAATCGATTTTGGAGCTGCTGCGATCTTTTTAAGCATCCTTTCCAGGTCTAAGCAGTCTTTCCCTTTTACCGGTTCCGCCGCAAAGGCAGGGGCGCTCACGGCAAAAGCCGAAAGTACCAAAATCGTGTTCCACTTCGACATCCGCTTGTTCAACTTCAACATCAGCATGGTTATTCTCCACATTTACGCTGCGACCATCGCAGCTTCTGGACTCTGATAAAGCATGCAGGGTGCCAATCGCCGGTCGCAATAAGCTCTTGGAAGCGCCAAGGCGCTTTGCCGCGAGGCTTTGTTTTCTTTCCATTACAGCGTCTATGCCGATTTCGAGCGGGGAGCGACTCTTCCATCCATCGAAGCACTTCTGGAGATAGCTCAGTTTCTCAGGCAGGACCCTGAAGCAGCGGTGCTGCTTTGGTGCAAAGTTCAAATGCCTGAGGAGAAACTCAAACGGCTCTTCACGCCGGAACGAAGAAAGCAGTCCCGGGAGCTTGCCGAACCGGCTGCGCCTGCGCGTGCTTCTGAAGCGCCCGGTTTTGAAAATACCTGGGTTCTTGGACCCGCGGAACGAGAACGCCTCGAAAAGTTTCCCTGGATCTGGGAAGTTCTTCTTTCCCTCAGCATGCGTTTTCCAAGCGAGCTTGCGCCCGAGCGGATGGCGCGGCTTGTCGGAGTTTCTGTGGATGAACTTCTTTCGCAGCTCCTCGCGCCCTGGCTTCAGTCCGGTTACCTCATGCAATCGGAGCGAGGCATCCGTTTGAAATTCCCGCATCTCCACATTCCAAAAACACCCGAGTGGAACCTGGTTCGTGAGAAAAACGTTCATCGTGCTGCAGCCGATATCCTGAAGGATGTTTCGCACCGGGGCCTGATTCATCGGCCACTGACACCCAGCCAGCTCGCGCGCTGGACACAGCGGCTTCGTGAACTCGAAACAGAATTCAAAGCCGATCCCTATCTGGATTCTGACGAAAGTGGCGCTCCTGTCACCGTGGCCTGGATTCAGCTTCTCGGAAAACGAAATCTTGGGTAAGTGGAATTTCGGCTGAACGCCAAACAGCCACTAAGCTGCCCGCGCGGTGATTCTTTCGAGGCTGTTGGTGTACCAGCGCGTCGCAAGCCGCGCCATCTGTTCCTGTTCTTCTGGAACGGTCGCGACCTGACATTTCGCGAGCCTTTTGGCCCCTTGCCGGTTGAGTTCGAGCGCGATGTCGTCGTTTTCTGGAATCAGGAGGAGCGTGGGCGCGATGACAAGCGGAAGCGCCGCTTTCGCGAGGTCGGGCCTGGCATCCCGCAGTACGAGGGCGAAGATCTCGTCTCCGAGCTGGGACGCTGCCCAGAGGGCCGCGGCTGCCCCTGTGGCCGTTCCGAAGTAGCCAACCGGCATCTTTGGATCCACCCAGCGTCGCACGCAACGCGTGGCGAGAACCACACGATAGGCGAGAAGCGGGATGTCGTACACATCCGAAGGTCTTGAGCTTTCATCTGACGTCAGAAGGTCAAATAGAAGTGTCGCAAAACCTGCTTCGTTCAGGATGGAGCCGATCTGGCGATTCATCGGATTTTGCCCGTTGCTGCCCACACCGTGGGCGAAGATCACCAGGCCTTTGGCATCGCCCGGCACGACCAGGGTGCCCGGAAGGTGCAGCCATCCATCCGATATGTCCACTTCGTTTCCTGACTCGCTGACTTCCACGGGTCCTGCCTGGGTGAGCAAGGACATGACACGCTGATCGGTGACCTCGTGAAATGCCTCGTACCAGAAAGCGATTGAAGTGAAGTGCAGCACCTTTTGAAGACAGATGACATCGTCATAGTCCTCGCGAATCGCCTCGATTGTCTTCGTTGAAGCGATTGGTGTGGCGAAAACGAGTTTTGCAGCTCCGAGGGATTGGAGGTAGCGCGCTGCCGCCAGGGCCGCCGTTTCGCTGCACAGCCCGTCATTCACCAGGAAAACGGTGCGGCGCGCCACGGAAATCAGCGGACGTCTTTTTCTGAAGTGTTCAGCAGCTTCGCGTTCACGCTTTGCGGCGTGAAGCACGGTCTGCTCCATTTCGTCCGGAGAAATACCAAGCGCCGCGGCCATGCCGCGTTGAATCGATGGCTCCGCGGCCGTCTCGGCAATTGCACCAATGGCGAGTTGAGGGTTGGAAGGCGCATGGATCATGTCCACGCCCAGGTAATCGAGGGTCGTGTTCATCGAACGCGCAAGCTCATACGCGACGGGCATACCCCCTCGTCCAAGCGCCAGAACTACCGCATCCTTCGTACCCTGGTGCTTGGGATGGCGCTTGATCCAGTTCGCGAGTTTCTTCCCGGCGTCGTGTCTGTCGCGGAATAACATTCCCGAAAGTGAAGCAAGGGAAGTGCCGCCGGGCGGCCTAGGTCAGCCCGCAACATCCAGGTCGGCTTCGGCGCTCCGTCTCCAAAGGTTGAGTACGGTTGTTTGCGTCGGCCACTCGCAAGTGGCGAAGCCCGGTGCTTCATGCGTTTTCTGCAGTTCGTCAATTGCCAGGAGAAGGTCGCCCAGACCATCCGGATCCGGCTCCTGCAGCGCTTCTTCATGGAGCATCCACGTCACATCAGAATGAGTGAGCAGAGAAAGAGAGCTGTCCAGCCAGAGCGGTACTCCGCGAATGGGTCTTCCGGTCGATGAAAACAGGGTCATCGTTTACCTTTCTCGGTGGCCCCGGCCGATGCTCTGCGGCCGGGGATACCGGTGTGTTCCAGACTATCGGAGACAGCCTGCTGTGGGGGGATGAGGTGAAGGAGACTCCAGCCGACCGATCATCTCGTTCAGACATCTCGAGACGGCCGATTGGATATCATGCGCATAGCTGGTCGCTCGTAGTGTCGTCGCTCCGACTCGCAGTTCAAAATTCGCCAGACACAGGGGGGTGTCTTCCTCGCGCTGCAGGACGAGCCGATAAAGGGGAGAGTCGTCGTTCCTGAGACGCGTATGACGAACGGGTGCATGCACGGTGACCCACCGGTCAATGCGGTGCTGAACCGTTCGCAGGACAGCCTTGGGAAAGTTGAAACCGATACACCGAATGGAGCTGATAAAAGGCGCTTTGCTAGCCATGAATTACCTCCTTCTGAAATCAAGACTAGCAGCCGGTCCTAAATTTCAAATGAAAGAGGCGTTAAACTTTTTTAATCCGGAGCGTGAAAACAGAGCCGGTTCCGGGAGTGCTTTCGATATCAATGGAGCCGCCGTGAGCTTTGGCAATAGAGTTGGCTATCGGCAGTCCGAGCCCAAATCCGCGGGTTTTCCGATCTTTTTGCGGTGTTCGATAAAAACGGTCCAGCAATCTGGGGAGCTGGTCGGATTGAATTCCAGGTCCGCTGTCCGTTACTCGCACGGCAAAAAAATCGGGTTCTTCCTTGAGTTCGATCTCAACCGGCTTTTCGTGGGCGCTGTATTTGATCGCGTTTTCCACGAGGTTTTGAATGGCGATCTTGAGAAGATCCGGATCCCCCTGCGCCTCGAAATTCGAAGCATGGTTCGGATTCTGCGATTCATTCAGGTTCAGCCGGAGGGGGATCCCTTTTTCTTTTGCCGGGGAATGCAAAATGGAAATCGATTCCATCGTGAGTTCATCCATGCGCACGAGGCTCTTTTCGAGCGAGCCCAGTCCCGCATCGACGCGAGCGAGGATCAGAAGATTTTCAACCACTGCCGTCAGCGAGTTGATTTCCTGAGACGCGCTCGAGAGGAATGCGCGGGTTTCCTCTTCGTCCCTCGGTTTTCGGATCATCAGATCCAATTCGCCGCGAAGTATCGAAAGAGGTGTTTTGAGCTGATGCGAGGCATCGGCAACGAATTTCTCGTTGGCCGTGACGGCCGTCTCGATCCGATCGAGCAGGCGATTCAACGTGAGCGCAAGCTGCCGTACCTCGTTGTCCTCAGTGGGAACAGGAACACGCTCGGAAAGATTGTTGAGCTCGATCGCGTCCGCCTTCGCGGACATCACGCTGACAGGTTCCAGAGCGCGCCGTGACAGGTAAAACCCGCCCATCGTCGCGATGAGCAGGACCACCGGAATGGCGATATAGAGGAACTGGCGCAGCTGTTCCTTGTTCCGGTCCAGGAACGTCATGGGAGCCGCGACCTGAAGGATCATTTGGGGAAGCGGTGGGCGGTTTACGAGGTAATTGAGCAGTCTGTAGGAGGTCCGATCCCGGAACGCGTTTCCAGGCAGGGTGGTGAGGCTCACGCCTCTTTGGCGCAGGCCTTCGAGCCCTTCGCGCGAAAGGGGAAGGCTTTCCGTGCTCAGCGCGCTTGAGCTGGCAAGGACCTCGCCACTGGTATCGCGGATCTGCATGTAGGAGCGGCGAAGTGAAAACGGAAAGACCTTGTTTGCCGCCGGAGGTGTGGTGAGGGGAATCGAGACATTGCCGAAATAATTCAGGCTGATCGTCGAAGCGACGTCGACGGTGTGATTGTAGAGCGCGGCATCGAAATCCAGCTGCTGGGTCTCCGAAAAAAACCGGTAGCCGATCCCGCTCAGCAGCACGAGCGTTGTTCCGAAGATGAAAACGAAAAAAGCCGTGAGCTGGGTCCGGATGCTGTGGAAAATCATTCTTCTTCCCGGAGCACATAGCCGACGCCGACGATCGTGTGAATCAGCTTCTTGTTGCTGCCGTCTTCCAGCTTTTTTCGAAGCATGTTCACGTAGACGTCGATGACATTGCTCTCCGTATCGAAGTGCACGTCCCAGACGTGTTCGCTGATGGATGTGCGCGAGAGGGGCCGGTTCGGGTTGCGCAGAAAGTACTCAAGAAGCGCGAATTCCTTCTGAGTGAGGGTCAATTCTTTTGAACCTCGCCGCCCCCTGCGGGTGATCAGATCGAGTTCCAGATTTGAAAAACGGAGCATGGATTGTTTTTCGGGGTGGTGCCGCCTTAGCAGGGCACGGATTCTGGCGAGCAGCTCCTCAAAGGCGAAAGGTTTCGTCAGGTAGTCATCGGCTCCGGCGTCCAGTCCATGGACTTTGTCGCGAGTTCCCGAGAGCGCAGTCAGCATGAGAATCGGGCCGTTATAATCATCCCGGCGGAGGTGCCTCGCCGTATCCAATCCGGATTGATCGGGCAGCATCACGTCGAGCACCACCAGATCGTAAGGGTTGGCAGCGGCCAGTGATTCGCCGGCGGAGCCCGTTTCAGCTACGTCCACAGCATAGCCCGCTTCAGAAAGGCCTTTTCGGATGAAATCAGACATCTTGGATTCGTCTTCGACCACAAGGAGGCGCATGCGCGAAGTCTAACTGCACATTTACTTTAAAATCAACTTCAGCTCATCCTTTTCAGCGGGCTGGCTGCTGTGCTACACCCGGCGATTGGATGAAGAAGCATTCAGGTTGGGTAATCCTTTTCACGTTGATCGCGGTCTTTTCCGTTTCCTGCTCCCGGGTGACAGAGAATCCTTCTGCTCAGGAAGGTGCCGACTTGTCCGGAATGTATCCACACGGTTCGGGCTGGCGCGCCGGCCACATGGTTTACTACGTTAAAACGACTGCGGGTTCGGAGCCCCACACGCAGGCCTGCCTGGGTTGCCATGAGAACAAACCCCGCGCCCGCGCGCTGAATATTTCGTGCGGCGCGACCTGTCACGAGAAGCGTCCGGCGCGACTGATTCGCGAGCAGATGTCCGTCACCGTGGCTCCGGAAAACAAATGCTCGGCCTGCCATGCCGACCAATTTAATGACAAGTACGCGCATCATCCGGTTGCGCTGGGTTCGTGCGACGCCTGTCATGAGGTCGAAACCAGTCATCTGGAAGGGCTGGATCCGAAAGCGGTCCGGACCGACATGACGCAGAAATCCTGCTACGGGTGCCACGATCGCAAAGATCAGGATTCTCATATCCATGCTGCCATGGGAACCGCTGCGGACTGCACCAACTGTCATAACCCGCATGGCGGAAAAAAGGGCTTTTTCGTCCGAGCCGAGACTTCCGCTCTCTGTCTCAAATGTCATGCGAAGGCCGGCCTGGGCGGCGGTTCTCGTCACGCGGCCACCATCAAAGGTACGAGTTGTCTGGGATGCCATTTGCCGCACGCAGGCCCGCGCGCGAAACTCCTGACAACCGACCCCGACCTGCAGTGCTTCTCCTGCCACACGCAGTTCGCCGCCGTTTATGAAAAACCGGTGGTGCACGGGGCGCTCGCGGCCGGATGCACGAGCTGTCATTCGCCTCATGGGTCGGACCATCAGAAGCTGCTGAAAGGTTCTTACTCGACGGCTGAACATCAGCCGTTTCCGGGCGCCGGTGCATTCTCTCTTTGTTTCGGTTGTCACGACGCCGGGCTTTTGGAGCCTGCGGGTGCCGCAAGTACGGGATTCCGAAATGGCTCAACCAATCTTCATTGGGTTCATGTGGCCAATGCCGGAGGAGCGACCACGGGTAAGGAATGGGGCAGGACCTGCAGGATCTGTCATGAGCCACACGCGGCAGATCAACCTCGTCTCATCAAGAATGAACTCGGGCCTTATCGGGTTCCCATGCGGTACGAAGCGTTTTCAACCGGCGGCCAATGCACGAGCTCCTGTCATATGCCCAAAAGTTACATGAAGTGAATGGCGGTTTCTGACGGTTTCCGCAATTCCGGTTTTTTTTGCATCCTCCCGTGGGTTCACGCCCGTTTGAATCAGGACGGAAACGTTTATCCTTGCTGTCGAGCCAGCGAATTTTATCCGTACGGTTCCGTGGCGAAGACACCGTTCAAGGAGATCTGGAACAGCGAGGCGGCGAAAACGATGAGGCTCGCGCTCATCAGGGGGGAGCGGCTTCCTCAGTGCTCTGACTGCGATCGGATCGATTCGATGGGCGGTTTCAGTACCCGAAGGGAGATGAATCAACGGTTCGCCCATGCCTTCGATCGTGTGGAATCGACTGCGAAGGACGGATTCCTCGATGGAAAACTCCTTTATCTCGACTTGAGGTTTTCAAATCTCTGCAACCTGAGGTGTCGTTCCTGCGGGCCGCAGAACAGCACGGCCTGGTATTCGGACGCGCAAGGCATGACGGAATCATCCCATGCGGGGATCATACGCCCGTTTGAAGAGTCGAAGGACTTTTGGGCGTTCTTTGACGAGCTGCTGCCGGATCTTCAATCCATCTACTTTGCCGGCGGGGAACCCCTTCTGGAAGACATGCATTATGAGCTTCTGGAAAAACTTCTCCGGAAAGGCCGCCGCGAAACGCTCCTGACTTACAACACGAACTTCTCGACGCTTTCACATAAACAGTGGCAGGCGCCGGACCTGTGGAGAAATTTTCAGAACGTCGTCGTTTCGGCCAGTCTGGATGGGGTGGGCGAACAGCTGGAGCTTCTCCGAAAAGGGATGCGCTGGGCAGAGGTCGAAAAGAACCATGAGCGTCTGTCCCGCGAAGCTCCTGGCGTGGAGTTCAGGATCTACTCGACAGTTACGGCTATGAACGCCTTTCACATCACCGATGCGATCGGACGGTTCCTGGAGCTCGGAATGCTGAGGACGCCAGCGCAGCTCACCCTGAACGTCGCGTTGGGGCCGCCCTACGTGAGCCTGAATATCCTGAACGAGGGGGACCGAACTTTGCTCCGGGAGCGCTATGGGAGCTTTCTCGCTTCTTTGCCCGGAACGATGAACTCCGCGCTCGCCAATCATATCGGGACTGAGCTGAAACGCGTCCTCGGCTATTTAGCCCTTCCGGTGGATTGGAAACAACGGGAGCGCTTTCGGCGGTTTACGTTCTCCTTGGATAGGAAAAGAGGCGAGAGATTCGCCCTCCTTTTCCCCGAGCACTTTGAACTCCTCTATAATCCATCCGGGGATGGTTCTGGCTCTGAGTGACCTCAAGCAGAATAGTGTTAGAATTACTTCTTTGATTTCCGGGGCTTCCAGCGGTCAATAAAAGACAAACCTTGTTTGACGAAAAAGGTCCATTCCTCTATAAACTGGGGCGCCATGAGTTTGATGCACTGCGTTAAAATATCGTTTTCATGCACCCCTGGTTTAGCGATGCTGATCGCTCTGGCTGCTCCCGTTGCTCTGCAGGCTGCGGTTCCGGACTCTGGCGTGACCCTCAGCGCCCAGCAGTTCGCAATGGAACCTGGCTGGAAGAGTCGCGTGGATTTGAACGCGCAGTGGGAATCCTCCAGCAAGGTGACGGAATCGAAAACCCGCGCTGTCCGTGAAGTCTGGTTTCAGTCCTTCTTTGAATCGGGCACAGCCGGCGATCGCAGTTTTGAATTTGACGTCGCAGTCCTTCGGCTTCAGACCGGAGAGCACAGTCATCTCTGGTTTGGCCGCACTCATCCCTGGCTGGAAGACGGAAGCGGGAAACGCCGGGCGATGCCTTCCACGACAGGCGCGGTGGGCGCGAACTGGGGACAGAATCAGGCGCGTGCGCTTGAGCCCCGGGTGGTGGGATGGATTGGCGCAGGCTGGTCAGGCGCGATCGGGCATGGCGTTTCGGCGACTGCCTTGATGTCACCGGTTTTTCTTCCTTCATTCGGACCGCGCCTCGATTTTTCCGAGTATTCCGAGGCAAATGGTTCGCGTTTTGCCAAGCTTCCGCCCGCGCATCTGATGAACAACGGTCAGGCGATTCCGGTGCGGTACAAAATCGACAGCGGTGATCTGGCCAAGATCGTTCTTCAACATCAGGTGTATCTCTCGACGACACTGGACGCGGAAGATTTCGGGGTTCGCCTTTTTGGCTGGTCTGCTCCTGTGCCTTCGGCCCGCATTGAAGCAACTGGAAAGCTGCGGGTGAATTCGGATCTCGACGAACTGAACGCGCTTGTGACCGCGACTCCGTCGTTTCCGCGCGAAACGACGCTCGGGTTGCAGTGGGAACTCGGGACAAAACGCTTCTTTGATTTCCAGTTCGCGTATCAGACCGAGTCCGGACGCCTGAACTTTTCCGGAGAAATCAGGCCTTTCAGGTGGTTTCGGGCGGGTGCGCTCCATCTGGTTGAAACGCGTCCCGCTCCGGCGGCAGAGGCCTCTCCGGTCCCCGCGGCGCCGGGTTACGGAGACAGCCTTCTCTGGACTGAATTCAATGAAAAATTCGCCGGAGACCGGCTTCAATCGTTGCTCCGGATCGAGCAGCACGTGCTCTCGGGCCGCGGCGGGCTTTGGATCCAGCCTGAACTCAGATACAGCGCGGATGGGCGCCTGGGCTTTTTCGCGGCCGTGAGCCTGATTGCTGGGCAGGACGGCAGCTACTTCGGACAATGGAGATCACTCGATTCCGTGGGCACAGGAGTGAGTTACCAATGGTGATTAAACCGCTTCGGACTTCATTTGTATTCGTTGCGCTCGTTTCGCAACTCTCACTCACAGCGTGCGCACCTTTTGAGCAGCTTGGGAAATGGTGGGGCGAGGCTCCGGAAAAGCCGGGCGTCATTCAATTGCCCAGCACGAGCGCGGAATGCGCGGACCCTCTGCGAATCGTGGAAGGGGATGAGAGCGAATCCGAAAGAACCTTCGAATGCTGGGTCGAACAGATCGATCCGCTCTGGTCCCAGGTGGACGGGCGTGAGAAAAGTTCACTGACCGATCAGGAAATCGCGATCCTGGTGCGTAAGGGCGCGCTGAGCAGCAGCGGTGACCCCGAAGAGCTTCTCCGAAAACTTTATGCCGCAAAGAAGATTCTGGGCCTCGGATCCCCGTTGACGCGAGAAGGGGTGAACCGATGGGTTTCCTTGCTTCGCGCGCATCGCGCACGAATCCGGACGATTTACGGCACGATCACCAGCAGCACTTCCACTCTCGATTATGCCGCGCTCCGCGACGCGTCCCGGATCAGTTCGGAAATTCTCGAACAGATGGCCTGGAGCATGGATTCCGAGCAGCTCGTTCTGACCATTCGCGAGCTCATTACTGTTTCCAACCGGGATGTCCGGAATGCCCTGATTCCGGCGGCCCGCGCGGGAATCAATTTGTTGAATGCGGTCTGTCCGACTTTTGAATCGAAGGATGTCTGGGCCGCTCCCGCAATCGGAGCTTGCCTGGTCCGAGCCATCGATCATTTCGAAATGGGCGCGGCCTGGTTCAATTTCGCCTTTGATCCTGAGCCGTCTTATTCTCCCGAAGACATCCGTTCCATCCGGATCGCGCTTGAACTTTTGAACCAGCAGTTTGACGGCTGGTTTCATCAGAAGCAGCTTTCCCCGATCCGCACCGGCCTCTGGATCGACCTGTCCCGGGCGCTGGGAGTGGATCCGCCAGAGGATATCCTCTCGGCTCTTGAGCTGATCCAGCGCTTCCACAAGCCTTCCAATCACAAAGAGGTGGATCCCACCGCTTTTTCGGGCCTGTTCTCGCTTCTTCGGCGTGCCCAGATGAATGTCCTCGATGGGTTGCCTCATTTCGCGCGGGCTTTTGATGAGGGTCGTTGCCTGAACACGAACGCGCGCGACTGGCGCGAGTGTGTCCCGCTCGGCATCGAGGAGCTTCGCGAACGATCCAAAGTGATCGACCTCGCCGCACGCCTGGCCAATCCCCGCTACGGTACCGCCGCTGATCCCTTCAACGGCTCCCGCTTCGCGCGCGTGATGCTGTATTACACGCTGAGCGGCCGGATCATCGAAGCTTTCGATGAAGACGGCAATGGCAAGAAAGACGGCCTGATCTCGGCTGGCGCCTACCGCAAAGAGAACGAAGTGGCGCGGCTGATCTCGATCGGCCTGAAAGGTTACGAGACGGTACGCGGTTTCATCGACAACATCGGAAGGCGCTGGAAAAGCCGACCGGTGGAACAGATTTCATCGGAACGAATTCTCGATCTCACCGGCCTTGCCGAGCTGATCACGATGTCTCATGACGTTCTGGTTCAGCGCACTCCCGAGGACCGGAACGCGATCGAGCAGATCGTGGCCAATCTCCTCAATGCGTTCCCCAATAGCGCCATGTTCCTGGATCAGGCGTCCGTCGCGGCTGTTATCGTCCTGGCGGATACGTTGACGAGTTTTCGATCCCATTACCTCGAAGTGCTCCCGCAGCGGGTGGTTTCCGATGCGGGTGCTGACCGCAATACCGTATCCCGCGCCACGCTCGCCGCTGCGCTTCCCGGGATACTTGAGCGCAATTTCCCTCGCACCTTCAAGAGCTGCTCCGATTTCGGGTTTGAGGCTTCCTGTGGAATCGCTTTCGACGGAATCATTCCGTCGGCATCGAAGGACGATCAGAACGTTTACGTGAACGACCTCGATATTCTGACGATCGCCGCGGCCGCGATGGAAGGCCTGCTTGACACCTGCGACGCCAATTCCAATGAGTTCCTTTCCTGGAGTTCGCTCAACGGGAACGACGAACTGGATTGCGCGTATGTCCGGGTCAAGGACATCCTG
>Ga0154382_110_pt1 | contig 15477 bp, 10 predicted proteins | sample RifGroB1_FD_105626 | JGI IMG/M metagenome (GOLD analysis project Ga0154382, IMG submission 105626) | Bdellovibrionales bacterium GWB1_55_8 | reverse complement strand
CGTGTCCTGCGCCTGTTCCGACTCTGACCCCAAGTCCCACTCCCACTCCCACTCCCACGTCTACTCCGACCCCGAGTCCCAGCCCGAGTCGCACTCCCCGGGCGGGTGAGTTTGGTGGCTGGCTTGGAGTTCGTTTGGGTGCCGGCTCGTTGTCTTCCTATTCACAAATGGATTCCTCCGCGCCCGATTGCCGACCATTGCCGGCTTTGTTGTCTTTCGAAGGCTCGATCACGGAATTCGGTCTTCAATCGGTGAATTCGCTGTCGACTCGGCTCATTTCCGTAACGAACATAGGTTTGTCCACTGCTACGAATATGGAAGCCGACCCGCTCAGCGGACCTTTTCATTTTGCTGGGGGCGCATTTCCAGGAGCAAGTGGCACTTGCGGCGAGACCCTCGCGGCCGGCGCGAGCTGCACTCTCGCTATTCAGTTTCAGCCAACGACGATCGCCCATGAGAAGAGTTCTCTCGTGATTCACTATCACGATTCAGCCCAGGCGAAATTTCTCGTGGGCGAACTCACCGGAAACGGTGTGGCTTATCCGACGCTGACCTTCCAGGAGGCCTTTTATCATTACGGATCCGTGGTGGTCTCCCGTTCTCGGGAGCATCGTTTCATTGTTCGTTACAGCGGCGTTCATCCTGCGACCGGTATCAGCCCTGTCCACTTCAGCGGGGCATTCCAGTTTACCGGAGGATCCTACCCCGGAACCGGGGGAACCTGCGGAACCGAGATTTCCTCAAATTGCACGCTTTCGGTGACATTCCTGCCTTCCGCGACAGGGATCACTCATGACATTTTGAAATTGAACTATAGCAACGGTGCCTTTGCGGCGACAGCGGAAGTCTCCTTGCGCGGTCTTGGAACGGCAGCGGACACTGCCGCGAATCTCAGCTTGGTCGCGGCGAGCGGTTCGAGTGATCGTTTTGCGGGTCGCGAAATTGGAAGCAGTACGGTTCAGACTTTTGTTGTGAAAAATGCGGGAACTCTGCCGGCAACATCTATTTCGGCAGTACCATTCACGAGCGGAGCCTTTGCTTTTGAAGGTGGAAGCTTTCCTGGAACCTCGGGAAACTGCACGTCCACGCTCCAATCCGAGTGCACCCTTTCGGTTGTGTTCAATCCGGGGGAGGCACGGGACTATGGCGAGACACTGGCTCTCTCCTATCAGGACGGGGTGAGTTCTGCTCCGAAGCATGCTGAAATCGCCCTCAGTGGCCGCGGTCAGCAGCCTGCGTTGCTTTCAGTCAGCGGCGGTGACCTGACGGATTTCGGAACAACCGCGGTCGGCGCCATCAGCAAGGTGCGGTTGATTTTGACGAACACCTCTTCAGAGGTGGGAATCTCTGGAATTGCATCCGATGATCTGGCGCCACCTTTTGCCATCAGTGGAACGACCTGCACGTCTTCCCTTGGTGCGGGCCAGAGCTGTTCGGTGGATTTGAGTTATGCGCCCCAGAGCGCCGGTGTGCATGAACAGATCTTTCGCATCACTTATACGGACGGTTTCAATTCGAGGACGATTCATAGACGGCTTCATGCAAGCGCGACTGATGCCGCCGTGCTCGCGATCAGCCCAGAATCCCAGGATTTCGGAAACCGGATTTTGGGAACATCTCAAACTGTGGTGTTCCATGTGCGGTACTTCGGATTGAAGCCTGCGACAGATATTTTCTGGGCCAATATGTCCGGACCGGACTTTTTCTACGACGGTGGCACTTGCTCCACGCTGATCTACCAGGATTGCACGATCGCGATCAAGTTCATGCCGTCCACAAAAAACAGGATCAATGCGCCCATATCGTTGCTCTATTTTGATGGGTACCAGTCCCAGGCAGCCACCGTTCAGGTGAGCGGTAAAGGGATAGAGCCCGCTGTACTTCAGGCGTCACCTGATCCCCTTGATTTCGCATCGGTGGCCGTAGGCGCAACGAAGGATTTGATTCTGACTTTGACCAATGCCGGGGAGTATCAAGCTTCCGCGCTCAGCGTCGCTGGCCTTTCCGCTCCTTTTACGCGTGTGGGTGGTACCTGCGGGAGTTCCCTTGGTGCCTCTCAGTCGTGCACGCTCAAGTTCCGGTTCGCGCCCAAAGCGTTAGGAACTTTTGAGAGGTCTCTCTCTATTGGTTACAGCAATGGATTGATCGCGTCTGTGCTGACAACTCTTATTAAAGGGAGCGGCACGGGTACGCCGGTCATCGGTGTGACGGGTCCTGGCGGGACCACGGGTGGCCAGACGCTCTCGTATAATTTCGGTTCAGTGATTGTGGGAGCGTCAAAATCGGCTGAGTTCAAAATCAATTATGCAGGTCTGAATCCCGCGGCAATCATCAGTATGACGGAATTGAATGGCTCCGACTATTTCCACGATCTCGGGACTTGCAGCCGCACCGTGGTTACCCAGGGTTGCACCTTCACCATTCGGTTTCAGCCGACGACTGCCGTACTCCTTCAAGCGGTTTTCAAAATTGTCTACGAGGACGGCACGGGAACGTCAAAGACGCTGCAGATCAATCTGCAGGGAAAAGGGTTGAATCCGGCGTTGCTGAGCTTTCAGGCCAACGCGTTCGTCTTTGATGCGACTCCGTTGCGCTACACGCGCGCGAAGCTCTTCACGTTGACCAATGCGACGACCGCGCAGGCCAGCGCTTCATTGGCTCCGATCGCCGGCATCGCGGCTCCTTTCCGTATTGCCGGCGGCAGTTGCATGAGTGCTCAGGTCAAACCCCTTGCTCCGGGCGCGAGCTGCACGCTGCTGGTCTCCTTTCAGCCGCAAACTGCTCAGAATTTCGACGCGCCTTTGGTTGTGAGCTATGGCAACGGCGCCGCCACCCAACAGCTCACGCTCGGTCTCACCGGAGCAGGTGTCGAGGACGCCCTGCTTGCGGCAAATGTAAGTGGCCTCAATTTTGGGAGCCTCCCTGCGGGGGGCGTGAAGACCATGACCGTTTCCCTGAATTATTATGGAAGTCGCGCTGCAACGATTCAAAACGTGCTGGTGGGTGCACCATTCAGCTTGGAAGGCGGCTTTTCGGGCGGCGGTTCCTGCGAAAGCACCATAAGCGGCACCTGCACGGTCGCGCTGAGTTACAAACCACGGGCTTTGGGTGCCTCGAATGGTTCTTTCAAGCTGACCTACGATGATGGGGCGGGCCATATCAAGGATTTGCAGTTCAGTCTGACGGGAACGGCCGTTTCTCCGGCGCTCCTCACTGTCACTCCGGCTGCGGCGGACCTTGGGAGCGTTCTCGTGGGTGATGAAGCGCTCGTGACGCTCGTCCTGAACCTATCCGGTTCCGTTAGCGCCACTCAGGTATCCATTCAGCCATTGGCGCCGCCATTTTCTTTCGCCAGCAATAACTGCGGAAGCACCCTCACGAAGTCCTGTAGTGTGCAGGTCCGCTTCCGTCCGATCACGGATGGCGAGTTCCAGCAAACGCTGTCTGTCAGCTACTCCAACGGCGTGACGATTTCAAATGCTGAGGCACAACTTGAAGCGAGAGGATTGCGCCAGGCGATTCTTGCGATGAACACGGCTGGCTCTTTTAACAAAGTCGCTTATGGAAACGAGATGCAGCAGAGCTTTGTTCTTTCGAATAACGGGACGCAGGCGGCGCAGCAGCTTTCACTGACTGCTTTCGATTCCGGATCAGGGTTTCAGCTGCTGAATCATGATTGCGGAACGGCTTTGGCGGCAGGAAGTTCCTGTCATCTGACTGTACGGTTCAGGCCCGTTCGACCAGGCAATGCCTCGGATAAGTTCACGGCCCATTACGACAACGGGAATTCAGCTGCGGTGTTTCAGTGGAATGTGACGGGAACCGGGACAGTTCCTGTTCAAATCGCTGCAAAAGGAGATCATACGTGCGCGCTGACGGAAACGGCCGCGGTGAAATGTTGGGGACGCTCGGACTATGGTCAAACGGGAGCCGGGGAGGTGAATCTGGGCGCTGACAGGTGGGCAACCGCTGTCGCCACGGGATACTGGCATTCCTGCGCGATCCTGGACGACGGCTCCGTCAAGTGCTGGGGGAAAAATGATTATGGCCAGCTTGGGCTGGGAGATCTTCGGGATCGTGGATTGAATTCTGAGGACATGGGAGACGCGCTGCCTGTTGTGAACCTCGGGAGCGGTGCCAGAGCCCTGGCACTGAGTGCTGGATATGCTCATACCTGCGCTCTTCTCTTGGATGGATCGGTGAAATGCTGGGGACAGAATCAGATGGGGCAGCTCGGCTTGGGTGATCGCAATGACCGCGGAGGAACTGCTGAAGGCATGGGTGATCACTTGAGTTCCGTGTCTTTGGGGCTGGCCAGGAAAGCCGTCCAGATCTCGGCGAGCGTGGGGCATACTTGCGCGGTTCTTGATGACCATTCGCTGAAATGCTGGGGAGATAACTTCTATGGCCAGCTCGGACAGGGGGACTTCCTCGTCCGAGGCGTTTCCCTTGAGCAGATGGGCGATGCCCTTCCTCCGATCCTGCTTGGCGTGAATAAGAAGGTGATTCAGGTTTCGACGGGGGGCGCGTTCACCTGCGCGGTTCTTGATGATGGCGCTTTGAAATGCTGGGGACTGAATTATCACGGGACTCTGGGCGCCTGCTGGGCTCTGGATGCCGAAGGTCAGGCAGGCTCCTGCCTTGATTCGCGATATCGAAATTGGACTCGTGGTTACGGTCTGGCGCCGGATCAAATGGGTGATCACCTTCCCGCGGTGGAGCTGGGGAGCGCCCTTACGGCGGCGAAAGTCAGTTCCGGAGCTTTCTTCTCTTGCGCGACTCTTGATAACGGCGCGGTCAAATGCTTCGGCGAAAACAGCGCAGGACAGCTTGGCCTGGGTGACTCAGAATCGCGCGGCGACCAGCCCGATGAAATGGGTGATGACCTGCCGACGCTTGCACTCGATGGCTCCGCTCCGGTCCGGGACATAGCATCGGGCAACGAGCATGCCTGCGCTGTTCTTCAGGATGACAGCATTCAATGTTGGGGCGCTAACACATTTGGTCAGTGTGATTATTAGGATGGCCTTTGATTGATCGGCCGGTTATCCGGGCAAGTATTTCCTGAGCTCCTGGTCGGGAATCGCTTGACCTGCTCTGACGTCCATCATCCTGCGTCGAAGCGGATTTGAGAAATAAGAAAGATGCACCAGGAGGCCGAAGAGGTCCGAGATCTCAAAGCCAGAAATAATGAAGCCGGCTTTCAGTTTCGGAACAAGTACCGCCGAATTCGTGGCGGCGTGGCGGCTGTAGATAATCTGGAATCCTTCCTTTGAAACGCGGCTTGTAAGAATTCGCAGCATTTCCTGATAAAGCCCTTTGCCGCGATGTTCAGGAAAGATCGCCGAGTTCACCATGTAAAAGCGTTCATGGTCCAGCTGACGCCCGAACGACCAACCTATAAACTCATTCTTGTAAAATAATCCTAGGTTGAATTCGTAGAGTTGCCCCAGGTTCTTCCGAAGTCGCCCGATCGCGTCTGTTTCCGCTTCAGACATTGCGTCGTGCGCCCTAAAGGTCAGCGTGTCGGCGAACATTTTTTCCCGATTCGCTTTGAATAGCGGAGCGAATTCATCTCGCGACAATTCTCGAATTTCGTAGTCGTCCCTGCTCGTGTTCATCGGGATGCGGCCTTCACTGCGGTTTCAAGATAAGCGATCTCGTTCTTGGATGTGTTCATTCGGCATTTTACGCCGAGCGGGATCGTAATCAACGGATCGGTGTGGCCGAAATCGACGTTTGTAATAACGGGAAATTTGTAACCCTTGAGTGCGTCGCGGAGAATCATTTCCAGGCTGTCGTTCTCGGTGAATTCAACGGAGCCCGGAAAGCGCCCGATGACGAGGCCCTTGATCTGTTCGTAAACGCCCATCTGGCGTAATTGAGTGAACATGCGATCCATGGTCTTTGGCGATTCGGCTTCGTCGTCCTCGGCAAAAAGGATCTTTCCCTTGAAATCCGGCCAGAACTCTGTTCCTGCGAGCAGAAGCAGGGTCCCGAGGTTCCCGCCGATGATTTGTCCTTCGGCCTTTCCTGAGCGGAAGACCTTCCATCCCGGGTTCGGCTGGAACGCCATCTTCTTCGCAGGTTCCATGTACCATTTGTTGTCTGTGTAGCTGGTTGAGGCTGAGATCTTGAATGGTACTTCCGGCTTCATCACAACTTTTTCCAGATGATCCCACGTGAAAGGAATTTGTGTGGGTTTGCCAAAAGTAATAACCGCCGGTCCGGAGAAGCAAACGAGTCCTGTCTTGGAATGGATTCCTACCTGAAGGGCGGTCATATCGCTGAACCCGATCAGCGGTTTCGGATGCTTTCGAATCAAGTCGTAGTCCAGGTATTCGAGAAGCTGGTGCGACTGGAACCCTCCCCAATAAGCGATGATCCCGTGGATTTTCGGGTCTCTGAAAAAAGCATGAAGCGCCTTCACGCGCTCTTTGATCGATCCCGCCGAGTGGCCAACGTTCAACCTGCAGTTCGGAGCCTCCACCAGATTGAAGCCGTGGTCTCGAAGAACCTGATACCCGCGTTGAATCGTTTCGTCTGAGGATGCGGTGATCGGGGTGGAACAGGCGATGACGCCGAGAGTGTCGCCCTGCTTCAAGGCAGACGGTTTTAAGAGCTTCATTGAAGCAATTTATCACTTGAGAATCGTTCGGGCAAAGTACACGCGCTCAAACCCGCTTCATATTCCGCGAATCTGCAGCCCCGGGCCAGAACTTCCTCTTGACGAAGAGCATCGATATTTTTGAACTGGATGGAAACCCAGGCATCCCACACACGTTTACTTGAAATGAAATAACTGGAATTGCCCATTGCAGACCGCAATGTGCGCTGTTATGTAGTACTCATTAACCTCAGTATAAGCCGGGAATACGGCCCGGCGTTTCTACCAGGCACCGAAAATGCCTGACTACGGGCGGGAAAATGCAAGCACGCGGCACAGTTGCTCTTCTTGGGATCCTTGGCAGCCTTCTCCTTTCAATCACAGCATCGGCAAACAGCGCATACTCGAAAGGGTGCCTGCCCTTCTTCGATTACTCGAAGGACCAGGTCGTCTCGAACGTAGTTTCGCCGACAGGCTCGATGCATCAGGGCCGTGTCGACATCACGCCGGAACCCATGCCGATTAACGCGTTCGGCGAAGCGGTCCTCAGGGCCTGCGGCCCCCTCGGAAGCAGGGTGAGCCCGCTTGCGGTCCAGAAGCTCGCCGACAGGTTCAGCCCGGACCTCATGAAGCAGCTTGCGCGTGAATTTCACGACTACAACGACATGCAGCTCCGCGCACTGGTCGCCGACGCCTGGATCGATTCCAACGGCTTCGAACATGTGTTTTGCGGTCAGCCCAAGAGGGACAAGGTCGGCGGTCTTCACTACGCCAATCGTTACTTCGAACTTCAGGAAAGAGGGCAGCTCTGCCGCCTGGATAACAACGTGATGAACGAAGAGATCCTTCCGCAGAGCGTTTACACGATCGGAATCACGACTTCGTCCGGCATTGTTGACCGCAAGAAAGGCTTCTCAACGCGCCAGACAGCGGAAGACATCTTTTTCGAGGGCGCGCGCACCTATTTGCGTAATTGCATGAAGCCCTCAAAGAACCGCCGTGTCTGTGTCAGCCGATTCCATCAGGACGGCTCTTTCGGAAGCCTCTTTGTCTGCGCTCCTGGAAACGGAATCGTGACCTTCTACCCCCTCGCAAAGTCGCAGAGGGGCAATCCGGATTGCAGATAACCAAGCTGTTTCGAAGTTCGGCCGCATTCCCTGCCTAAACCGCAGGAACTGCACATTTGGGCGATCACTTTGACGATCTGCGCTCAAACCCGCTTTATATTCCGCAAATGTGAACACATCGTGATGCAAGGAGATCGGTTTTACCCAACGGCTTGCATTTTGCTGAGCCAGGCCCTCTTTGGCTGTTCAATCAGAGGGGCACAAATGATTCTGCACAAGGTTCTCGTGGTTGCTTTCTTCCTGAGCTCGGCGATACCCGCTTCAGCGCTCATTCTTGAGCGTGAGCTGCTGGATGCTCAAAAAAAACAGCAGACTCCGCAGTCCACATTGGAACAGATTCCACCTCCTCGACCTGGAGAGGTGAGGGATTCCAGAGGGCTGACGCGAAGTCAGTTGGTTGGTCTCGGACGATTTCTTTTTAACAAGGAGACTTTCCAGGGAAACGGACGAACCTGCGCGACATGCCATCCCGCAAAAAACAATTTCACGATTGACCCGCAGTATATCGCCACTTTACCGCATAACGATCCGCTCTTCGTGGCCGAGACAAAGCCGGCGTTGGCCAAACTTGAGAATCCGGCTCTGCTGCGCAAACTCGCGTTGATTTGCGAGAATCTGGACGGGTTTGACAAACCGTGTGTCTTCCGTGGCGTTCCGCATACGCTCGGGCTTCGAATGTCCATTACCCCTCCGCTCGATCCGAATCTGCCGGGGAACGTAAGGGTTCCTGGCACGGACGTGGAGTTGGCCAATACGACAGGCTGGTCTGGTGATGGCGCGCCGGTTGGAAACGGCGCGGATGGATCACTGCGGCTATTCGCTCTGGGCGCGATTGTTCAACATTTTCCTCGAACCCTGAAGCGCGTACCTGGTGAGGATTTCCGGCTTCCCTCGGATCTCGAGCTCGATGCCCTGCTGGAGTTTCAACTTTCGCTTGGAAGACAGAAGGATCCTGATCTGGCTTCTTTCAATTTCAAGAGCGCCGTTGTCGAGCAGGGCAAGCTCATCTTCCAGGACCAGGACCCGGTGACCGGCGGTCGTTGTACCTTGTGCCATGACAACGCGGGAGCCAACCGGCCTCCGACGAACCTGAACGCGGGGCGAAACACCTTATCCGACACGCGCGTTGAGTTGACCCGGTTTACGCCGGCGTATCTGCTTCAACCCGATGCTATTGTGGTGGATGGCGGATTTGGGAAGCCTCCTGTACTGAGTCCCACCATTCCGCCGCGTACACCGTTGCCTGATCCGGGATTCGGAAACGGGCAATTTGATGCGCCGTCTCTGGTGGAAGCGGCAATCACTCCGCCCTTTTTCCACAACAACATGGCTACCACGATCGAGCAGGCGGTTGGTTTTTTCGCTTCCGCTGAGTTCAATCAGCCAAACCCGATTATCAGTCTGAATTCGGATAAAGCGATCGCGATAGCGTCATTTCTGAGAACGCTCGGAGCCCTGGAGCTGATCGATCGAGCTCTTGGGAACAACTCGGATGCGACAGATCAGGACAGATATCGAGGCGTCGAATATCTGGAGGTCGCGCTTAAAAACACCCAGGACGCATCGAAACTGCTCCGGGACGGGGTTTTTTTGCTTTTTCCTGAAGGGCAGCGCTATCTTGAGACGGCGGGTCTTCTGCAAAAGAAGGCGATCAAAGCACGATCGACGTTCCATAGAAATCATCTGTTGAGGTACGTGGCAGCGGAGCTGTCAAAGGCACGGCGCGAAATGGTGTCCGAGCAGGGTTCGTTCATTCGGCCATGAGTTTGCTGTAGGGAATTGTTTTAAAAAGTGGTGGCTTGGGACGGAATCGAACCGCCGACACACGCCTTTTCAGGGCGCTGCTCTACCGACTGAGCTACCAAGCCACTCTCGGTTGATCGGAGAAAATAGAGGTATGCGATCTCCGAAAAAAAGGCAAACGAAGATTATCGTGACGCAGTGCGAACTGCTGATTTTGCCAGCAGCTCTGCCAACTGCATGGCACCCGTCGCGTTCAGTGTTTCACTTTGGTTCGGGAAACTTTTCGCCGCCAAGTGGAAGGTGGGGATGGTTCCCGTGAAAAGACCCAGTCCGCCCGGAGCGTCTTCAAACGAACAGCTGAGGTTCAGTGCCACGCACTCGGCTTCTGCTTCCAACCGGACTTTTTTAACCGCGCGGGCCTCTTGGCCGGTGGGGATCCCAAATTGAACGGAGTTTGCTTCGAGCGATCCAATACGCGAAAGAGTGAAGGCAGAGCGAGCGCGGATCTTCCTTGCCGCGAGTGTTGCAAGAATCTCGTTTCCCGCGTGCTTTCTTGCTGAAGCGTTCGTCCAGGCAAAAACGGCGCATTTTTTGCCGGATTTGTGGGAAACGAACGGATCGTGAAGCATTTTCGCTGTCTCCAAAAGCCCCGCTGCCGAACTCGGATCCTTCACATCGGCCGCCATCAGCACAGCTGATTGAGTGCAGCCTCTGCCCAGGCTGGTGATCAACGGGGTGGTGCCATCGCTCTCGATGATCGAGGAGAGCCCCAGTCTCTTCGCTTGTTGCGAGATCAGCTGAAAACGGGTTTCGTCAGATCCCGCTTGTTTCAGCGCGCGAGTCCAGGCGGCCACGCGATCGGCGCCTTCCATATCGTCCAGGCTTGGAACGTGTTTTATTGCAGGAATCCAGTCCGCGACGAATACATTCGTTTCATGAGGTCGCGCGGCGTTTCGGTTCGACGAGAAGGCCAGGCGTTTTCCATCAGGCGAAAACATCGGAAAACTATCGAAGCTGTTGGAGAAGGTGATGCGCTGAAATCCCGTGCCGTCTACCCCGATCGAGTAGATGTCGAAACGTCGGCCCTTCGGGTCCCGCGGATTTGATGAGAAAAGGATCCGCTCCCCATCGGGAGTGAAAAACGGCGCGAAACTCGCGGCTCCTATCCGGGTTACCTGCCTGGGGTGGGAACCATCCGCATCAGCAACCCAGATCTCAAGCTGACCTGGGCGAACCAGATGCTGCTTGAGCAGCGCCTGGTACTCGTCAAGTTCCTTGCCGGGCTTGGGACGTGAGGCGCGCCAGACAATTTTTGTGCAATCCGGCGAGAAGAAGGCGCCCCCATCATAACCTGGGGTGAACGTGAGACGCTGCACTTCGGTCAGCGTGCCCAGGCTGTCGAGCTTTCCGCGGTAGAGTTCAAGATCGCCATCGCGGTCGCTCGTGAAAACGACGCTTCCGTCTTTGCAGACCGTGGCCTCCGCATTGTAGGCGCGCGGGGCGCCGGGATCGAGCGGACGAACGTCTGTTCCGTCAAGCTTGGCACTATAGATCTGGTAGGTATTGAAAATCGGCCAAACATAGCCTCGCGTTTTGTCGGGCTCCGGTGGGCATTCTTTCCCACCCGAGATGGTGCTGCTGAAAAGGACTCGTTCATCATCAGGAAGGAAGTAGGCGCAGGTGGTGCGGGCCTCGTTTGTGAGCTGCCGGAGGTCTGCTCCATTCGCGCGCATGACGAAAATCTGATCGCAGGCGGGCCCGCCCTCAAACGCTTTATGTTGAAAACTGAGCCACTTCCCGTCGAAAGACCAGTAAGCTTCCGCATTCGTTCCGGCAAAGGTGAGCTGTCGAATGTTCGAAAGATGTTCTTCGCCCGGGTAACGCAGCTTTTCGTCACCTTTCTTTTCGTTCGTATGGCTGCAGGCCAGGAAAAGAACGGCGGTTGTGGCGAATAGTAGGGTGCGCATAGCTCTACCTCCAAGGTGGAGATGGGGGTTTCTCACAGCTTGGAAATGCGCTCAACCGAAAGTTTCAATTTGCGGGAATCAGACTCAGGGCTGGGTCGCCTCCGACTGATCCAGTGAGGCAAGAATCGCTTCGAGTTGTTTCACTGTATGCGCGCGGTAATCATAAGCGCGTCCGTGTTTCACCATGATTTTCTCAATGAGTGGAAGGCGTTTGGCGATGAGCGAGGCCTGATCCGATGGAACCGGATCGAAGGTGCTGGCGGGAGCCGCCGCAGGGGCAGCGGCCGCTGCAGGTACGGGGGGGAGCTCGGTTTCTTCAGTTTCTTCTACTGGCGCGCTTTCGTCTGTCGCGAGAGCAGCGCTTCCGACCGGAACAGCTGTCGTTGTCGTGATGGTGACGATTCCAGGTTCGGTGGCGGAATAGGTTTCAGGCTGAACTTTTCGCGCAATCTTCTTTGCGGCCAGTGAGTCAGGGGTCTGAACGAGGAAAAGGCCGAGGCCCGTGACGAAAAGAATCAGAATCTGGGTGCGGCGCATGACTTTCTCCTTTTGGGGATCGTTCCGGTAACGCACCGTGTCATATCAATAAGGAGCTGTTTCGTCAAATTCGGTGAAAAAAAACAGGGCGCTCAACGTTGACAATGCTCAGCGCGGGCACACTATTCCCCACGAAGGATTTATTCTCTTCACGGTTGTTTTCGGCGCCTATTTGGCATATGCAGGTTGGCGGCCTAAGCTACCGTTTTAACAAGAAAATTATCAGCGAGCAGCAATTTACTGCTGCCGATTATCGGAGGTTAAGTTATGCAAGTCCGCCCTTTACACGACCGCGTATTGGTCAAGCGTTCCACAGAAGAAGAGCGCTCCAAAGGTGGAATCATTATTCCGGACACCGCCAAGGAAAAGCCGATCCAGGGTGAAGTCATTGCCGTGGGTCAGGGCCGGGTTACGGAAGACGGCAAAATTCGTCCCCTCGATGTGAAGAAGGGCGACAAGATCCTTTTCGGAAAATATTCCGGAACGGAAATCAAAATCGACGGCGAAGACTTCCTCATGATGCGTGAAGAAGACATTCTCGGCGTCCTCAATAGCTAATTTTAAGAGGTAATTGGAAATGGCTGCTAAAGAACTTCGTTTCTCAGAACAGGCCCGTTCGGCAATCCTGAACGGCGTCAATATCCTCGCCGATGCGGTGAAGGTCACTCTTGGTCCCAAGGGCCGCAACGTCGTGATCGAAAGATCTTTCGGCGCTCCGAACATCACCAAAGACGGTGTGACGGTCGCGAAGGAAATTGAACTTTCAGACAAGTTTGAAAACATGGGCGCCCAGATGGTCCGCGAAGTCGCTTCGAAGACCAACGACGACGCCGGTGATGGCACGACGACCGCCACCGTTCTCGCTCAGGCGATCTATCGCGAAGGCGCCAAGATCGTTGCCGCCGGACACAATCCGATGGAACTGAAGCGCGGTGTGGACAAAGCGGTTGAAGCCGTTATTGAAGAGCTGAAGAAGATTGCCAAGCCGATCAACAACCAGAAGGAAGTTGCTCAGGTTGGAACGGTTTCCGCCAACAACGACTCCACGATCGGCAAAATCATCGCGGAAGCGATGGAAAAAGTCGGCAAGGAAGGCGTGATCACGGTCGAAGAATCCAAGACCGCTGAAACCACCCTTGATGTCGTCGAAGGCATGCAGTTTGACCGCGGCTACCTCTCTCCTTACTTCGTCACGAACCCCGAGAAGATGGAAGCCGCTTTGGAAAGCCCTTACGTCCTGATCTACGACAAGAAGATCAGCTCGATGAAGGACCTCCTGCCGGTTCTTGAGAAGGTTGTTCAGCGCTCCAAGCCCTTGCTCATCATCGCCGAAGAGGTTGAAGGCGAAGCGCTCGCCACGCTGGTCGTGAACAAGCTCCGTGGCACCCTTCAGGTTTGCGCCGTGAAGGCCCCTGGTTTCGGTGATCGCCGCAAGGAAATGCTCCAGGACATCGCCGTCCTGACGGGCGGAAAAGTGATCTCTGAAGATCTCGGACACAAGCTCGAAGCGACCCGCCTCGAAGACCTTGGCACCGCAAAGAAGATCACCATCGACAAGGACAACAGCACGATCGTTGACGGCGCCGGCAAAAAGGCCGACGTGGACGCTCGCGTGAAAACCCTCCGCGGCCAGATCGAGGAAACGTCCTCCGATTACGATCGTGAGAAGCTCCAGGAGCGTCTTGCGAAACTTGTCGGCGGCGTAGCCGTGATCAACGTCGGTGCCGCGACCGAAGTCGAAATGAAGGAAAAGAAAGCCCGCGTGGAAGATGCCCTGAATGCAACCCGTGCAGCGGTTGAAGAAGGCGTTGTTCCGGGCGGCGGCACCGCGCTCCTGCGCGCCGGCAAGGCACTTGCGAACCTGAAGGGCCTGAGCCCTGAACAGCTCGCAGGCGTCAACATCATCAAACGCGCTCTCGAAGAGCCGCTGCGCCAGATCGCTGGCAACGCCGGCTTCGAAGGCTCCATCGTGGTCGACAAGGTATTGAATAACGCCACTCCGGCATTCGGCTTCAACGCTCTTACCGAGACGTATGAAGACCTGATCGCCGCCGGCGTGATCGATCCCGCGAAGGTCGCACGTTGCGCTCTTCAGAACGCAGCATCGGTTGCGAGCTTGATGCTCACCACCGAAACGCTGATCGCTGAGAAGCCCAAGAAGGAATCCGGCGCTCCGATGGGAGCCCCGGGTGGCATGGGCGGCATGGGCGGCTACGGCGATATGATGTGATTCGTCCCTTTCGGGGACGAATCGGCTCAGCCGATTCAGAATAGAAGGCTCCGGGAAGCGATTCCCGGAGCCTTTTTTTTCATGCTATTCTTGTCGGCATGGAACAACTTCTCATTTTCGGACTTCCCGGCCTTCTGGGTCTTTATTTCGCTTATTCGGCATTCGGACATTTCAGTTCGGCGCGCGCCGCCTCTTCGGTGCCCACTCGAACGGTTTCGAATGTTTCAGAAGGACTGGTGGAAGTTCAAGGCACGGCAAAAGCCTCGAGGCCGCTGACTTCACCGGTGAAGGGAACGCCTTGCGTTTATTACCGCTATAAAGTCGAACGACTTGTACAGAAAAACAGAGGAACAAAATGGGAGACCGTCGATCAGGGTTCGAGCGATAATTTCCCTTTCCTCTGTGATGATGGAACAGGGGAGATTGAAATTTATGCGCAGGGCGCCGAGTTCTTTGCTCGAAAAGATCATGGGGTCTTGTCGCGGTCGGTGACGAATTTCGGTTCTGATCAAGCGGTTCCTGCTGAGTTTCGTAATGTTCTGGGATCGATGGGAAAATCACTCGGATCGTTGGTGGGTGGAACCTCTCGCGTCACCGAGGAGTTGCTGATGCCTGGGGACGCGCTTTACGTGTTGGGTGCGGCTTTTCGTACTGCCGATGGTAAGTGGGGCATTCGAAAGGGTCCGAGCGCACCTTTTGTGCTGTCGAATCTGGGCGAAAGCGTCGTTGTTCGTCAGCTCTACACGAAAGCGTTCTGGGAGATCCTGGGGGCGGCGGGAGTAGCCGCCTTTCTCTGGTTTTATGTGCGGGGCCGTTGATCCAATGCCGGATGGTTGCTAGCGTTCGGGCAGTCTGAGGGTCACGACGGCGCCGCTTTTGTCATTTGAAAAACGGGCGCTCCCGCCGATGGCGGTCATGTAGTCCTGAATGATCATGGTTCCGAGCCCTCCTGTGCCGTCCTTTGTGCTGATGGAGGTTCCTCTGGCAAGGCATCTGAGAATGTCCGGAGGGAATCCGCCCCCGTTGTCCTGGATGGTGATCTGGTTGTTGTCGTAAGTTACGATTACCTTCCGCTCCGCGGCAGGGAGGCTTTGAACCGCGTCGATCGCGTTCAATACGGCATTCAGAACGGCACGAGTCAGAAAGTTTCTCCTGCGAATGAGTTTTGGGGCTCCTGTCCCGCGGAATTCGACGCATTCGCCACGGAGTCCCAGCAGAGTCCGGATGCTCTTGAAGAGGTCTCCGCAGCACATTTCTTCCGGCGAT
>Ga0154382_123_pt3 | contig 15582 bp, 7 predicted proteins | sample RifGroB1_FD_105626 | JGI IMG/M metagenome (GOLD analysis project Ga0154382, IMG submission 105626) | Bdellovibrionales bacterium GWB1_55_8 | reverse complement strand
AGTTCCTTCTTCCCGAAGTAACCGAGTTTCTGCTTGTCGATTATGTCGAGGCCCTTCCAGAAGGCCGCAAAGGGTGGCATGTCATGAGTATTGAGGCTGCAGATGCAATCGGCCGGAGGAGGCGGAAGCGGTTCATCGGCCGATCCGGTTCCAAGGCGCCTTTGCTGAACCCACATGCGAAGAACCCCGTGCCGGGTCATCGCATCGCGGATTTCCTGCGGCACTGTTCCGAGGTCCTCGCCGATCAGAAGACATTGGTTGCGGTGCGATTCCAGAATGAGGATCGCGAAGAGTTCCTCCATCTGGTAGCGCACATAGACGCCGTTTTTAGCGCCCAGGCCGTGCGGGACCCAGTAAAGGCGGAAAAACGCCATGACGTGATCCAGCCTGAGCAGACCGGCATAGCGCATGTGCCCGTCGAGGCAGCGGCGAACGTAGCGATAGCCGGTTTCACGCGCGACTTTCGGATTCAGCGCGAGAATGCCCCAGTCCTGACCATGGACATGGTTTGGATCGGGAGGGCATCCGGCAGAAACCGTTTGCGCGAAGGACTCGCGCTCACGCCACACGTCGTAGCCATCGGCGTGCGCGCTTAAGGGGAAATCGATGTAAATCCCAAGTCCCTGTTTCTTCGAATCCGTGCAGAGACTGGAAAGCTGATTATGCGCGAGCCATTGCGTGTAAACGTGCGTGCGTTTGTCTTTTTCGTGGAAATCACCTTTGCGGAGGGTTCCGTTTCGCATCCGTTCGGGCCATTTCCGCCAGCTTGCGTTGCGCTTTTCACCCGTCGCCCGGAATTCCGCGTAGTCCTCGACCATCGGGTACACTTTCAGAAACTCTCGATAGGCTTTCGACCGGTCGCCACCCTTTTCGAAAAAAGTTTCCGCGAGCGCTTCGAATACAGGTCGTTTCAGGCGCGCGACGGCCTGGTAATCCACCTGTTTCTGGCGTTGAAGGCCTGCGAGTTTCTTCCGGAAAGCCGCCGATTCCGAGACTTTTCGCGCGCGCGGACTTGCGTTCCATTCGTCTGCCGCGCGAGGATCGATGTAGAGCTCGTTCCAGAACAGGCGACTGAGAGGTGCGTACGGGCTCGGCTCGACGATGGGCTTGTCGTTGAAAATGGCGAGCATGGGAAGGGTTCCGACGAACCGGCAGCCCTGTGAGTAACTCCAGTCCATGAGTTTCCTCAGGTCCGTGAGGTCCCCGATTCCCCAGCTTGCCTTGGAGTGAATTCCGTAGAGCGGGGCGAAAACGCCCAGGACCCGGTCGTCGGCACCTGACGGCTGATAGGCTTTTTCCGGACTCGAGATAACGAGAAGCTTTCTTTTAGCTTTGCCCGCCTGCAAGACGCCCTGATGGTATCCGAATGGAAGTTTCTCGTGAACGACCAGGCAGGAGTCGGAAAGATCGGAAACCAGGGACGAGAATTCACGGACGCCACCGTCTTCCAGTTTCAGATTGAGCGTCACGCGGTCTGTTTTGGGGAGACCTTCCGTATTCAAGGCAATTCGCCCCGGCCCGCCGTTCCAGAAGACTGAAACCGGTTCGGCGAAAAAGCGGCGGCTCGAGACTTCATCGGCCTTCATGGCTCTGTCGACATTGGAGAGATCGGGTTTGAGTTCCGTCCCGAGTTCCCGCAATACCGCAATGAGTCCTTCCACGGACGAATCCAATCTCGTTCCGAACGCGCTGTCATAAGAGACCTGAACGCCCTTCCTGCGTGCGAGTTCCCGCACTTTTGAGAGGCGGATCTCAAAATCCGCAGGAAGCTTCTTAGCGGCGTTTGCGTTTCGACGATTTTTTTCGCGAGTGGGTTTCAAAGGGTGTCTCCTCCAGAAGTTCGAGTATTCCCGACAGGGGTACGTGGACCCATTCGGGGCGATTGTTCATTTCATAAGAGAGTTCGTAGAGAGCTTTTTCCAGCAGATGCACATCCAGGAGCAGCCGAATGGCCGGCTCAGAGGTTGGCAGAAAAGTCGCGCGTGCACGTTGCTCAAGATATCCTCGCAGGTAGGCGGTGCAAACCCACCCGTGCCAAGAGGCAAGCCACTGTTTTCTCGCGGTCGCTTCCTTTATTGTCGGCGAGTGAAGATCACCCACGGCAACACTGGAGGCATAGTGGAATGACCGAAGCATGCCGGCCACGTCCCGGAGCGGGGAGCGTTTGAACTTTCGAGCGGAAAGGGATCTCGCCGGTTCGCCCTCGAAATCGATGATCACGAAATCTTTTCCCGTAAAGAGCACCTGGCCGAGGTGATAATCGCCATGGGTTCGCGTTCGAAGTCCGTCGATCCTCTGCCCGAGAAGTTCGCGAAAACGACCATCCAGGCGACTGGCTGATTTAAGCAGCGTCACGGCATCGCCCCGGATATTCTCCGGAAGGCGCCGTAGAGTCCCTTTCAGGCCGAGCAGTACCGCATCGGTCTGCTGGCGCATGGATTGATAAAGCGCGCGCTGATTGAAAAGCGTGAAGGGAACCGGAGTGAATGCCGGATCAGGAACCCCGGCGGCCGTTTCGGCAAGCGCGAGATGCATCTCCATTGTTCTCCGGCCGAGCAGAGTTGCCATCGAAAGGAATGGCTCAAAATTCGCTAACACCGCCCGAGGAAGAGCCTTTCGCGCCCCCTCGAGCGGATGCAGAGGAGCTTCGGGCGGAGTTCCCCGCCGAGTGTTCAAACCCGGCGTGAAGTCCTGAAGAAGCTCCATGAAAAGCTTCCAGGCATCTCCCTGATTGGGGAGAAAAGAATGCAGGCTCGCCAGCGTCATCGGTTCCTGGTCTTTACGCATGTACTCCAGGGTGCCGATCGCGCGCGGAATATTCTTGAATGCCGTGCGATCCGTCAGATAGCGGCCGATTTCGACGTCCGGGTTCACGCCTTCAGCCGTTCGGCGATAAAGTTTGAGAATGTAATCGCTGCCGTAGCGGATGGAGGTATTGCTTTGTTCGCCTCTGAGCACTTCAGAGGCTGGTATTCCCGCCTTCTTTTTGGAATGCTGCGCGGCCCGGGTGAGGCTCGGAGTCGCTTGTCCAGCTGATCCCTGAAGGGACGTACTCTCGAGGATGGCTCTCAGAAATGCGCTGCGAAAATCGGGGCTGGCGGTTGCATCCTGAACGAGAGAGCCATCCGGCATTTCCAGGAAAATCTGATCCTGCGACTCCTTGCGGGTTTTAGCGGCTTTTTTGCCTGAGGCGAGTTCCAGCGGCAGGGCGTAAAGATCCGGCTCGCCACTCACATACTCGATCGCCACAAGCGCCAGAAACGCGGAGCCGACCGGAATTTTCTCCGTCACGGTCGCGGAGCGAATGGGACGGGATTTCGCTCCAAACCAGCGAAACCGCTGAATGGTCGTTGGGAGCACCTGTTCGAGCGCCGCCCAGAGTTCCTCCGAGAACCCCTGGTCCAGACTCCAGTTCCCGCTAACCGTCAAAGCCTGAGACGTCGCGCGCGCGCCCGCTTCAGAAAGAGAAAACCATTGGAATGCGTGCGGCGCCAGCGTGACGAAATACGGGAGTGAGCCAATGCGCGGGAATGCCGTGCGTCCGAACAGTTCGATGGGGGTCATGCCATCGAACTCCGAGAGGTCCAATTCGACGAACTGAGCGAGGCTCGAGAGATTGGCGACTACGAGTATCGTTTCATTTTCATGTTTCCGGATGAACGCCAGGATCTTCCGGTTTTCGGGTTCGAGGAACTGAATGCTTCCTTCGCGAAGCGCGATGGCTTCGCGGTGAACGGCGATCAGGCGTTTCAACCAGAGCAGAAATGAACTCGGGTTGCGTTGCTGCGCTTCGACGTTCAGTGTCTCGTAATGGAACTCGGGATCGGTGATGACCGGCAGGAAAAGCGTCTGCGAATTCGGCGCTCGCGAAAACCCCGCATTTCGACCTGAGGTCCACTGAAACGGCGTTCTCAGCCCATTCCGATCCGGAAGGAAGAAGTTATCACCCATTCCGATCTCGTCGCCGTAGTAGATGACCGGACTTCCCGGAAATGAGAAAAGCAGGCCCTGCATCAGTTCCATTTTTCGCCGGTCATTTCCCAGCAAAGGGGCGAGCCTTCGGCGAATGCCCATGTTCACCTGAGCGTTGCGGTGGCGGGCGTAAGCCCGGAAAAGCGTATCGCGATCCTCATCCGTGACCATTTCCAGGCTGAGATCATCATGGTCACGCAGAAAGTTCAGCCATCTTCCTGATTGCGGCGCGGGAGCGGTTTGCGAGAACACGTCAAGAACGGGAAAACGGTCTTCCTGCGCGAGCGCCAGGAACATGCGAGGCGCAAGCGGAACGTTGAATGTTCCATGGCATTCGTCACCTTTTCCGAAATACGAGGCAACTTCCTCGGGCCAGAGTTTCGGGCGGGCCAGAAGCGCCCGGTCTGTGTACTTCCGGTCCACGTGCCGACGGAGCTGTTTCAGAAACGCATGGCCTTCGGGAAGATTTTCGCAACTGGTGCCCTCGCGAGCATAAAGATACGAAGTACCTTTCAGTCGGAGCCCGTCCACTCCCATTTTCAACCAGAAGTCGACCACATCACGGATTGCCCGCCGAACTTCCGGGTGGTCAAAGTTCAGGTCCGGTTGCTGCGAAAAGAAGCGGTGCCAATAGTACGAGCCTGCAGTCGGGTCCCAGGACCAATTGGAAGTTTCAAAATCCTTGTAGATGATCCGGGCATCCTGGAATTTGGAAGGCGTGTCACTCCAGATGTAAAAATCGCGTTCGGGTGTTCCGGGCGCCGCGCGCCTGGCACGTTCGAACCAGGGGTGAAGAACCGAAGTATGATTGATCACAAGATCGATCACCACGCGCAGGCCCAGGCGATGCGCCTCGTCCAGGAAACGACGGAAGTCCTCGAGCGTGCCGTAGCTGGGATGGACATCCATGAAATCAGTGATGTCGTGACCCTGGGTCTTCATGGGCGAAGGGAAAAAGGGAAGCAGCCAGAGCGTATTTACGCCAAGATCTTTCAGGTATCCGAGGCGCTCCGTCAGGCCCGGAAAATCGCCGATGCCGTCGCGGTTGCTGTCATAGAAGGAGCGCACGTGGAGCTCATAAATGACGGCATCCTGCAACCAGCGGCTCGAATTCTTCACTCCCGGCCACTCCTGGATGCGGGCTGCTGGGTGAGGCGGAAGATCGAAACCGGCACCGAAGCGGGGTCCAGTTTGATATCAAAAGCGCCTTTCTCCAGTTTCAGTTTCTTTCCGGAACTCAGGTCTTCGGCAGTCGCTGGTCTTTCGACGGTGAATCCGAGACTCTCCATTGGCAGCTGAACCTTTCCGGAACGGGTCGATTCAAAATCAAGATTGGCCGCCACAAAGATCGTATTGGAGCGATCGGGAGTCTGCTTTATGAAACAGACAATCCGGGGGTCGGGAGACTCGATGAAGCGAACGCCCCCGGTCCGATGAAGTGCCGGATTTTCCTTCCGGATTTGATTCAGTTTCGCGATGAACCCGCTCAGGTTTCCAGGGGCCTTCAGATCCCAGTTCTTGACTTCGTACTTCTCGGAATCAAGGTACTCTTCCCCCTCCGCGTGAAACGGAGCATTCACGCACTGTTCGTAAGCCGGGCCGTAGAGTCCGTAATTTGAGGAGAGTGTTGCCGCCAATGCCACCCGGGTCGCGAAAGCCGGAAGTTTCGCGGGACTTTCGCCGGTCTGAAGATGTCTGGGCAGAATATCAGGTGTGTTCGGCCAGAAATTCGGCCGGTAATAATCCGCGACCTCGGTTCCCGTCAGTTCTTCCAGGTACTTCTTGAACTCGCCGGGCGTATTGCGCCAGGTGAAATATGTATAGGACTGACTGAAACCGATCTTGCCCAGGTGATACATCATCGCCGGCCGGGTGAAGGCCTCGGCGAGAAAGAGGACGTCCGGGTGCTCGCGGCGTACTTCGGAAATCAGCCAGGCCCAGAAGCGCACGGGTTTGGTGTGCGGATTGTCGACACGGAAAATCTTCACGCCCTGGCGGGCCCAGAAGAGGACCACGCTTTTCAATTCATTCCAGAGCGCCTGCCAGTCGGAGGACTCAAAGTTGAACGGATAAATGTCCTGATATTTCTTGGGAGGGTTTTCCGCGTACTGGATGCTCCCGTCCGCGCGTTTTTTGAACCATTCCGGATGCGAACGCACATAAGGATGATCCGGAGCGCACTGGAACGCGATATCCATCGCGATTTCAATTTCGTGTTTGCGCGCGCGTGCGATGAATTTTTTGAAATCCGCGAGGGTTCCGAGTTCGGGATGGACGGATTTGTGACCGCCTTTCGCCGAGCCGATACCCCAGGGCGAGCCGGGATCAGTGGACGAGGGAGTCAGTGAATTGTTCCGCCCCTTGCGATGAATCGTTCCGATCGGATGGATCGGGGGAAGGTAAATCACATCAAATCCCATGTCGGCGATGTACGGGATCATGCGTTCGGAGGTCTTGAATGTGCCATGCTGACCCGGTGAAAGTGATGTCGAACGAGGGAAGAATTCGTACCATGCGCTGAAGGCTGCTCGTTCGCGATCGACGTCCACGGAAAGCTCGCGTTCATAACGCGTCGTCAGCGAACGATCAGCATTACTTTTCATCAGAGATTGCAGGCGTGGCGATGATGCGAGCTGAATTCTTTTCGCCTGGGAGCTTTTCGTGTTTTTCAAGGCCTTCTCAAGCGCGGCAAGAGCCTTCCGTTCAGCCCCCTTTGCAAGCTTCGCTGAAGTCTTCAGAAGTTGAGCGCCGCTGAGGAGTTCAACGCTCACGTCCTGGCCTGCATCGAATTTCTTTATGAGTTCCCCGCGCCAGGTTTCAAACCGGTCCACGCGTGCTTCCACCGTGAAGAAGTATTTCCCGAGCTTGCTGGCGGGGAAGGCGGCTTCCCAGATGTCTTTTCCGGGATTGGGTCGCAGCATGGGAAGACGCAAACTCTTTTTATCGTCTTCATGGCGTACCAAAAGCTCGCATGCCAGAAGGTCGTGGCCATCGAGGATCACGGTCGCGCTGACCGTGACCTGGTCGCCTTGGATTCGTTTGGCTGAGTAGGCGCCGCCCGAAACGCAGGGTGAAAGTTGTTCAATCAGCGGACGAACCGCTCCGGGGATGTTCTGAAGCTTCAAGTTGTTGCGTGACATAGGTGTTCTCGCTCGGGTCGGCAGGGGGCTAATTTTCCGTGACGAAAATCCGTCCCCAGAGGGGTTCGAGGTCGGGGGCTTCCAGGTAGCCATCGCGGACCACCGCGGTTCCCCCATTCAGTACGTCTCGAAGGACTGTTCCCTGTGCTAAACGATTTCCGACTTCGATCCGTACGGCGGATTTCGACTTGCCACGGTTCAGGAAAACCCAGGCTTGCTCTGAGCCATGAAAGCGGCGGAAAGCGAAAATGCGGCGAGCATTGTCGGTCAGGAGAGTTTCATATTTTCCTGCCGAAAGCGCATTGCTGGAACGTCGGATTTTTCCCAGCTTCGCGTAATTCCGGATCAGCTCCTGATCAGGTTTCAGGCCTTCATCTTCCCAGGGATAGACGGCGCGACAATAAGGATCATCTGTCCAACGGCCGCCATACCAGCCGCCGGCTGAGTTCACACCGGCTTCATCACCGTAGTAAACCATCGGCGCGCCGGGGAAGGTGAGCTGAAAAAGCGACGCAAACCTGAGCTTGGCCCGCGCCACGCGTTCATCGCCCTGAGAGATCTTCTTCAAGATGAATAAAACGCGTTGCGTATCATGACTGCCCAGGAGGTTCAGCATCGCGTGCCAGACTTCGCTTGGATAATCCTGCTGGATTGATTTCAAGTGGTGATCGAACTGCGATTCGTTCGACGGAATGATCGGCCCGCTTGCAGAGGCGGCGTTGTTGTCATCGTCTTCGAAAACGCCATTTGAACAGCCGTTACCGGGAGCGCAGCCATCTGAAAGCCAGTTCAGCAGGCCGGCGCGGAAGCGGTAGTTCATCGCGCTATCCCATTCGCGGCCCAGGAACCAGGCGCTTGCATTTCCCCACTCTTCGCCGACGATGGCGGCCTGGGAGTCGATCTTTTTCACCGTCGCACGGAACTCTTCCCAAAACTGGTTCTGCGGACTGCTTGCACCCTGGTCAATGTCACCACCTACGTCCAGGCGCCAGCCGGAGCTGCCGGCGCGGATCCACCAGGGCGCCACCGAGTCCCGCCCTCCGCCATAAAAGTAGTTCCGGATTTCCGGAGCCGCCATGTTGAATACCGGATGTTCGAAGTAGCCCCACCAGGATTCGTAGGTGGTGAGGGTACCATCGGGACCTGCGCAGTAGTAGCTTGTGCCCGGTTTTGAGTGATCAACGGGCTTGTGTTGAAAATGCGGAAAGTGAAACCAGCTCCGGAACTGGGAATCTGTCGCTTCGCACGCGCCGGTGCCGGGCCAGCGATGAAACACGTCGAAGTAGGGACTATCCGCCGAGCCATGATTGAAGACGCCGTCGAGGATCAGGTGAATTCCTCGAGCTTTGCTTTCCCGGGCAAGACGCGTGAAGGTCTCCATGGTGCCCAGTTCGGGATCGATGCCGAACCAGTCCTGGGTGTCATAACGGTGATTCGTTGAGGAAAGAAAGATCGGGTTCATGTAGATCGCGCTGACGCCCAGATCCCGAAGGTAATCCAGTCGGTCGATCACGCCTTGGAGGTCGCCACCGTAAAACTGACTGTCGGATTCGCGAGGACATTCAGGCCCTCTGGGATCGCAGAGCGGCTGGTTCCAGGAAAGCTTCCGTATTTTTTTTCCAAAAATGAATCCGCTGCCGGTTTCAGGATCATTCGAGCGATCGCCGTTTCGGAATCGATCGGGAAGGATCTGATACACAAGCGCACCCTTCAGCCAGTCAGGCGTACGGAACGCACGATCATAAACCGTGATCTGGTAGGTGTTGAGATCGTCCCAGTTCGGGCTGAACCGGCCCCAGCCTCCGCGCTGCGCAAGCAGACCATCGTCCACATAATAGCGAGTCAGGCCGTGATCGGTTACGTCGAAGAAATAGTAGAGAAGTGTTGGTTTGGCAGGAATGGGAAGGTCCACGCTCCAGAATTCAACAGGACCCAGCGCCTGGTCATCTTGCCGGATGCGCGTGGCCACTTCGACATTAGATGAAGCTTCGCGCTGAAAGGCAACCCATGTCTCGCGTCGTTCGACCGCGTTCCAGACGCGAAGGCGGACCTGTTCGACATCGCGCAGACAGGTGCGAAAACGCAGCTTCAGGAACTTCTGATCCGTGCTGACGGCTCCAAAGGGCTCGCGATAAAATGAATCGAACGAATCATGCCCAAGCCCCGCCGCAAAAACGTTTCCGTCGATGCCGGCGCCAGCGCAAACACGAGAGTCTCGCGGAGGGGATGCGTGCGTGTAAGATGACTGGCTGAATGACAGGATCGCCGAGACGGCAAACAGTCCTGAGCCCACGAATTTGGAAAGCTGAACCACGAATCCTCCTGATGTCCGCGCTAATTCAGCAGCGCGGCTCCCCCGTGAATGGCCACCGCGCTGAGCGGTGCGACGTTGATCTCTGCCCATCCCGAACGATCGACGACGATACGCGTACCGGAACAGGAACTCTTTGCCCGATTCGCTTCGCCGGAAATGACGTCACAATAGGTGCCCGCAGGTAAACCGGTATCGAAGAAACGCCGCAATGGCTTAAGTTCATAATTGATGACCGTATAGCCGCGATTGCCTCGCGCGAATGCGATCTGGTTCATGCCGTTGGTCCACCAACGGGAAACGTAAGGGGTCGTCTGCGTGAAATTCCTGAAGCCCACCATTCCGGCAACAGGTTGCCAGCGGTGCTCGCAAACCCATTCCTGGCCGCAGCGAACTGCTCCATTCACGTAAACCGGAGAGGTCTCTCCCCGAGAGTTCGAAGGAGGCCCCTGGTCGGTGTTTCGGAATTTGTAACTCGACATGACCTGCGTGTAGCCATAAGGCCAGGCCAGCATGAAAACGTTCGCAAGAACGTATTTTTGCGCATCTTTATGCGTGAGAACCTCGCCGCCCGCGCCATGGCCGCGCTGGATGTCATGATTGTCGACGAATACGATCGCCTTCTGATTCGGGAGAAAGCCCCATTCAGGTCCGAAGCGTTCCAGCCAGGCCAGGCGTCCGCCGTTGAAAGCCCGTGCGAGTTCGCGGGAGTAACGGAAATCCGTCACATCGCCCGTTGGAAAGTACTCGTCCGAGCGAATGGGCTCACCGCCCAAATCAATGACTTCCTGGAAAGGATAAAAGTACCGGTTCAAGCGGGAGAAGATCGCCTGGAGATCCTGTGCTGCAATGTGCTTGGCGGCATCTATTCTGAATCCTGACACGCCGATGCTGAGAAGGTCGTTCAGATAATCCGCGATTTTCCCACGAACGTATTCAGAGCCTGTTTTCAGATCCGCGCAGGTAGCCAGATTGCAGTTCTGGACCTCCCACCGATCCTGGTAATTCGAAATACTGTCGTCCCGGTTTCTTCCGCAGCGGTTGAAATCCCAGGATTGAAACAGCCCGGGGTGATGGTATTCATCGTACGGGGACCCTGCTGAACCATACAGTGTGCTCCCGGATCGGTTCACCCAGGCCATGTGGTTGATCACCGCGTCGGCATAGATGTCGACGCCGACTGCTTTACAGCGGCGAACCATGTCGATGAATTCTTCGCGGGTGCCACTGCGACTCGTCAGCTGATAGCTGACGGGCTGATAGCGCTGATACCAGGGAAATCCGGGAAGAACCGCGTGCTCGTTAGCCGGGGAAACCTGAACGGCGCCGAAACCGCGAGGACCTAGAAAATTCTCGCACTCCAATGCCACGTCTTTCCATTTCCATTCGAAGAGGTGAACGAAAACGGTACGGTCAGTTCGATGGGAGAGGATTTTCGGATTGCGTGGTGCGGCTGAAGCGGGGCTGCAAAATATGAGGATAGCCGAGAGCAATACAGCACCCTTACTGACTATCCCTGCGACAGTGAGTAAAAGTCGGTGGTGCATATATCAGCGCCGGTCTTTGGACCGGCTGTCCCCCTCTTTGACCGGGACACTAACAGGTCCAAAACAAACCGCAACAAAAATTCAGAAGTTGGAAATATCTTAACTTCCAGCTAGTTGTGGCTCTGGCGTTGCTTTTTCCACGACCGGTTCGAAGCGTCTCAGCGTAGGCGTTAGAAGCGCTGCAACCAGAAGGAGGCCGCCGCCAAACGCCACGCCATAAGCGCGGTTGTTTTCGAGCAGGCCCATGATGGCGCCCCCGAGCCCAAGCGAAACCAGAATTTCGGGAATCACAATGAACATATTAAAAATGCCCATGTAAATTCCGTACTGATTTTTGGGCAGATGTTCGACCAGAATGACGTAAGGCATTGAAACGATCGACGCCCAGCCAATGCCGGCGGCGATCATGGGCAAGTAAAGCAGGCTGGGTTCGTGGATGAATGGGATCGATAACAAGCCAACTCCTGCAAGCAGAAGGGCAAGACCATGCGTGTAGGCGCGACCCAGGTAGCGCACGATGAACGGGATCATGAGCGCGAAAATCGGCGTGGCCATGCCGCGAATCATGGTCGTGTGAGCGGCGAAACGAACTCCTTGTTCGTAAGCGTCCGAATGAGGATCAGAGGCGCCAAAAACATTGTGGGGAACTGCGACAGAGTAATACATCCACATGCAAAAAAGGCCCATCCAGGTGAAAAACTGGATCAACGCGAGTCTTTTCATCACAGGCGGCATCTGCGTGTAACAGGAGGCGGTCTCAGTCGCCCAGCTCTTGATCGCGGGGCCGATGCCACGGCTCCGGGCCTGCCGTATCTCTTCGAGATTCTCCGGCGGTTCTTCAGTCGTGGTGAATACGGTGTAGAGTACTGAAGCGAGAAAGATGATTCCGCAAAGGTAGAAGGACAGATGCATTGCGGAATGTCCGCTTTCGGCCAGAGAGGGAAAGAACTCTATGAGGCTGATGGAGGCGATGTAGTTGCCGAGAATCGTGCCCAATCCGATCATCAGGCTTTGAAGCGCATAGCCCGTCGGGCGTTGTTTGGAGTTCTGTCTGTCGGCAACGAACGCCCGGAACGGTTCCATGGTGATGTTCAGAGATGCGTCGAGGACCCAGAGCAGGCCCGCCGCCATCCAGAGACTGGATGAATTAGGCATGAAAAACAGAGCGAGTGTTCCAAGGATCGCGCCCAGGAAAAAGTAAGGACGGCGACGCATTTTCAGGCTGGGAATCCACGTTTTATCGCTCATATAGCCGATAATCGGCTGAACCAGCAGGCCGGTCGCGGGTGCGGCCAGCCAGAGGAGAGGGATTTCGTTCGGTTGTGCGCCGAGCTTCTCGTAAATGGAACTCATCCGGGCGAATTGGATCTCAAACCCATGCTGGATTCCGAAAAACCCGATGCTCATGTTCACTATCTGCCAGATTGGAAGATTCGGCTTTTCCGTTGTTTCCTTGTCCTGCATCAGATCCCCCTCTGTGTATGTGAGTGGCTTATAGTCCACCTTTGCCGTGACGGCTAATCAAAAAACTTTGAGGGTATCGTCGGCGAAACTTCTCGCGGAGTGCCCGAGTACGGTAAAGTGGTGCAATGCACTGCTCTTTCTTGAAGCTGTCCGCTCGAGTATTCCGGCCGCTCACGGTTCTTCTCTTTTCGCTCCTCTGGGGAGGGTGCGCGACCGTCGTGTCCAAGCCTTGTCTGACCGGGGGCGAGCCGGCGATCGGGGCGGACGAGAAGCCGATCGGAGGATCTCGTCAGTGCGAACAGGCCAAAGATCGTTCAGGACGATTCGTGAATCATGGCAACTATATAGAATGGTATCCGAGTGGCCGACGAGCGATCGAGGGGGAGTACCGTTTCGGGGCCCGCCATGGGAAGTGGACCCGTTGGGATCAGAATGGAAAAATCATCTCCGAGAAATTCTATAATGAGGGAGCTGAAGTGACGCTTTCACCGAAAGCCGACGCGAACCGCTGACTTATTTCGTGAAGCTGTAGATGATGCTGCCGAAAAAGTAGGTGCCATCCATGAAGAGTTGTTCCGCGGCTGTCGTTCCCGGCGGCAAATAACTGATCGACCGCTTCTCCGCGTACATTCCGGCGCTCAGGCCGATATTCTTGTTGAGCCAGTACTGTCCCTGGATTCCAAGACTGGCATTTCGATACGAAGCATCTCCGGTGATTGATTCGGCATTTCCGCTCAACGATAGCGGCATGAAATACGCGAATTTTCCGCTGACGCTCCACTTTTCTGAGAGTTGTTTCCGTATGTCAATTCCGGCGCTTGCGCCCATTGCGAGCAATGTTTCAGCCGCCCGTTCCGGCAGTACGGATAAATATTGCCTGGCTTCGATTCCCAACTTCGGGGCTAGAAACCAGCCAAAGCGGTCGCGACTGATACTGGACTGATATTTCGCCATCAACTCGCCGGTGAACCGGTTGAAGTTCTCACGGTTCAGCGAAAATGAGGTCAGCTCGGCGGCCGCGCCGATTCCCCACTGCGGCCAGGGCCAGTAGTCACCGCTGCCTCGGATGGTCATTGCCGTGGAGGAGGTGGCGCCCCGGCGATTCGCGGAGGGGCTGATGATTTCGTAGGAGTAGGGGGCCAGCATCGTGGAAAGCGCGACATACCCAGCTCCGCGGGCGAATACGGCATTGGGATTCAGCTCAAAGCTTGAGCGGTTTTCCGGCCCCGCATGACTCTCGGTCGTCGAAAGGCTCGCTAACGCCCTTACCTGCCAGACATAGGATCCCTCCGGAAGGTGAAGCTTCACTGACTCTTCCCCATCCTTGGCTGTAATGATCGAGGGTTTCGCTTTTGATAGCGCACCGGAAAATGCGGCTGGGTTTGCCAGGCCCGGTGTTCGCACGATTCTCAGCTCATATTTGTCTGCGCCCTCAACCGTTTTCCACACGAACGTGAGTTCACCGCCCATGGGAGGGGGTAAAATTCCCATTGGCCCCAGGAGCACGGGTCTTTCCAGATAGGCGCGCTCGATTCTGAATTCACTCTCATCACTGGGATCGCTGATCCAGGAGCGTCCGTCGAAGTTCGCGGGAGCGCGCTTGGGGGGCTTCAAGACGGCTCGTACTTTCCAAGTATACGAGCCAGGCGGAAGGGCGCCCAGATCCACGCTGGAGGTTTTCACCATCTGATCGAGGTGCGGCTTTCCGGCCCTGAATACTTCGATCTGGTACTCCTTCGCTCCTTTTACAGGCATCCAGGAAAGAGTTGTAGTGGCTTTCGGATGGTAGAGCTTCAATCGGGTTCCATCTTCAGGCTTCTGTGGGGTTGGAGCAGGGGGCATCACGGCCACCGGTTGAGGATCGCTCCAGATTCCTGCGCGTTTTCTGCGGTCCAGCGCCCGGATGCGATAGGAGTACACGCCATAGGGAAGGTCACCGTTCCACTTCGGCGAATCCAGCCGATACTCTTTCGCTTTCGACGCGCGCGTCGCCTGAATTTCGAACTCGTACTCCGAAGCTCCCGGGATCTCCTGCCACTCAATCGAAACGTCCTTGGCCAACGCAGGGGGCAGCCCCGTTCCGGTGAGCAGAAGCAGGAAGCTGATCCGGCGGAGGAGGCTCATCACTGCACCTCTCTGCTGAGAATCTTTGGAGCAGGAAGCGGGGCGCCGAAAGTTATTTCCATCAGCTCACCCTGGCTTGCATCGCCTCTACGATCGATCTGATCAACGGCGCGTACAGTCCAATGATATTTTCCTTCAGGAAGCTCCGGAACTGTGAACGAGTTTTTCTCGGAGAATATCACGAGCCTTTCGCCACTGGCTGGCTGTCTTCCTTCCGGAATCAGCGTGATTTCATAACCTCGGGCCTGCGGCACCGGGGCCCAACGCAAAACAAGCGGTTCCTCATCATCTCTCAGATTGTAAGTGCGGCGGCCGGGAGCGGGGGTGGGCGCCGCGAGAAGGGGGTGCTTGCCATATCGCAGGATCCGGGCTTCGCTCGTTTTGACCGCGCGTCCGCGGGTATCGACAATTCTGACTCTCCAGAACAGAGCGCCGTTGGCGGAACCCAGGGCCGCCGCGCTCGGTTGCGAAAGTTCCGAGGTTTTTCCGGACGAGAGCAGGGAATGGAACTCCCGGTCGCTCGCAATCTGGAGTTCATAGGAATAGGCCCCTTTAGCCAGCGGGTCCGCTTTCCATTTGAACGCGAACTCGGGCTCCTTGTCCCAGAAGTAAATCTCTTGTCCGTTGGCGGGCGCGATCAACGCGATGGGATCGCCCTCCGATATATTCAGGTTGCGCCATTCGGTGGAACCGACCGGGCGACCCTCCCATGTTGCAGACACTCGCCAGCGGAATGCGCCAGCGCGCAGTGACTTCCATACCGCAGCGGTGGCATTTCCTTTCGCGCTCGCGACGTCAGCGCCCGATGCATCCTGAAGTTCCCAGCTGTAGGAAAGATCGGCGTGGCTTCCGCCGGCCCAGACGAACCTGAGTTCGGGCTGGATTCCACTCAGCGAGTCTTCAGCGGGCCCGAGCAGTTTCAATGCCACTTTCTCGGTATGTTCGACTGTGAATCGTTCGATTGAGCTCAGCTTCTCGATTTTTCCGTAGCGGCTCCGGATACGCCAGTAGTATTGGCCGGAGC
>Ga0154382_142_pt1 | contig 15688 bp, 16 predicted proteins | sample RifGroB1_FD_105626 | JGI IMG/M metagenome (GOLD analysis project Ga0154382, IMG submission 105626) | Bdellovibrionales bacterium GWB1_55_8 | reverse complement strand
AGCACCAGATTCGTGGAACCTTCTTCGTGCTCGGAGATCGCTTCGGTTCAGAGACCGATCGAAAAGCGAATTTCCCGATCCTCCAGCGAATGTTGGCCGAAGGTCACATCATCGGCTCTCATACGTATAGCCACCTCAAGCACAGTTCCGAACCCCCTGAAAAGGCGGCGCGCAATATCGCGAAAGCCACAGAACTGCTCCGTCCTTATCTGAGCCCCGTTCTGCGTTTGCCATATGGCGACGGCTATTTTCGTTCCAAGGATCCGAAAAAGCAGAAGAAGAATGACCGCGTGATGGCCATGGTGAAAGAGGCCGGCTTCACTCACGTGGCATGGGACATTGACACGAACGACTGGAATCCCGCGCGACGCAAGGACATCGTGCGCTCGATGATGTCGCAGATCTGCACTGAAAAGGGGGGCGTGATCCTTTTTCACGACGTCCATCCGAACACCGTGACCAACCTTTCTTCATGGATCGACATCATCAAAGCAGCAGGCCATACGATCCACGGGCTCGACCACTTCGTGCCCGCAGCCGGAAAACGGATGACCGACCCTGATAAGGAATGCGCGACCTGCGCACCCAACCCGAAGCCTGAAAAGGCCCGTTGGGTGGGCGAACTGATCCAGAAAATCCCGCCGGAAAAGAAGGCCAAACTCAAGGGAGCAAAGAAATGAGCCGCATAGCAGCGCGCCACTTTCCACTCATTGTTTTGCTGACAGCCACACTCACCTGGGCCTCGTCCGTGATCGGCTCAGCGGAAAAGCCTGAAGCAGCGCCCGCAAAAACGCGGTATTCGGCGACTGCAATCTCTACAACGGATGTTTTCGCAGGCACGTTGAAGACAACTTCAGGAATGGAGCCTGAGAGCGCTTTCTGGAAAATCAATCTGAGGACCGGCACGACGTCCAGCATTGAACTTCCCGCCGAACTTCGCGACCGCGAAATTGTCGGCATCCTCCCCGCGAAGCAGGGCGTTTACGTCATTTCGCAGTACACCATCGAACAAGGCGATCAACCACTGGTACATCACTTTGATACCGGCCCGGGCCGCTGGAAGCGTGTCGGCCAGGTCGACTGCCCCGCGTTCAGCGTGATCCATTCGTCAAAGAAAGACCTCACGTTCGAATGCGAGGAGCTTGATGAATCCGGAAAAACAATGCCGAAGAAGAAATCGCTGGCCCTGCTGAAGCAGTTTCCCGTGACCGCGCGCGATTTGAAGATTCCGCAGACACAGGACGCCGCGGCCTCCCGTGAAGTACGCCTTCAAGGCACTCCCTTTGAGTGGGATTCGCTGAAGGTGCGCCTGGATAAAAAAGAGAAAACCTACGATGCCAGCGCACTCACCACGGCGCATGAGTCCCAAACCAAAGCACCAGCACCCCGAGCACAATCCGGTACCAGCCAAAAACGCTGAGGCTGTATCGCTGCAGAAATCTAATGAAAAGCCCAACCACGGCCCAGGCCGAAAGGAAGGCGCTTACCGACCCGATGGCAAGAATTACCCCGTCCGCCGCCCAGTTGAGGTGGGGTAGTTCCTTCGCCATTTTCAAAGTAAAAGCGCCCGCCATCGTGGGCAGAGCGAGAAAAAAAGAAAACTCCGCGGCCGCGGTACGGCTCAAACCGGTAAGCCGGCCACCGATGATGGTGGCGCCTGAACGCGAGGTACCTGGAATCATCGCAAGGCACTGAAAAAAACCGATCTTCACGGCTTGAAAAGGAGTCACCTCTTCCGCTCGCGAAGTCCGGTTCAGTCCGGTTCCGCGTTCGATCACGAGCAGGATGACGCCTCCGATGATCAACGCCAGCGCGACCACGTCCGTCCGCATCAGGAAATCCAGGTAGTCCTTCAGTGCAAACCCGATGGCAGCCGCAGGCAGAAACGCGGCCAGCACGCTGATCCAGAAATTCCGCGCCTCCGCGCGATCGAGAACTCCCATTGCGGAACCGTAAAGTCTTTTCCAATAGAGCAGGACGATGGCGAGAATCGCGGGGAGCTGGATCACGATGTCAAAAAGATTGTCCAGCTGTGCTGCCCGGGCGGGGTCCGCAGTCAGAGGGAAAAGATCCCGGACAAGCACGAGGTGTCCGGTTGACGAAACAGGAAGGAACTCCGTCACACCTTCAATGATTCCTTTGATCGCCGCATTCAGCCAATATTCAGACATCGCGATTCACCCTTCGATACAGCAAAGAATACAGAACTCGCGCTCAGCAGGCACCAAATAATCCCTTGAGCGGACCGGCACTTATATGATCAATTATTCTATTGACTACTTTATCAGGCTCCTTTAAAACCAAGCCCATGACTACCGGACGACCTGGCAAAATCCTGATCCCTCTTCTTTTCTCATTGAGTGGCGCCGTTCTTCTGAGCGGCTGCGATCCCAAGGAACTTCCACGAAGCTGCCGGGTCGAATCAGTCTCCCAGGAGTTGACAGGCCCTCCGGCTCCGCCACCTGCGGAAGTCATCGTTGATCCGGCATCCTTGAGATCACTTCTTTTCGAGGGCAACACCTCTGTCCTGCTCGGACTCAACCGCCTGCACCAGGCGAAAGAACAGGTGAATGTCGCACGAGGCAACCTCCTTCCGTCCATTCAGCTCGGCGGGCTGCTTTACTCAGGCGGCAATCCGGCCTTCATCCTGTCCACCGTGGAATTCCTGGTTCCCTTCCTGATTCCGGCACGCTGGTTCGATTACTACAAGATCAAAGACCTTCTGCAGGCCGAACTTGTAGGCCTGAAACTCCTGCGCCTGAACCAGTACGCGTCAGCCTATTCACTGACTCTCGCAATGTCCTCGGATCAGGAACTGGAAGGCATTATTTCCGAGGAGGCTTCTGATCTCACCGAAATCGAGAGCATCGTTGAAACCCTCTACCAGTCCGGCGCCGTACCTTTGTCGGACCTGAACACCGCGCGAACGAAGGCGGAGCTCGCGAGGATTCATGTCAGCAAAATTTCGGAACTCGTCGCTGGCGAGAACGCCTCGCTTCGGCGCGCCTTGGGCCTGTCGCCGGAAACGCTGGTGACGCTGAAAGACGTGCAGGCTCCTGCGTCCGAGTGGGAGGAAAAAGCTCTCATCGATGTGCTTCCGCGGACCCTGGAACTGGCGCCCGAGTCCCTGCAGCTTTCATTTCTCAGGGAAGCGGCAAAAAAGGATCGTTGGAGCAAGATTTTCGGCTTCCTGTCAGGTGCGAGCGTTCGCTCCGAAATGGTCGGAAGCGATCATAGCGCAGCCCTTTCAGATTCAACCGCAGGCATGAACTTCGGCATCGGCTTTTCCTATTTCCCGGCAATTCAGCTCTCGAAACAGCAGGAGAGCGCACTGGTCATTCGCGAGCAGGAACTTGAAAACGAACTCACCGACGTACTCGACGTCGCGTTGATCGCCGTCGCGAAGGCCAAGGAGCGTTTGAAGAGTGCCGATCGCGCCGTAGCCCACTCCGCGCAGGCCTATGAAGCCCGTCTCGATCAATATCGCGCAGGCGCCCTGACACTGGACTACCTTCTCGAATCCCGCGGATCGCTCCGGCAGGCGCAAACAGAAGCCCTTCAGGCGCGGGCCCGGCTCAGCATGAGCCGGGTGACCCTGCACCGCATCCTGCTCAGTGACCAATTTGAATCGATTGAAAGCTGCGAGCTTTCCGAAGGAGTCTGAGGCGCTTTCATGGCAGAATGAGCCATGCTTTCGCGTTTTAGAATCATTCTCTGTGGTCCCAGGATTCCCGGAAACATCGGCAGTGTCGCAAGGGCGGCCGCAAACTTCGGGGTGCGGGAACTGTTTCTCGTCAGCCCGGCCTGCAATTGGAAATCGCCCGAAGCGCAGGTTCGCGCTGTAGCGACAGCCGGCAGGATTCTGCACGAGGCCCGCATTGTGGCATCCCTTGAAGACGCGCTGAAGGATGTGCAGGTCGCCGTCGGTTTCACCCGGCGCGGCGGGCGATCGCGGGATCCTGAACTCTTTCACCAGGTCCTGCCTGAACTGGCGGAGCCCTTGCGAATCGCGCTTGTATTCGGGAACGAGGAAACCGGACTGACCGATCAGGAACTCAGGCTCTGCACGATCGCATCGGAGCTCTCGACGGACCCTGCGTTGCCGTCGATGAACTTGAGCCATGCGGTAGCGGTCGTGCTCGCGCGCCTTCATGAGGAGTTCTCCGGAAGTTCGAACGGTAAAACCAGGCAACCCAAGGCGGCCCTGGCCGACATGTCGGACCTCGAAGGACTGCTCGCGCAATGGCGGGAAATCCTGTCTGACGTCGGTTTGACGACAGCAGGCAATCCCGAGCGCATGATCGGCCGCTTCCGCGAGATCTTCCATCGCGCGGCACTATTGCCTCAGGATGTGAAATTGTTCCGGGGGTTTCTATCAAAAACAAAACGGGCGCTCCGGCTTGCCCGGTCGCGCCCGTCAGAACTATCCCGATAGAACGCTCGGATCAGTGAGCGTATGCGCCCAGAATGAGCGCGGCGAGATGAAACGAAAATCCGTAACACGCATCGCCTTCAAGACGGAAAGAGACCGTTTCGCCACGGATGGTGGCCGTGTAAACGGGGTTGATGAAATGGTCGTTTTCAATTTTGTCGAATTGAATTGTCACGGTGACGGGTTCACCCGCTATTTCAAGAAGCAACGCTTTCTGCTCCTTGTTGATGCCCTTCAAGTAAATCGCGGTCTCGCGTGATTTGCCATCGATCTGCTGCTGAATAACGCCGCCGATCTTGTCGCCATCTTTCTTGAAATTGGCGCGAACGATCTGACCATCACGGCGCATGATGAGTTCGGATGAGAAGGTGGCTTCATCCACAAAACCCCAGACCAGAAAGTCACGAATGGATCCGGCAATCGCATGATCGTAGGTCTTGAGATCAATACCCGTACCAGTAATGGTTGCGATGGGGTGATCTTCCGCCATCACGACGGATGAAAACGAGAGCGCCAAAATTGCGATTAAAAGCTTCTTCATGATTTCCCTTTCAGTTCTCAGTGACAATTCGAAGAATGAAAAGACGCAAGTTCAGTCGTTTCCGTCGAAACAGCGTCTCTGAATCCTTCAGTTTCCGCACCTTGGTTTCGCATCGCTTTGCGAACTTTTGCCACGGTACCGGCATCTATTACGAATTGAGTACCATCTCGCGGCTTGATCCAATAGTAGGAATTTTTGTTGGTCTTCACGAAAAAGGCGCCTCTAAACGAAAACGAATGATCCTCGTTTCCGATCGGAAGATTCAAAATACGATAGCCTTCGAGTTCCCGATTCACCGACAAACGCCAGGTTTCCTGGATTTCCACTATTCCGCCGGGTCCTTTCATTCGAGTCTGAGATTGAAATCCGCTCTCCACAATGGGCCCATCGAATTTATCGTTTTGCACTTTAATAAAAAACAACAGATGAGTTGCGCCACCGGCATCCGTCCTCGTGAGCATTCGATCGACGAACATCTCGCAGTTCTGAACATAATAATGATTCTCTTTGAAAAAGTCCGGACTGGTCGCTTTTGCTTCGACTGACAAGAACGCGAACAAGACAACCCACAAGGACCTCATGAGACCCCCTATCGTTCGCGGAACTACTCCTAACGAAGAGGACAGGTTACAGTCAAATTTTAATCCCGGCGCGCTTGCGTCAGCGGGGTCGGCATTGACAGCGCATTCGCTGATGTGTAGTTCTGACTAAACTTGGGGGTTCGATATGATCAGAATTTTATTGGTCCTGTTTTCTTTCATAACGCTCACGGCCAGTGCGGCAGAACGGATTTCCGGAGCGCAGGCCCGCGAACTGATTCGCGCGGAAGGTGCCGTTCTGGTTGATGTCCGCTCGCCTGATGAGTTTCGCGAGCGGCACCTTGCTGGCGCGATGCATTTCCCGCTTCCGACACTCTCGATTGATCTGTACCACTTTGGTGCTTTCGATCGTCCGATCGTCGTTTATTGCCGCAGTGGACGCAGATCCGCCGAGGCGGCAGGAATCCTCGAGCACGCAGGATATTCACGGGTCTATGACCTGGGCCCCATAGGGGCCTGGGACAATTAACAGCGCGCCCAAAATTCTTCTATTGACCGCGAGGCCAGGTCTCGGGGATTTCGCGAAGATCCGCCCCAACAATGAAAGGTTCGAGCGCCTGGGTTCTATCCACGAATACGAACGCGTCATAGCGTCGCGAGAGTGACGTGGGCACGTAATTGCCCCAACGCTCACGTCTTGGATCATAAACGACTCCAATAGCTCGATGATCGCGGAACTCCTCAAGCGACGAGCTCGCGGATGATCCGAAAACCGAGGCGAAAATTTCCGCTTTGAACTCCCCCGCAAGCTGATGCCCCGCGGATTCGACACTACCGGAGCGTGCGGGGGGAATACGAAGCCGCTCAATCGGACCATCCCAGGAATGGGAAGCGATGACTGTTCCCTCGTGGGTTCCGAAACCTACGAGCGCCACGTTATCAGCACCATATTTCTGGCGTGCAAGTCCGCCAAGGTTCACGAGGCCCTCGCCGGCCATGTCGGTGGCGCGATAATCTCCCACATGGGTATTATGAGCCCAAACGATGCATCGAGCCGGATTCCCGAACTCAGAATGATGCACTAGAAGCTGGTCGAGTGTTTCCAGCATATGCCTGTCACGAACGTTCCAGGATTCGTCATCCGCCTGAATCAGCGCCCGATAATAACTTTCCGCGTTTTTAACAACGCGGGCGTTCTGCCTCGCATCAAACAGAGCGGCGGACACACCCGGAATCCGCGCTTCGACCTCACTGAGACGCAGACGCAAAAGATCCTGGAGGACCTCGATGACCTCCGATTCGCAGCCCTCCGGGAAGCGCAGGAGCGAACGCGCATAAGCTTTCTCATTCCGATGGTAAGCGTCGAAACACTGGTAGCGGACCTTGGCCCGGCGCGCGAGGAAGGGATTGATCTTTTCCAGCTGATCAACGACTGCCTGCATGGATTCGAACAATGAATAAACATCCAGTCCATAGAACCCAGCACGCATTTTATCGAGGGTTCTGGAATTATGACTTCTCATCCATTCGGCCAGGCGGACTATTTCAGCATTGGCCCACATCCAGGTGGGCCAGCGATGAAAAGACTCCAGTGCCTCGCGGGCACTCCCCTTCGCGGGCACGCGGTGCAGATAGTGGTTGAGATCGGCGCAAGGGGGCCAATCACCTTCCACCGCAAGAAAGCGAAATCCGTGTTTGACGATCAGCCATTCCGAAATAAGCCGCCTGAGTTCATAGAATTCATGCGTCCCGTGAGTCGCTTCCCCCAGCATGACGACGCGAGCCTTGGCGAGCGTGTCGACCAGCGGCTCGAAATCGAGAGGCCGCAGAATGGGAAAAGATGCATCCTTCCATGCGCGAACATAAGTCGTATCGTGAGGAGAGTCCATGCAGGCTGATGCTGCAAAGGACCCACCAGAAACAAAAGCTCAGAGCTGGTAGCTTCCCGTCACGTAAAACGAAAGCTGCGACTGCGACACGGTCTGGACATCGAGCTGCCCGCCAAGCGCCTGCCCCTGCCCCTTGCCACCTGCGTACGCCGCACCGACGCTCAACGAGGAACCAGGCTTGCACAAGGCGACGGCCAAGGTGCCGCCGAGAAGATTCACGTTGGGAGCCTGATTCGCCAGCGTCGGATCAATCGGGGACGTCCTCGACCGGTTGGTATAGACACCCGTCCTGAACGCCAGTTCCTCAGTCACGTAAAACTCCCCTCCAAGAGAAGCGTTCAGAACCTCGCGATAGCCGAAATCGTTGTCAGGCAGGTGGAAATCAACCTGCCCGGTAAACATTGAGCGTTTACTGAAAAAGTACGCGGCTCCGAAGCTGAACGAAGGGTTCGTGGGCTGCTCATGAGCCAGCGCATTTTCCGTAAGCACCTTGTCGGCCTCATAGCTGCCTCCATAGTTTACCGGCACCCCGTTTTCTGTCTTGGATTCGAAAACTCTGACGCTACCCTTGCCGCCGGCATTGATCGTGGTGCTCGCGGTCACGCCGAGCGAGAGCTTGGGCACAGGCATGTACTGCACGCCCAACTTGGGAGTCAGGCCGAAACTCGAGGTTCGAGCATAGGTATTGAGCTCGAGATATTTTCCCGTAGGCACGGGGTTGAAGATCACGAGCTGATTATCGATAGCATTCATGAAACGATAAAAACCATAAAGGGTCACCCCGACGGTCACATTATTCATGACCTCCGTCGCGAACGACGGCCCCGCAAGATACGTGATGTCCTGCTGGAACAGACGCCGTTTGAAAGTATGCGCCTTTCCGTCGGTCACGCTCAAACCGGTGATTTCGTCGTCCTGGTCGATCAGCTGTGAACTCGGCACGACGACTGAAAACCCGAATTTGTGTTTTCCAAGGGCCTGAGTGAAGCCGAAGAACGCGGGCAGAAGCGATTGCGAGGTGTAAGAGTAGTCCTGTCCTGGAACGATCTCCTGGAACTTCTGTGTCTCGGTACTGAACGCGTTCGCCGAGAGGCTGAAGTAGTTTTCCTGGCTGAACATGATGCCCGCGGGATTATGATACATTCCGCTTGGATCATCCGAGATCGCGACATAGGCGCCCCCCATGCCGGACGCTCGCTCACCAATGAGAATGTCCTTATAATGGTACTCGGATGCGAAAACCGCTCCGGGCAGGGCGGCTGTGACGATCATGACCAGGATTTTTTTTATCATCACAGCTTTCCACTCCGAAGCGCTTCATTGAAGCGCTTGTTCAATACGGCGCTGCCGGCCTTTGTTGATTTACTGAAGCCGTTGTCGGCGATAAATTTGTCGAGCTGGGCGATGCGTTCGCCAAAGGGCGGATGCGTTTTCCCGATGTTCGGGGTATGGGCTTCGCCTTCCATTCGTTTCACCAGGTCCCGGAGAGCCAGGGGATCATACCCGGCCGCCGCGGCATAGAGCACGCCCGCACGGTCTCCGGCCTGCTCGCGCTCGGGCCCCAGTCCCTTTTCAAGGAGCATCTTCATGCCGCCATCCACCATCGTCGCCAGGTTTCCCCCGATGTCCGACTTTCCCCGGGACATGAGGCGCACAAGAGTCTCGGAGGACGTCATCTCCTTCTCAGGCGCGATCTCGTTGTACATGTGCTTTTCGTTCACGTGCGCAACCTCGTGCGCCAGGGCAGCGGCAAGTTCCGCCTCGCTCTTCACGGTTTTAAGCAAGCCCTTGGTCACAAAAATAAAGCCACCGGGGCAGGCATAGGCGTTGATGGCATCGACGTTCAGGATTCCGAACCGAAACTGAAGTTCCGGTCTCCCGGATTGAGATGCAATGACCTGCCCGACAAGGTTCACATAGGCCAGCGCCTGGGGTGAGGACTCGTAGGCGCCAAAGTGCCCGAGCAAGCGGGCGGCGATTTGCCGTCCCACCATCACCTCATCGTCCACCTGCTGTGAAAGCTTTCTGCGATCCATTTCATCGCGCTCCTTTTGCGTGGACTGTTGAGCGCAACCCGCGTTCAGCAATCCGCTGGTGAGCGTGATGACCGAAACAATTCGAATGAGCTTCTTCATTGGGCTTCCTTACTCCAGATTTCCGGATTTCCTGAATTGCCTGACGGCGCCTTCCTGCAGCTTGAACGCTTCCATCTTTTTCAGCGCATCGTAATCGGCCCTGAAAAGTTCGCGGCCCCCGCGTACGCGTTCATCGGCATTCAAGCCACGCGTTGACGCGGTCACGGAGTAAGAAGACTCGCGACGCCGGCTGGCCTTTTCAAGGCTCACTTTCACTTCCTGGCTCAAAGTCGCATGGCCGACAGGCTTGTGAGAACTGGTGAACAACTTCGAAACCCAACCCTCCCGCCCGCCGGAACGCGTCTGCCGCACGCGCAGCCACACCCCTCGTTTTTCGAGAACCTCGAGCTCCTCACCACGAACAAGAGGCCCGATAGTCGGCGCGGCCATCTGCGGTCCGGCTTTGAGCGCGGTCTTTTCGGCTTGCACATATACAATTTCCGGAGCGGCCCAGACAGATTGAATCCCAAGTGCGAATACCAGCAGAAACATTCTCATAGCCTTCCCTCTCACTTGCTCTTTGCGACAAAAATCCCGTCCCAGTTTTCAGGCGGATTTTCCTGAAGTCCCTTACATCGTTCCACGTACACGGCGGAAGGGCCGTCCCCGGTTTCCCGGTGAAGCGTCTCGAATTCCGCGAGCGCTTCCAGAAAAGCCCCCTTGCGATACAGCCCCAGCGCGGACTCAAACGAGCGCTTCAAGTTTAGCATCCGGTCCGTATCGGCGGAACTCACTTCGCAAAGAGGCTCGTGAATTGCCACTGCCTGACTCTTTCCCTTCACTTTTACCCAATCCACCTGACGAAAGACAAATAGCTGGGAGGCCAGCTCCTGGGTCCGGTCACCGACAAGGAAATCGATATGGTACTGCTTCGTCAGCCCTTCGATCCTGGAAGCCAGGTTCACGTTGTCGCCGATGACGGTGTAATCGAGCCGTCTCTCGCTCCCGATGTTCCCGACGATCACCTCTCCCGTGTGGACCCCCATCCCGATTCCGAGAGGCTGGGTCAACGCGCCTGTTCTAAGCCAACTCTCGTTGAGCACCGCCAACGCGCGCCGCATCTGGAGCCCGCAGCGGATTGCACGAACAGCATGATCAGGATCCTTGACCGGCGCCCCCCAGAAGGCCATGAGCGCGTCGCCGATGAACTTGTCGAGTGTCCCTGTGTGCTCGAAAACAATGTCCGTCATCCGGGCAAGGTATTCGTTCAAACGCTCGACGACGGTCCTGGCATCCAGTTTCTCGGACAAAGACGTGAAACCCCGGATATCCGTGAACATGACGGAAAGTTCCTCGGTGCGTCCGATTTCCGCCCGTGGATCGGATCCGGCCGCAATGAGCTGCGCCGACACGGCGGGTGAGAGATATTTCGAAAGCGTCGACTGCATTCTGCGGCGCTCCGCCCCTTCCATGAAGCTCATGTAAGCGAAGCCGTGGCTCAGGGCCGCGAAACCCAGGAGCGGCGGCATCGCAAGATCGATCGCGATGCCATAGCGCTGGAACAGCAAAAACCCGATCGCGACATACGCGCTGCCGGCGATCGCAGGAACGCCGACACGCAGGGACATCCGCTCTATTGTCAAAGTGCTGACGTACCCGAGCAAAATGGCGAGCAACGCGATCACCCACCTCTGCAGCGATGAAGGACGCCGTAGAAAATCCTGATCGAGGATATTTGAAATAGCGGTGGCATGCAAAAGAACGCCGGGATAAGCCGAGTCGATCGGCGTCGACTTGAGATCCTCAAGTCCGGCGGCACTGGCACCTATCAAAATAACCTTGCCCTTGAACTCCAGAGGATTCAGCGCGAGCGAAGCAGGATCCTCCACCTCACCACGCTGCATCTTCATAGCCGAATCAATAGCAGCGGCGATGGGAATGGGCGCGGTCCACTTCCCGCGTGAATAGAAATGAAGCTCGAGATTTCCATCACCGCGAATCGGAGCGCGGTATTCCTTGCCGCCCTCGCCAGCAAACACCAGCTGGCCGTGATCGTAACGCGGCGGCAACTCCGCTCCGAGCGCCGCACGTGCGGCAGCCACGGTCAGACTGGGAATCCAGTTGCCTTGATAGGAGAATAGCAATGGCATCCGCCTGGAGATGCCGTCGTGGTCGCGATAAGCATCCACCGAATGAATTTTTGTGATTTTTGAATAAAGAATCCGGTTCGGAAGCGAGAAATTTCGAAACTGCGCTCCCAGAGGGTACCCCGCAAGACCAGCGCCATCGAGCGCGAAGCGTTCGCCGAAATCCTCGGGCATCTTTTCCGCCGGCGCCGCTCCGGGACGTGCTTCATCAAACAATCCGAGAGCAAACGACGCGATCCCGGTCGCGGCCGCAGTCTCCGCCAGCAGAGCGTCGTCATCCGAGCCAAGCTGCTGCTCTCCGAACTGCACGTCAAAGAAAACTCCGGCGGGCTCCCCGACTGAAAGAAACTCGATCAGCTCCTTGTAGACCCGCCTTGGCCACGGCCAGCGCCCATACGTGGGCTCGAGCAATTTCAGACTCTCCTCATCAATATCGATGACCTGCACGCGATCAGACATCCGCTTGTCACGATTGAAGCGCGCATAGCGGAAGTCGAGAGTCGACTGCTCGAGTTCCCCCAACGGTCCGATGTGAGGCCATGCTGCCGCAAGTGAGGCGAGCACAAGGGAGCCTAGCAGGCCGGATTTGAGGCGATTTCGTTGTTGGCGAGTCATCCCTAAAGACTAGCAGCTTTCGCCGTTTATGAAATTCAGAAACAAAAACGCCCGCCGAAGCAGTGCTTCAGCGGGCGTTGTGAAATGTATTGGCAGTAGCTTAAAAGCCGATTTGCGCACCCGCAAAGACTTGCACGCCTGAGATCCTGAAGGTCTGCGCCGACGATTGAGACTGGTTGGATAGCGCCAGATTGTAACGGGCATCCGCCACCAGGCTGATCAAAGGCATGAGATCAAATTCCGCCTTCAGGCTTGCCACGGCTCCGAACGCCGAAGATCCCAATCCGAGGTTGTCGAAGGTCCGGGTAAGAGTGGTCTGACCGGCTTGCTCAAGACTCACATCACCCATTCCCATGGCGTAATAAAGACCCAAACCAGGGGAGATAAACGGAAGCGCCTTGAATCGGGCAATCACCGGGATCTGAATTGCGTTATAGCTGTAGGTCTGCCCCAGCACCGGCGAAGTGTATTTCTGGCCGACAAGGAAAACTCCGGGCTCAACGGAGAACAACAAAGGTACCATCGTGAACCCCACGTATCCGCCGAAGCTGATTCCATTGCCGCCCTCCAGAACATTATTAGTTCCCGAAGCCGTGAGCGAAGGCTGGCTCATATTGAACCCTCCCAAGACACCCAGCTCGAATGCATGAGCGGAAACCGAGAAACTAAAGAGGGCCAAAGCAACAGCAGCAATACGGGTCTTCATAGATGCTCCTTTTCGTATCTTACAATGGTAGGGCAACAGCTTCATAAAGCAACCTGGAACTCACCTTCTTTTCGTACTCAGGCGCTTCGGTGCAGACCCAAAATCCTTTAAGGCCTTGCAGGCTTCCTGCTTTCCGCTTTGACAGAGCCGCGCAAACTGAGCCCGACTGGTGTCCAGCTGCTGCTGGGCGTAATTTGAATAGCCCATCGAAAATGCGCGCAGATTTTCGCAGGCAGCCCGGTCACCTTCTTGGCAGCGCTTCGAGAGCTGCGGCGTGCTCCCACCGGGCAGCTGCACGCCAGGATTATCGTTCTTCTTGGTTTCGCCCGCCCAGGCAACGCTCGTCAGTAATAACGTGATCACCCAACAACTCTGAATCCGTGTCATGAATATCCCGCTCCTGAATTGGAATCGCCCCGGCGGATGACTCCGCCGAGGCGATTAGAATGATAGCTCGATCAGAAAAAGCCGACTAGCGCTTATCCATCACGAACATGGTCTTGCTGGTTCCGGTGTCCAGATCGCCCTTGGTTTCCGCCGCAACGCAAACCTTATTGAACCGGTCAGCCAGACTGGAAACCGAAGTCATATCCGCAAGGAGCTGGTTCTGATTTCCATTGATTGTCGTAAGCGTGATGGTGGTGGTTTCACGGATGCGGCAGCTGACCCACATCTTGTTCGACCCGTCCGATGTTTCAACTCCACGGGTTTGCTCTTCCGTGAAGGTGAAGGAACCACTATCACTGGAAGCGTAGTTGAACATTTCGAAGCTCAACTCGCCTGCTGCTTTTTCCGGACCATTATTGATCTCGAATCTGTTCGGATCCGTTGCTCCGTGATCGAGTCTCACATCACGAGTGCAACCGTCTGGCAGCAATTCACGGACCTTTTCCCAATAAACCTGGGCCAAACAGCGAAGGCCGTTCAATTTCGCCGCAGGGGTGGCGCCAGTAGTTGCTGCCGTATAGCAGTTGTCGCCAATGTTAATCAGCGCACCAGGAGCCCAATAGTCCGGGCCCATATTCACCCAGCCATTACCATCTGCGGGGATCTGAGTGCCGCCATCGTAGAAAGCACCGTTGAAGTGCTCGCAAGCGACGGTCCCAGCGGAACCAATGGGTTCCAATGTATTCACTCCATCATTGTTAGGATCAGCCCAACGCTTAGGCGTGAAGTTCTCTTTCGTGGAAATGCCACCGTGATAACCAGCAGGCAGCGCGACACCGTTGATCGTTGTGATCGTTTCCCAGGTGCGGCCAGTCGACTCGTTGTAGTCTTCCCAATTGTCGAACATCACCGGCGTTCCGCCATTCGTGTAGTAACAGCCTCGGCCGAAGTTATCCATATACGCGTTGACCGGGCCAACGTCAGTTGCAGTCCCGTCGGCATCGTAAGTCCCCTTACAACGCCAGGTGTTCACAAGCTTGCCACCGATATCAATCTGATTCGGCTGGCAATCGTGCATCTGATGCTTGGACTTGGCTTGCTTCACCATCCATCCACGGTCGAGTTCGATGATCTGATTTGCAAGAACTCCGTCCGTTACAAGTGCCGCGCCCGCTGTTCCAAGGTCAATAGGAGCAGTATCAAACGCAAACGCCGCAGCAGAATACCCGCCAGCCTGATCAAGCTTCGGATCGGTCGTCAGGTCAACCCCGCCGAAAACTTTTGCCTCGCCAGTAGTGAAACCGATTCTACGACCACAAGCGATGAATGCTGTATCGCCAGCCGCAGCTTCCATTATGGCCTTGAACTCGGCTTCCGTAGTAGGTTCTTGAGACTTCAGGGTTTTCTCGACGTCGGCTGTCCATAGCATCACACCATAGACATCTTCAGAGCCAGTGGTGCCATTGCAATCACCCGCAAGCAAAGATGCCGCGTCTGCGCCCTGCAGTTTGGTAGCAGCGTCGCATGCAGTTTTATTATTATACACCCAGTTTTTTCCCTGGGCGCGCAACATATAGATGCGCATTCCATCGATCGGACCATGACATTTGTCTTCACCGCTCATATCCGCAAAGGTGCAGGGGCCTTTGTATTCCGCGGATGGCAACGAGATGCCGAGCGACGCGGGCGACTTGATCGTATATTCACCCGTGAAATCCAGCCTCGTGCCAGTGGCAACGGCCAGCGCGGAAGTTCCGGTTGCAGAACCGTCCTTCAGCTGAATCGTACTGACGTCCACTTCCGCAGTCGCGCGGTCCAGATCAAGCGCGACTTCCGGGATGATGATACTTCCGGAAACAGCAAGACTGCTATTCTGCGCATCATCACCACTCAGACTCTTCTTCGTCTTATCAACGAAGACCATCGGGATAACCAGGCTTGCATCGACGTTGCTATAGATGAAGCAACCGAAATTCTTTCCAACCGTGCCGTCCGGAAAATTGACAGCGAAAGCGCCGACGGAATCCACAGCGCCTTCAGCCGCAACCGGAGGAACGGAGAACGTCACGCAGGATACTTTGAGATCGGCAAGAGTGGAGACGGCCATATTGGAATACGGCGGGCTTCCGATCAGGCTCGCCAATGGATCCATATCGGTTCTCATGGCCTGCAGTGAGGTACTCGTTGTTTTCAAAGTTCCCGAAATTGAAAGCGCGGACGACCCAACCAGCTCGTCGGTATTGGCGCCGCATCCAACCACCGTGCCTGCCATCGCAAGCATCAGCGGTACTGTTATCCGTTTCATGTCATCTCCTCATCGATCATTTGGAAGAACAAACGACGAGGTACGCAGCCAT
>Ga0154382_179_pt4 | contig 15741 bp, 10 predicted proteins | sample RifGroB1_FD_105626 | JGI IMG/M metagenome (GOLD analysis project Ga0154382, IMG submission 105626) | Bdellovibrionales bacterium GWB1_55_8 | reverse complement strand
GCCGCAAAGCCGGTTGATCGTCTGAGCACTTGCCGTGTGCGGGATCGGAGTCATCAAGGACGCGAAACGACCGATATTGTAGGCCTGCTCAAGGGTCTGCTGCACGCAACCCCAGATCACATCCTCCACTTCGTTCGGGTCCACCTTCGGATTACGCTTCAGCAGCGCCTTGATCACTTCAGCGGAAAGATTCTCGGCCCGCACGTTTCGGAACATACCGCCTTTAGAGCGGCCCATCGGAGTCCGGACTGCATCAACAACGACTACTTCTTTCATTTTCGTTCTCCTGATCGATTCTCAGTAAAAGGTTTTTCCCGCTTCAGCGAGTGCCCGGAACTGCGCCGTCGGCTCATAGAGCCGGCCCAGTTTCTGGTACTTCTCCGCTGCAGCGACAAGCTGTTTGGCCCCGACCGAGTCCGCATAACGGAATGCGCCGCCTCGAAAAGGCGGGAAGCCCAGCCCGTAGATCAAGGCGAGATCAGTTTCCGCAGGTGAAGCCACGATGTTCTCCTCGAGACACCGGGAACACTCAAAAAGCATCGGAAGCATCATGCGGTCAATGATCTCCTGATCCGTGACGTCCGCGTTTCGGTTCCCCTCAATGACGGCCTTGAGAATCTCATAAGCCTGCGGATCGGCTTCCTTCTTCGGAAATCCCTTCCGGTCGGGCACGTACTTGTAAAACCCGATCCCGTTCTTCTGGCCAAAACGTTTGTTTTCGTACATCACCTGAATGGCCGTCTTGCCGGCATTTTTCATGCGATCCGGAAAGGCGTCCGCCATCACCGCATCCGCATGGTTCGCCGTATCGATCCCGACCACGTCGAGAAGATAGGCTGGTCCCATGGGCCAGCCAAACTTCTCCATGACCTTGTCGATGCGCTGGAAGTCGACTCCGTCACGAACGAGGCCTACAAACCCCGCGAAATAAGGAAACAGCACGCGATTCACAAGAAAGCCCGCACAATCGTTCACGACAATCGGGGTTTTTCCCATGGCCGCCGCGTAGGCAACCGTCGTTGCCACCGCCTTCTCGCTCGACTTCTTGCCACGGATCACTTCCACGAGTGGCATCCTGTGCACCGGATTGAAGAAGTGCATCCCGCAGAAGTTTTCAGGACGCTTGAGTCCCTCGGCCAATTTCGTGATCGAAATTGTGGAAGTATTGCTCGTGATGATGGCATCATCTTTTGAATTGGCTTCGACATCGGCGAGAACGGCCTTTTTCACCTTTTCGTTTTCAACAACGGCTTCCACGACCAGGTCCACCGCCTTGAAGTCTCCGTAGGAAAGCGTAGGGGTGATCTTGCCGATCGTCTCGCCCATCTGGGCCGACGTGATTTTTCCACGGCTCACTTGCTTATCCAGGAGCTTCACCGCTTCCTTGAGCCCGAGCTCCAGCGCCTTGGGAGCGATATCCTTCATGAGAATAGGAATGTTTTTCACGGATGACTGATAAGCCACACCCCCGCCCATGATCCCGGCACCGAGCACCGCGGCCGTCTGAACAGGCGCTGCAGCCTTGCTGAGCTTTTTCGAAGTCTTTTTCACATATTGGTCAGCCAGAAAAACGCTGACCAAAGCATGCGCGGTCGGGGTTTTAGCGATTCTCGCGAAGGTTTTGGCCTCGATCTGAAGCGCCTCATCACGCGACTTACCGGCACCTTTCTGCATGACCTCGATCGCAGCGACCGGGGCGGGATAATTCGGACCCGCCTTGCCACCGACAAAACCTTTGGCACCTTCGAAAACCATCGTGGCTTCCACCTGATTGAGCTTCAAAGGGGAAGTCTTCTCAATGTGACGAGCTTTCCAGTCCGCATTTCCATTCATGGCGCGAGTCAGAAGATCCAAGGCCGCTTCACGAACTTTATCCGGAGCGACGACCGCATCCACCGCACCCACCTTCAGCGCCGCGTCCGCGGAATACTGCTCCCCTCCCGCAATCCATTCGATCGCATTGTCCGCGCCGGCAAGGCGGGAAAGACGTACAGTGCCGCCCCACCCAGGGAAGATTCCGAGCTTCACCTCAGGAACACCGACTTTTGCGGCCGCCGACATCACGCGATAACTTGCCGCAAGCGCGCATTCAAAACCGCCGCCGAACGCGAAGCCATTGATCGCGGCTACAGAGGGGACGTTGAGATCCTCAATATCCGAAAAAGTCTTGTCGACTTGCAGCAACCACTCCGTGAGTTCCTGCTCGCTCTTCTTGAAATGCTCCAGAAACTCGGTCACGTCCGCACCCACAATGAAGACGTCCTTGCCGCTGGTAAGGAGAACACCTTTCAGGCTTTTCTCCTGCTTCAGCCAATCAACCGCCTCTCGCAATTCCTTCAAAGTCACGGCATTGAATTTATTGACCGAATCGTCCTTCAAATCGAACTTCAGCTCGGCAATGCCGTTTTCGAGCATCGAGCATTTCACTGCCTGACCATCGTAGTGCTGCATATCCAAGTCGCTCCTTATATTGCGCGTGACGTTTGAGAAAAGCGTAGACGAATTCGTAACCGAAATCGACTTTTCTCGTACGCGATTGGGAAAGAACGCAAGATGTCACGAAAATGCAAATCTTTAGCGAATTGGTTCGGAATCCGAGAAAGGACCATTCTAGAGAACGAAGTTGGGATGGAGGTTGCACCCAAAGGGGAATTCAACAGATTTCCACCTTATTAAGGAGGCCTTATGGCAGGTCCAGAACGAAACCCCACCCCTGCGCGCTCTGCGCGCCCCATTCAAACCCGCGACGCTCCCCAGAACGCACTCGACGTGGGCGATCAGGCGACGCGTCAACAATCCCAGCCTGAGGATGAGACCGCTCGACGTCGAGACCGGGCCCGAATGCTCCGGGATCGCAATCGTTCCAGACGAATGCGCCGAGCAGGTTAATCCGTTCCGCCTGCAGCGACCACACGAAGATGTGAACGCTTGTCCTTAAGCGCCTCCTGCGCCTCGACGTAAAGTTCGGAGATGACGTCCGAGAGAATGATCTCAAGATCACGACTGGGATTTTCGCAACGGGCGGCAAGCTGAAGCAAAAGGACCTTGATCGCCTTACGCAACAAAGGATCTAAATCTTCCATTATTGTTTCTCGCTCTCTGTGATGAACTACTACTCTCTCAGTTCGCGAAGCCCACGTTAGATGAAACGGAAACAGATAGCTAGGCAGGCTGCGCCAGATCAGTGCGCCAGCTCACCGCGCCATCAGGCCGCCTTCTTCCTGTGCCGATACTCGTTCAGATCGAACGAGTCGACTTCAATTGCCGCTTTGCGAAGCCTCGTCGCATGCTCCATGTCGGAACTTTTCGTCGCCTTGAAGGCCGACTCCAGTCGCTGCATCTGCTCGTCTGGATTGCGCGGAAGATAAACTCCACCGAAGATACGATCTCGTGTTTCCCCCGGCTCCATCAGCAAACGAGCCACGGCGCGGTCCATCTCGTCAGTAGGGGCGTTTCCAATCCGATTGAGGCGCGCGATCGGCAAAGCGAAATTCCTGAACAACGTGCGCACCAACCGAACCGGAAAATTCCGGAGAATTTCCTCGAAAGCCGCCTGTATTTCAGCAAAGGACCGGTCCATCACCCAGCTCAGGAGCGGCCGGTCCTCATTGCGCGCCCCCTCTGACTGAAAGCGATGCAAGCTGGCGGTGGCGATGTACATCCAGGAAAGCGCGTCCGCAAATCGTCCGCTCAGCGTCTCTTTCTTCTTGAGCTTTCCGCCGAGCGTCATGAGCGAGATTTCCGTAAGCGTCGCAAAAACAGCGGAAGCCCAGTTCAGTTTGGCTTCATAGGACCCCCGTCGGGTGACACCGAGAAACGATGCACGCAGGAAATTCCGCACGGCGAATCCCACATGTCCCAGGATCGCTCGGTCGAACTCCACGTGATCGCCGGTGTCCAGCGCTTGAATCTCCCTTCGAATATACGGGTGAAGCCTGAGAACTCCCTGTCCGTAAACGATTAGAGAGCGAGTCAGTATGTTCGCGCCTTCGACCGTGATGGAAATCGGCGCGGCAATGTAGAGATGACCCAGCAGATTACGAGGCCCGAGCGAAATGCCCGCTCCCCCGAGCACATCCATCCCGTGGTTCACGACTTTCCGGAACAGCTCGGTGGATTCATACTTCGCGATGGCGGTGACCACCGCCGGCCTCTTGCCACTGTCCAGAGCCGCGAGTGTATACCGTCGCAAAGCCTCGACTGCGTAAGACAGGCCCCCGATCTGAGCGAGCGCTTCGCTCACTCCTTCAAATTTGCCGATGGGAAGGCCGAATTGCTTTCTCACGGCGGCATGAGCACCGGCCACCCTGCTTACGACCGCGCACCCGCTTGCGCTTTGCGCAGGCAGCGAAATCCCGCGGCCGGCCGCCAGCGACTCCATCAGCATGACCCAGCCTCTGCCGGCCCCCTCCGCTCCACCGATGATGGCGCTGATCGGCACCACGACATCTTTTCCTTCGGTCGGTGAATTATAAAAGGGAACGCCCATCGGATCATGGCGCCGATCGACTCGAACCCCCTCCGTACGCCGGGGGATGAGGGCACAGGTGATGCCGACCTCCTCCCCTTTTCCAAGCAGATTAGCAGGATCATGCAACCGGAACGCAAGCCCGACCACCGTAGCCACGGCGGCAAGAGTAATCCAGCGTTTGTTCCAGTTCAGCCGCAGATAGAGCTGACCATCCGAGGCGCGAAATACCTCCCCATGCGATTCCAGCGAAGCCGCATCCGAGCCCGCCTCCGGTTCCGTCAACGCAAAACAGGGAAGATCGATGCCGGCAGCAAGCCGCGGCAGATAGTAAGACTTCTGCTCTTGAGTACCGTAATGAAGGAGCAGTTCGGCCGGTCCGAGCGAATTAGGAACCATCACTGTGATACTCAGAGGGATGGACCTCGAATGAAGCTTCCGTATTACCGCGCTATGAGCGGAAGCGGAAAAACCCAGGCCACCGTACTCAGAAGGAATGATCATACCCAGGAACTTCTGGCTTCGGATGAAATCCCAGACTTCTTCGGGAAGGTCGCGTTCCTGCCAAATGTCCCAATCGTTCGCCATAGCGCAAAGCCGTTCAACCGGACCATCCAGAAAAGCCTGCTCCTCTCGTGTCAGTTCCGAGGGCGGCACATCCCGAAGCTTTGACCAGTCAGGGCTTCCGGTAAAGAGCTCCGCCTCCACCCAGCTGTCCCCTGCTTCGAGCCCCGCGCGCTCGGTTGCTGAAATCCGAGGCATGAGCTTCAGTCGCCTGATCGCGAACAGAAACGTTCGCGAAATGGTTTGCCGCCTGATGGAGGGAATTAGAACAGTCGCTGCAGCTCCGACTGGAAGGGCATATTTCCAGCGCCGACTTCTCCATGTCTGCTTCATGAACAAGCCCGCTGCAAATTCATTTCCACGCCGAGCGCATGCTAGCGCAGGCGTTCAATGTCGTCGCGGGTCAAAGCCGGCGGGTGCATGGACGGCTGGGAATCAGGAGCAACTTCCTTTGCATCCGTAGCCGCCTGAGCCGAAGATTTCCCGAATACATACCGGTCGAACATCCACCCGAGATCCTGTCCGGACCGAGACGCCAGATAGCTGAGGAAATCCTGAGTCTGAATGATCTGCGATTTCTTCATCGCGAAGAACTCTTTCAAAACGGCTCGTAAACCGCCCGCTTTTCCCGCCAGAAGATAGTCGAACTCACCCATCAACGTCCGGCCGTCCGCGTAAGAGTTGTATGGCGTGAAACGCTCGAATTTCGACAGAGTGGCAAGGTTCGTGGCCGATCGTAGAGCGGTCCCTGACGCACGCTGATAGCCGTAATCACGCCAGCTTGCTATGGACTCGTCAAACCAGCCCGAAGCGCCGCCCCCCGGCAAGATGCCACGTCCGAACCATGAATGCGTAAGCTCATGACCGAGCGCCGAGAGGCTCGTGATCGTTGCCCCGCAGTGCTCCATTCCTCCGGAGCCCGAAATGTAGGCCGTGAAAGATTCGTGAAGATAAGGTCCGTAAGCGGACTCAAGCTCCTTGAAGAGCCCGGGAAGCGCGTTCATCGCCGAGTCAGCGGAAGCCGCATCGGCCGCATAAACCGTGAGCGGAATGTTTTTCGTGAGCCCCTCATAATTGCCGGTCCGAACGGCGAGCGCGGTGTCCGTCACATGAAAGTAGAAGGCCGAGGAATTGAAATACGCCGGGAAATCTACATCCCAAGACGCGCCTCCGAGCTCCGTCAATCTGCCATTGGTGAAAAATTGATGAGCGGACGAAACACCGCTCAAATTCACGCGCAGCTTCATCCGAAACTGGTCATCCTCGAAATTGGCCGGACCATAAGCTTCGAAAAAATTCCCATCATCAATATCAGCCATCGCCGTGACCAGGCCGATCCCATCGGCGCGATAACTCACGGCATCCGAAGTGAGCTCGTAGGACAACTCGAGCCGGTTGTTAGCTCCCGCTTTCACCGGAAGCTGCACCATTCTGATACTGTTGAGGCTGTCAGGGTCCTGCGTCTGAACGATCGAGACACTCGCTCCATTCAGCCTGGCCGAAACAACCGTGCCGTCCAAAAGGAAGTATGGATAGCCGTCCTCGTAAGATATAAACGCGATATCAGCAACGCCGGTACTTACATTCGAACTGTTGTCGATCGAGATCTCGAGAAGCACCTCCTGGAAGTCCATTGGAACAGCGCGTTTGCCGCTGATGGTCGCCGAACGTGCAAGAAGCAGCGGAGAAACCGAGAGGTCACCTGAAGGAGGCAGCACAGGGCTGCCTCCGATTTCACGGATGGGCTCTGAATCACCATCATACAGGGTGCCACCATCACTGTTGCAACCGGTCACCAGGCCTAGAACGATCAATAAAAAGACACTGTTGAATGCTCTATTTCTCTTCATACTGCTCCCTGAGAAATTTGCGAGAAAGCATCCTGCTTTCATCTGGTTTCTATAACGATGGTTTAATTATGACCTTAAGACGGAAACGAATCGCAACCCTGTTTTTGAACAAGCCTGTTTTTTTTGCCGAACGGCAAAGAGAATGCTAATAGTTTACGCATGTCGCGCGCCCACTCTTTTCTGAAAGCGGTGATCGGCCTCTCGCTTGCGGCCCTGCTCGGGCTGTTGCTTGTCGCACTGAATGCTTTACAGGTTCTCAGCCTGCTCCTGCATCCTCTTTGGCCCTACGCAACAAGGCGATTCAATCGGGAAATTGCGAACACCTGGTGGGGATTATGCGTTCTTCTTGGAACGCGGGTCCTCGGTTACGAGGTTCTGATTACGGAGAACGCGTCTGGTGACGCGTCAACAGACGCGGTGCCCGATGGGGAAAACGCCCTGGTGTTCGCAAACCATCAGGAAATGCCCGACATTTTTGTCCTGATGGTCTACGCGCGGAGCAAAAAACGCCTGGGCGATCTGAAATTTTTCGTGAAGGACCCGCTGAAATACGTGCCTGGCATCGGTTGGGGAATGTGGATGCTCGATTGCGTGTTTTTGAAACGCTCCTGGGCGGATGACGAACAGCGTATCCGCGCGACTTTTCACAAATTCACCAGCATGCGAATTCCGTTCTGGCTCACCTTCTTTCCCGAGGGCACCCGTATCAGGCCGGCTAAGCTGGCGAGCAGTCAGAAATACGCTCGACAAAAAGGGCTTCCCATACTGGAGCACGTGCTCACCCCCAGAACCAAGGGTTTCACGGCCGCGATGAAGGGTCTTCGTTCACAGGCTCATGCGGTATACGATCTCACCATCGTTTATGAAGGCGAAGTGCCCAGTCTCTTGCATGTCCTCACGGGCAAGGCCAGGCGCGCCAGCCTTCACGTCGAGCGCTTTCCGATCGCTGCTTTGCCAGAATCCGAACCCGAGCTGGCTCGCTGGCTTACGGAACGGTTCATCAAAAAGGATCACCTTCTTGATGAACTCAGCGCTGATGCGACAGGCGAACAAGCTCTGAAAGCACTCGATTGATCTGGCTCTGCCGCAAAATAAAATAACGCGCCGAAGATTCCGCTCTTCTGCCCACTCGAATCCCGAGAATCCTGGGCTTCGCTGAACGCGCCTCCTTCAGAGTGAAAACATCCTCGTCCGTGTCATCGTCTCCGATGTAAATCGCATGCGTGAACCCCTCTTTGCGCATCAGGGCAAGAAGCGCTTTTCCTTTACCAGGGCTTCCCTGCGGAATGACGTTCACCACGGCCTTGCCGAGAATCAGATGAGGCCGCGGCTGAAGCTTCTCGCAGACGGCAAGAATCTCAAACTTCGCCCGCAACCGCGATTTCGGCGATCGCCGATAATGAATTGAAAGGGAATAACGCTTATCCTCGAGCTCCACTCCAGGCAGCCCTTTGACCACGGGAACAAGCTGCCGCATCCAGCTGCGGCAGGTCGACGCCGCACGCTTGACCAAAGCAGGCGATGCGCCCGGGCTCTCCAGTCCGTGATTGCCAATCAGGTAGTCCGGGCGACTACTCAGGACACGCGCAAGATTCCCCCGATTTCGGCCCGAAACAACGGCTACCGGGGTAAGTTCCTCAAGGCGTTTCAAAAGAGCTGCGACCGCCGGATCAACTGTGACCTGATCAGGCTTCTTCTCTATTCGCGAAAGAGTTCCATCAAAATCGAATGCGATCAGTGTCCGCCGTTTTGCGAACTGCTCAAGAATCTTTTTTTCGGATCGCGAAAATAAATATCGAGCAACTGTCATTTCACCACCTTACTTTACTTCAGCTTCAAAATAAATTAGCTTAACCGCAATGTACGGTTACGGCTTAATCGGTAATTGTCAGGTTTCATCACTGGTGCACGAATCCGGGTCCATCGACTGGCTCTGCCTTCCGCGCCCTGACAGTCCTCCGGTTTTCGGCAAGATCCTTGATCCTGAAGGCGGAGCTTTTTCCATCGTTCCGCTGGGCAAATACACGTCATCGCAAAGCTACATTCCCAATACGAACGTTCTTGTCACCACGGTGACGACAGAAGATGGCTCGTACAAAATCACCGATTTCTGTCCACGTTTTGAGCAGTATGGTCGCATGTATCGACCAAATGCATTATTCCGGATTCTTGAACCCTTGTCCGGCCACCCCAAGGTCAGGATCAGCTGCAAACCCGTGAATGGCTGGTCCAAGAAACCGGTAAAGCCTGTTCGCGGCAACAGTCACCTTCGATATGACATCGGCGATGATTCCCTGCGGCTTGTGACGAGCATGCCTCTGACTCATCTTGCTGATGAGTCAAACTACGCCGTGGGCGAAACGGTCTATTTCGGATTGAGCTGGAGCTTCGGGATCGAGGAGGATCTCGTTCGCGTTTCACAGGACTTTCTGTCGAGAACGATTGAATACTGGCACACGTGGGTGAAACATTGCTCAATCCCAGCACTCTTTCAGTCGGAAACAATCCGTTCAGCGCTCGCACTGAAGCTGCATGTTTATGAGGATACCGGAGCGATTCTAGCCGCATTGACCACAAGCCTGCCCGAAGAGCATGGAAATACCAGGAATTGGGACTACCGGTTCTGCTGGTTACGCGATGCGTATTACGTGCTCACGGCCTTCCACAATCTCGGACACTTCGAAGAGATGGAGGGTTTTCTGAAATTCCTGCTGGGAATCGGCCAGGGAACCGAGAACCTCCGCCCCGTTTACCGCATCGACCAAAGCGCTCCCTTGCCCGAGACCGAACACACGAATTGGAACGGCTTCGGCAAGAGCCAACCGGTCCGCTCAAACAATGATGCCGCCAATCACGTCCAGAATGATGTTTATGGCGAAATGATTTTGTCACTCACGCCCATTTTCTTTGATGAGCGGTTCAGCCACCTGAGACATCGAAATCATGAATCACTCCTGGCCGACCTGGCAAGACGATGCACCGCGAGCATCGGAAAGCCGGATGCAGGGCTCTGGGAAATCCGAAACGGATGGCAGCAGCATACCTTCACCGATCTCATGAGCTGGGCAGGCCTGGACCGACTCAGGCGTCTTCAGCAGAAGGGCTTTCTCAAGGACCTTGAACTGGACCTGCAGGACATGACCCTTCGTGCGCAGGCCGCGATTGAAGCGGCGGTCGTGGACGGATCCGTTCGTAACGGCCCCAAGGACCCGACCTTCGATGCCGCACTCCTGCAGCTCCCGATGGTTCGTTATCCTGACGAGGAACTCTCGGCGCGAACGGTGAACGCGATTCATGCTGAGCTCGCGGTCAGCGAGAATCCCGATCTACGATCGTTTCTTTATCGCTACAAGAGATCGGATGATTTCGGAAACCCGCAATCAGCTTTCCTCGTCTGCTCGTTCTGGTACATCCAGGCGCTCGCGAAAATCGGACGGGTACCTGAAGCGCGGAAAGCCCTCGAAGGTACGTTGTCAGCAGCGAACCGTCTTGGTTTGTTCTCGGAGCATTTTGATCCGTTCACTAAACAACAGCTCGGAAATTTTCCGCAGGCCTATTCGCACGTGGGCCTGATCAATGCGGCTTTTTCAGTGAGTCCGTCCTGGGACCAGGTACTCTGACAATTCCGGAATTTTATACAGCCGCTATTGAGTAGCCGTTGAATAATTGAAACCGGAACTTTCTTTTTCCTGGGTTGGATTTGCCGACTTTTTGTTATAGGGTCTTGACCTATGCGAGCAAGCTTCCGCTTTCTAGCTTTTCTCGTTCCCGTGATGGCGCTCGCCATCTTCGGTTCGATGAAGATCATGGACAAACTCGAACAACAGTGGCTTGTGACGGATCTGACCCGTCGATCGCAGCTTATTTACGAGAGCACACGCGACTACCTGACCGAAAACGCTCGATCAAAAAAGATTGCGTCCATCACACGGCTCTTGAACCGGATCAGTCGCGATGAGCGCCTGACGGGCGCGCTTTTCTGCTCACCAGAAGCCCTTCCGGTCGCGAAAAGCAATGATTTACCTGAAGCGGTCGTTTGCCCGACTGTTTCCCCGACGGAGTCCCTCAACGAAAATACGGGAGGTCGCTCCGAGTTCATCCAGCTGGGTAATACGCCACTTCATGAAGCCATCCTCGAGGTGACGGACGAAAACACAAAGGTCGGCTACCTTGTTCTTCTTCACGACACGACCTACATGCTTCGACGCCATCAGACGACACGAAAATATATCATTCTGGTTTTATCCGCGCTGTCGCTCCTATTCTTCGTGATCACGCTTTTCATCTATCGCTGGAGTCTTCGCTCGTCGATGAGCCGCCTGAAGTCCGTTTTTCAAACGCTCATCTCAGGGGAAGGCGGCAGCCTGGAGCACGAGCTGGAAAACAGGAAGATGCCGAGCGAACTTTCGCCTATCGCTCATGATCTCTCGAAAGTCCTCCGAGAACTCAGGCGCGCCAAGGATCTGGTCAAGTCGGCCAACCTTCCGCATGCCTGGACTCCCGCGCGCCTACGCATGGAAGTTCGAAAGCTCTTCGGCGACCGTCAACTCTGCGTCATCGCGAACCGGGAGCCGTACGTCCATAACCGCAGAGGCAACGCCATAGAAGTGGTCCTTCCCGCAAGCGGCCTGGTGACCGCTGTCGAACCGATAGTTCGCGCGTGCTCTGGATTGTGGATCGCACATGGAAGCGGATCGGCCGATAAGCACATGGCGGATAAAAGCGGAAAATTATTCGTTCCGCCTGGAAAGCCGGAATACGTTTTAAAACGGGTATGGATGTCGAAAGCCGAGGAACAAGGTTACTATTACGGCTTTTCCAACGAGGGGCTCTGGCCGCTCTGCCACATTGCGCACACGCGTCCCAGTTTCGAGAGCGAAGACTGGAAACACTACGAGACAATCAATCAACGTTTCGCCAATGCTTTCGCCTCAGAGGATACGTCCAATCAGAAGCCAATTGTCCTGATCCAGGATTATCATTTCGCTCTGTTACCTCAGATGATTCGCACCCAGAAGCCGGATGCGATACTCAGTCTTTTCTGGCATATCCCGTGGCCGAATCCCGAGGCTTTCGGAATCTGTCCGTGGAAAAAAGACCTCCTCCGGGGAATGCTCGGGTCTGATCTGATCGGCTTCCACACCCAATACGACTGCAATAATTTTCTGGATACCGTGGACCGGTTTCTCGAGGCCCGCGTCGATCGCGAGCGTTTCTCCGTCACGATCCGCGGCCACACCTGTTACGTGAAGCCCTTCTCGATCAGCGTGGAATGGCCTCCGCGGTATGATCTCGCGTTGCCGGAGTTCGAACTTGAAAAGCAAAACCTGCTGGAGGAACTGAATCTTCCGAAAGATGTGAAAATCGGCATCGGAGTGGACCGCGTCGACTACACGAAAGGCCTGGTCGAGCGCCTCAGAAGCGTTGAAAAGCTGCTTGATCGGCATCCCGAATGGGTGGGCAAATTCGTATTCATCCAGATTGGAGCCCCGAGCAGGACCCACATCAAAAGATATCAGGACCTCAACGCCGAGCTGCAGGAATTGGCCGACCACATCAACTGGAAATTCGGGGCGGCAGACGTCCCGCCCATTCTGCTGAAGCTCGCGCATCATAATGCCCCGGAGCTTTACCGGTATTACAGGGCTGCCGACCTCTGTTTCGTGAGCTCCCTTCATGACGGCATGAACCTCGTAGCCAAAGAGTATGTCTCGGCCCGGGCCGATAATCGCGGAACACTGGTGCTGAGCAGCTTCACAGGCGCGTCGCGGGAGCTGACCGATGCGCTGATCGTCAACCCGTATGACATCGATGAATGCGCCGAGGCCCTGCACCTGGCGCTATCAATGCCAGAGCAGGAAATGCAGCATCGCATGGAGCGGCTGCGATCGGTGGTATCCGAGAAAAACGTCTTTGCCTGGGCAGGCGCTTTCCTTACGGAAATTCATCGAATTGCCGGACAAAAAGAAGGCTCCGCCAACAAACCCAGTTAAAAAAGACAGGAACTCCCGCGCGCTTTACGATATAACCGAGCGAGAATGCATCTCGCTCCATTAATTCGGGATCTCGCGGTCATTCTGGGTGTCGCGGGAATCGTTTCGCTCATTTTCCACAGGATTCGCCAACCCGTGGTTCTGGGCTATATTGTGGCAGGTCTGATCGTAGGGCCGTACACTCTCCCCTTTTCGCTGGTCAGCGACGTCCCAAGCATCAAAATCTGGGCAGAGCTCGGAATCATCTTCCTGATGTTCTCGCTGGGACTGGAATTCAGCTTCCGGAAGCTCGCCAAAGTCGGCATTTCCGCCGGCCTGACCGCATGTTTCGAAGTCACTTCGATGCTCTTCATCGGATTTGGAACGGGAAAACTCCTGGGGTGGCGGACGGTCGACTGCGTGTTTTTAGGTGCAATGCTTGCCATCTCCTCGACAACGATCATCATCAAGGCTCTTGACGAACTGAAGCTGAAAACGAGGCGCTTTTCAGAAGTCATTTTCGGCGTTCTCATCGTCGAAGACCTTTTCGCGATCCTGATCCTCGTTGCTCTCTCGACGGGGCTCGTGACCAACGCCTTCTCGGGCATGGCACTGCTTGGCGCTGCGGGACGGCTCATCCTGGTGACCGGAAGCTGGTTTATCGCCGGATACCTCCTGATTCCCGGGTTTGTTCGTTACGTCGGCCGAAAGTCGGATAACGAGATGCTGACGATCGTCTCGATCGCGCTCTGTCTGTTCCTGGTCGTTTTCGCGGCGCATTTCGGTTATTCCGTGGCGCTTGGCGCTTTTATCATGGGCTCCATCATCGCCGAGAGCACCGAATCTCATCGGATCGAGGACCGCATGGAGCCGCTTCGGGATCTCTTTGCGGCCGTTTTTTTCATCTCCGTCGGCATGCTGATGGATCCAGCGGCGGTACTGCCCCATATCGGTTCCGTGATTCTCATCACGATCATCTTCATGATCTCAAAGATCACAGCCATCACGGTGGGAGCCCTGATCACAGGCCAGACTCTCCGAACTTCCGTTCAGGTGGGTTTCGGCCTCGCTCAGATCGGCGAATTTTCCTTCATCATTGCGACCCTCGGAATGACCTTGGGAGTAACCAGCTCATTTCTCTTCCCGATCGCGGTCGCCGTATCATTGATCACGACATTCACCACACCTTATCTCATCCGCATTTCGCATCGTTTCGCCGTCTGGCTGGAAGCACGCCTTCCACTGCGCCTGAAAGACCTGCTTTCGCGCTACGCAGCATGGACCCAGGAGCGCCGGGCCGACACGGCACACCGGCGGGAGTTCTACCGCGGTCTCGTGAGCTGGATCATCAATGGCATCGTGGTAACGGCGCTCTTCGTGATCGCACGTGAGGTACTCCTCCCGTTCATACGGACGCGAACCGGAAGTCACTCAACGGCAAGACTCATCGCGTGGGGAATTGCCGCGTTGCTCTCCACCCCTTTTCTTTCGGCCATGGTCTCAGCATTCAAGGGTTTCTATTTCGGGCCCGCCGATTCCGCGAAGACCGATGTCACTCCCCGGGGCGGCACGGTATTCGCTTTTCGCCTCTTCACCCTCGCATGGTTAGCCGCGCTCAGCGCAGGCTTCTTCCCCATCCGCTACGTCCTGTTGATCTCGATCGTAGGCGTGATTTCGTTCTTCGTGCTCTTTTACCGGCAGATCGCCAATTCCTATCGATGGTTTGAAAATCGTTTCCTGTCCACTTTTGAACCCATGCCGAAAAGCAAAGCGCCCACGGACGTACTCCGTCATCTCGCTCCCTGGGATGCCCACCTGGTTCGAATCAAGGTTCATCCCAACGCGGAAATCGCGGCCAAGCGAATTGCGGACGCGCGACTGCGCACGAGGTTCGGCTTGAACGTCGTCGCGATCCAGCGAGGACTGAAAACAGTCGTCGCGCCCGGACCTGATGAACTGATTCTCCCTAAGGACGAACTTCTGGTTCTGGGCACGGACGAACAGGTCGAATCCGTACGCTCGGCGATCGAACGCCCCCCAGGTCTCGAAGACCGGTTCCGCAGGATTGCAGGCTACGAACTCAGACAGATACGGGTTTCGGAAGACTCACCGTTTGCGGGAAAAACGATCCGCGAGTCCCAGATCAGGGAGCGCTTCGGCGCCATGGTAGTTGGCCTGGAGCGGGCCGAAAGACGAGAGATCAACCCTGAATCCGACACTGTTCTGGTTGCTGGCAATGTGCTCTGGATTGTGGGAGAAAAAGAAAATCTGGATAAAATGACCGTGGCACTTCCGGAAGCGCCCGGCGCGGATGGCAAAAAATAAACCCGGAGAAACATTCCATGCGGTGGCCCATGATCCTAGGCGTTCTGTTCATCTTGATCGGCATTTCCATTATCGCCAAAATGGTGTTTCGAATTGATCTGCCGATCGTTCGGATCGCATTTGCGCTTTTCCTGCTCTATGCAGGCGTGAAGATGCTGATCGGTTCTTTCACCCCCAAGTCCGATCATATCGGATCCCACTCGGTCTTATTTTCAGAAAGCTCCTCGAAAGCCGAGAATGTCCCCGGAGGCAACCATTACAACGTCGTGTTCGGGAAAATGACGGTCGATCTCAGGCACCTCGCCCCCGGGCAGGATACCGGGAAACCCGTTGAAGATGTTCATGCCGAGATCAATACGGTGTTTGGTGAAACCATTGTCCTGCTCAAGCCAAACCAACCCGTCGTCATTCACTCAAATGCCGCTTTTGGTGAAGCAAAAATGCCCGACAACAACATGGTTGCGTTCGGGACAATGAACTACCAGTCTCCGGAAGCGGCAGGAGCAAAGGCGAAACTCATCATCCAGGGCAATGTCGTCTTCGGCGCGCTTCGCTTCGAGAT
>Ga0154382_143_pt1 | contig 15754 bp, 15 predicted proteins | sample RifGroB1_FD_105626 | JGI IMG/M metagenome (GOLD analysis project Ga0154382, IMG submission 105626) | Bdellovibrionales bacterium GWB1_55_8 | reverse complement strand
CGGAGGCCATGTTCTTTGATGATATTTCGACCGGCGCCGCGAATGACCTCGACAAAGCGACAGAAATGTCGCGCGCGATGGTCACGCGCTATGGAATGAGCAGTAAGCTCGGCCTCGCAACATTCGAACGCGAAGGTTCACCGATGCTAGGAGGTCAGGGAGCGATCAGAAGCTTTCAATACAGCGAACAAACGGCGCAACTTATCGACACGGAAATCGAGCGTATGCTCGACCAGGCTCTCGCGAAAGCCAATCAGATTCTGGCACGCTATACGGCACTGATCGACGAGGGCGCCGCGGTACTTCTCGTGCGTGAGACCATTGATGAAGCGGAACTTAAGAAACTCTGGGAGAAACATCGCTCAGCGGAACCCGAGCGCCCCAAGATTCAACAGGTAGTCTGATCAACGGAAGTCGCAACGCCTGCCGGAATCCGTAAAGGCCGGCGTGCCGCCGAGCCGATAGCAGTTCAACGTGAAGTCTCGAATATTCTCTCCGGGCTTCGAGAGGATGGATTTCCGAACCGTCCGCTCGGGTGCGACCTCGAAATCGGGATGACTGGAACGAGCCAGCTTCTTTTCGGAGTAAGTCTGACCGGGCCTTTCAAGCCAGTGAAGGCTCTCGATGGCTTCCAGGTACTGATCTGCCTGCACCCAGCCATTTTGATTCTGCATTTGCCAGCCGAGGCCATAGCTGTTGTGAACTTTCAATTGAAGCCTACAGTCGCCGTTCGCATTACAGACCTCGCGAATGCCACTGACAACCGTGGCGTGTCCCTCCGCGCAGACCTGCCCCTTTCTCTCGATGCAGACCGTAGTCAATACCGGTATGTCACTCAGGAGAAGCTGCTCGATTCTTGCCATGGCCCGTTGCCTGTCCTTGGGACTATTTCCAGTCACAGGGTGGCTTTTGTCTATCACGGGCGGCATACGGATCACCTGCGAGGACTTGCAGCTCGCTGGCACGAATATCTCCCAAAGAAACGCCTCAAACGAAGACTGCTGAAGAGCGGTACTCAGTTGCTCGATGTGCGCCGGGAAATATTTCCTGATCTCGGATTCCAGGCAGGTGGTGCAGCCCTGGTTGACTTTGTAGTTTGAAAATTTTGCCTGCAAAGCGTCCCAGCCGCCGGATTGTCTCAGTAGTTTCGCGAGTGGTGGAAAGGGCGCGCACTTTTCCTTGCGTAAAGCCGGTCCTTTCGCAAGTTCGGCCAGAATCAAGCCGGGATTTCCCCCGTCCTCGATCGCCGCGGAATTAGAACTGAATCCGGCCAGCGAAATAGGTGAGACCAGGTCATCTTCAGAATAGCGTCCGCAGTTATTCAGTTTGCAGATGTACTGCTCGGCAACGGTCGCCGCGGAAAATGAGTAACAAAGGCCCGCACCATTCTGGTCCTTGATCGGCGGCATGTTTGAAATTTCATGGGTTGTTTCCCTGGACGCCTTGAAATCCGAATCAGCAAGTACATAAAGATCCGCCTCCGCTGCCCAGAGCGCAGGACTGAGCAGAAGCAGAACCAGCAGAGACGCAGGGCTCTTCATCGGGAAGCCCCTTTCACCCGCTTCTGGTAGGCCGAGAACAGGTCCCAGGAATCAACCAGGGAGCCATCCTCGAACTGGCAGAAATTCGCCTGATTGAGCTTTGAATCAGTGAGGATCTGAACACTGCCGGCGACGCTCTCACAATGGTCACTGGCCGGATGACCCTTCAGTTGAGCGTGCTTGCGGACCTGTTTCGATGGATTCAGCTTGTAGGCCGTGAGCGCCTTGCACGAGGCCTTCCTCCGCGCACAGAACTCATCCACATGGAATTTCGCGACCTCAACGATATCAATTTTCTCTGGCACTGTTGTTTTCCAGTACCTGTACGTTTCCGCATTGGCACTGGCGCCAGTGGTTGCCGCGAGCAGAATACCCAGCGCATGAAATGCCACAAGACTTAGCCTCATGAATGCTTATCGATCCGATCGACGCCGTCCCTGAGTGAAAAGCGCCCATTTTCGGCGTACCGACAAAAAGTTGGCGCTCGCGGTCCGAGTGGGGATTTTCTGCCTATTTGCAGTCACTGCCGGGCACGCTATTATTTTAAACGGCATAGGAGATACTCACGTGTTCAAAAACGCAATTCTGGTGATCGGTGTGATGGTTGTGTCTGCATGGAATGTCTCAGTGGCGAATGCCGCGGCAAAACCCATGTACAGGGAACAGGACGGACAGAAAATTCAGCTGACGGAGGCACAAGTCGCCGCCGTTCGCGCGGTTGAAATGGAAGCGTGGGAGCCCCGCGCCGTGGCCAAAGCGGCCAAATACAGCAACCATCTTTTCACCAGCTATCTCGGAGCCGCGAAATCCTACGCCAAGGCCCAGGTCGAGGCAGATATTGCAAAGGACACGAAAAAAGGCGCTGACTTGAGGGCGCAGGCGGACAAACTCGCGGCGGAAGCCCGGAAAAGAGAAGCCGCCCTACGTGCCGACCAGGAACAGATCGGGAAACGGATCGCAGCCAAAAACGCGGAAATCACGAAGGCCAGCATCGAAGCGTCCATGATCCAGGCAGCAATCGGATCTCCGAATTACGACCAGGCAAAGCATGCACAGGTAACCACGACGCAAGAGAGACTGAACAGCGAGCTCGCCTCACTCCAGGCTCAGCTTGCCGGCACATCCGGCGTGCTGGCGGACTCGATCAATGCTGCGAGCAACGAAAAGAGGAGCTACGACTCGCAAATCGATGCTCTCGCGGGACTCATGAACAAGGACGGCGATGTGCGCGGCGCCCAAGAGCTGAAATATTTTGATCAAGGCGTTGAGCTCATGTTCAAGGACATGGAAAAGAAGCACTTTGACGCGCAGTTTATGCTCACGAATCTGGATGTGCTCCAGCTGAAGAACTCACTGAACAACGAACAGCTTGAAAAAGTTCGTGAGCGATTCGATAACCAGCTCGGAGACACGCTCATGGGACAGTACGTGAATGAGCAGATCCGGAAAGCGATGCTCAAGATCTGTGATATCCGGAACAGCTGCCCCGCCACGGGCAACGAGGCAAACACCCAGGCCATCACCGATGTCATTCAGAAAGCTTTGATGGCGCCGCGGGAAGGAGCCCCGATGAAGAGGCCCGCGAAAGCCAACAGTGCAAGCAGCGAAGGTCCCGCTTCAAAGCAGTAGAATCACTCACACTGTTTGATCGTCGCGGTAGCGTAGAAATAGCAGCCCTGCGGAATCTTGCATGAAGGATGTTCCGGACCGGGTGATACCGCTGCGCCCGGACGTGTCCTGAAGAACGACGCCGTGCCAGGCGGAGGGGCGGGCTGCGGCGCAGGAACCGGCTGAGAGGTCGCGATCGGCGAGGGTCCGGTGCTTGGCGTGGGCTGAGGATGGGTCGGCGTCGCGCTCGGTGTTGCACTTGGCACAGGTGCCGGAGGAGGAGGCGTGCGGTCCAGCCACCAGACGGTCTCGAATTTAATCGTGACGCGGTCACGGTCGGCGCAGTCGAGGGTTCCGAACATTTCAGCGGAAAGGTTGGTCGCGCAATTCAGGTTACCCGATCCGTCGTCTTTCAGGATCGCCCTCCCCCCGTCGACGGTGAGATTGAAGGTGTTATCGGGCATCACTTCCCAAAGACTGTCCAGTTTCCCATCCGTCGATCGCACGGAGATCAATTTTTTCTTGCAGTCCGCCTGGATGACCAGCGGGCGAAGGGCTTCCACCAAGTCCACCCTGCCAATTCCCAGATTGCAGTTCCAGAGATTGACCTTCGCCGCCACCGGTTTGGAAAAGCTCCCATAAGGACACTGACTGGCAAACGGAGCTGCACCATTCACGAAAGTCATTCCGTCCTCGTTGGGACCCGCCTGCCCTGCGGCATCCGGCCCTCCGGATTTGCCACATCCATGCAAGGCTCCAAAAGTAAGCGCCGCCATCATCAACAAAGATAGAATCGAACCGCTCATGGCGCGCTCTGGGTGCAAAACGGACGCCACGGGTTTAGGATGCCGGGATGAAACAACCCGACCGCCCCTTATACGCACTATTCTGGATGACGCTGAGTGCGGTCGGTTTCTCCGTCATGGCCGTGTTCGTTAAAACACTCGGGCCCTCGGTCCCCCAATTTGAACTGGTCTTTTTTCGGTCTTTCGTAAATTTGCTCGTGGTGCTGCCGTGGATGCTCCACACGCGTGAGCCAGTCCTGCCACCCAGGAAATCCCTGGTGGGACTTCTGACCCTGCGTGGCCTTGCCGGATTCGGCGGGCTCAGCTGTCTCTTCTACACAGTGACCCACCTGCCGCTCTCGATTGCCATGCTGCTCGGCTGGACCTCTCCCGTTTTCGTCATTCTTTTTTCACGTATCTTCCTGGGTGAAAGACTCACACGAAAGCAGCTCGGCGCGGTCCTCTTCGCCTTTGCCGGCATGTCGCTTCTCGTCTTGAAAGTCGGACCCTCGGCAAGCGGCATCCTAGCGCTCCCGTTTCTGCCATTTCTGATAGGCATTATCGGAGCGGCATTCAGCGGCCTGGCCTATGTCGCCGTCCGTGCCGCAACAGCACGGGTCGGAGTCAACACGATCATTTTCTACTTTGTTGGAGTTTCGACCCTGCTCTCGGCCCCCCTGGCCGCACGAAACTTCACAATTCCGACCTGGGAGATCGCGTTTCAACTTATCTTCCTCGGCCTCTTTGCTTCTCTGGGTCAATTCACCATGACCCAGGGATTTCGTCATGCACCCGCCGCATTGGTCAGCACGATGAGCCTTCTGAATGCGGCCTTCTCGGCGCTTTTCGGGTGGTTTCTTTTCGGCGAAAGGCTGAACTCGATTCAATGGGTCGGACTCTGGGTTGTAGCCGGCGCGATTGGGTATCTCGGGTTCTATGGATATCGGCCGGACAAAACATCGAAAGCCGCTCTTGTTAGTCAACAACCGGGCTAATCGACGCGGGCAAGCTCTTGCGCAAGTGCAACCTCTATTATTTTACGCTATGTTGGACCATCGACTCGGCGATAGGATGAGTCATTCGCACAGGGAGAACTATGGCCCGCGTTAGGAAACCTCAACCTTCATTGAACTCTGTTTTTTTCTCGACCCCGGAACAGAAGGTGCTGAGACTGCTTTTGTCTGAGCCCACGACTTCTTTTTCCTCTCGCGTGATCTCTTCCAAACTGAAGGGCGTGCGAGGACTCGGCGGAACTGACGGCATTCTGCGCATTCTCGGCGAGCTGGAGATAGCGGGACTGGTGGACTTCGTGGACAATCGCCGCTCGGTGCGTTTGCGCGATGACTGCAGCCCCGTGCGCGTTCTGAAAACTTTCCTCGCAATCTGTGATCTCGAAGGACTGAAGGCGCTGCTCGAGCCGCTTTCGAGCAAGGGCATTCTTTTCGGCAGTCGCGCCAGCGGCACCAGCCGGTCCGACAGTGACTACGACATGTTTGTCGTTTCCGACCAGCCAGAGGAAATTCGAAAAGTGGTAAGCCGCCATCCGCTCGGGAAAATGATTGAACTCCTCGTATGGACTCCCGACGACTACGAGAAAATTGAGGAAAGGGACGGCGCTCTCGTACAGAAATTATCGCGCGGCATCGTCCTTTGGGGCTCATCCTGGTAAAGATCATGAAAGACTATAAAGACACGCTGAATCTTCCACAGACGGACTTTCCCATGCGCGGCTCTCTCCCCCAGCGGGAGCCCGAGCAGGTCGACAAATGGCTCGACAGCAAAATTTACGAACAAATGGTTCAGAAGAACCACGGACGCGCCAAGTTCCTTCTTCATGACGGCCCGCCTTACGCGAACGGGAACATCCATATCGGTCACGCGCTAAACAAGGTGCTGAAGGACGTCGTCGTCAAGTATAAGAACCTTCGGGGATTTGAGTCTGTTTTTATTCCGGGCTGGGATTGCCACGGCCTGCCGATCGAGCTCGGGGTTGAGAAACAGCTTCGCGATCAGAAACGCGAAAAAGCCGATGTGCCGATCACGGAACTTCGGGAGATGTGCCGAGAGTACGCGCGAAAATACATTGCTCTGCAGAAGAGCCAGTTCCAAAGATTGGAAATATTCGGCGATTGGAACAACCCGTATCTCACCATGGACAAGGGCTATGTTGCATCGATCGTGCGGGAGCTCGGACGATGCGCGGCCACGGGTGCTCTCTATAAGGGCAACAAGCCGGTACACTGGTGCGCCTCGTGCGCAACCGCGCTTGCCGAGGCGGAAATCGAGTACGCCGATAAGAAGAGCCCCTCCATTTACGTGAAATTCGATCTTGAGCAGGATGCGATCAACGCGATTCCCGCGCTTGCGAATGTCGCGAAAGAAGAAGCCGCCACGCGCGTTTCACTTGTGATCTGGACGACAACTCCCTGGACACTGCCCGCCAACATGGGAATTTCGCTTCACCCGGAATACGATTACGTCGCAATCAAGGTTCCCGGTCTGGACGGAACGGAAATCTGGCTGGTTGCCAAGGGTCTCCAGGAGCAATTTGAAAAAGCGGTTGGCTTCGAGAAAGCCTCCGAGCCTCTTTTGACTTTCAAGGCTGCGGCGCTCGACAGAAAACACGCAAAGCACCCCTTCATCGAACGAAAATCCCTGATCATGCTGGGCGAACACGTCACGCTCGAGGCCGGAACCGGGGCGGTTCACACGGCTCCCGGCCATGGTGTCGATGACTACCGAATCGGCATCAAGTACGGCATCGAAGTCAGCGCGCCCGTTGACGACAAGGGCCGCTTCACCAAGGACTTCCCGGCGATGGAAGGGCAGTTCGTTTTCAAAACGAACGAGGCGATCATCGAAGGCCTCCGAGCCTCCGGTCACCTGGTGGGGCGAGCGGATGTCCAGCACAGTTATCCTCATTGCTGGCGCTGTAACAGCCCGGTCATTTTTCGCGCCACCCCGCAATGGTTCATTGGCATGGAGCCGCGAGGAGGCGTGGGTCTCGACCTTCGCACCAAGGCTCTTCAGGCAATTCGCGAATCCGAGTGGATCCCGAGCTGGGGGATCAATCGCATTCTCGGCATGGTGGAATCGCGCCCGGATTGGTGTATTTCGCGCCAGCGCACCTGGGGTGTTCCGATCACCGTCTTTTATTGCGAGGGCTGCGAAGAACCCAAGGCAGATGCGGCGACTTTCGAGCACATCGCATCGCTCATTGATTCGCGCGGAGTGGACATCTGGTTCACTGAAAGCGTCGATAACCTGCTTCCGCCCGGAGCAGCCTGCGCAAAATGCCAGGGGAAAAAATTCAGGAAAGAGAAAGACATTCTTGATGTCTGGTTCGACTCGGGCGTCAGCCATGCGGCCGTTTGTGACCGCCGCGGCCTGGGCTGGCCCGCAGACCTGTATCTCGAAGGCAGTGACCAGCATCGCGGCTGGTTCCAGACCTCGCTGCTCACGGGTGTGGCCACTCGGGGACGTGCCCCGTTCCGAACCGTTCTCACCCACGGTTTCGTGAACGACAAGGAAGGCAAAAAGATGTCCAAATCCAAGGGGAACGTCACCTCCCCCCTGGATCTCATGAAGACCCATGGCGCCGAAATCCTGCGGCTCTGGGTCGTTCTGGAAGACTATCGAAACGACGTGAACTTCTCGACGGAAAGCCTCGAACGCGTTTCCGAAAGTTATCGGAAAATCCGCAACACAATCCGGTTCATGCTGGGCAACCTTTACGATTTCCATCCTGATACGGACCGCGTACCTTACGCCAAGCTCGGCGATCTCGATCGCTGGGCGCTCTCACGCTCAGCCGCGGTTCTGGAAAAAATCGGAAGTGCGTATGAGAGCTACGAGTTCCACCAGGTTTACCAACAGGTGGTCAACTTCTGCGTGACCGATCTCTCAGCCGTCTACTTTGATATTCTCAAGGACCGGCTCTACACCGCCGGCACGCGTTCCGCCGAGCGACGGTCCGCGCAGACGGCGCTCTGGATGATCTGCGATGCCCTGACCCGGTCGGTTGCGCCGATTCTGTCCTTCACCGCGGAAGAAATCTGGGGTTTCATGCCCGTCCATGCCGGGAAACCTGAGTCAGTGTTCCTGGCAAGCTATCCCGACCTTGAGGAGCTTCGTTCCTGGAAGAACGAATCCGTTGAAACCGCGTTCACGGGTATCTGGCAGGTTCGCGAAACAGTCCTAAAGGTTCTCGAGGACGCCAGACGCGAAAAGGTGATCGGACATCCGCGTGAGGCTCGCGTGAAGGTTACCGCTCCTGCTGAAACGATTGCAAAACTCGGTTCGACCCGTGAAGAGCTTTCTCGCATCTTCCTCGTAAGCGAACTCGAGCTGGCACCGGGATCGGAGACCCGGGCGGAAGTCAGTCGCGCGGCAGGCCAGAAGTGCGCCCGCTGCTGGGTCTATTCACAGAATGTCGGAAAATCAACGGAGCATCCCGAGCTTTGTGACCGCTGCACGGAGGCCGTGGAGTCAAAATGATTCAGACGACATTACGGCAGCTCGGCGCGAGAAAGTACCTCATATTGACGGTGATAACCCTCGTTATCATCGGACTGGACCAGTGGACGAAACAACTCGTGGTGGGCAGCTTCCGTCTCGGCGAAAGCATCTCGATCATTCCAGGATTGTTCAACCTCACTTATGTCAGGAATCCCGGTGCGGCTTTCGGGCTTCTGGCGCAGAGCCATCCCGCGTTTCGAATCCCCTTCTTCATCATCGTTCCCATCGTCGCCTTGGGCGCGATCGGCTACATATTCCGAAAACTTCCGACAGATGACATCCGGCTTTCAAGTGCCCTGTCGCTCGTCATGGGTGGCGCTATCGGGAACCTCATCGATCGCGCTCTTTTCGGCTATGTCATCGACTTTCTGGATTTTCACTGGCGCTATGCCTATCACTTCCCGGCCTTCAATGTGGCGGATTCCGCCATTTGCGTGGGCGTCGGGATTCTGATGCTCGACCTTTTTTTTCACAACCATTCGCCCGAACAGCCCACAACGAAACCCATAACGAAGAAAGACAGCGGCGCTGATGCACCCGCTACTCGTTAATCTCGGCTCACTTCCGATTCACACTTATGGCGTGATGATCGCCATCGGATTCGTGCTCGGCGTTTTGACGGTTAAAACACTCGCTAAACGAGCCGGTTTGGATGCGGAACGGTTCATCGACCTTGCCTTCTGGTGCCTGGTCATAGGTTTTCTGGGCGCCAGAATTCTGTACATCATCACCCGCTGGGATTATTTCGCTGCTGACCCCGCTGCGGCCCTTCGCGTATGGGAGGGCGGACTGGTGTTTTTCGGAGGGCCCATCGCGGTTATTCCCTTTGCCATCTGGTACCTGCGCCATTACAGGATATCCGAGTGGAAGGCGATGGATGTGCTCATGCCGGGGCTCGTGGCCAGTCACGCATTCGGGCGTTTGGGCTGTCTGGGCGCTGGCTGCTGCTATGGAAAGCCGACGGACTCTTTCCTGGGCGTCCGGCTCTATTCAGAGCTTGTCGAGTCGCACCTTCGCGGAGTTCCACTTCACCCCACGCAACTTTATGAAGCCGTTGCACTACTCCTGCTCTTCGGAGGACTGCTTCTCCTGTTCAGACGAAGGGCTTTCGATGGGCAGGTCGGGCTGACGTATTTCGCCGCTTATCCGCTGATCAGAAGTGTCATCGAGATTTTTCGCGGAGATCTTATCCGCGGCTTTGTGATTCCGGATATTCTGTCGACGAGCCAATTCATCTCGATTTTCTTTTTTGCCGTAGCAACCTTCTTCCTGCTCCACAGAAGCCGCCGGTCTGGGCGGATTTCGGCGAAGGTTTCCGCGAATGTCTGACATGCAGCAGGGAATATTGATACCCGCGCTGCTTTCGTTTCTTCTCGGATCCATTCCCTTCGGACTCCTGGTAAGCAGGATTTTTCGAGGCACGGACGTGCGAAAAGAAGGCAGCGGAAATGTCGGCGCAACGAATGTTTCCCGGGTGATGGGGTTCTTCCCGGCTGGTCTGCTCACTCTGCTTCTCGATGTTGCAAAGGGAGCCCTTCCCCTTTTCGTTTTGTACAATCCCCGGACAAGCTCCTGGATATCGGTGTTATCCGGCACACCGACGCTCACGGATTCCCAGCTGTGGATGGTCGGATTTGCGGCCGTCGCCGGCCATTGTTTCTCGCCTTGGCTTCAGTTCCGCGGCGGCAAGGGAGTGGCCACGGCTTTCGGCGTCATTGCCGTGATGTCGCCCATCTCCGCTCTCGTGGGCGTGGTGACATTCATCTCCATCTTCCAGGAAACCCGCACCGGCTCTCTCGCGAGCCTTTCCGCCGCACTGCTTTGCCTCACATCCCTTGCGGTCTTGAGCCACAACGGTGAACAGCTGTTTCCAGCGGCCGCCCTCCTGTTTCTAGTGCTGCTCCGCCATGAATCCAACCTCGACGCGCTCCTGGAAGGCAGAGAACATGTCTTTCGCTAGCCGTTTGCCGCGATGTCACCTGATTGCCTTCACGTTGCTCAGCGGTTTCCTTGTTGCCGCAGATTGTCGTGCTGAGACCAAGAACATCATGAAGGACGCCACCTCTGTCGAGGTTCGGGTCAGCTCAAGGCCAGAAAGGATCATCACGCTGGTTCCCTCTCTCGGCGAACTCACGGCAGACTTACTCGGAGAGGAGCTGCCTCGCTTGATCGCCGTCGCGGACCAGACGGATTATCCGCCGGCTCTGGCCAAACTAGCCAAGGTCGGCGCTTACCACCGGTTTAATATTGAAGCGGTGGCAGGGCTCAAGCCCGATCTGGTCCTTGCCAGCACTGACGGAAATGCGAAAGACCAGGTATTGCGTCTAAGAGAGCTCGGTGTGCCTGTTGTCGTCGTTGAAACGGGTGACTTCAATCAGATCGCGCAATCCATGCGACTGGTCGCGCGCGCACTCGGACGTCCCCAACGCGGCGAGGAAATGGCAGCTCAATTTATGAGAGGGGTCGAGAGCATTCGCGCCAGGGCGCGGAGCCGGAAGGGCACCCCGCCCAAGGTGCTTCTTCAGGTCGGTTCAAATCCCCTCGTGGTTGCTGGGCCGAAATCCTTTTTGCATGAGGCGCTGATCACGGTAGGCGCTGAAAACATTTATGCCGACTCCAGCTCGAGATATCCGCGTCCGTCTCTTGAAGACGCGGTTCATCGGCGGCCTGACGTCATCCTGGTGGTTTCGATGGGACCCTCGCCCGTGCCCGCGCGGAACTCCGTCGAGTCCTGGAAAGCATTTCCTGAAATCCCAGCCGTGAAAAATGGGCGTCTCCACCTACTTCTCGGAGACTCTCTGGTGCGACCGACGCTCCGGCTTCTCGAGGGTCTGTCGCTTCTGGAAAAAGGGATCTCGCGATGAAACGTTCGAATCCTAAATGGTTCTTTCTTGCCGGGCTGCTTACCTGGCTCGCTTCTTTCGCATTATCACTCAGGTTCGGTGCCGTCGTCGACGCTGACTGGAAACTGATCGCGCAACTCCGGATCCCAAGAGCCCTGCTGGCTTCTGCCGTTGGCATGGGACTCTCCACGGCTGGAGCCACGTTGCAGGCGCTGTTTTCAAATCCACTCTGTGAACCCTACACACTTGGAATTTCCTCGGGAGCGGCCCTCGGCGCCGTGATCGGAAGCGCGCTTGGTTTGCAATGGCTCCTTGCAGGACTTACAGGGTCCGCGTTCATCGGTGCCCTGGCCTTCATGGGAGTGTTGTTCGTCATCGCTCACCGGCCGAATGTCTCGAATTTATCGCTTCTTCTTGCGGGCGTGATGCTAGGATTTCTGGGGTCGAGTCTGCTGGCGCTCTGGATGGCCCTCTCCGATCCTGAAGGAATTCAGGGCGCCCTGGTCTGGTTGCTCGGGGACCTTTCAAGAGCTCGCCTCTCAGGGTCCGTTGCCTCCATTGCTTCCATGCTTGGCCTGCTTGCGTTGATCTGGTCGCGCTCTCGCGAACTCGATGCACTGCTGATGGGAGAGGAAGACGCCCTGGGTCTCGGAGTCGCCGTTCAAACAGTTCGCAAACGGCTGATCATACTTTCTTCTCTGATCATTGCAATCTGTGTCAGCGCCGCTGGAATGATCGGCTTTATTGGCCTGGTCGTTCCTCACTTCGCCCGACGGTTCGTGGGATCGCTGCATCGCTCGCTATTGCCCGCCGTCGCGATCTGGGGCGCCGCCGCGCTGACGTTGGCGGATCTCGTCGCAAGAGTGGCCACCCGTCCTTACGAACTTCCGGTGGGCGTGGTGACCGCGCTGATCGGAGCTCCTGTTTTTCTGTGGGTCATGCTCCGGAAACGAGCTACGCCATGAGCACAAAACCGCTCCTCGGTGTGTATGGAGTCAGTTATCGGTTCGGGTCAAAGCAGGTCCTCGATTCAGTTTCCTTTGAACTCGAAAGGGGAGACATTCTCGCCCTTCTCGGGCCGAACGGGTCGGGAAAATCCACCCTCCTGAAAGCGGTTGCTGGAATCATTCCGCTTCACCGGTTCCGGCAGCCCGGGTGTGAAGGCGTTATTCGCTATCTCGGGCAGGATTTCACGCACGTCAGCTCTCGCGAGCGCGCCTCGCACGTTGCTTATGTCCCGCCTGACCTGCGAGCGGAGTTTCCGCTTTCCGCGGAGGAGGCTGTACTCCTGGGAACCAGCTGCCACTCACCTTCGACTACGGGGGGCAGTCGAAGCGAGGAAGCGGCCGTTCGGAAAGCCATGGAGCTTTGTCTGTGCTGGCACCTCCGAACTCAGGATCTTCACACTTTGAGCGGTGGCGAGCGTCAGCTTGTGGCGATTGCCCGTTCCATCGCGCAGGGTGCGAGAATCCTTTTTCTTGATGAAGCGCTCTCGCGAATGGATTTGAACCATCAGGCGGAGATCGGGAAAGTTCTGAAGAGTCTCGCGTCCGACGGCTATGCCATCGTGCTGGTCGCGCACGATCTGAACCTCGCGTCCGAATGGGCCGGATCAGCACTGCTCCTCCGCGCAGGCAAGCAGGTTGCCCTGGGGCCGATCAACTCGGCCCTCACCGAGAAAAATCTCAGAATCCTCTACCCTGGCTGTGAACTGAACGTAAGCAACAGCCCGTTCACGGGAGCTCCGAAAGTGTTCTTCGGCGGAGCCCGGCCCGACGGTCGCTGATCATTCCGCGCCTACCGGCAGACGCACCGTGAACGTGGTCCCGCGGCCCACTTCCGAGCTGACTTCAATTCTCCCGCCCATGCCCTGAATAATGGAGTTGGAAATGGAAAGCCCGAGCCCCGTTCCCTTGGCGGAACCCTTTGTCGTGAAGAAGAATCCGAAAATCTTTTCGAGGTTTTCAGGCGCTATCCCGCAACCGGTATCACGAACCAGCAAGACCATTTCATTCGAATCCGGAGGGCTCAATGTTTCGACAAAAATCTCACCCGCGCCGCGGCGCTCCTCGATGGCTTCCTTGGCGTTCACCAGAAGGTTCATGATAACCTGCTGCATCTTTCCAATCGCGCCAAAAACGCGCGAATTCCTTGCTCGCAGATTCATCACGATCCGCACATTCTGCTTTCTGTAAATGATGTTCACCAGGGCGACGGTGTCTTGCACGGCCTCGTGAACATCAAAAGCGCGGCTCTCCTCAGGATCGCGTCGAACATGATCCAGCAAACCCTTCAAAATCCCGCTGATCTGTTCGATCGCACTTTCCTGAATGGAAAGGAACTGCTTCAGATTCTTGTCCTGAATACCCAGTCTGCTCACGATGTCGCCGAGCACGTCGAGATTTCCTCGAATGACCGTAAGCGGGTTGTTGATCTCATGTGCGACACCAGCCACCAGCGTTCCGATCGCAGCGAGCTTTGACGCCTGATGAACCTGATCCTGCATGCGCCGACGATCCTCTTCCGCGCGCTCGCGTTCAGTGACGTCCCGGATCACGCTCACGTTTTTCTGAAGCTTTCCGGAAGCGTCGAACATGGGTCTGACGAAATGCTCTGTCGGAAAAATCTCCCCGTTTTTCCGCTTCATCCACGAATGCGTTTCATAAGATCGTCCGGCGGCAAACGAGGCCGCGGCGCCGTCGCTAAAATTTTTGAATTTCTGATAATCCACGTGAAGAAGCAGTGTTTCCTGGCCGATTAGTTCATCACGGGAATACCCGAACATTTTTTCAGCCCCGGCATTGCAATCCAATATTCGGCGCGTCCCGCCCGATGGGTCCACGATGATGACTGCTTCCTGCAGGCTCGCGAAAGTCTGCTCGAGAAGCTCACAGGAATCACGATAGCGGTTGGCTGCATTTGCAAGTTCGATCTCTGTCTTTTTCCTTCCAGTGACATCATAGAAAAGACTGAGCTTGTAGGCGCGGCCGGACGGGTCTTTTATGAGCGAATCCAGAATCTCGAATACACGACCAGTGGGGGCTTTCGACCACTCCCACTTCTGCGATTCACCCGCGCAGACTTTTTTCAAGTTGCACCAGGGGCATTCATCCTTGCGCCCGTTGAAATACTCGAGGCACCTTTTTCCGGAAACCTTTCCGAAGGTTTTTTCCAGAACAGCATTTGAGTAAACGATCCTGAATTCGGAATCGATGATGGCGATCGCGAATTCGGCAAGATCAAAGATTGCCCCGATGGATGAAAGCCAATTTTTAGTAATGTCGTCGCTCGCTTGCATCGTCAACCTGTCACGCATCAGAAATAAAGAGTTGCTCCGAAAATATGGGACGTCGCGGCTGTCGGACGCAGGGCACGCGTCATGCCCCAATCCAGTTGCATACGGGGTCCGATCCAGCCCAGGCCGAGACCATAACCATCGGCTCGACTCTCAAGAAAAGGAATATAGGCGTTTCGAAACGCGCCCACCCTCAGAAAAAGGTCGGACGCCATCACGAATTCAGCACCTGACTCGTGCCCGAAGGTCGAGGCCGGCGTCAAGGCTGGCGCGATATGAGGATCGAAGTAAAAAAGGATGATCCTGCTCACGTTGATCTTGGTTCCTAGCGCATACTCCCGGAGCAATCCGAGAGTGGTACCCGACTCAAACAGGTTATCCACCAATCCCACGACCTGGAGCCACTCCGACGCAACAAGACTTACGGACAACGTTCCGTCGCGGACGACCTTGCCATCTTCCCCGCGCGGCATGATGAGCTTTGCGCCGATACCGAAGCCAAAACGCTTGACGAAAGCACGTGATGCCCCAAGATGCAGAAAATTGAAACTTTCCCCCCGCGTGTACCCGACCCCTGCCTGGAAGAGCTCGGATCGCCCATCCTGAACTGATGCGTTCAGATTTCTTCCGTGCAAAAAGCTGCTGCCGTCGGGCTCTGTTGCGGGCCCACGGAAATAGAGTGCGTTAATGGAAACACTATAGCTGGGTAAAAGAGCCCCGAACGAAGGGTTCAGATAGATCGCATCATTCATAATGGGCCCGGCGCGACCAGCCCCCCCCAGACCTGCCGTTCGCGGCGAATGAAAATCAGATGCGGCGGCCGTGCTCGCAAGGAGGCAGAGCGCAAAGACGCTGAAAACAGAAGGGTTTCTGGCGCTCAAGTTTCTCTTTCTCCTTTACAATGACTTTGAAAATGGCTAATTCTCGCTCCCCCATGAGCTTACACAAAGAAAAGCTTGAAGGCTTTCGAAAACAGTTAGTGGAACGTCGTGAAGCGATCAGGCGCGATATCAAGAAAAAGTCCGCGGAGCTCACCGGCGACGATGTCGCTTATGCAGATTCTGTCGATCAGGCGGCTGCGGACTCCGAGAAGCAGCTGCTTGCCCAGATGAAGAACCGCGAGGAGCTGGTCCTCGTACAGATTAATCAGGCGCTCCGACGCAT
>Ga0154382_117_pt2 | contig 16326 bp, 14 predicted proteins | sample RifGroB1_FD_105626 | JGI IMG/M metagenome (GOLD analysis project Ga0154382, IMG submission 105626) | Bdellovibrionales bacterium GWB1_55_8 | reverse complement strand
GTCCCTGAAAAGCCTCGGGTGCGCCGGAAATCGCTTCGATCGGAACAATTGGAAAACCCGCTTCCCGCAGAATCGAGGCGGTCCCCCCCGTGGCAACGAGTTCCGTCCCCCCGGCATGAAGCGCGCGTGCAAGTTCGACGAGTCCGGTTTTATCAGAGACGCTCAAAAGCGCCCTGCGAATCTTAAGCTCGCGCATTGAGCGCCTCCTGGTAAGCGTTCTCGAAAAGCGCCAATCCCTGTCCGGGCGCGCTCGCGCGCCCTGGCTGAGCAGTCCACTCAGGATGCGAGGTCCATCGGACAAACGCCTCGGGGTGTGGCATGAGGCCCAGAATCCGCCCGGTCGCATCACAAAGCCCTGCGAGACGTTCTTCACTCCCGTTTGGATTTCCTTCGTACTTCAGACACAGCATGCCGGCACGATCCATCTTTCCGAGCGCTTCGCTTCTCCGCTCGGTCGCAAGGACGATTCGCCCCTCGCCATGGCGCACGGGCAGATCCATTGTTCCGACACCGCGCAGCCACGCGCAATGAGTGCCGGCAGGAGCCACCTTGACCCAGGTATCCAGAAATTTTCCGCTCACGTTATGGGTGATCGAGACATCTTTCCCGAACACGCCCATCCGGATCAGAGCCTGAAAGCCGTTACAGATCCCGATCACGAGTCCACCTCGCGATGCATATTTCGGAAGGTCCCAACCCAACGAACACTGGATCTTCAGCGCGAGCACCCTGCCGGACGCAAGGTCGTCCCCGAAGGAAAAGCCACCTGGCATCGCCAGTGCGGCATAGCGTGAAGAAAGCCGATCAAGGTCGATTTTCTCCGAGATCAGGTCATTCAGATGCCTGATCTCCGCTTCAAACCCGGCCATCCGGAGGGCTACAGCGGTTTCACTCTCGCAATTGATGCCATCGCCGGTGAGCACCAGCGCGCGTGGTTTGTCGCTCATTCCCAGTATCCTCCCCGCTGCCAGGCCGTGCGAAGTTGCCGGATCGGCAAGCTCCAGGTTGCCGTATTTCCTTCAAACGAGACATCCAGCCGTTCCTGGCTCATGACCGCGCCGATCTTCGCGAATGGGATCGAATTGGCGATCCACTCGGCTTCCAGCGCTCCGCAATCCGCGTCAGCGGTGGAAAGTACGAACGAATGGAATCCTTCGCCGAAAGCGAATTCCCAGAGATCCATTCCATCGGGAACCCGAATCACCGCGCCCAGGCCGCGCGCGATCAGCCCTTCTGCGACGGCGCAAAGAACTCCTCCCTCCGAAACGTCATGCAACGACCGAATCCGCTGCTGCTCCCTGCCATTGGTGCCGCCCAGCCATTGATAGATGCGTCTTGCCTCTTCCCAATCAGGTTCCGACGTTTTTCCGGTACCCGGCAGCACGCTCCCGTTTTCCGCGCATAACAGCTGAAACTCAGAACCCACGAGGCCCAGCCGCGAACCGCCGAGCAGATAGATCGCGTCACCTGTGTTCTTGAAATCCGCCGTACGCGCCGCGCGGACATCCGTGATTCGACCAACCGCCGTCATGAGCAGCGTTGGCGGAACGGAAATGGAAACAGGATTGCCGTTCAGCTTGCCCTTGAAATCGTTTTTCATGCTGTCCTTGCCGGACACGAGAGGAACAGAAAGCGCCAGACAGGCATCGCGCAATCCGTAACAGGCCCTGACAAGCCAGGCCGTTTTCGCAGGATCACCGACAGGGTCCGGCCAGCAGAAGTTGTCCACGAGAGCGAGAACCGAATCAGGGCCGCCGAATTCGGCACCGACGCAAAGCGCGTTTCTGACCGCCTCATCGACCGAAGCCTGGGCCATAAGAAAAGGGTCGATATCGGATAGCTTCGGATTAATGCCGCAAGACACCACGATTCCGGCTTCGCTTGTGGGCTTAGGCTTCAATACCGCTGCATCGTTCGGTCCGCTGAAAGCCATCGGAGTCCCGGGGAACGCCGTATGGAGCGGCTTCACGACCGAGGTGCCCTGCACTTCATGGTCGTACTGCCGGATCAGCCATTCTTTGGACGCGATATTCGGGCGAGACAGCAGAGCGAGCAGAGCCGAAGAGCCTTCTTCCAGGAAAGAACGACGACCCGTGGGCATTGATGCCCCGGCCACGGCTGGTCTGCCGTCCCAGAAGGCATCGAGAACCAGTCGAGGAGCGCCCTTGTGCAGAAACTCGAGATCCAGCCTCGCTACCGAACGCCCTTCGTATTCAATTTCAAACAGGCCTGTACTGGTGAATTCGCCGATATCACTCACCTCGACGCCCCGACGTGACGCGAGTTCGGTGAATGCCGCGAGCTTCTCAGGAGGAACCACAACAGTCATGCGCTCCTGAGATTCACTGACAACCAGCTCGTAAGGTTTCAATCCCGGATACTTTGTTCGAGCGCGTGCCACATCGATGCGCGCGCCCCCGCGTCCGCCCGACAAGGTGGCGAGTTCCCCGACTGAGGAGGAAAGGCCGCCTGCGCCGTTATCCGTGATAGCGCGATAAAATCCGGCGTCTCGCGCTTCTAGAAGGAAATCCGCCATTCTCTTTTGAGTGATCGGATCGCCCAGCTGCACCGCGCTCATGGGCGAAGATTCATCGAGCGCAAGCGATGAGAATGTGGCTCCGTGAATCCCATCCTTGCCAATACGGCCCCCGACCATGCACACCCGATCGCCCGGAATGACTTCCTTGGATTCACAGGGTCTTCCGGCGATCACTCGCGGAAGAAATCCGCCCGTACCGCAATAAACGAGCGGTTTACCCAGATACCTTCGGTCGAAAACGAGCGCTCCGTTGACGGTCGGGATCCCGCTCTTGTTTCCTCCATGCTCCACACCCAGGCGAACACCATCCAGGATTCGGCGCGGATGAAACAGGCGTTCCGGAAGCGCTTCGGAGTAGTCCAGCGGCGCCACGCAGAACACATCGGTATTGAAAATAGGCCTCGCGCCCAAGCCGCAGCCGAGAATATCGCGATTCACGCCGACGATTCCCGTCAGTGCCCCCCCGTAAGGATCCAGAGCTGACGGGCTGTTGTGAGTTTCGACCTTGATGCAGAACGCATCTTCCTCATCAAAGGCGACGATCCCTGCATTGTCGGAAAACACGGACAAAAGCCAAGGTTTCGCCATTTCCGACGTGGTGGCGGAAATCGTGCTCTTGAAAAGCCCATCGATGTGCCGAGGAATGAGTGTATTCTTCGCCCGCTCGCTGTAATTCACTTTAGCGGCGAAAATCTTGTGTTTGCAGTGTTCAGACCAGGTCTGGGCAATGACCTCAAGTTCCACATCCGTGGGCTTTCCCTTGCCCTCGTCCAGGCGTTTCTTGAAATGATCCCGGACTGCTCGCATTTCCTCGAGCGAAAGCGCCCAGAGTTTTTTCTTGCTGAGCGCCTGAAGTTCGTCATCCGACAAAGAGGTGAGATCGTATTCCTCCACTTCCGAACCGCCGCGAAAGCTGACCTTCGGAAGGTCACGTTTGATGCGCTCCTGATGGAACCGATCGCTCTTCTTCAGTTCCGAAGCAGGCACGAGGCTCCAGGTCTGGATCAGTTCATTGCAGTAAAGATCACGCGCCAATACCGCAAGGAGATCTTCATTCAAGCCCGCCCCCTCAATGAGCAGCAGGTTGCCGCTGGAAGCCCGGGCTTCGGGCAAAGGCTGCTTGAGTACGATTTCAAGGGCTTCAATAACCGTGCGGCCCACATTGTCCGTCACGCCTGAGCGATAACGCCGCTCAAGTGCCCAGAACTCCCCTGGCCGTACCGGCGCGGCCTCAAAAAGGTCCTGAATTCCGCCGTTCTTCCCGGCAGCCGATGGAATCAGGTTTCCGGTGAAAAGCCACTGCAGCACCCGGTCCCAGAATACGGAATGGATCGCCCGAATGGCCTCTTCGCGGGCCACGGGAATATCGAGCCAATAAACTTCCATCATTCGCGCCCAGCGAATCTTCGCGAAAAGCTCCGGGTGCGCCAATTCCGTTTTCCGGAGAAATGCCTCAGCCGCCGGATCACTGAAATCCGGCCTCATTGCTACTTCAATTCTGGCGAACACGCGCCCTCCTGTTTTCCGAAGATTTATCCATCTTATCCATTACAAACCGTTCCGACAAAATCCAGCGAAGCGCCTCGGGATATAAACGATGTTCAACGACCAGGCCCCGCCGCTCGACTTCCTCGACCGTCCGGCAATCGGCGATCGAAAACGCTTCTTGAGCACAGATCGGCCCGCCATCCAATGACTCATCCACGAGGTGAACGCTCGCGCCCGCCAACTGAGCTCCGTGCTCGAAAGCCTGTCTGTACCCCCCTGCTCCGGAGAAAGAAGGAAGAAGCGAAGGATGAATGTTCACGACGCGCGAGTAACCGCGGTCAGAGCGGAAAGCTTGAAGCAGCTTCGGGGACAAAATACGCATGTAGCCGGCCAGGACAAGAAAATGCGGAGCATAGGGCCGAAGCGCGGCAAGAACCGCTTCCTCGTGCGCAGCCCGATCGCCTTTCCGCGGAACAACGCTCAAGGCAGGCAGTCCGATAGCGCGCGCCTTCGCGAGCACGGGTGCATCCGCCTTATCTGAAAGTACGGCGACGATCCGGGCCGAAAGCGCACCTGCTTCGATGGCTGTCTGAATCGCCTCGAAATTACTGCCACGGCCGGACGCGAGTACGGCAATAGGAACGGGCTGATCTGATGATGCGCCGATATCCGACCGGAACTGCATGCCGGAAAATTGAACAGTGCTCAATCGCGCATAGGCGCGCGTGCGCGCTTCCGCCAGACTGGCTCCGGTTCCGACAGCTCCGAAAACACGGCCGCCCGCAGTCACATATCTATCTGACTTCTTCCGCACCCCGCCCCAGAAGAGAGACGGCGGATCGATCATTTTTTCACAAGCGATCACCTGATCCCGTTCCGGTGAATCAGGGTACCCAGCCGCTGCGCCGACAACGATCAAAGCGGATTCGCGCGAAAACCGCATCTTTTCCGGCATGGTGTCGAGTTCGCATCGTGCCGCGGCTTCACACCAGGGGAAAAGATCATCTTCCATTCTCGTCAGCAGTACCTGGGCTTCAGGGTCCCCGAAGCGCGCGTTGAATTCCAGAACCCAGAATTTTCCGGATCGCGGGTTCCACATGAGGCCGGCATAAAGAACGCCTTTGAACTCGGCTCCCCTGCGCTCCAATTCACGCAAAACGGGCAGGAAGACCTCATTTTTCATTCGCTCGGCGAATTCTGCCGGAACGCCGGGCACCGGACTGAAAGCGCCCATTCCTCCGGTATTCGGCCCGGTGTCAGCGTCTCCCAGGCGCTTATGATCCCGAGCGGGATCAAGGAGTACCGCGCGTTTTCCGTCGCACAAAGCCATCCAGGACAGCTCTTCCCCGAATAGACGCTCCTCGATAACAAAGGTCGAGGCACCGGCATTCTTCGCGAGATCGGTTACCGCATCACGCGCCTCGTGAGGAAAAGCGCAGACGCGGACACCTTTACCGAGGGCCAGCCCGTCGCATTTCACGACCCAGCCCGGACCCCAATCCTTCGACAAACGATCCAGGATACTCAATGCTTCGGAAACCGAATCCGCCCGAAAAAAACGAGCAGTCGGAACGCCCGCGGCTTGCATCACTTCTTTCGCGAACGCCTTGCTGGCCTCAATTCGCGCAGCTGCGGCAGAAGGGCCGAAAGTCGGCACTCCGTGAGAGATCAGGACGTCAGCAAGTCCGTCGGCTAATGGGTTATCCGGTCCGATGACAGCAAGGTCCACCCTCGCCTGCCTTGCGCGTTCCGCGAGCCGAGCATAGGACTCGCGCTCGGAAAGATTTATTTCCGGCCAACGCTCATAATCCGGCCCCCAGGCATCATTCCCCGGCGCCACCATGAGTCTTCCCACCTGTGGTGACCGCGCCAATTTCCAGGCGAGCGCATGCTCCCTGCCGCCGGAACCGAGGACCAGAACGGTTTTCTTCATGAAACCCCGTCCTCTTTCTTTTCAGACACGATCGAATGCACCTGTTCGGTGACCTTTTCAAGGCTCCAGGCTTTGGGGAACCATGGGCGCGAAGTCAGCTCGTTCGCGAGCGCCTGATAAAGCTCGCTGGCCGCTCGGCGCGCGGTGTCCGGCAGCTTCGGAGCCGGGACATTCACCAGGCGCTTCCATTCAACGCTTCCAGCCGTAGCGGCAAAACGCTTGGCCCGCTCGAGCGCCGGGTACCAGGTCGTAGAACGGTAAAAAGCTCTCAGAAATTCTTTGGAAAGCTGAACTTCCGCGGTACTTCCGTCAACCGGGCGAAGGAGCCGCAACTCGTCGGGGCCGATTGCGTCAACCAGGAAGCTTCGTCCGGAATCGTCGACGCCCCACTCCAGCTTCCCGTCCGCAAGCTCAAGCCCCCGCTCCGCGCAAAGCCATTTGAGGAGCCCGCCCACCCAGGCGGTGCTGAGAAGGATTTCCTGCAACTGCTCAGCGGAAAGGCCCGTGATCGCCAGCGCTTCGGATAACGAAACCGGACGATCGGTCGCTTCAAGTTTGGTGAAAAGTTCGATAACAGGGAAATCCCATTTTTTTCCGGGCGTAACCGCGAAATCAGGGAACCCGATTGAAGTCATATAGTCGCCATCGCGCTTCACGCGCTCCAGGATTGAGCTTCCCTCAGGACAGCTGAATCGAAAGACGACTTCCAAAGGCACAAGCCGCGGGGGCTTTGAATTCCGTGTTGGAAAGTAATCAGGAAGACTCCGGCCCAGTACCGTGGCAAGGGTCGGCCGAACGACCGAAACTTCGCGCACGACCATATGGCGGACTGGCGCGGACAGATCCTTCAGACGAGTCACCTCACCCGAATCCGACATGACGCCGAGGTAGTGCGTGCGAATTCCACTCTCCTGAAAACATTCCCCGAGTTCATTGAAAGCTGATCCGAAACGACTGGCCTTTCTCAAGGCAAGAGCCTCCGGCGTCCTTGAGAACTCGCGCCAGGTTTCCGGCGCCTCCAGTTTCTCGAACCAATGCGCGGCGATCACCGCAAGCGCCTGCCCCTTGCTCTCCAGCACGTCAGGCATTCGGCCCCAATCAAAAACAGAAAACGAGTCCGTATAGTGGAAGATCACCGCGGCATCGTTTCCACTGCGCACGGGACCCAGGACATCCTTCACTGAACCTCGATAAAGGGTCGGAAAGTTTTGCTCGGTCACGGTTCTCCCTTTCACTTGGTGTCCGGCACGCGATCCGCATGCCTTGATTTCGCAAAAGCCGCAGCAGCAGCCACTCCCGTCGGATATTTACCGTCAAGGCAGGCGGTGCATGGGTTGAAATTCTTCCCACCGGATTCCGAAATGGCTTCGCGCAGTCCCTGCAGATCCTGAAAAATAACGGCATCCGCGCCGAGTTCACGCTCAATTTCCGCGTGGGTACGCCCTGAAGCGATCAGTTCGGATTCCACAGGGAAATCAATTCCGTAGAAACAAGGATTCTGGATCGGTGGACACGTGGACACGAAATACACTTCCGCGGCACCAGCCTGGCGCACGAGTTCTATGATCTTCCTTGATGTCGTGCCACGAACGATCGAATCGTCCATCAGGAGCACTTTCTTGCCCTCTATTTCCGATCGCACGGGCGAAAGCTTCAGGTTCACCGCTTTCTGCCGCTTTTCGTTGGAATCGAGAATAAAGGTTCGCTTGATATAGCGGTTCTTGATCAGGACCTCGCGGTAAGGAATCCCGAGCTCCTCGGCAAGAGCGATCGCCGCTATTCTTGCGGTCTCCGGCACCGGAACGATGATATCCGGTGCAAGGCCCCGTTCTTCCATCTGCCTGCGGATCGGTTTCGCGAGCCTTCTGCCGAGCCGGATGCGCGTGCCATATACAGGGGCGCCATCCATGACCGACTCCGGCGATGCGAAATACACCCATTCGAACATGCAGGGGCGATGGGCTTCCTGCCGCAAAACGCGCGTATGCACGTTGCCCTTCAGATCAATGAAGAGAACTTCCCCGGGCTGAATGTCGCGCACGGGTTCATAACCGAGAAATCCGAGCGCGACACTTTCGGACGCCACGATGTGAGCGGCGGTAAAACCTTCAGCGACATCGTTCGTATTCGGCTGCGCCGATCGTTTTCCCCAGACCAGCGGTCTGATTCCCCAGGGATCGCGGAATGCGATCAGACCCTGATCGGCCACCATGGAAACGATGCTATAGCTGCCCTCGGCCCGGGCGAATACATGCCCGACTGCCTCACAGATATGATCGAAGGAAAGTTCTTCCGCGTTGTGCACGGACGCTGAGCGAGACAAGCCTTCCGCAAAGATGTTCAAGACGACTTCAGTGTCGGATTTCGTCAGGAGATGGCGTCTGCTCTTATTCCGAAGGTCGTCCGCCAGGGAAGCGCAGTTCACGACGTTGCCGTTATGAACCATTCCGATACCGAACGGATAACCGATCAGGAAAGGCTGCACGTCTATCAGGTCGCCACGGCCGATGGTGCTGTAACGCGCATGCCCGACCGCCATGGCTCCAGGCAGTGTCGCCATATTCTCGCGGGTGAAGACAGACTCCACCAGCCCCAGATTCCTGACGCGATGAAAGCCGTCCGAATCATAAGTCAGTATTCCGGCTGCGTCCTGCCCTCGGTGCTGGAGCGTAGTAAGCCCCAGAAATGCTTCACGCGCCGCGTCACGCGAGCCAATCAGACCAACAATGCCACACATAGGAGCGTCATATAGCACAGGCCTGAGCGCCGGACACAGTGCTTAATTCCGACGCTGAGCGGCAGTTTTCTTAATCTTATCGAGAAGCTCCCCGGTTGACGCGTTGCACGAAAAATGCTGCAGGGAGCCGTCATCTATCTGACGCACAGTTGAAATAATCGGCGCGATTTCTTAGAATTTGAATACGGGCGCTGTATAAGTACCAGGCCCGAGTGGTTTTCAGGATCACAGGCCCGCGTAGCCACGCGCAGGTAGACGAGGTAGAAAGATTTATGAGTGCTCATGCTAGTCCAGTGACCGGCGTTATTGACGAGAATCTGGTCATAGTCGATTTCGGAAAATACGAAGGCAAAACGGTACAGGAGATTGCTGATCTGGACCCGAGCTTTTATGAGCGCCTTGCCACTGAAAAAGAAAACGGCACCTTTGCCATCCGTCGCCACCGCGACAAAACGTTCCGACTCTACGTCAATCCCCTCTCCACCATGGATCATTGAGACAAAGAGAGACAGAGACAGAGACAAAGCGCCACGGGGATCATTCCCACACAAAATCCTATCCCGACCAAAACAATTCTTCTCAGCAGTCCGGTTTAGTGCTATAGCTGGCCGAAATTCAACTGTAAGTTCAACTGCATCTAACGGACATGGCTGTGAAATTCAGATTCCGCCCGTTTTATTTCGCTACGCTTTTTCTTGCTCTATCGCTGCCGCAAGCGCACGCCCTCGTGTCTTCGGAGGTGACGCTTTCCTCCGGCTATTACCAGGACTACGAAGGCGAGCACCAGGTTCCGGTCTTCCTTTACTGGACTCTGAACTACACAGGCAAAAGCGGCGTCGAAGCCTATTTTGACATGGGATTCAATAACCAGCTCCTGATTGATCAGTGGGGTTATTTCCTTTATCAGGCGTATGTCACCGTGCCCTTTTCCCAAGGTTTTGCCAGCGCACCCTATCGTCGCTCCAGAATTCAGGTGGGTCGCCAATTCCTTTCCGACGGGTTCGAACTGACGCTGCTCGACGGCGTGCAGCTCCCGGTCTACTGGTCTCAAAACGGCGGAGCAAACCTGATCGCAGGCGGTTCCTACGCCATCGACGAAAAGCGTTTTGACTTCAGCTCGCGTCTTTACGGCGGCACCCTGCATCAGAAAATCCTCGGCGCCAAGTGGCAGGCCGGTTACTTCCAGAAGCAGCGCAGGTTTGAAGCTGAAAACGACGGCGATGCCGAAAGCTCGGCGTCCGAAGGTCTGGCACACGCCTCTCTGTTCAAGTCTTATGAAGACACCTTCCTGAAACCTTCTTTTCTCCTGAAAGGTCAGTGGAAGCTTTCCGGGGCTCAGAACGAAGGACTTTCTGATCTCTACCAGGGCTATGGAGAACTTCTCGTTACGCCGCTCAATACCGTGACCCTCGGTACCTCCTACTCGAAACGAAAGCCTTCTGAACTGGACCCTGCGGAGACCACATTCGTGTACCGGTTATTTGCCGTCTCTCCGCAGAAAACGGCATCCGGTTTCATCACCTGGTCGCCGAACCAGGACCTGCGGTTCTCGACGAAATTTCGCCGGACACAGTTTGATTCTCCGGAAAAGCTCGAAACAGCGAACGAGCAGGAACTCGACATTTCATGGCTGCACGGCAAATCGAGCTGGATGCCATCCATTTTCCGACTGAAGTCCTATGGCGGCGAAGTCTGGCAGCCCGCGCTCGCTTACCGGCATTCCTTGAGCGATGCGGCGGGTTTACGAGCTGAGGTTGCAGCAGCACACATTGAAAAATTGAACGGGATCGAGTCCTGGGCCTATCATTCGCGTGCAGGTGTTGACGTTCGGTTGGCGCCGCGACTTCTGACACTGGCTTTGGTCGAGGTGGAAAGGAACCACCGCTTTGAGCTGGATGCGCGCGCGGTCGCATTCCTCACTTATTATCTTTTTTAGTGCGATGGGTGCACCAATGATGAAAAAAACGATTCTGCAGATCATTCCCGCCCTGCTCATTCCAGCCCTGGCCAGCGCCCTGCTGATCTCAACGGCGAGCGCGGAGACCGCCAGGCGACCGGGACTGGTAAAACCCCGGGACAAGCTTTTTTCGCATAAAAGCCACCTCAAACCTTTCGAGTCACTTGGCGTGAGCTGTACCGATTGCCACACGTTCTCCATCAAGCCGGAAGAAACCGGCCCCATGGGCCGCCAGGTAAAAGAGAAGCTGCTTAAGCCGGCTCAGGGTATCTGCCACAGCTGCCACCTGGGAAAAATCACCATCGCCCGGCGTCAGCAATGCACTCTCTGCCACGCGGATACGGGCGCCCTTCAGCCTGAATCGCACTTCCAGAACTGGAAAACGAGGCATGGAAAATTGTCTCAGCAGGATTCGGATTCCTGCTCTGCGTGCCATGTTCCACGCGACTGTACTTCCTGCCATAATAAACAGAATCGACTTGATCCGCAGGTGCACCGGCCGAACTTCCGCGTGAGTCACTCGATCGACGCGCGCGCGGAACCCCAGTCCTGCACCCAGTGCCATCGCCGGGCGTCTTTCTGCATGGATTGCCACACCGGGAGGAGAAAATGATCCCTCGTTTTTCAGTCACTCTCACGATCGCGGTTCTCGCTATCACAGCCTCGGGCTGCGCCGTAGATCGGCAGGTGGAACATTACCCGAACATGCGAGATCTAAGCGATGGTCTGACGCAGGCCAACCATGCTCATGGCTATCTCAGACTGGATTGTTTTTCCTGCCACACCGCCGCTAACATTCACCAGGACGACCGATCTCTGGGCTATGGCCTGGCTGCGAGCGCCCGCGAACAAGTCGACGAAAATGGCCTGGCAAGCTGCGTGGATTGCCACACGGATACATCAGGTCTTTTAAACGGAGTGCCGCAATGAATTCGCAGAAACTCCTTACGGTCACCTGCTTCCTCGTGGGTTTCATGACAAGCGTTTTCGCATTCGCGGCAGAGAAGACCGCTTTGAAACGTCTGGATCCGCACGGACCCGCGGGTGCTGACCTGAAATCGATCTCCATTGAAAAGCAGTCCGAGTGCAAAGTCTGTCATTTCACGAAAGCCGGAAAGCTCCAGACCAAAGAAGATCCGGACCAGGTCTGCGCATCATGCCATGGACCTCTCCCTCATAGCGGAGTGGCCGAACACAAGGAAGTTGAAGTCAGCTGTCTTTCCTGCCACTCGCCTCATCGGGCCTCCCTGGATGGCACTCCCGGTGAAACGAGGAAACCCGCACCATCTTTCCTGAAGCTTCATCGCGAGGACCAGAAAGCCGCTGGCGAGCTCCCGAAAGGGCTCGTGGACCGTTCGAATCCGAAAGCCATGATCGGCCATCCCTGCACTGAATGTCACGATTTCAACTGACCTCATCCACAGAGCCCCAGAGCAAATGACAAGAGCAACAATGACCACACGAACCCTGAAAAAAAATCGAGTCCCCGACCTGCTAAGGAAATCGTCGTTCTTTCTCGCCGTCTTCCTTACGATCGCGCCTTTCGCGCAGGCGCAGCAGCTGGTTCCGGCCAAACGCCTTTTCAGCGTGGATGTGAGCACACCGACGGTTGTTTCTTTTTGCGGCAACTCTGTCTGGGCCTACAGTGTCAAAACAGGTAAACTGAACCGCCTGCATCCTGATACCGGGGCCGTCCAGTCTACCGTCAGCACATCGTCCCTCGGAATACAGGGCAGCATCACCGCCATAGGCTGCGCGGTGAAAGATCTTCTGATCGGCACGAACACGAACAACAAATCCCAGATATACCGTTACCCGTTCACGGCAGGCACCGCCGCGAAAGCCAAAGCCCTTCAAATCGCCGGAAAAGGTCTGATCCGCGATCTTTTCTGCCGCGAAGGTTCGAACGCGTGCTTTGCGATCCGGGATTCCATTTACTATTCGGGAAACCTCCAGACCTGGGCACCAATCGGGATACCAAAGTCCGACAAAGTAGGTGCAGCTCAGGAAAAAATCGCTGAAAATCCGTTTGCCGGCTGGCAGGACCAGTTCATCATCACCGAAGGTCAATACTTTCGAGGGCAGCTTCTTGGCTCATCCCTTTACCTTCTCGATCCACTCCGTTCCGCTGTCGTGATCACCGGCTTTGGATCCGAAAAAGGCGAGCAAGCCACGAGCAAGTGGGGAAAATGGGGCGTCTGGGAAGGCCAGCTGATGTGGGCCAAAGGGATGGCTTCCATTGGAAACGAATTCATCGCGATCTCGGATACAGGTCTGAAGCTTGTATTCATATTCACCCGTACAGGCGAGTACGTCGGGAGCCTCGGCGCGGACGGCGGCGCCATGCGTTTTCAGTATCCGCTCGATATCGCCTCATCCAAGAACAGGCTCTATGTCGCCGATCCCGATGCCGGCAAGGTGATCGCCTTTGAACTTTCGCCCGCTAAACTTCAACGCAAATTTGAACTTCCGCAAAAAGCGGAAGATCTCGAAGAAGTCCTCAGGAAGAACCTTTTCCGGGATCCGGCAGTCCTCGCCGATCGCCTTCGCATGCGCTGCCTGGGTTGTCATGACGGTCTAGAAGCCGATAGTCTGAAAAAATTCGTGGGCCCGGGTGAACACCACCCCTTGAATGTCGAACCCGCCACCAAGATTGATCTTCCGCTTGAAGGCGGAAAATTCGTCACCTGCTCATCCTGCCACGACTCGCATCACGCAGCCCGGGATAAAAAGGGCAGCCCGAGTGCGATGCTTCGCAAGCAGCTGAAACCCCTTTGCATCACCTGCCATGCTAGCAAGGGCGTCGCTTCACTGAACCATCCTCAGATGAGCCCGGAAGAAGGCTGCGCTGAATGCCATGCGCCGCATGGATCCAACGAATACCTTCTTAAAACCGCCGTACCCGCGCTTTGCACGGATTGCCATGGCGCGGACATCATTCCCGCGGCTCACCCTGACAGCATCGATTGCACTTCGTGCCATTCGCTGCATGATGCGCAAGCAAAGTTCAAGTTTGCCACGCACTCTGCCCCTAATTCGGATTCGAAGGTGACCTGCCTCGCCTGTCATCACGAGAAGAAATCCTTGCTGGGCAAGAATTATCATATGGGCGAGGAATCCACTCTTCCGCACCCCTGGCCTCAGCCAGAAGCGGTCTGCATGGACTGCCACAACCCTCATAAAAAAGTGAAAGACCTGAAGCAGGTCTGTTCACAATGCCATGATGGAATCACGGGCACTCACCCAGCGGCAATTCCGATTGCTGAGACTGAGGTAGCCAAAGCCGTGCATCTCCGGAACGGCAAAGTCGCATGCTCCACATGCCATGAACCGCATGGGACCACGCCACCCAACGCGAACGGCCGGTCCTTCTTCAAAGACCCCGCTCCCATCCTGCCTTTCTGCGCAAGCTGTCATGGTTCAGAGGCGGATGAGTACTACAAGAATTTCCACAAGAGGACGAAATGAGCGAGCTTCCTGAGATCATACACAACAAAAAGTGGCGCATAGCCTTGAGGGCGGGCGCCGTTATCCTTGGAATCGGCATCGGGTTCTTCCTGGTTTTCCAGGTGCTCTTCCTCTACCGCGTTCTCCCTCATGGTGGCGTATGGTGAAGAATATCTGGCAACGAGTCTGGCCCCTTCTGGTCTTCGTCGCGCCCTGGCTGCTCGTGGGCGCTCTGATCGGCAGTGTTCCCGGTTATAAATTTTATGAGTACGTCTGGAAAGACGATCGTTTCTGCACGTCCTGCCACGTCCACGACTATGCCTCGATCGGATGGAAGGACAGCATCCACGGTCAGCTGACCACCTGCCATGACTGCCATCACCAGCCTCTGGTCGATTATGCGCGCGAGTCGATCGTGCTGATCACCAAGCAGCCCAAATTCCCGAAGGACCTGCACCACACTCCGTACGTTCCAAAGGATCTTTGCGAAGCCTGCCACGTAGCGGAGGCCGATCGCTCGACTCTTACCGGTCCGCTGGTCGATCTCGATGTCGGAAAACTCCCGAAGGTGGACGGCCTTTTTCTGCATAACGTCCACTTGAGAAAGCAGACGCGCGTGCCTCTGCCTTCCACCGTGAAACACGGGGAAGAAGAAAAGTTCGGCATCTTCGAAGGCGCGGAGATCACCAAACTTTCGGAACCACGCGAACTGCAATGCGCGGACTGCCATGGCGGTCCCGCAAACCGGGCGCATGACTTCTCAGTAGCGGATCGATCCTGCGTGCGTTGTCATGCCACCTCACATCGCACGAAGCTTGTGCAGGAGTTCGGATGCCGGAATTGCCATTACCAGGACTTCCTCACTCCGCTCAGCGAGCTGACGCCGAAGAAGAAATAGTCACTTCTTCAGAAGCTTCTTGGACTTCGACGCGGGCTTACCGGACTTAGCTTTGAAAATGCTCTGGGGCGATCGTGTGGCTTCTTTGGCCATCGACTCCCAGTCCTTTGGCACCTTCGGTTCGGTCGTGTCGAGGTGACATTCATAACAGCCGTTCTGAAAATTTTCCGGGAAAAGCTGTTTCCCGCCTTTATGGCAGTTTGTACAGCCGTTGCGGAACTTCTGCGCATTCGGGACATGCGGTTCCAACCCGGCCGGAAGATGCCAGTAATGGCAGGTGTCACAGGCGACCTTTGAATCCTTCTGATGGCAATCGGCACAAGCAACCATGGCGCCTTCGCCATGATGCTCTTTCAGAAATGCCTGGCCGTGCTTCGCGGGAAGCCCCCAGCTTCCGGTGTGCGGGAAATCGTGACAGTCTTTGCACGAGACGGAATTGCCCGCGCCTTCAAAGGATCGTCCATGGCAGACGGCGCAATCAGCCGGATTGGCCTTGAAGGCCTTTCCATGCACGCTCGAGTCATCGAAATTCTTCGAATGCGGATAGCTTTCGTGACATGTCGCACACGATCTCTTGCTTCCACGTCCTGTTTCGCTTCGCTCCTGACGCTCGGAAAGTTCGTTTGCATTCTTCTGGCTGTGACACTTCCAGCAACTTATGGAGTCGGCAGCAGCTGTCCTTTCCTCGATAAAACGCGCTCCATGAGCGCGGGTCGTCTTGAACTCAGGTGTATGAGACGCTTCGTGGCAAGTGGCGCAGGCAACCGCGCGCCCGCGGCCTTCCTGTTTTGCACCATGGCACTTCAGGCAACTCTGCGGATCATCGAAATAAGCCTCTCCGTGCTTTCTCTTGAAAGCCTTGCCATGCGGAAAGTTTTCATGGCAGCTGGCACATGCCTTTTTGTGCTTGTTCTTTTCCTTCTTCCCGCCGGCACTTTCGCGCGATTCCGCACCGACCTCAGTCGGTTCGCCGTCATGACAGCTGAAACAGGAACTCTCTCCCATCAGATAACGGGTTCCATGCAGGGCCGTGGATTTGAATTCGACGGTGTGAGCGATGCCGCCCTGTTCACTGCTCTGAGGGTTTCCCTCAATCCCGGTTGGTTGAAACTTCGTGAGTTTCTGGCAGGACATCAGGGATGCCGAAAACGCGACCAGAAGTACCGTGAGTAAGCGCATGGATGTTTTCATTTCACGCCCTCCCGGCTCGGAAACTCACGATCAAAAGGCTCATAGGATTTCCAGTGCGTCGGAGCATGAGCCGGAACCCGGTCCTGCAGGGATTTCACCTGTGCGGTCGGTTTCGGAACGAACTTCATGACGGGCT
>Ga0154382_125_pt5 | contig 16963 bp, 20 predicted proteins | sample RifGroB1_FD_105626 | JGI IMG/M metagenome (GOLD analysis project Ga0154382, IMG submission 105626) | Bdellovibrionales bacterium GWB1_55_8 | reverse complement strand
GAGCCGCCAGGAGGCGCGCGGTCTCAAAACATTGGGCACGGTAACAATCCCGGTTTCTCTCCGCGATCGTCTCGCAGCAATTCCCGTTCAGGCAGGCAGTCGCGTGCTTCGCCGCTTTTCGAATATGTCGCTCAGGAAGCCCGTGAAAACTGAAAACGACGGCGTCAAATTCCGAATGCTCGCGAATGCGTTCGGCGAAAGCGTCTAGAAAACCTTCATCTCGATAAAACGGATTAAAAACACGAAATGGAATTTTATGACCTGAACCATCCATCTGCTGTTTCACTCGGGCCAAGATGGAACCCGTGGTCGCCTCTGAAAACTGAGGGAAAAGCGGCAACACCAGAATACTTTCGACATTGCATACCGACAATTCGGAAAGCGCATCGCGGATCGACGGCGTACCATAGCGCATTCCAACCGAAATCACCCATTCCGCGCCAAGCCGCTGCTGAAGCTTAGAGCGGAAATCCTGTGTATGCACCAGCAAAGGAGAACCCCGGTCGGTCCAGATGCGCGCATAAAGCTCGCGTGATGCCGCGGGCCTCGTTCGCAGAATGATCCCGTTCACCAGGAGCCACCGCGCCACAGCGGGAATATCCACCACACGGGGGTCCATCAGAAACTCACGAAGATACTCGCGTACCTGCTCGACCGACGGCGGAAGAACCCTCCCTTCCGAGTCGGTCCCGGCGCTGTTCGGTGTTCCGATGTTCAAAAGCAGCAAGCCCCGACTGGCCACTTCAGCACTCCTCGTAGCGAATCGAAAGAACTTCCAGCTCCTCTTCACCTTTTGGCGTGCGCAGCACGACAGAATCCCCCACCTTCGCGTTCAGCAGAGCTTTGGCAAGTGGCGAAATCCAGCTCACATGCCCCTTGGCTGGTTCAGCCTCGTCGATGCCGACGATCCGGTACGTGCGCTCGCGACCCTCTTCATCGCTGATGGTCACAGTAGCTCCGAACAGCACATGATCGGCGCGCTGAGTGGCCGGATCGACCACCTGCGCCGCTTCGAGGCGCTTCGTGAGAAACCGTATCCGGCGATCAATTTCACGCAAACGCCGCTTCCCGTAAATATAATCGCCGTTTTCGGAACGATCTCCATTCGACGCGGCCCACGAGACTGTTCGCACCACCTCAGGTCGTTCTTTGTACAAGAGCTGTTTCAGCTCCTCGCGAAGCCTGAGGGCTCCCGCAGGGGTCATGTAATTTTTGGTGCCCATGGGAATAGACGGGGCGGTTTCAGCGCCATCGGCGCCCTCGTCTTCCGGAGCATCGTCACTTTCGCGTGTGAAAGCCTTGCTCATATCGAGCTCCTTGTAAAAATCAGATTGAAATTACTGAGTGCCGCGATACTCCATTGCGAACCACGGGTCCCGAGTGAGCGCAGCGAAAAACTCTCATGGGCCTTGAGTCCTCTCAACCGCGAAATGACCCCTCGGGCGAACTCGGGTTCCAAAGCCAGGGTCCCCACCCATTGCTCAAGTTCAGGGTGCGCCACGAATAACAGCGTACCTTCGCCTGCCGAGCGCTCCTTCCAGAACAGTCGCCAGCCGTCTGGAAGCTCCAGCCTGAGTTCTGAATCGCGGGAGCTATCGGAACCATAGAGGGATTCCAGCTCAGCCGATAACGAATGAATGAGACCCCCGGACAACTCCAGTATCCATTCCGTTTCATGACCTTCGGCATCAGCGGGCTGCAGTTGTTGTCGCAAGCCGGCTTTCTCTGTCCAGTCTACGAGCGCCATTTCATTGCGATATCACGATTAGCGGGAGTCCTGCCTCATTGTAATTGACGTCCGATTGAATTATCGTAAACGCCAGCCCAATGCACCTCCCCCTCGACGCTCTCAAACACCGGAATTACCGTCTCTATTTCACAGGGCAGCTTTTATCCATGGTAGGCACCTGGATGCAATCGACCGTGCAGGCCTGGCTTGTTTACCGGCTGAGCGGCTCAGCGACCTGGCTCGGAATCGTCACCTTCAGCATGCAGCTTCCAGCCTTCCTGGCAAGCCCGATGGCCGGCGTGGTCGCCGACCGCGTCGACAGGCGAAAGATTCTGCTCTGGGCCGAGGCCATTGGCATGCTCCAGGCCTTTGCTCTGGCGGCACTGGTGCTGACAGGACATGTGGAGCTCTGGCACGTCGCTGCACTCTCCATGGTCCTTGGAGTCGTTCATGCGTTTGAGATGACGAGCCGCCATTCACTGGCCGCTGAACTCGTCCCTCGCACGGACCTGCACAACGCCATTGCCTGGAATTCAGTAACCATGAATGGCTCCCGAATCGTGGGGCCCGCACTCGCCGGCGTTCTCATTGTACAGGTGGGTGAAGCCTGGTGTTTTCTCCTGAACGGGCTGAGCTTCCTGGCTGTGATCCTCGGCCTTTTACTCATGCGCCTTCAGCCACGGAACATCGAGCCGGCGATGAGTCGGCCACTGGAACAGATCCGCGAAGGCGCGCTCTACGTACTCAAGAACCGGAACATCCTGAAACTCGTCGGACTGACGGCATTCATCGGCTTTTTCGGCTTCCCCTATGCGGTTCTGCTGCCGGTATTCGCCAAAGGTATCCTGGGAGGAGATTCCCGGACACTTGGCTTTCTGATCGGCGCTGCCGGCGTCGGAGCGATTCTCGGTGCCTTTCGCGGCCTGGGCAAGCCTTCAGAAAGCAGCACGGACTCTCGTCAGTTCCTTCTGATCGGAGTCTCGATCTGCACCTTGGGACTTTCGCGTTCCGTTTCCTTATCCATCGCCGCCACCTTCTTCATTGGATTCTTCATGATGGGCATTCTTCCGGTCTTCAACACGACGATTCAACACCTTGTGGAAGACTCGTTCCGCGGCCGAGTCCTGAGCATCTACACCATGGGGTTTCTCGGTTCGATGCCGCTCGGCAGCTTGCTCTGCGGCTGGCTCACGGATCATTTCGGCGCGCCCGCGGTTCAGGTGAGCTTCGGAGCGGTGTTTCTGCTCCTGAGCGCCAGCCTGAATTGCAAAAGCTGCATGAAATGGGTAAATTCGCGGGCATGACGTCCAATTCATCCTCGTCCAGCAAACTTCTCTATCTCGTCACGGGAGCAGCCGGCTTTATCGGCTCACGCTTCGTTCAAAGCTGCCGAAAGCGCGGGATTGATGTCATTTCCGTCGATCAGCTCAGCCACTTCAAGTCACGCCCGGAACACGCGGGTATTGATTACGGCACTCTCGTCGATCGCGAGGAACTGCAAGACTGGCTTCCGGCGCAAAAGAACGTCAAGCCCTCAGCCATTGTCCACCTGGGTGCGTGCACGGATACGACGGAACTGGATGAAACGTATCTTCGCCGGATGAATCTCAATTACACCCAAGCACTTTGGGCTTACGCTTCGAAAGAGCGGGTTCCATTCACCTATGCAAGCAGCGCGGCGACGTATGGTGACGGAAGTCTCGGATATGATGACGACGAAAACCTCATCTCAAGGCTTCGCGCCCTGAACCCCTACGGCGAATCCAAACGCCTTTTTGATGTCTGGGCTCTGGAGCAGGAGAAAAACGGGATCACCCCTCCTCACTGGTCCGGATTCAAATTCTTCAACGTATATGGGCCTGGAGAACGCCACAAGCAAGGCATGGCAAGCGTCGTGCTTCACGCGTTCGACCAGATCCAAGCCTCCGGAAAAGTGAACCTCTTTCGCAGCCACCGTGAAGGAATTGCCGACGGACACCAGTCCCGCGACTTCATCTTCGTGGACGACGCAGTGAACGTACTCCACTTCGCCCTGAGCCAGCCGATACAACGTGGAATCTACAATCTGGGCACCGGCAAGGCGCGTACTTATCTCGACCTCGCTCGCGCGGTCTTCCACACCCTGGGGCTCCCCGAGAAAATAGATTTTGTCGACACCCCCGTGAATCTGCGAGAACGATATCAGTATTTCACCGAAGCAAAAATGGCTCGACTCAGGAATGAAGGTTATCCAGCCCCCTTCACTTCACTTGAGGAAGGCGTTGCTCAATATGTCACCTGGTTAAGAGCTGCGAGCCGGTCCTAAACGGCCCGACTGGCCGGGCTCAGATGACCTGACTCCACCTTTTCTGCGGAGTCGCTCTTCTCGCCCCAGCCACCTGCGGGCAAGGACCTCGCTGATGCTCATCTGACGCCTCTTGAGGTCTCGATGAGGCAGATTGCAATGCGCGGAATCCGAAGGAATTGCGTCACCCTGCATTGCACTCGCGTCAGCCCCCGTCATTCGCTGCTTTTCATCCCACTCGCGCATCAAAAGAACTCCTTGCCCTCAGCCCTTAGCAACGAGCGGGCCAATTTTGACCCGCCGCTTAAAAGTCTTGAAAAAAGCCGTTTTGTTCTATATCTCCAGAGATGAACCGGCTCCTCCTGCCAAGGGGACTTTCGCCCGAATTTTCGGCGAACTGTCGGTGATGAAGGGAATTACCATGGCAAATACACGTACGTCCGCGAAGCGGGCTCGTCAGGCAAAGAAACGTCAGGCTCGTAATCAGACCGTGAAAACCACCACGCGTTCGGCCCTGAGCGATGCGATCACAGCGTTGAAACAGCAGGACCTCGAAAAAGCAAAGCAGGCCTATCGTAATGCGATTCGCACCCTGAGCAAGGCTGCGAGCAAAGGCGCCGTTCCGGCAGGCCGCGCATCCCGTAAGATCAGTCGTCTCACGCTTCTCGCCAAGAAGATGATGCCTACCGTCCTCCCGGCCGCAAAGAAGTAATCCGCGAATTCAAACCGACTCTCTTCCACTTGGGGGCGGGAATCGCAGGTCAGCGGCAAAACCGCATGGCAAGCGAGCTCCATATCCCGAGTGGAAGAAGCGGTGTTTGTTTCAACTGAAAATCAAGCCGCGCAAGCTCCGTCTGAAGCTCAAGTACCTCATCCAACTTCCAGCCTGATGCCCAGCGACGAATCTTCTCCGCGACATAAGGATTCAGCTTCGCTGTCCGCGTCCCTTCTCTCTGATCCGTAAGCACTAACGCAAGCTGCCGAACATTCCATGCAAAAAGCCCGAGAAGCGGCAGTGCCTCGTCCGGCTTGTCGGCAAAGAGCTCGATATGTCTCAGGACTGTTGCGAGATCTCGCGAGAAGAAAGCGGAGAGGAACTCATCGGCCCCCCCGGCCAGGGCAGCTGCGTTCCCCTGTAGAACAGCCGAAGACTGTTCACCCGACGAGAGGGCAACCGAATATTTTTCGAGCTCTTGCTCGATCATATCCAGCGACCAGGGATCAAGCGAACTCAGCTGGATCACGAGCTCAGGCCCTAGCTCAATCCCTTTTCGCTTGGAAAGGTAACCCACCCAGGCCTCGCGTTCGGCTTCAGGCACTTCGTCGCACGGAACGACAGCCGCCTTCTCGATGAGCTGCTTCGAAAATCTCTTTCTTGCGTCCAGGTCTTTTGAAAGAAAGACACAGACGCTGGTCAGATCTTCACGTTTTGCCTTCGGTCCGAGGAGCGGCAGAAGTTCTTCGGCATTTTTCAACGAATGGGCCTCGCGAATCACCAAAAGCCGCGTTCCGCCGCCCAGTGCGGGGCTTTGCGCGGAATCCAGAATAGTCGAAGCCGGCGTTTCCGCCGCATCGAAGCTCTCCTCCTGAAGCCCCAGTACACCCCCCGAGCCATCCAGGACCGTATGGCGGATTCTCTTGAGAAGCTCGCGCGCCTTCATGCGCTCGTGGCCGTACAGCCAGTAGACAGGCCAGAGCACGCCTTGTTCGAGTTCTCGCTGAACAATCTTGGGTTCAAGCTTTGGCATCTTCAGCGACTCCTCCTAATAAAACGGATCAGAATGTGGCGAGCATTGATTCATGCACATCGGCCATCATGTCTGCTGCAAGATCGGCCAGCGCCCGCTCGAACTCGCTTTCATTGATCAAAGCGGTCGTGGCTCCAGGAACATCCAACTGCACAGCAGAGGGAAAAGGCTTCGCCCTTGAAAAGCCGGCCTGCCAGATGGTCGGGGTTTTCCCAGGCGGCACGATCCTGCGATTCAAGGCAAAAGAACAGTCAAGAACCGTGGTGTATTGCGTGAAGACCTGAACATTAGGATCGACCGTAGGAACGCCAGGAGGCCTTCTGGATGCAAGCACTGGCGCAGAGCCCGAGTAATGAGCCGCGGTGATCACCCCTTGAAGAACCGCGTCAGATTCCTCCGGATGCCGAACCAGCGTCACACGCTTTCCGGCCGAAAGAGCCCGAATGAGCGCATTGTAGACGAGATTCTCGACCCCTGCTTTGTAGGAGTTGTTCACCAGGGGGGCCACGTACACCCGCCTGACGCCTTCCTGCTCCAACAGGGGATTATAAGAACCCTGGAAGTGATAACCGCTGCAGCCTGTGCCAGCGAGCAGCAGGGCTAAAAACGAGAAAAGGACCGTTCGCATCACTGACTGATTACTAAATCAGCCTCTCTAAGGGAAGCCTACAAATTCTGTCCGAGCCTTGGTATGAAGGGATCATGAGTTTTTCACGCCTCACGGATATTCTGAGAAAAGTTCAGGCTCAGAATCCGGTTCTCTCGAAGCGAATCAAGGAAGCCGAAGCATTGAGTCGCTGGGAAATCGCCGTAGGTCCCCAGATCGCCAAACATGCACGTGCAGTGAGAGTCCATGACAGTTGTCTTTGGGTGGAAGTCGACCACCCGATCTGGCGCTCCGAGCTTCATCATCGCAAACGCCAAATACTCGAAAAGCTGAACACCCCTCAAGAGCCCGCAGGCGGCCAGCAGACGGGCAAGCCCGTTGCCACGATCATTCAGGACCTTTATTTCATTTAGAACGCGAATGGGCCCGATCAGAACGTGCGATGGATCGCACCGGTTCTTAAGGCGCGTAACACGAAATAAATGATGATCAATGCGGAGGTCAGCAAAATCCAGCCGACTCCCCGCCAGAGTGAGGGTTTTTCTATCTTCCCCAGAACCTGTATGCGCGGTTGTTGCTGAGGAACCCTTCGCAAATTCGACTCTGCTGATGGAGCCACGGACGGAGCGCCATGCCCCGAAATCATGGAGGTCCCGCCGTCGTTCTCCTCCTCGCGGTAGACCTGAAGCTGCGGCGCTGCAGGAGGTGCGGGATTCACTGTGTCCGCCGTCACGCCTGGCTCAGTAACATCGGCCCCGTGAACAGGTGGCAAGCGAACGCTCAGAGCCGAATACAGCTCCTCGGACTCATGAAGAAAAATCCAGTACGTGTTAGCACGGCAAACTTCATCCTGAGCTTCGAGTTCACCTGAAAGGATTTTTTTGCGGAGATCATCACGCGACCAGGGTCCGAGGATCTGGTTTTTAGCCGTTCTCACGAGCCAACGTTCCTGAAAAGCAGGCGGACCGGACTCAGTACCGGACCGGGATGCATGGCCCGTTTTCATTTCAGGAGCGGAACTCATATTAGAAAGGATAACCGCGCGACTTCGTAAATCAAACCTGAAACGCACTGGCGATTCGACGCTCAGCAGCAAGAAAGCCCTGAATGGACGCATGATCCGCTTTTTGAAAGTCGGCCGCATTACCCCAAAAGACGATTTTCCCCTGATGAAGGAAGGCGATCTGATCCGCCAGGAGCAACGCTGATGGAATATCGTGGCTGATCACGATGGAGGTCAGCTTAAGTTCCTGCTTCAACGTGGCAATCAACTCATCGACGGTCGTTCGTGTGACAGGGTCCAGGCCCGTGGTTGGTTCATCGTAGAGCAAAATAGACGGCTCCCGAATAATGGCCCTGGCCAGCCCCACTCTCTTCCGCATTCCCCCTGAAAGTTCATTGGGGAGCTTGTCGTAACCACTTGTCATCCCAAGGATTGAAAGCGATTTTGACACCTTTTCACGAATTTCGTCCTCGCTCATGTTCGTATGTTCGCGAAGAGGAAAAGCAACGTTCTCGAACACCGTCATATCATCGAACAAGGCTGCGTTCTGAAAGAGCATCCCGAAAACCATTCGATGATGGGCGAGCTTTCGACCGGTCAAACTCGCCATGTCTTTTCCGGCAACCCAGACTTCACCCGAATCGGGCCTGAGAAGACCCAAAATATGTTTCAGAAGTACGGATTTGCCGGCTCCGGAGGAGCCCAGAAGATAGGTGAGTTTTCCGACCGGGAAGTCAATCGAGACACCCTTGAGCACCTGATCCCTTCCACCCCGGAAACTCTTTTTCACATCGACGAGACGGACGGATCCCTTTTCAAGATGCTCACTCGCGAATTCAGCCATAGATTCTTTGTACCCGGGATGTCACGGAAGTCAAAAGTTCATACGGGATCGTGCCTGAAGCCCGGGCCTGCGCCCAAAGATCAACATTGGGGCCGATCAACTCGACCCAGTCCCCCACCTGTGTTTGCGCACTACAGCCGACGGTGCACAAATCCATACTCACGGTTCCGAGAAAACGCGTGGGCTGTCCGTTTACCCAGGCATGCCCCTGGTTGCTCAGAGCGCGGGGCAGACCATCTGCGTAACCCGCCGACAGCACCGCCACGTTCACCTCGTCCGTGCCTGAAACAGTGAAGGTACCGCCGTAACCGACGCTTTCACCTCGCTTCAGTTTGTGAATAGCCACGACGCACGCCCTGAGGGTCATGACCGGGTGAATTCCCCGTTCAGGCGCTGATTCCCAAGGGGCAATTCCATAAAGGGCAAGCCCAGGTCTCACAATGTCAGTGAGATCCTTTAAACCCCAAAGTTGATTTTTCCAGATTCCAGCGCTTCCCGCCAGATGGAATTGAGCCCCGGGAAACACTCGCCCGAGTTCGCCACGTAAAGCGATGAAGCGCTCTCGCTGGCTGATACTGAGCCGCGCCTCCGGCTGATCAGCCATCGCGAGATGGCTGAAAACACCGGTTGGGTGACTCTCAGATCTTTTCGACTTCATCACACGCGCAATCGATGCTGCAGCCGCGACAGGGATGCCCAGACGATTCATTCCGGTATTGAATTTGAGCTCATAAGGAATTTTTTCGGTCCACCCGCCGCGATAAAATTGCTGCCAGTCGGTTTCCGAGCCTATAACAGCTGTCAACCCATGCTGCTCACAGAACCAGCCCTTCTCGTCGGTCCAGGGGGTCGTGCCCGAGAAAACGATGATCTTGTGTCCCCGTCCCCGGGCTCCCAGAGCACGGCGGATCTCCGCGCCTTCTTCCAGCGTGGCCACACCGAAACCATAGATTCCTTCCATTTCAGCGAGGATCCGCGCAGCCCAGCTACCACCGTGCCCATAGGCCCCTGCTTTGATCATGGGGATCATGGCCTGATGAGGCACAATCTCGCGGATGGCCCGATAGTTCCCCAGAAGGGCCTTCGCGCTGAACTCCGCATACACTCGCGGGACAACAGCCACCGCTTTTCCCGAACTCGCTGATTCCTTCAATCGGGAAAGAAAACCCTCAGGTCCACTGCCACCCGCGGTCTTGGTCTTCATTTGCGACTCTCCTTGAATTTGGTCAAGAGGACCGTGCCCATTGCTATCAGGCTAGCGAGCACTCCGAGAGCAATCAAGCCAGAACCCAGAACCCGCCTCCAATCAAACGGCGGTTTGTCTTCCATGGTCCGCTCCACCACCGTGATCAGGGGCAAGCCGGCAGGTCTCACAAAGGCTCCCCTCACCTTCTGCTGATCGAGCGACAAAAGGTCGGAAAAAACACCTTCGGACGAGTGACTCGAGGTCTCCTTCTCCAGGCGGCTCTGGAGCTTCCCAAACACCCCACTCCCGTCGAAATCCGCTCCAATGTAAGGTGAATGAGAATGAGCCAGGACACGCCCATCGTTGCCCAGAACGTAGCGCCGAATACGTGAAGTCCTCCGGGCTGCATCAGGTGTATCAAACGCACTGAAGGCTCTAGCAGGATCAACCAAAGCGACGAGGACACTGTGAGAGCCGCTTGAAAAAGCGAGAACAAGCCATTCCACCGGCTGCAGCGGATCCCTTCTGTAGCGGAGAACTTCAAAGGGCCCTTGCGGATTCTGGAATCGGCGGCGGTCGAGTTTGCGCAAGACCCCGCCCAGGTAGGACTTCTCCATCGGCTCCGAAAAATCCTTCTGATACTGAATGTTTCGAGCTGATCTCAGAATACGGGGAACTCCCCACAGATTCCCGGCATCGCCCCCGCCGGTTGGCCATACCAGCTCCGCCCAGTGAACAATTCCGCCAGCAGGGGCCGCGGCTGTGCCCGCGGTATCGCTCACGCTTTGGAGAAGTTCGAGAGCATTCTTTACAGAGCGGATATTTCCCAGAAGTCCGTCAGCCAGCGCCCTTGCCTGCGCTGCCATCGAATCGGCCCAAACAAGCTCAACCCGGTCACGCTGGGTCCGTTCCATGCTGCGCTGTTGCCAGTGCCCTGCCCCGAAGCTGCCCAAGGCAATGCCTGTAAGAACAAGGAGAACCCGCCACAAAGGCCTTTCTGGATGCTTGCCGCGCATGGTATACCGATCGCTCTCTTTCGGGCAGTGTAACATAACTGGAATGGCCCCATGTCACCCATTTTAACATCAAAAGCGCTCGTACTCGGAACCGGCATCGCCGGCTTAAGCACCGCTTTGAAATTCGCGGATCGAGGTTTCGACGTCCTGCTTGTCTGCAAGGGGGACCCTGCCGAAGGCTCCACGCGCTATGCCCAGGGTGGAATCGCGTCCGTCTGGTCCAAGGACGACACTGTTGAAGAACATATCCAGGACACGCTCACCGCGGGCGCGGGGCTTTGCAATGAGAATATCGTCGACCTCTGCGTGCGTGAAGGGCCGGCCCGCGTTCGCGAGCTGATCGAACTGGGCGTGCAATTCACGCGTATCACCCCTGCCGAAAGCGCCGAAGCCTCACCGGAAACGGGGACCGATGGTGCTGAAACCTTTTCTCTTCATCGCGAGGGCGGCCACGGTCAGCGACGAATCCTGCACGCCGATGACCTGACGGGCTGGGCGATCGAGAAAGCGCTGCTGAAGAAAGTGGATGAACATCCGTGCATTCGGCTGCTCGATCATCACGTAGCCATTGACCTGATCACCGAAGGAAAGGCACGGAAACGCAATACTCCGGGGCGCTGCCTGGGCGCTTATGCGCTCAACGAGAAAACCGGCGAAGTACTCACTCTTTCGGCGGGCGTCACGGTCCTTGCCACAGGCGGTGCAGGAAAAGCTTATCTGTATACTTCAAATCCCGATACGGCGACCGGCGATGGCATCGCCATGGCCTACAGGGCGGGTGCACAGGTATCGAACATGGAATTCATGCAGTTCCATCCGACCTGCCTGTACCACCCGACGGCGCGCACGTTTTTAATTTCGGAAGCACTGCGCGGTGAAGGCGCGGTACTGAAGACGCTCGCCGGTGAAGAATTCATGGGCAAGTACCATATGCTGGGTTCGCTTGCTCCGCGCGATGTCGTGGCTCGCGCGATTGACATGGAAATGAAACGCACGGGCGACAAGCACGTTCTCCTCGATGCGACTCATATCCCCGCCGAGGAACTCAAGCGAAAATTCCCCCACATCCATGAAACCTGCCGTTTTTACGGCATCGACATGACCGTGGAACTGATTCCGGTGGTCCCCGCAGCCCATTACACGTGCGGCGGCGTGCGGGCGGATGAAAACGGACAGAGCAGCGTGGCGGGACTTTACGCCGTCGGCGAGGCGGCCTGCACCGGGCTTCATGGCGCAAACCGTCTGGCCAGCAATTCACTTCTTGAAGCGGTTGTTTTCGCCCATCGAGTGGCGGAACACGGCGGCAAGCAACTCACGGCACAGCAGGAATCAGGAACCCCGGGCCCCGATCAAGGGCTCGCAAAACCTCTTCCGCAGTGGGATACCGGACACGCCGTCGAGATCGAGGAGCAGATCGATATCGCGGCAAACTGGCTCGAAATCCGCCATCTGATGTGGAATTACGTGGGGATCGTCCGGAGCAACCGAAGACTTGAACGCGCCAAGCGCCGGCTTGAACTCTTGCGCTCCGAAGTGAACGCGTATTACTGGGACTACCTCCTCACGCGCGACCTGATCGAACTCCGAAACCTGCTCACGGTTGCCGAGCTCATCGTTCAATGCGCGATCCTTCGCAAGGAAAGCCGCGGCTTGCATTATACGGTGGATTACCCGGCGAAAGACGAGCGGTCTTTCAAACACGACACGGTGGTTTAATAGCTCATCAGAAAATCCGCCGCGTCACCATCGTGCAGCGCTTTAGGCCTTAACGGATAAAACAGATACTCAAGTCCATTCACCTTGATCTCAAGGACGGTGGCCAGCATGCGCCCGAGCTCGCCTTCCGGAAATCCTTTGCCATGGAGCCACACGACATAGGGCTCCGGCAAATCAACAAGGAGCGTGCCCGCGTGCTTGCCAAAGGGCATGCGCGTGCGAGCGATCTTGAGAAGAAGCCCGCGATGGGAAGACGGGTCTTGATTTTCAGACGTCATATTTTCGATTGTCTTTGAATTACTTATTCAGCTCAAAATGAAGAGTTCCGCCGATGCAGCTGGCGGAGTCCTGAATATCCGCAGCCCCATGGCCCCCGGAAATGGTGAGCGTCAAAGACTGATGAGCCCCATTGAGCGGCTCCGTTTTATCAGAAACGACGGCTCCACCCTGCTTCTTGCGACAAACAGTTCGCACTGCCTGGGGGACCAGAACAGACACTTCAGTATAAGCATCAGCGTGACCAGAAAACGACTGAACAATGCGCTGATAAGCCTGCGCCTGATTGCAATATTCGTCTTGAGAATCCGACACCTGATAGATGTGGGCCCAGAGGCCTTCCGCGAACTGGAAGCGCTCTTTTCCGGAAATCGGCTGATTCTGCGCGTTGCAGGTTTTGCTTGAAACGAGCCAGATCGAACCATCGATGGGCCCAGCGACTACGACGCTTGGACAGAGAGCCGTCAGAGCAATGAGAAGCGCAGCATTTTTCACAGAATCCCCCTTCAAACTATTAATGGTGAATATATTCTCAACCCTTGATGGTCAAGACCTGTCGCCGGGTCTCATACCTTGTGAGTTCAGGATCTAAGTGCAACAGGCGCTCAGTTAAGCTGAGTAGGCGTTTCAGAAGGCATAGGGGATCTGAAAGGGCCGACTTATGGCTAAAATGACATTGCTCGGCCAACCCAAAGAAGAACTTCAAAAACACCTCAAAGAACTTCGTGAATATGCCATGAGCCGAACCTGTTTTGCCAAACTTATCCAAAGCCGTCTCAACGAAATCGAGTACTCGCTCAATCATCGCCCGCGAAAGTGCTTTGGGTATTTGCCACTTTGGGAAGATCATTCTACTAAGCCAAAAAAGATCGCCACTCAAACATCGTGCACCTCAGATCTAAATGCACCCCTGATCAGCAATAAAACCCATTGCCCCATAATATTTAATTGAACTAACCAGTATCTCCTGATAACTGATCCCATGCGCCCCAGACAGGAATCCCTCCTACCAGGCTTCTCCCCTCATACCGCGGCAATCGCGCATGGTGGCGAGCACACCCTGGGAAAGCGAAAGGCCAGGCGCCCCTTTGATCCCAAGCAGGCGCTTCACGTGGTTCTTAGATCGTCCAAAGCAAGAGGCTCATGGTCCATGCTCCAGGACAGGAACGCCGCGCATATTCACGCATTCACCTACCGGCTGGCGAACCGCTGGGGCGTGCGTATTTATCGCTTCGCAAACGTAGGCAATCACATCCATCTGCTGATACGCGCGCGCTCGCGCGCGGTATTTCAGCGCTTTATCCGCGAACTCTCCGGCACCATCGCAATCATTGTCACTGGCGCGAAAAAGGCTTCGCCGCTGAAGAAAAATTCGCAGAACCGGGGTTTCTGGGATCACCTGGTCTTCACGCGAATTGTGCACTTCGGGCGGGACTACGAACAAGTGGCGCAGTACCTCATCAAGAACCTATTTGAGGGCGCAGGTGTGCCCATCAAAAAGCTGCTGGCGCAAGGACGTCATGTCATGACGATCCGGGGAGACCCGCCAAGCGCTGTCTGAGCTATTCTTTTGCCGCGTCGGCGTTACTACCTCTTCCGGAAGTGGTGGCTTCCACAATTTTCTGCTGTTTTGCCTTCATGTCTCCGACGATCTGCTCGCATTTCGCACCGTCGGACGTACTTTCCTTGTTCTTTATCGCCTTCGCCAGCTTGAACATGCTGTCGGCCACGATTCCAGTGGCAACAGAACTCGCGGGTACGGGATCCAGGTAAGTGTTCACACATTCGGGACGAGGCTTGCCTTCGTTACCAGCTGTTTGTACGGACTTTGCACAGCTTTCAATTGCATCAGCAGTGCTTTCATCTTTAGCGCCTCTCATGGACTCGCAGGCTGTTTTGAAACCAGTACTGAGGCTACCAGGAACGCTGCCCAATTCGCGGAGAACATTTCTAGGCAAGCCACCAATCGATCCGAGAATATCACCGAGATCACTGCTCAGAATGGACTCTTGCCCATCTTTTGAGCAGTCGCGGTTCCAGTAGGTGCAATTGTTCGTGGAGAATTCCTGAAGATCTTTCTTCAGATCTCCCGCGATTTCCTTCAAACAGGTCGTCTTCAAGCCGAGCAAAGCTATCTGCGCTTTCCTGAGTTCGCCTTCTTTTTCCTCCAGCGTCTCAACCTTTGACGCGATCCCGTCCTGAGCGTCATTGAAGTCATCGCCCTGCACGTCTTTCATTTTAGGATTCATCTTGCTGCCGATGAGATCAAGGACGTTCTCGGGCATCTCATAAAGGCCGTCTTCACCTTTCTTCAAGGGGCGCCCACGCACCTCGCCCACCCGAATCCCTGGACGAATGCCCATCGTTGCAAGCGTCGCGTTCAGCTGCTGTATCCGGTTATTGAGCGCCTGGCTTTGCGAGCTCATCTGCTGCGCCATCTGTTCGGTGAACTGGTCCACCGACTGATTGGCCTTCAGGATGTAGTCCTTCTTGAATTGCCCTACCTTCTCGAGTTCAGTTTTCACGTTTCTCTGGATGTTCTGCATGTAGGTGATGCAGCCATTCAATCCCTGGCAGGAAAAGTTGATGTTCTTGCTTGCGTCACTGCCGCGAATCACCATGCTGACGGTCGACTGCGGCGTGCTCCCGGCAAGAAGACCTTCGAGGTTTCTGCGAATGTCCGTCAGACATCCGGCCTGCACGCTGGGCTTCGCGTTCTGGCAGCCCGTGATATTCAACGGCAGATGCTGACCGGTCAGGCCAGCCATCACTTCCGAGTTCAACTGGGAGTAGCCGTTCAGAAGTTCGTTCACCACGCGTACGGTGTCTCGTTCCTTCTTCTTGATCGCTTCCTGCGCCTGGCTCAGCGTGGAGTTGGCGATCTTGCGTTCGCGCTTCACGGAATTTCCAGCGTCATTGAAGCACTTCCGCATGGCATTGATGACAAATGACGAGATGTCGAGTCCGTTCCCATTGAAACCGGCAAGCTGTGCGCCGTAATGGGTCTGGATGTCCTCCGCGCTCAGAATCTTCACGGGGCGATTGGACAACGACTGCACTTCTTCCTGACTCTTCGCCGTTCCAAGGTCAGCCGGTGAATCCTCCGAAATGGCATTCAGGATATTTTCCAGCTCTTGTGCCTTGGAAGTCGCCTGCGCATCCGCAAGAGCTCCCTCGCGGATCACGCCTGTAGGCCCCAGTTTCTGGTTCTGCCGGTAACGGCACAGCACGTATTCGCGCGCGTTGACCGGAGGGCCATTGGGAACGCACTTGAGGGCGCGAGGTTTGTTAAAACAGGTATTGGCAAGCACGACCACGCGCGCTTCGGCCATCTCATCAAGCGCTTTGCGCTGGCGTTCCATATCCAGCTGCGCTTCTTTGACTTCCTGAATCTGTTTGGGAATTCCGGCGATGGTCTTCTGCATTTCCTCGCGCAAGCCCAGGAGCCCTTTGCCGCCGGACACGCCTTCGCCCGTCAGCTTTTCGCTGGTGTCTTTGAACTGGGCCTTGCGATTGTCTTCAATCGCGGTCAGCTTCGCGACATCCTGCTGCTGGCGCTGGATGTTCTGCACATAGGAGGACTGAAGGGTTCCCACCTGCTGAGCGAGCATGTTCGCTTCCTGAGTCAGGCAGGACAGTTCGTTCTTGAGTCCTTCGATCTTGCCCTTTCTGCAGGAAATGGCTTCCATGGCTGTGGAAATTTCCCGCTCCGCCTGTTCCACCTTCAAGCTGCTGTAGTTCCCCTCGCTATCTTGCAAAGTCGTACAACTCAGCGCCGACTCAGTGATGGAGCCTTCCCTGCCGCAGCCCCCCGCTTTGTCGACCGTTCCTTTCAAGCCGTCCTTGAAAAGGTCTCCGAGTCCCTGAAGCGCCGGCGTCGTGGTGCACTTGAGCATATTGCCCAGCTGCATCGTGGCCATCGCGCGGTATTCCGGAGGCGTCCCGAAGGATTGAAGGTTAGTTGCAGTCACTGTTTCGCTGGAATCGGACTCAGCGCTCCAGACAGCCGGAGCCGCGAGCGCGAGCGCAAACACCAATAGATACATACGGGATCCCCCCATGACATACCCCTTTCCCCAGGTGCGAGAATGTCGATTACTTATAATTGTAGCAGGAGAATCCTAAATGGGAAGCGTTCCAGCGACTTAACGCATGGCGCTGAAAACAGGCGCTATTTCAATCCCGTGTCATCAGCGACACAGAAAGAGTGTGCGGGCAATCTCGCTTCACGCCCTCTCGGCCGCAACCTCGCGAATCGCGTTCAGGATGTGGCCGAGCTGCGGTGCGCTCGCCATTTCGAGCGGATCCGCCAGCCCGATGCCAGGAGTGAAAGTGCCTGCGATCAGTTTTGGCCGAGCCTGAAGCTTGTAGAAAAGCTCTTCGTCCTCGACCGTACGCCGGATCAGATGCTCTCCGAAATTCGTGACCTCGGTATCCTCGTTCACGAAGATCACCCGGCCGGTTTTTGAAATCGACTCTGAAACCGTTTCCCAGTCATAGGGCCAGAGCGTTCGCAGATCGATCACTTCAACCGAGACACCCTCGGCCGCTGCC
>Ga0154382_126_pt1 | contig 17531 bp, 15 predicted proteins | sample RifGroB1_FD_105626 | JGI IMG/M metagenome (GOLD analysis project Ga0154382, IMG submission 105626) | Bdellovibrionales bacterium GWB1_55_8 | reverse complement strand
TTGCTGAAATCAGGTAACGTTTGGGAACCCCCGCCAGGAATAAAAGCGCGAAGATCACGACCGAGATCATCACAGTGGTGCCGAAATCAGGCTGCAGGAGCAATAGGATCAAGGCGGGGAGCGGTACGAGGAAATGTGACAAAACCCCTGCGACCAGCTTGTGAATGCGGTCGCGTTTGCGATCCAGCTGGTAGGCGACAAACAGGATCACCGCGAATTTCGCGAATTCGCCGGGCTGGAAATTCACGCCGGCGATCCGGATCCAGCGCTGAGCGCCGCCGACACGTGCGCCGAGTCCCGGAATTTCAACCGCAGCCAATAGCAGGACGGCCAGGCCAAGCAGCGGGTACGCCAGCTTTCCCCAACGGCGATAATCAACCCGGATGGTCGCGGCCAGGGCGCCAAAACCCAGGAGCGCGAAAATCAGCTGCTTCTTGATGAACGCGAAGCCATCCCCGGCGCGTTCCTGCGCATAGATGAAGGAAGAGCTGTAGACCATCAGCAACCCGAAGCCGACCATCGCGAAAACGACGATCAGGAGCGGAACGTCAATTCCCTGCGGCGGCAGTGGCCAAGGACAGGCGTTGTCGGACTGCGCACGGGATTGGGACATTTTCCCCCGGTTCGAATACTACAGTTGGCTGACGATCTTCTTGAAGTAGTCGCCGCGTTCCTCGAAATTGCGAAACAGGTCCTGGCTGGAGCAACCGGGTGAGAGCAGAATGATATCTCCGGTTCGTGACTTCTGATATGCGAGCAGTACGGCTTCTTCAAACGTGCCGACCAGATACGTTTCCGCGAAATCCCCGATAGACCGATTGATCTTCTCCTTGGATTCTCCAAGAAGGATCAGAATCTTGCACTTGTTCCGGATCAGATTGCCGATCGGGGTGAATTCCTGATTCTTGTCCTTGCCGCCGGCGATCAGGATGATCGGGCTGGCGGCAAATGCCTCCAGGCTTTTGCGAACGCTCATCACGTTCGTGGCCTTGGAGTCATTGAAGAAATAAACGCCGTCTTTCCGGCGGACGAATTCCAGCCGGTGCGGGACGCCTCGGAAGCTGTTGATCACGCTTTGGATGGCTTTCGGGCTCACGCCCATCGCCAATGCCACCGCCGTCGCCGCCATGAGGTTTTCCCGATTGTGGTCGCCGAAAAGGCGGAACTGTTGAAGTGAGAAAATTTCTTCCTTGCCCGTGACCCGGGCAACGATCTCGCGCGTGGCGGGGCGGTAATAGCAGCCACAGAAATTTTCCGCGAAGGTTCCGCCAATGAGCATGGGATCGCGCTTGGTGAACCAGATCACGCGGCCAGCGGTTTCTTCGGCGAAGCGCGCGACGTTCGGGTCATCGTAATTCAGCACCACGAAAGTGTTGCGGTCACAGGCTTTGAGCAGCCGCTTCTTGGACTGTGAGTAGGCGTGCATGTCCGGGTAGCGGTCCAGGTGGTCTTCTTCCAGGTTCGTGAAGACGGCGGCTGCCGGCGTGATTTTCTCGGTGATGTCGAGCTGGAAGCTGGAGAGTTCGGCGATGACGGCTTCGGCCTTGTGCTCGTCGTTCACGAAGTCCAGCAGCGGTTTTCCGATGTTCCCGCCCACATAGGCCAACTTGGCGTCCGCGGCAAACATCTCTCCGACCAGAATGGTCGTCGTTGTCTTTCCGTTGGTCCCGGTGATGGCGATCAGAGGTTGTTCGAGTTCGCCTGCGGCAAGCTCGATTTCGCCGGTGATCGGAATATTCTTTTCTCGCGCTTCTTCCAGCGGTTTGATGTTGAGCGGAACGCCGGGGCTGACCACGATCAGCTCCGCCGTATGAAAGGTCTTGTTGTTGTGTTTGCCGAGTTCGTACTCGAGCTTCAGATCAGCGCAGGCGTTCACCGAAGCCTGAAGCTCGGATTTCTGCTTCATATCGGTGACGGTGACCTTTGCGCCTTGTTTGGTCATGTATCTGGCTGCAGCTACGCCGGAAAGCCCGAATCCGACGATCAGAACCTTCTTGCCCTTAAACTTGCTCATGAAATCAGAACTCCTATCTTAACTTGAGAGTCGAAAGCGTAAAAAGTGACAACAGAATCGAAATAATCCAGAAACGAACGATGACTTTGGGTTCAGCCCAGCCCTTTAACTCAAAATGGTGATGAATGGGGGCCATTTTTAAAACGCGTTTCCCGGTCATCTTGAACGAGGTGACCTGGGCCATCACCGAGAGCGCCTCGATCACGAAGATGCCGCCACAGATGGCGAGCAGAATCTCGTTTTTTGTAATGATGGCGACCACGGCGAGCGCGGCGCCAAGTGACAGGGAGCCTATGTCGCCCATGAAGACCTGAGCCGGATAGGTGTTAAACCAGAGAAAGCCCAGGCAAGCGGCGGCAACGGCACCGCAGAAAATCGACAGCTCTCCGGCCCCGGGTACGTAGGGAATCTGGAGGTATTCGGCGATTTTCACGTGGCCAGCGCAGTAAGCCAGGATCAGGAAGGTGGCTGAAGTGGTGATCGTCGGACCTACGGCGAGGCCGTCCAGTCCATCGGTGAGATTCACGGCGTTTGAGGCGCCTACGATCACGAAAGCGGCAAACGGGATAAAAAGGAGTCCAAGGTAAAGAGACCAGTCCTTTAAAAACGGGAATTTCAGGACTGGAGGGGTATCCCGCAGGGTATAGATGAAATAGGCGGCGCCAATGGCGATGATTGTCTGGAAAAAAAGCTTCTTCTTGCCCGAAAGCCCCTTGGAATTTTTTTCAATGACCTTGCGGTAATCATCCACAAAACCGATCGCGCCGAACAGGATCGTCGTGACCAGCGCGAACCAGACGTATTTGCTGGTGAGGTCGGCCCAAAGCAGTGTCGACAGCGAAACTGCGAGCAGGATGAGTCCTCCTCCCATCGTAGGCGTGCCCTTTTTTGAAAGATGGGACTTGGGACCGTCCTCCCGTACAAACTGTCCGAGTTGCTTGCGTTGAAGGAACCGGATGAACGCGGGGCCTACGAGCATGCAGAACAGAACACTGGTTACCGTCGCTCCAAAGGTTCGAAACGTGATGTATTTGAACACGTTCAGGAACGAATACTCCGCGTGCAGCGGATAGAGCAGATGATAGAGCATGTTCGGGATGCTACAAATTTTCAGAACTGCGTGTCAAGTGAGTGCGTGTAGGGCGACCTCGCGGTCGTCAAAGTGGATCTTTCGGGTTTTTGTGGCACGAGGCCCGGACCGGACGCTGGGGCCGGGTGAGGCCCCCTCGGTAGCAGCCGTCGGCTCCGCCGCGGGGTCCGATACGATCTGGTAGTTTTCGTGACCTTTGCCCGCGATGAGCACCAGGTCTCCCGGTCTGGCGGCGCGGATGGCGCCTTCGATGGCATTTTTTCTGTCTGGCTCCACCTGGTAATTGGAATGTCCCGCCATTCCGAGGACGATCTCCTCAATGATGGCTCCTGGTTCTTCCGAGCGGGGGTTGTCAGACGTCACCCAGACCAGGTCCGAGAGCGTGGCAGCCAGGCGGCCCATCACTGGTCTTTTGGTGCGGTCCCGGTCACCGCCGCATCCGAAAACAGTGATGAGGCGCGCCGAGCGCGGCTCGGAGGTGATCGTATTTCGAAGCGTGATGAGAACCTTTTCAAGCGCATCGGGTTTGTGGGCGTAGTCCACGAAAACGTGAATTCCCTTGGAGTTTTGCACCCGCTCCAGGCGTCCGGGAACCACGGGGCACGCTGAAATCCCCCGAGCCGCGTTTTCGGCGCTGATTCCAAGACCTTCCGCGAGCATGAGAGCGGTCAAAACGTTTTCGGCATTGAAGCGTCCGATCAAAGGTGACTCCAAGCGGACATTCTGGAAGGTTCCCTGGATCCCGTGAATCCCGATGCTCCAGTCCTTGCCCTGATCGTCCAGGCTGAACGAAAGACTGCGGAACGAGGAGCTCGCAAGCAAGCGGCGGCCGTAGGGATCGCCGGCGTGGATGACCGCCACGGGCTTCTTGCCGACCTTCGCCGCGAATTCGAGATGATGGGTGAAAAGCAGGGCTTTGGTCTGGTAGTAGTCTTCCATGTCAGGATGGAAGTCCTGATGCTCGGGCGAAAGATTCGTGAAGGCGACCGCATCGAAGGCGATGCAGTCCACTCTTTTCTGAGCAAGCGCGTGGGAAGACACTTCCATCACCACAGCGGTACAGCCGGCCGCTTTCATATTGGCAAGAAGTTGTTGAAGTTCGTCCGCACCCGGGGTCGTTTGCGAGGCTTCCACTTCCCGGCCCGGGTAGCGGATATTGATGGTGCCGATGACTCCCACCTGGTGACCGGCGGATTTCAGGATCGATTCGATCAGATAACTCGTGGTGGTTTTTCCGCTCGTGCCCGTGATGCCCACCATCAGAAGGGCCTGCGAAGGGTGATGATAAAAATTGGCGGCCAGGCGCGCGAGTGCTTCCCGACCATCATTCACTTTCAGAATCGGGACCGTCAGACGGGGCAGCTCCTTCTCGACAATGAGAAGACAGGCTCCGCGATTGATCGCCTCTTCAGCGAACTGGTGTCCATCCTGGGAAGTTCCCTGAATGGCAACAAATATCCAGCCGGGACCGACCTGACGGGAATCCGAGGTGACGCCGGCGACTGACTGGTTCAGTAGTTTCGCGTGTTCTGTCTGCTGAAATGAATGAGGTAATCCGGCCAGGACGGAAGCGAGGGTCGTTTCCTTTCGCTTCGTATTCATTGTGGTTCCGCCAGCACCAGGCGAACCGAATCGTTTTCGGAAAGGAGTGATCCCTGAATCGGCTCCTGGCTCTGGACAATTCCGGAACCTTGAATCTCAAGCTTGAAGCGATGGCCTTGAAGAACGCGGATCGCCTCGCGAGCGGTGAGTCCGGCAAGACTCGGCATCCTCCAGACACTCTGGCCTTCGCTCGAAGAGCTGTTCCAGGTCAGGTGGGCAGGAGCGGTGGCTGCGGGAATTGGCTTCGCCTGGTTGAGGTCCAGCTGATCCTGAACCGCGGGAGCGGAGGACTTTTCAGCAGCGAGTACTCGCCTCGTGTCAATCTCTGCGGGCTCCGCGGGAAGGCCAAGTCTCACGGCTACTGCATTCAGGGACTCGCGGAAAAGCGGTGCTGCCGTTTCTGAGCCGTAATAGATCCCGCGAGGTTCCTCAATACTGGTCAGGATGACGACTTTGCGGTCCGTGCCGACGGGAAAACCGATAAATGAGGCGATGTATTTCGAACGCGAGTACGCACCTGTGTGGGGATCGACCATCTGCGCGGTGCCGGTTTTTCCCGCGACACGGAAACCTTCCAGCGCAGCTTTGCCTCCGGTGCCGTCCTTGCTCGTGACCGACTCAAGGGCTTCCGTCACCTGGTCGGCCACCTTCTGTGAGAGGAGTCTCTTGGGTGGCTCGGGCTTCGCGGGTTCCGGTAGAATGAAGAGCCGCGGTTTCACAAGCCAGCCGCCATTCGCGAACGCCGCATAGGCGCGAAGCATCTGCATTCTTGTGACAAGAACCCCCTGTCCAAAGCCGATATTCGCGAGTGTCAGCGGTTGCCAAGCTTTCTTGGGGGGAATTCTTCCGGAAATCTCGCCGGGGAATCCCACGTCCGTTTTTGATCCGAAGCCGAAGGCTCGGAGCGTGTCATAATAATGATCGGCACCGATCTTGAGGGCAAGCTTGGCGGAGGCAACGTTACTCGAAACCATCAGAAGCTTCTTCAGGCTAAGCCATTCGAACTTTTCATGCGATTCAGCTTCCGAAATTCTTTTTCCCTGGACGGTGAAGGTGCCGCGCTCGCCCCAGATCACGTCCGTGAGCTTCATTCCCTTCGAGAGGGCGCTCGCGAGCAGGACCGCTTTGAACGTTGATCCCGGTTCATAGCCGTCCGTTACCGTGCGATTTCTGCGTTTGTCGGCGGGCGTGCCCTTCAGGTTCGGGTTGAAAGAGGGCTCATTGGCCATCGCGAGAATGTCCCCGTTCACGGCATCCATCACGATGACGCTGCCGCTTCTTGCTTGCGCGCGTTCCACGGCAGTCCGGAGTTCCTGTTCAATCGCGAACTGCAGGGAAGCATCGATCGTCAGTTGAACGGGCTCACCGTCCTGTACGTCTTTGGCGGCTTCGGCATCAATGAAGGTGGGCCTTCCGAAAGCATCCCTGACGGCGCTGACGGAAACAACCTTTCCCCGTAAACGTTCATCCATGCGGAGCTCGATTCCCTCGAGTCCTTCAAGATCGATGTTCACATCGCCCAGGATATGAGCGGCGAGTTCCTTGTGAGGATAAACACGCTTGCTCTCCCGAACGATCCAGAGTCCTTCCACAAGATCGCCATCCGTATCAATGATGTGCCATTTGCGAAGTCTGGTCAGTTCCGCTTCCGTGAGGTGACGCTTGATCCAGATGAATTCGCGCTTCTCCTGGAGCCGCTGAAGCGTCTTCGCATAGGGGAGGTCAATCGCCTTGGAAAGCAGGCGCGCAAGGTTGCGCTTGTTCACGAGTTTCGCAGGATTTGCGGCGATGCTGCTGATTTCGGCATTGATCGCCAGAGGTTCGCCGTGACGGTCCAGGACCGTGCCACGTCGAGGCCGAATCAGGACTTTGGATTGGAATTGACGGCGCGCCATCTGCGCCAGCCGCGGGTTCGACGCAATCTGAACCATCGCGGCTTTTGTCAGGATGGCGCCGGAAACCAGCATGCACGCAACCAGTAGCAACGTCACGCGTAGTTTGTAGGGGTTTTTCATCAGATTTTTCCGGATGACTGCGGCTTTTTCGCATGCCCTTGCTGCTTCTTGTGCGACACCTTGGTTCGGCGGGGGGGCTGCTTTTCATGCCGGGTTTTTTTGGACTTCGGGGCCACCGCCGTTGAGGAGGTGAGCCGGACTTCTTTCGTTTCCTGACTCAGGCGAATGATCTGATCGGGGCGAGGCTGCGAAAGTCCGAAGCGGGTTCGCGCCAGAAGTTCAAGCCTTCTCGGTGATCGGAGCCCTGTGTACTTCACCGTCGAATACTCGCGGGCGAGCTGAAGCTCGCGGATTTCGCGATCTGCCTGGTTGATGTCGTAAGAAGTTCCGACGATTGCCAGGCGGAGCCAGACGGTGCCGACGGACATGATGATCAGGCAGGCAACCGCCCAGAGTGGCATCCATTGGCGCATCAGCTGGCCCCTCCATTTGGCTCTCCGGCGGATTCATCCGGTTGCCGCTCCGCGATTCGAAGCTTCGCGCTCCGGGCGCGAGGGTTGCGTCTGACCTCTTCATCGTCCGCTTCGATCGGCTTTTTGTGCAGTGGCTTGAAAGGCGCGGAACGGAACGCGTGCTTCACCATCCGGTCTTCCAGTGAATGAAAACTCAGTATTGCCACTCTTCCCCCGGGTTTCACTCCGAGTATAACACGCTTCAGCAGACAATCGAGCTCTTCGAGCTCCTCGTTCACGGCGATCCGGATCGCCTGAAACGTTCGGGTCGCGGCATGAATGCGTCCATGTCTCATGTTCGGGGGCACCGCCCTGACCACGACATCGCTGAGTTCGCGCGTGGTGGAGGGAGGTCCGTGCTTTCTTCTGTGTTCGACGATTGCGCCTGCGATCCGCCGTGAAAAACGCTCTTCTCCGTACTTGGACAGGACTTCTTCGAGCTCCCGCTCAGGAATCCTGGACAGGAATTCCCTGGCACTCTGACCACGACTCGGATCGAGTCGCATGTCCAGGGGGCCTTCCGTTTGAAAGCTGAAACCTCTTGCCGGGTCATTCATCTGATCGCTGGAAAACCCAAGGTCCGCCATGAGACCGGCCACGGGGCGGGATCGGACCAGGTCTGCGGCACTTCCAAAAGGTGAATGCACGATCTCGAGGCGCCCCGCCGAAAGCTCGGTTTCAAATCGTTCGGCGGCGCGAGCGATCGCTGAGGGGTCCCGGTCGATCGAGAGCAGTTTATGGCGGCGAAGTTTCGGATCACTTGCCAGCGCGGCCAGAAGCGCGGCCGTATGTCCACCGCCGCCCAAGGTACAATCAACGAGCCATTGCGGATCGGCCTCCTCGGAAAGGGCGCGCAGCGGCGCGAGCAGCGCGTCGATAATGGGCTCAACCAGAATAGGAATGTGAACGGTGTTGATCATATTCGAGTCTTCAACATGAAATCTTCAAAACTTTGCCACGGCGTGCAAACCCTAGCAAGCTGCTCGCGCTTTGACCTGGTCCAACGATGCGAGTAGAGTCTTTCACGTGAACGACTCGCGATCAACCCAGCCGGCCATCCATCTGCGCCAATTTCGAAGTGGGTGCTGCTGGTCTTATGTGCTCTGGGACAGAGCCCCCGGCGCATGTATCGTGGTGGATCCCTGCGTGGAGCTCATGAGCGATTATCGTGCCTTCATCGCCGAGCGTGGTCTCAAGGTCGTGATGGCCGTGGATACGCAGCTTCATCCAGATCGGCTTTCCGCCACCCATCTTTTTCACGCGGAATATGGCGCTCCCATCGCAATGTCAGAGGCGACGTCCAGTCAGAGAGTTCATCATAAGCTGAAGGATGGCGAGGAGATTGAGCTCGGAAGTTCGAAACTTCAGGCCCTGGGTACCCCGGGCATCGCTCCCGATGGGATCTCCATCGCATCATCCAGCTGGGTTCTGACCGGTCATCTGCTTCCGGTGGGGGGGCGGGCCTCCGTTTATTCCGGAACGGATTTTCCGGAGCTTGTTCGAAGTTGGAATGAAGTGCTCGTGAAGTTGCCGGACGCGACGCTTATTTTTCCGGGCCGTGACTCCGGAGATCTTCTTTTTTCCACAGTCGGGACCGAGAAGGCGAAAAACCGGTATCTTCGCCTCCGGAGTCCTGAAGAACTTCGTTCCTTGATTTTTGACCAGCCCGAAATCCCGCGACTGGGTTCAGCTGCTGACCAGGAGGCCTGCCTGGCGTTCAATCGTGAAGTGGCGCCGCAAGTGATTCCTCTTCTCGATCCGGCGACCGATGCTTCAGCACCGAACACGAATTCGATCCCCTCCATCAGTGTGGCAAAACTCGTCAAAAAACTCGGAAAGGCCAGCACGGAAGCCCTGATCGATATCCGCGAACCCGATGATTTTGCCACTGGTTGGATTTCATCCAGCCTGAACATTCCGCTCTCCGAGCTCCCGTTTCGCTATCAGGAGCTGAAGCGATTCAACAGGGTCTATGTCGCCTCACTTTCAGGCAGCAGGGGAGACTGGCGCGGGCCTGCAACGGTGCGAACCCTGGCTTACCTCGGCCTGCCCGATGTGATCGCGGTGGAGGGGGGAGTCCGAGGCTGGATTCAGTTCGGATACCCGCTTGAGGGCGCGAAATCGCGCTAAATTCTCGCCAGCTGCAGCCGGCCATGGTAACGGACTCCGCATGAGGTCGTACCAGTTTTTGTCCTGTTTACTGATGGCTTTGACGGCCTCTTCGGGGAGTGCTTTTTCTTATTTCGAACCCTCCGTGATTTACGGTGAGGACAGTCGCCTCGATTACTTCGAAATATCGAACCCCAGGGTCCGGCAGCTCACCGATTCGGTTCCGGCTTTTTTTCGTGCGTCGGATTTTGAACTGACGAATCAGTCCGCCAGGTTTTCTGCGCCGACTTATCAGAAATACCAGGATCTTTGCTCGGACCAGCCTTTCCTGAATCAGCCGACAGCCGCTTTCTGTACCGGAGCGCTGATTGCCAGTGACCTGGTGGTGACCGCCGGACATTGCGTGAAGACGGACGAGGACTGCCACGATACGCGCCTTGGCTTCGATTATCGCATGAACTCGCAGCAGGAAGCTCCCCAGTCGATTCGGCTGGAAAATCTTTATTCCTGCAAAAGAATCATCTCCCGCAAGTTTTTTCGGACCGGTGTGGATTACGCGATTATCCAGCTCGATCGGCCTGTTCGCGGTCGTGCTCCTCTCAAGCTGAATTTATCAGGTTCTTCTATGAGGCTGGGATCAGAGCTTTTCCTTCTGGGCTATCCTGTCGGGCTGCCGGTCAAGCTCTCTGATCGCGCGCGAGTTCGTCAGATGAATGCCGGGTTTTTCATCACCAATGCCGATGCCTTCTCGGGCAATTCAGGGAGTCCGGTCTTCAATCCTTCGACGCTTGAAATAGAAGGTTTGCTGGTCAGGGGTGATGGTGATTTTGATCTCGATCGAAGCCGCAGCTGTTTCGTGGAAAGGCGTTGCACCGAAACCGGGTGTGGAGGAGAAAGCGCGACCCTCGCTTCGGTTTTGAGATTCCCTTTATCCTGGAAAGCGCCTCAGCCGCAGATTGAAGAAGGCGCCGCGAACGGCTATGCGACCGACGGACGAGCCTGGCTTCGAACGGTCATACGGGTTCCCTCAGCATTGATCGCTCATCACTTTGCCCTCAGCATTGAAGTTTATTCACGGGCCGATCGGCGATTTGAATTGGTTCATCAGTTTTCATTGCCAAAGGAACCCTACGGCGGGCAGTTTGGTTTCGAAATTCCGTTTTCCATCGGAGACCCGGGTCTGCTCGAACTGGGAAGCGTGAAAGGTCGTATTACGTTATCAATGGACGGAAGGCCTATAGATTCCGAGGTCATACCCATTATTGCCACTCGGCCCGATAGAGTGCGATGAATCGTTCCTGGTGACACTTAAACCGTTGACACGCTTTGACGCACCGTGTAAGTCTCGATTCAGGTTAACAAGCGACTATGGCATCAACCCCAAAAACCGTTTCGGAAATCGTTCGCATGCTCGAGGAGCGCGCTCCCTCCAGCACAGCTGAAGACTGGGACAATGTCGGACTGCTTGCGGGGGATCCGTCCTGGAAAACGGAAGGCGCCGTGCTTTGCGTGGATCTCACGGCCGAAGCCATTCGTGTCGCACGCGAGAAAAAGTTTCGTCTCATCATCAATCATCATCCCTGTATTTTTCCCGGAGGGCGGGGAAGGGGTTTGTCGCGGATCGTGTCGGAAGGAGGCGAGGGTTTATCCTCTCTTGTTTTCGATGCGATCCGCGGGGGAATCGCCATCGCCGCTTACCATACGAACTTCGACAAATGTTCACTGGAGGTCGTGGATCAGGTCTCCCGTGCGCTTGGCGTCACGCCAAAGGGCCGGCTGATCGACCATGGGTCAGGCAGTCTTCTCAAACTGGTCGTGTTTGTTCCGGAAACCCATGTGGACGTGGTTCGAGAAGGAATCTGCGCTGCCGGAGCGGGTCACATCGGGAATTACGATTTTTGCACTTTTGGAGCGCTCGGCGAAGGTTCCTTTCGCGGGAGCGAGTCCACGAAACCGTTCATCGGACGCCCGGGCGCGCTCGAAAAAGCAGCCGAAATCCGCCTCGAAACGGTCTTTCCCAGGGGTCTTCGGAGGCAGGTGCTTGCGGCGCTCCGCGACGTGCATCCGTACGAAGAAATTGCGTATGATCTGGTCCCCGTTGAGCAGGCGCCCAGTGGAAATGGAATGACCCGGGGCATCGGTTATGGGTTTTGGGGTGATTTTACCTCGCCGCGACTCTTTCCAGATGTAACTAAAGATGTTAAACGCGTATTTCAGCTCAATGGCTATGTGCAAACGGACCCCTCGCTTCCGTCTCGTCGTCACCGGAAAACTTCGGTGCGGCGAATCGCTTTTGTGGCGGGAAAAGGGGCGTCTTTCATTGATGCCGCGGCGGACGCCGGATGTGATGTTTTCGTCACCGGAGAAGCCGGGTATCACTTGGCCTTGGCGGGAGCCCGCCGAGGGATGTACGTGATAGAAATTGGCCATCGAGAGAGCGAAAAATACTTCGTGCCGACGGTCAGTGCCTGGTGCCGTAAGCTTGGGCTTCGGGCCGTCAGTGCGGAAAGTGCCATTCAGAAATGGATATGAGGAGGATCGAAGTGACTCAACGGCCGATTTGGGAACAGCTCAAGACTTTGGAACAGCTTCAGGAACTCGATTTGAGACTGGATACCCTCAAGCGCAATAAGAACTCACTTCCAGCCTTGCTCAACGCGCTCGACACCTCCCTTGATCAGGTGAAGCGCAAAATCACGGAAAAGAAAAATCTGATCGAAGAGATTGAAAAGACGAACCGCCAGACCCGGGCAGCCCTGGATTTGAATAAGGATCGCCTCGCACGTTCCACCACTCGCCTTGAAAGCGTTCAAAACTCACATGAATTTCAGGCCGTGAGCAAGGAAATCGAACAGGTTGGTAAGATGAACCTGGGCCTTGAAGAGCAGATGAAGAAGGCCGACGTCGACAAACAGGCGATTGAAACTGAGATCTCCACGCTTTCCGAACAGCTTGCGACCTCTCAAGCCGAGCGCGACGCGCAGGCTTCAGCCGTGTCCGGTCAGACTGAGCAGCTGGATCAGCAGATCGCCGCTCTCAGCTCCGATCGGAGTGGGCTGGCCGGTCAGATCGAGCGCCGGATCCTGAGCCAGTACGACCGTGTCAGAGGAGTGCGCGCCGGACTGGGAATCGTGCCGGCACTGGGCGGCCGTTGCAAAGGCTGCAATATGATCGTTCCTCCGCAGCTTTACAATATGATCCAAAAGGGCCTCGAGCTTCATGCTTGCCCGAGCTGCCACCGAATTCTTTTCGTTCCGCAAACGAAAACAACCGATGAGGGTGCGAACACAAGCGCTACTGCCTGATTTCTTATTTTCAGGCAGCTTCCTTTTTGTCTTTCGCCTTTGCGTATTCCCTGAAGCCGCTGAAATCCAGGAGTTCACAAGGTTCGTTACCGACCACCCAGGCATCGTGACCGGGCGAGATGTAGAAGGCTTCCCCTTCTTTGATGGTGAATTCTTTTCCATCGTTCATCTTGATGACCATCTTGCCCTTCAGGCAGTAGCCGGTGTGCTCTGCTTCGCAGCTTTCCGTTCCTGCGAGCGGCTTGAGATCGTTCGTCCATTTCCAGCCGGGTTCAAAGACGCCCTTTCCAATCGATACGCCCTCTCTGCCGTTCTCGAATGAGAGGACGTCAAGATGGCCGTGCCCTTTGAACTCGCGCCGTTCATCCGGCTTTGAAAACTCCTTTGCGTACGAAACCGTTTTATCAGCCATAATGCTCCCTTCGCTTTTCAGGAACGAGGATGCAAAAGGCGTGAAAAAACAAAAGGCCTGAAGCTGCTGCAGCTTCAGGCCTTCTTTGAGTAGAGCGGCCGTCTGGCCGTTCACAAGCTTAGACGTTCACATGAGGTTAGAAATGATAAGCGTACGTAAACTGTGAGCCGATGCCACCCAGCTTCGATTTGACGCTGCTTCCGTTAGTCGCTTCGACCCCCGGTGCATAATCGAAGGCCAGGTTGAAATCAGACGACGCGTCCCAGGCGTAGCCTGCGCCGACGTGATACGCATTCTTCAGAATGGCCGGGAATATCGGATTCACGTACTCATCCGGAATCGGATTGTTCGCGAGGTTCAAGCCGCCTCGCAAGGTGACCGCCGGCGTAAGCTGATACATGGCTCCGAGTGCGAAGACGTTCTGGTTGTTCCAGCGCTGGAAAAGCTGAGCATCCAGTGCAGTTCCGCCGCCTGTCACAATGGCATTTGCCGTTGCATTGGCTTGCGTCGTGGCCGGTGTGAAGCCGATGTTGAAGGCGCTCATTACGTCCGCCCACCGGATCAGCTTGTAATCACCGACCAGCGTCAGGCCGTCCATTGGCTGATAAGCGAAGCCAAAGCCGACCATGTCCGGCCAGGCAAAATCCTTGACGGCCAATTCGCCTGTGATGGGCACGGAGCACGACACGCCGGCGCCGCCACACATCGGCCCAGTCATGTTCATGGAGAGAGTCGCGTCCTTGGCCATGAGACTTCCTAGTTTTGTTTTCAGATGGTAGGTGGCGCCCAAGGTGAGTTCCGGCATGACCTTGTAAACCGCGCCGAGCTTTCCGCCCATGCCGCTTCCGCTTGCTGCCTGGGTAAGCGCGCTATTGTCCGAGAAATCAAAGCGTACCCAGTTCACGCCCTCGATCGCCGTGCCCATGTTGCTGGCCAAGGCGCTCACGAGTGTTCCTGACGCGGTTCCTGCTCTTTGAGTGCCGCCCAGGGCTGCGACCATGTCGCCGAACTGCGCGCCTGTCATGGCGAGTTTCACATCCATTCCACCGCGGGCGTAATCCAGCGTCGCGCCGACCGTCAGATCGGAAGTGATATTGTAAGCGACCGGCACGACAGCCCTGAGAACCGCCATTTCCGAGCGGACAAGTTCACCTGAGCCTGCGGCCGCGAAGGAATCGGCCGCATATTCAGCGCCCATTCCGCCTGAGGGGAATATGGCCAGTCCATAAGTGAGGGGGCCCGACTTTCTGCCATATCCGAGCTGCGGCATGAGGAAAGTCGTGGCAAGCGACTCGGCTTCCAATGTCGCGGCGGTGGCTTTGACTGACGGCCCAAGATAAATCACGCCGCCTTCGACGTGATTGCCTTCGCGCATCAAGCCCAGGGTCGCCGGATTGTTCATTGCGGCCGACATCCCGTTATCGAAAGCCATTCCGGCGCCGCCGAGACCGGCGGAGATCGGCCCGTAAGCGTCGAGGCTCAGGCCGTTGGTAGCGAGTGCAGTGCAGGGCACGGCGCCTGCTAAAATACAGAGTACAATGCCATTTTTGAACTTCATTATTCCTCCCAGTTTAAAGCGTTTCGCTAAACGCTAGCTCTAGCCGGTCGCCTGGGCAAGAAAACTCTTTATGACTGTTTATGATGAGGTGCTGGCGAAGAGGTGGCGAAGCACTTCCGGAGGTGTTAAGCATCTGGATGCGCAGGACGGGCGATCGCCGGTCAGGAACTTCGGTTCCTGACGAGAGGAAAGTCCGGGCTCCACCTTAGCAGGATACTGGTTAACGACCAGGCGTCGGATGTGCTCTTGAGTATTTGAAAAACTGCAAGAGAGCCGCCATCGGGCGACGGAAAGTGCAACAGAAAATATACCGCCTCGGGCTTCATGAAAGTGAGGTTCGCGGTAAGGGCGAAACGGTGGGGTAAGAGCCCACCGCGTTTCCGGTGACGGAAATGGCACGGCAAACCCTATCCGGAGCAAGGCCAAATAGGGAAGCGCTTGAGGTCTGCTCGACCGATGCTTCCGGGTTGGGCCGCTTGAGGCCCGCGGTAACGCGGGCCCTAGAGGAATGATCGCCTCCGCCCCTTCATGCGTGAAGGGGCGAAGACAAAACCCGGCTTACAGTCCTGCGCAATTTTTAATTTCCCAGTTTTCTTTTCAGGAGGTCGCGAATTTTCCATTTCAGCGGCGATATGACCGGTCGACTGTAATGGAAGTTGAAATCTCCGCAGCTTCCGGGAAAACAGATATCAAGGCCGCGGAACCAGGGATAATGGAGCGAGTGTGTTTCGGCTTTGTACTTGGCTTTCACAATACGGGGCATGCCTTTTTTGCAGACGACCGTCATAGGCTTGCCGTTCGGCCCATCCAAGAGGTTCGTGATGAGCTGAACGTCGGTGACCACTGATAGGCCGTCATCGCCGTAACCTTTGGAGTCGATGAATACCGTTTTGAAAGGCGCCTGGGCATATTCCAATACGTCCGTGGGCGCGCAATTCTTGAACTCGAGGAATGGCAGGAGGTTCAACGCTTTCTTGCATTCCTGGGTGCAGTATTCCAGGGCTCCGAAGTCGTCGCTGTTGGTTTCGAGGACCCTGGCGACGTCGTACATATCCCAGACGGTTCGATCAATGGCGCTCTGTTTTTGCGTGAGCGTAAAGTAGTCCTTTTGCAGCTTCATTCGGAAGGCATCCCGAATCGATTCGTTCGGTTCGGACCTGATTCTGTATTCCCAGGTGACGAGGACATCCTTTAAGAATTTAAGTTCAGCGACAAGTGTAGAGTCCGGGCCGAGAAATGCTCGAACTGTCTCGGGTAGTCGGGCTTCCAAGGATGGGAGCACAACGCCTGCGACATTGGAAAAATAGATAGCAGTGCGAGGTTTCCCAGCGGCGGCCGCCTCATCCGACACGTGCTTCAGTTGGTCCCTCATTGCCTCGAATCGGCTGAGGACGGTGTCGAGAACCCTGAGGCGGTTCTCAGAATTGGTGATGAATTCCTGAATGACGGCTTCCAGCTGCTCAGAGGTGGGTACGCGGCATTGACCTGTGCGATTACATCCGTAAACGGCGTCGCCATGCCCGATGTAATGTGAGGGGAGAGTTCCAAAGGCCGGGTCTGAAGCCTTCGCCAGCATAGGGGCGGCAAAGGCCAATGTGATCGCGATCGTGAGTATCTGTCTTGAGACCATGGGAATTTCTCCTTAATTTCTCCTTAGAAGACCGGAAAGCGGCCAGCGGATTCAGAGCAGCGTTTACAACAGGTGGAATGTGCTTTCAATTAAATACCGACCAATTACATCGGTTTATTCCCCTGGGCGAATATAGGCAGACTTTGCCGACTATCGCTGCAGCCGCCTGCCGCCTTACTATTGAAGGATTCACTTTTACGCCCGGCCCAAGAAGGGCCGGCGGACAGCTTCAGGAGGAAGCGAATGGCGCGATTCTATTGGGTGATGTTGAGTCTCTTGCTCGCGAATTCGGCGGCCGCGTCCGTCGAGCCTCTTTTCGGGCGCGAGAGTTACCGGGACGTACAAGCCACGCTGCGGCAGCTTGAGTCCAGCTATCCACTGAACGCTGAGGTGGTTGCAATCGGTCAGGCCGATGGCGGGCAGATGATTGAAGCCCTGAAGATAGGGTCCGGCGCGGTGAAACATTTGGTGGTCGCCACCCATCACGGAAACGAATATGGCTCTACTGAGGTGGCCAAATCCTTTGCCGCCTCGCTTGCCGAATCGCCCGTCGCGGGACAGACGATTTACGTGATACCGGTTCTGAACACGGCCGGGTTCGATTCGCGTTCGAGACGTGAGCCGGCGGGCGGAAGAACTTACGATCCGAACCGCGATTATCCGAATCCTTGCGGAAGCGAGGGGCCTTTTCGTCTGAAGTCGACCGCCGCGCTCGCAAGATTTGTGGAGCAGGAAGGGATCGTAGCGGTCGCGACGCTCCATACTTATTCCCCGGCTGTGGTTTACCCCTGGGGTATGGGACGCGGAAATCTCTCGACCCATTACGATCCGATTTTTGAGCAGCTTGCGGTCGCTGCAACCGTAGAGAGCCGTTACGAGGTTGGCAACTCAGCAGAGGTGATCTATCCCGCGAATGGCACCTTTGAGGATTACGTTTACTGGAAGCATGGAGTCTGGTCGCTTCTATTTGAAGTGGGTAGAAGCCATTCCCCTGGAGACAAGGAAGTTGCCGACATGATCCGGGTGAATGTGCCGGGGCTTCGACGGATGTTCGAGCAGGCGCCCCGCGAACGCGCGGAACGCCACGAGTTCGAAGGGCAGTGTGACTTCAGACTGCTCTCGCTGGACAGACACGACGAGTAGTACGTTTGTGGCAGGCCGAAGGGCCGTTGTTCATAAACCGTAAAACGCTCTTTGCCTGATCGCAATGAGATGATAATGGGCTCTCCATGAGAACATGGGGCGTTTCGGATTCCTTGAAGCTGTACAATATTGAGAACTGGGGTGATCAGTACTTCTCGATCAATCCGAGCGGCAATATTACAGTTCATCCGCGTCGCGGCG
>Ga0154382_124_pt2 | contig 17635 bp, 13 predicted proteins | sample RifGroB1_FD_105626 | JGI IMG/M metagenome (GOLD analysis project Ga0154382, IMG submission 105626) | Bdellovibrionales bacterium GWB1_55_8 | reverse complement strand
TCGCGAGCAACGCCCGCGACCGAACTTCGAGGAAGCGAGGTATTCGCCGAAAACCTTGGGCGCGTCGTCAGGATCAATTCCCGGCCCATTGTCCTCGACCCGCACCTTGATCTGATCGGAATTCTTAATGGATCCGGCCCCCACCTTCTCGATGAGAACCGAGATCTCCGGAAGTATCCCGCCTTCCTCGCACGCATCAAGCGCGTTATCGACAGCTTCTTTCAGCGTCGTAAGCACCGCTTTTGTCTGCGAGGAGAATCCGACCTGTTGGAGATTCTTCGAGAAGTATTCGGCCGTACTGCTGGTAGTGATCGTCTGCTTGCCGCCTGCTTTTTTCGCCATGGGCCCGATTCAACCAAAGAAGCTGTCCTGCTGTCAACCGGCGTCATGCCCGGAATTTGCACCTGACAGCTTCCATGAAAAACTCGAGCGTGGAAAAGAAGTCGGCTTTCAACGAAATCGGCGGCAATGTGCCTGAAATCAAGCGAGGAGCCCGTCAAAGCGTCGAGGAAGGGGCATTGACGCCCGGATACGAAGGCGACGTTGAATTGTCGATTCGTCTCCTCAACGAGGTCCTCGCGACTGAAATCGTCTGCGCATTGCGCTATCGCCAGAATGCTTTCACGGCGCAAGGGCTGCATCACAAGCCGATCGCTGAAGAGTTCATGGAACATTCAAACGAGGAGCAGGGCCATGCTGATGACGTTGCACAGCGAATCAAGCAGCTCGGCGGTACGCCTCACATGAATCCCGACGAGCTCATGTCACTCAGCCATGCGGATTACATGGAAAGCGAATCGCTTGAAGAGATGATTCGGGGAAATATCATCTCGGAGCGGATCGCAATCGACTCGTACAGAAGCTTGGCGCAGTACTTCGGGGACAAGGACCCGACCTCTCGACGGCTTATGGAAAAATTGCTCGAAAAAGAGGAAGAACACGCTGACGAGCTTTCTGACTTCCTGAGGAACGAGGAGCCCTCCCAGAAAAAAATGACCGCCTAAACGTCTTTTCGCTCAAACACGAGCTGCACTGTCGCAACGAACATGGCGGCCACAACAGGACCCAGGAAAACGCCCAGCACGCCGATCGTCTGAAGACCCCCGAACGCCGCGACGAACGCGAGCAGAGGGTGAAGATTCGCGGTACCTTTCAGGAACAGGGGCCGGATCAGATTGTCGAGCGTCCCCACGATCAACGCCGCAATGAGCAGAATCACGCCCGCCTTGGAATTACCGGCCATGAACTGGTGAATGGCGATTCCGATCGTGGCAGGTGCCGAGCCCACAAGTGGAATGAACGAACCGACGAAAACCAGCCCTCCCACAAGCAGGGCATTCCGGGTTCCTGTCGATGCGACGAAAATCATTTCGACGATCGCCTGCACGACTCCCGACACCAGGGACGCCAGAATCACGCTCCGGCAGATTCCACCCAGTGTGTGAATGAGCTTTTCAGTCTGGCCAGCCGTGAAAACCGAGTTTTTCCGGACAAAAAACACGAGCTTTCGTCCATCCACGAGAAAAAAATAAATGCTGACGATAATGACCGCCAGACCCACGAAAATACCTGGCAACCGCGCGAGCAGGCCTGCCAGCAGGTCTGCGACCTTCAAGCCGATGTTTCGCGCCAGATCCTCCGCGCTTTCCACAAGCTCCTGCATTCCAATAGGAAAGAAATCCGTAATCCACTCAAGCGCGTTCCGGAGCGCCGGAGTATCGAGGATGGCTTCAATCCAGGTACCGCCTGAGGCCGCGCTCGGCGCATCTTTCCAGGCCTGGAGCTGGATGGCGCCGTTTTTGGCTATGTAAAACAGCAGCAATGTGGCGGGCAGGAGGAAAAGCAGCGTGATTCCGATCGTCAACACGGCGGAAGAGAGCGCCGTCGGTAACTTCCTTTGCTCCATTCGCTCAAGGAGTGGAATCATCAGCACAGCGAGTACCGCGCCCATGGCCACCGGAGTGATCAAAGGCGACGCGATGTAAACGAAAAGGACCGCAATCAATAGAATGAAAATCCGCTGCGCCATAGTCCTGCATAGTGGTCCAACAGGCGGCCTTGTTTCAAGCGTTTTGATCTTTAACGCTTTGCGTGATGTTTGCACGCGCTGCCCCCCCGTGCTACTCGGTGTCCATGCCGATACAATTCATATGGCCGATTCTCCTGATCGGAGCCACGCTCGTGGCGTTGGTCCTGCTACAGCTCTTCTGGCTCAAGGCTGCGCTCCGGGAGATGAAAAATCAGAACTCCGCCGAGCCCCTTCAAGCCCTTCAGCCTCTGCTCATGGACATAACGGAACGTGTCGGCCGCCAAGGCGCTGAATTACGCGAAGCCATGTCTGGCCACCTCTCGCGCCATTTTGCCGAGAGCCAGGAACGCCTCGAGCGATCTCAGGCACAGGCACGCCTGGAACTTCAGAACGGGCTTTCGCAAAACCGGACGGAACTCCAGCAGGGACTCTCAAAGAGCACGAGCGCCCTGGAAACCAAGTTCCAATCCCTCGAGCAGCAGGTGGGAAACAGACTTGAAAATATCGGCAAAAGCGTCGAATCCAAGCTGAACGAAAACCTGAAGGAAGGCTTCAAGCATTTCGAAAAGGTGCAGCAGCATCTGCAGGCGGCCGAACTGAAGCTCGCCTCGCTCAATACGGTCGGCCAATCGATCTCTGAATTGAATAATCTCCTGAAGCTCCCTCATCTTCGCGGAAACTTCGGCGAAGCAACCCTTGAGCGCCTGCTCGCGGATTTCCTGCCCATCGGCGCCTATGAGCTGCAGTACCAGATCACTGATGGATCCACGGAACGTGTGGACGCGGTCGTGAAACTCGGGCGCCAGGTCCTGCCAATTGACAGTAAATTCCCCCGCGAACAGGTTCTGCCGCTTTTCGAGTCGCAGGATCCAGCGGCTCTGGAGCAGGCACGACGCGCGCTTTCTGACTTCATCAAGACGCAGACACGCTCGATTGCCACAAAATACATTCGGCCTGATTTCGGAACAACCGACATGGCCCTGCTCTTTCTTCCAAGCGAGACTCTTTATTTCGAAGTCATCCGGAACGCTGAGCTTTTCGAAAACATGGCCAAGCAAAAGGTGTTCCCTGTATCGCCCAATACACTTTCCATCTCACTCTATGCGATCGGAATGGCCCAGGAGTACTACGAGATGTCCCGGGGGGTCGAAAAGACAATCGAAGACGTGAAAAAAGCGCGACGGCATTTCGAGCAGTTCGAAAAGCGCTTTGACGACGTGGGTTCGGGATTGAAAAAAGCGCAGGAGGCCTTCGAAAAGGCCCATACGCACCTGGGGCGCTATGAAACGAGCGTATTCCGCCTTGTCGGTGATTCCGCTGACCAAAGCCCCTCGCTCGAAGCGCTTCCGGTCACGGAAACGACGGATTAGACCCCGTCCGGATCCACGGCGCGGTTCAGCGCCACTGCAAGCGAAAGCCACTGAAGCTCGACAAGCGGCGGCAGGAACGCAAGCGGGCTTCCACCTGCAAGCTCCACTCGAAGCGCTGCCGGGATCTCAGGCGTGCGCGAATCCCGCGGGAGGGCAATGTGCCAGATGGAATCGTTCTCCTGGAGCGACATTTTAGGGCCATGGAAGAATTCTTCGCTTCCGAAAACGCGAACAGGAAGCCGTGCCATCTCCATCATCTTCAGAGCCGCCTCACGTGCCAGCCACTCGCCTTCCCATTCGCCCAGCAGCATGGTCGGACCCATTTTGGCGCGATCGCGATACATATCGAGATTCGGGTCCGGAAGCATCCGAAGAGCATCCCATTCGTCCGCGGCCTTTTGCCCGAGCAGCAAAGTCGTGGCTGCGCAGATGGAGCCGGTTACGCCAGCGGTATGCGGTTCGCAGCGTTCGAGAGGAGAAGACTGAAGGACGTAACGAGCGTTTCTGACCTCCTCGATTCCCTGGGCCGTGATCGCAATCGTGAACGCCCCCATCTGCTCGGCGATCTCAAGCGCCTTCAGCGTCGCGCGGCTTTTTCCGCGATGCGTGAACGCCATGGCCCAGTCCCCTTTCATCGGGATGATCTCAGGACCGATCGACATACTTGAACAGGAGATCACTGGAATGCGCTGACGGGTTTTGTCGCGAGTCAGCGCATAGGCGCTCAATCGGGCCGCGAAATGGCTGCTTCCAAGACCAAACATGAGAATACGTTTCGGCGCTTCCGGCGTCAGTTCGCGGGTGGAGATGCGCGAAACCCTTCCGCAGATTTCGGCCCAGACTTCATGCTGGGATCTCAGGGTATCTTCAACGATGCTCATTTGCGCCACCTCTCGGCCAGTTCTGTAAAGAAATATACTTCGCTCATGCACGCCTTGCGAAGGTCATCCACCAGCAAGCTTTCGTTCTCGCCGTGCGCGTTCGTGTAAGGATCTTCCACCCCGATCAGGATTGCGGGAGCCCCCCCGAGCGCGTCCGCAAAGGGTTTCACGAACCCGATGCTTCCGCCACAACCGATTTTGTAAGGGCGTACACCATAACCGCGCTCCAGCGCTGCGTCGATCGCGGCAAAGGCGGGGCCCTTCACATCAGCTGCCCATGCGCCACCGGCGGCATCAATCTGAGTTCTGACTTCCAATCCCCAGGGAGCACGCGATTTCAGGAATTCCTCGAGTTGATGCGCCACTTTTTCCGGGTCCATATCCGGTACCAGGCGGATCGTCACCTTGGCCCAGGCCACATCGTTGATGATGTTGGAGGCCATCTTGCGCGATGATGCCTGAATCGCGGTCACCGTCAGTGCTGGAAGCCGCCAGAGGTGCGCCAGCGGCGAGGGTCCGTCACCGAGCATCTTCAAACTCGGAATCATGCCCGACTGCGCGCGGAAATCCTTTTCATCGAACGGGATGCGTTTATATTCCGCGATCTCATCGGCGCTGAGCGGCCGCACCTGTTCCATGACTCCAGGAACGGCGATCCGTCCTTCATCATCGAGCAAGCCCGCCAGCATTTTCGAAAGGCCGACCACCGGGTCAGGGATGGGGCCGCCCCACATTCCCGAATGCACCGTCTTCGTGAGCGCGCGCACTTCGACTTCCACTGCAACCAATCCGCGAAGACCCACGGTAACAGCCGGAACTCCAGCATCAAAATTGTTGGTATCCGTTAGGACGAGCACATCGGCATCCAGGCGTCCGCGATAGCGCTGAATGAACTCTTCCAGGTGCGGACTCCCCACTTCCTCTTCACCCTCGATCACGATCTTCACGTTGAGCGGAAGTTCTCCTCCGGCTTCAAGAAAAGACCCGATAGCGGAGCTGTGCATGATGATTCCGGCCTTGTCATCGGCCGTACCGCGCCCGAAAAGCCGCTCACCCTGTGGGCTTGGCCGCTGCGCAGGTTCGAACGCCGGAGATTTCCAAAGTTCTTCACGTCCGGGAGGCTGAACGTCGTAATGGGCATAGAGAAGAACGGTGGGCTTCCCTGGTGCGCGGCAGCGTTCCGCGTAAACATAAGGAGGAGCATCGCCTACTTCCAGGAGCTCGACTTTGTCCAAACCACGTTTGCGTAAGATCGCCGCAACGGCCTCTGCGCCGCGGCGCATCTCTTCCTTTGGAAATTCCGAGAAGCTCACGCTGGGAATGCGGATCAGATTCTTCAAATCGTCCAGATGAGATTGGAAGTTTTTCTCCAACGATGCCGCGGCCTTTTGCATAGTAAATCACTCCCTCGATATTTCCATTGTTCTCTCTCAGAGCTGCATGAGTTGACAACAAAAAAGGGAATCAGAGCCCCCGCATCCACTCCGGCTTGAGCGCTCGATTCTTCAAAGCCCACGCGATGGCTTCAAGAATCCGCTCCCGGTTTTCAGGCAGTGTGCCTTTGAGCGGCACATAATTCGACGCGTGATTGGTTCGAAACACGACAGGCCTTTCAGTCTGAACATCGACGATGATTCGCGCGAGTTCTTCAAGGGACTCCTCGGGCGTCAACATTCGGAACCTACCCGCCTCGGCGTCTTTGGCCAACGGTGTGTCCGGAACGAGAGTCAATGTAAGTGCGCTGAAAAACGAAGGCGACATGCGGCTGAGTACCTGAGCAGTTTGCCGCGCGTGCTCTTCAGTGAGTTCCCGTCCCCCAACTCCAAGAAGCCCGATGACGCTGACAGGAATACCAAGTGCTTCAGCGCGCCGAACCGCCTCGGTCATCTCCGAGGCCGTCGCGCCTTTCTGAATGCGCCTGAGTACCTCGTCGGAACCTGACTCCAGGCCGAGGTAAATCATCCCGAGCTTCCGCTCCCGAAGCGAAAGCAACTCTTCGTCGGACTTCAGATTGATTCCGCGCGCATCAGAATAAATCGCAACCCGCGCCAGTCTTGGAAAGTGCTGCTCCAACTGATCCAGAATCCTGAGCAGGCGATCAGTCCTGAGAATCAGCGCGTCCCCATCAGCCAAAAAAACCCGCTCGCAGCCGGACATGACCCGCGCTGCTTCGCGGATATCCTCGAAGACTTCATTCTCGTCTCGTACGCGGAATGTCTTCTCGCGATACATCGAGCAGAACGTGCACCGGTTATGAGAGCACCCGTAAGTGACCTGCAGGATATAACTGCCTGCCTCGCTCGGGGGACGAAAGACAGGTTCCAGGTACCGCATTTGTCAAGCTCAGTAGAACCAACCGATATTCAGGTAAGGAAACACCGTCGTTCCGATCGTGTCGGCGGGATCCTGATAATTCATCCAGGTGAGTCCCGCGCCCAGATTGAAGCCGTTTTGCGCCTGCCAATCGATCCCGAAATTCACATTGGTGTTCCACATGATTTCGTCGGCACCGGGCTGCAGGCCAAAACCTCCCGACAGGAAATCAGAAATTCGCGTACGAGCCACGTTGATGCCGGCAATCAACGAAACCGGCTTCTCGGGCATCGCGATGTACTTGATCCCGGCTCCCTGCGAGCTCCCAAAAAACATTGTTCCCGTTCCAGCGGTGATACGGAGCTGATCCAAAACATTGTAGGCAAGATTGATCGAGAGAATACTGGGCCAGGGTTCGCTGGCCGCCCCGACATAAAACCCGAAAGGCCTCGCGGTCCGTGCAGTGTCAGCGGCCGCCTGCTCGGTTTCAGAAAAAGCGCAAAAAAGAATAAAAAGAAAAACAATGCCTTGGCGTAATTTCATGAGGTTCCTCGTCCCTGGAGAATACCGCGGGCTAGCGCCTTGACAACCAAAAACCTTCCGGCGAGTGTAGCGGGCAATGTCCAACACGAGTGCCCCAACCCGGATCAAATTGAATCCCTCCTACTGGCGTCACCTGTCGTGCGTGCCGTTTTCAGAGGACGTTGTTCCTTCGAGCCTTTTCCTGAGGCACCGGCACTTTCTGGTCATCGACGTTGAAACTCAGCGCCTGGTTCAGGACGTGGGCGGCTGGGAACACATCGACAAGCTCGGCATTTCCGTGGCGTGCGCCTACGACAGCAAGACGGACAAGTTCCTCGCGTTCCGTGAAAACGAACTCAAAGACCTGATTGAGCTCTGCCAGGAACGTCTCGTTATCGGTTACAATATTCGCGGCTTTGACTTGCCGGTCATGGTTCCCTATGGACTGGATCCGAAACCTCTCGACGTTTTCGACATCATGTACGACCTCGAGGCCCTCACTCGCCAACGCTATCTGAAACTCGAAGCGGTGGCACGGGGCACGCTCGGCACCGGAAAATCCGCTGATGGTCTCCAGGCCGTGGAATGGTGGAAAACGGGCGAGATTCAGAAAATCATCGATTACTGCATGCAGGATGTGAAGGTGACCCGCGACGTTTTCCAATTCGGCCGACAGAACGGCTTCATCCGCATTCAGCGCTCGGAAAACAATCCGACCGATGTGCGCGTACAGTGGAACTGATCCGTTCAAAATCCCACCTCCTCGGCCGGCCTTGGAATGTGTTTAAGCCTGCATGCGACCCCGTTTCAATCTGACTTCCTGAGTAAATAAGTTGGTTGCGGCGCAATAAGCGCAACGTTTTGATCAGACATACTTCTGTCCCATGAATTTCATTCACGCTTTGCCGCATAGCGCAACAAATTTAGTAAGAAACAACCACTTCTTGAAAATCCCGATCTTTACCGACCTGTTCAGGTCTGGAATATCGGCGTTTCCGCGATCAAACCTCTTCAGAAATACCTAAATATATATAGTACAATCAGAATAGCCGTCTGTTTTGACCCGGGGAGATAAAACATGACCAAAATCACCGCGCGCCTTATTGTGTGGACTCAGATTTTTTTGCTCTCGGCTGCGCCGCTTCAGGGTGCGTGGGCAAAGGCGCCGCTCAAGCGCGCACAACTCTCGCCTCAACAGCTTCTGCAGCATTTCCGGGCCAACTGGCAGATCACGCCCACGTACAAAACAAAAGGGCCTGGCGGCACCTATGAAGCAAAGACTCTGACCCGTTTCGTTACGGCCGGTCAGCTCAGCTTTTATGTCGGGAACATCACCTATTACAAATTCCCCAAGCAAGAGATCCATTATGGCGAGACCGTCTCGAATATCGCGGAAAAAGTCCGCTATGCCATGGGATTTGAAGCCTGGCGCCATCGAACCTTCGGCGTAGCCCATGTGTACGAAACCGAATGGAAGTCCGCTAACCGTTTTGTTCGCATGTACATTACCGAGACCCGCGATTCCTATGCGTTCTCGATCGCGCTGATCCGCGCTCCTTATGCTGAAAACGTCGCGATTGAAGCCGAACTGCTTCAGCGACAGATGGGAGGCGTTCTTGATGGCTCGCCGTCCTGGTTGGACCGACTCTTTGCCTGGGTGAGCCCAAGCGAGGTTCACGCCGATTGCGCGAGTGGCGACCTGTCATGCCTGATCAGTGATTCGTCAGGATCCTATGGCAGCCTGATCGGCAGCCTTGGGTCGGCCAGTGGCTCTGCAGGTTCGCTTCCCGGCGTCGGCGCTGGTTCCGGAACCACCTCGTCGAGTGGACTTTCGGGCAGCGGCGCTGCCCCCATTGGCGGGCTCGGTGACCTGAGCAGCCTGATGGGCGGAGGCAACCCCATCACGGTCAACACGATTTCGACGGTGGGCCTGGACCCCGCAACAACAACCCAGGTCGATACATTGAATCAGAACCTCGCCAACACCAACACCAACTGGGGAAACTCAAATACCCAGATCGGCGTCTTGAACGGCAACATCGCCACCGGCAACACCAACTGGGCGAACACAAACACCCAGATCGGCGCCTTGAACGGCAACATCGCCACCGGCAACACCAACTGGGCGAACACCAACGACCAGATCAACACCTTGAATACGAACATCGCCGCAGGAAACACGAACTGGGCAAACTCGAACACCCAGATCAACACGCTCAACAACAATATCGAGCGATCAAATGCGATTGTCGACAAGAACTGGACCGAGACCAACAACCTCATGCGCAAGTTCATGGACCCCAAACACGCGTTCGTCTGGGCTTCCGCCTCAGCTGCGGGAGCAGCCATGGGAGTGATGGCCGTGAACCTGGTGGTGGATAGCGTGATTGCCGGAGGAAAAGCCATCTACGGCGTGATCCATGAGGCGATCACGCACCAGAAAGAGGAAGCTAAATTCCTGGCGGCCTTCAAGACCGCACGCGAAAACTGGGAAAAGATGAACACCACGATCAAGGATCTGGAAAAGGCCCTGGATAGCTCGATCAAGCTTCGACAGTTAAGCACCGCGCTCGGTCTGAATCGCGAGACGGCGCTCAAGGTCTCAGCCCTTCTGGAAGAACTGAAGGTTCGCAAGGAACTCAAGCAGGACGACCTGCGAAAGGCCATCAGGGAAGGTCAACCGCAAAACTGCATCGAACGCGAAAGCGCGCTGCTTGCGCAGATGGGAGAGCTCCTCAGAGGATTCGAACTCGTGAAGGAGAACATGGTCGAAAGCCGCGGAGACGCGGTCCTGTGCGATAACCTGCAATCAATCCTGACCAAGCTGCGGGAAGCCGAGGGACTTGTCCAGAAGGCGAGAACCGACATCCTCGCTGCCCAGGACATCTGGCTGAAGCATTTCCGCAAGGATACAGAACAGTACTTCGATAAAATGGAAGCCGCGCGCGAGCGGCAGCCCAAGGTCAAGAAGGAGATCAAAAAGTTCGCGGAGGAGCTGAAGGACTTGTCTGTCGAGGAACTCGAGGAAGTCCATGCGGAGTGGGAAGACAAGTGCGTCGAGAAGGCGAAGTCGTCAATGAGCCTCTGGAAATGGGTCAAGACTCCCGTAAGGAAAAACTGTCGTAAAGAATTTGAAACCACCTATGCCTCTTACACCGCGAAGCAGAAGGCGGCTGTCGAACAGCGTTTGGCGGACCGGATTAAATCCGCCGACGAAATGTACAAATATTCGCAGGAAAAAGTCCATGGCCTCAGGATCAATGGCAAGACTCTCGATAGTGAATTCCAATCCTATCTGAGCTGGTTCAAGATGCTGCAAGCCGAACAGGCCTGCTCTCTCAAGGACCCCATGGCATGCCCACCGGAAAATTACAGTGGCATGCTCGATCGCGTGAACAGGTATGACGAGCGCGAGGGCAAGATCCAGGATATCTGTCAGAACCGTCTGATGTACTGAGGCGTGAGCTTTAAGTGGCGACTTCCAGGCCGTAAACCTGGGCGTTCATGAAAAATTCAACCGCTTCACTCGCTGCCCGCGGCCACCCTTTTTCACTTCGGCAGCCGGTGCGCTCAACGATGTCTCCGTCAGCGCGGACAATTCTTATCCGAACCGGTGAACGGCAGCCCCGGAAAGGCTCTTCAAGTCCGCTTTCAATCGCATTCGCGAGGTAGCGCATCCGATCCCGCGCGATATCGGACGGGAGTCCCTGTGGCTTTGCCTGCTCAGCCGTCGGGGCCAGGACCGCGGCCGGCGCCATTTCCGAAAGCAGCGAAGCGGGCTTGCGAATCGCTAGTTCGGGCTGCGTTTTTTTCACGGCCGGGCCTTCGAACCAACCCGGCGTCACGGAAATGTGCGCGTTGCCTGGAGCGTTTGCCAGTACATGAAGGATGAAACTTGTCGGCCCCGCCCATTTTTCCTGCGGGCCCGGATACTCAATGTAGATTTCGACGAAAGCCTGCGAATCCACCTTCGCGTTGCCCTGCAAAGCTTCAAGCGCCGGATGATTTTGAATCCCACCGCAACCGAAGCCGCCGGTTCCAGAAAGGATGACCAATACCCCTGCTGCCACCAGAGAAATGATGTGAGTCATTATTCAGCCCTCGATGCCGGAAAACGTTTGGCGCCAGATGCCGCTTTAGCAAGCGCTGCTTTCAACGGTTCGAGGCAAGCACGGTATTTCAGGTTCCGGAAAACCGGCACCGTACATTTCGGTGGCGCGATGACCGCTGCAACAGCCGTTGAAACCGCCCATCCCGCTTCAGAATAGCTTCCCATCTCACAGGCCTGCGATTCGTCGACACCGAGACATTTAAGGAGCGGCTTCCAAAACTTCGAGCTATCCGCTTCACCTGCAAGGCTCCCGAGTTCGCAGGGGGACCAGACTTGCGCCATCTGTCTCACGAGTTCAAAACGCGCTCGTTCCGGCGCGCGTGCGGTCAGTTTCGGAAACCCGCCACCGAGCCGCAGAATCAACTGGTTTTGCGAGTCTCGCATGAGCACGCCGATTCCACGCCAGCCCAGATCCGGGTTTTCGGTCGTGGGGGGCCTTTGAATCCGAAGCTCACTCACCTGTGCTTCCATGGCTTGCGCAAGTTTTGGGGACATTCCAGCCGAATAACTCCCAATCCAGGACAAGAGGTCCCGCTTGGCCGCATGGAACGCGCTCATCTGGATTTTCCAGTCGTCAGCGGAAACTCCCGCCTTTTCAATGCCAGGACCGCGATACTCAGCAGCCGAGCAATAAATTCCGTCGCCTGCCGTTCCAAACTCAGTTTCAGCAAACGCCTGCTCAGCGCCGGCGGGAACTTCGGGCTCAGGCGTGTTTGGAATCGCAACCGGAGGCGGAAGAACGCTCTCGCCGGCGGCCACGCTTGTTTTCCCGCTGTCCAGTGCGTCAATTGCGGAGTAAGCCTCGCGAGCCGCTTTGCCGGTGATTTTTGATTGAGCGCCTTTGACAGCGCCCACCAAGCGATTGAAAAATCCGCCGAGAAAACCCTGAGAAGAACCGCCAACGGCCGCCGCTTTGGCCGTCAAACGTGAATGTCCAACCGGATGCACGGATTTCTTGCGCGGCGCGGACGAGCCCGCCGCAAAAATCGATCGCGAATGGGCACGAACAGAGTGCCAGCCGCCTGGAGCCCATCCCGGTTTCCAACGCCGCGTCACTCCATGAACAGCGGCTACAAAGAAAACGGCAACCACGATTACGATGAAGCCTGACCGGAACATTCGCCAATCACTGTCGCGCATCCTGCGCATAGGCGTATCTCCTCACCTTTAAATTCTACTGGCACCTGCGGCGAAAACCACTGGAAAAACAAAGGTCAAAAATCTGACGAATTTTGTTTCCCGTTTTCAATTCCTGCGTAATGCGGCAGTATTCAGCTCACTATTTTCAACAGGAGTCCTTCAGTGAAATCAATATTTTCAAATACCTCGTCGAAACGTCAAAAAACCATCGCTGCCGCTGTTTTGTCTCTACAGCTTCTGGTTTTCGGATCCTGCAGCACCGGCAGCACCGGGATCACGGTTTCGGAAGGTGATTTTGAAACGATCGTGATCGTCGGCACGAACGACATTCACGGAGCTTTGAGCCCATTACGGATGAAAACGCGGGAAGCGGACAATACACCCGCCGTCGAATACGAGTCAGGCGGCGCCGTGACGCTGGCCTCCTACGTACGAAAACTGCGAAACGAATTCGGAAATAACCTCGTGTGGCTCGATGGCGGTGACGAATTCCAGGGCTCGATCGAAAGCAATGCGGCAGAAGGCGCACCCTTGGTCATGTTCTTCAATTCCACAGGACTGAACGCCGCCGCGATCGGAAATCATGAATTCGACTATGGTCCCGTCAACAATGCTCCTCACCCGCAATCCGAGGATCGCCTGGGTGCCCTGAAAGCACGAACCGTCGAAGCCGATTATCCCTATGTTTCAGCAAACATCGTTGAGGCGAAAACAGGCAAACGCGCGCCTCTTCCCAATACGTTCCCGAGCGTGATGTTCAACGTCGGCCGCCTCAAGGTGGGCGTGATCGGCCTCACGACACTCGAAACGCCGCATACGACTTTTCCTGAGAACATAAAAACGCTCCTGTTTCAGGAACTCGAAAAGTCAGCGATACGCGAAGCGCAGACGCTGAGAAAATCCGGAGCCCACGTCGTCCTTCTCGCCGCTCATGTCGGACTCAATTGTGAGATTGGACGAGCCTCCCCCTCTCAGAGCCTTCGGAAACCCACTGATCCCCTCGGTTTTTGCGGCCAAAATGACGAACTGGTCCAGTTCCTGAAAAAAGTCCCCGCGGGCACCATCGACGCTGTGGTTTCAGGGCATTCACACCAGGTCATCCATCATTGGGTGGAGGGAGTTCCCGTGGTTCAGGGAGGTTCATCCGCCCGCTATATCAACCTGATCTACCTGACGTACGACCTCAAGAATGGCAGGGTTGCGGGAGACAGGACAAGAATCGAGGGCCCGGTCCCTGTATGCCCGCTCGTATTTGAAAATCAAGGCGACTGCAACGGTGACCGACCCGCCCCGAAAAACGGGCGAGGGGCGCTCGTGAAAACCCGGTTTCACGGAGAGACTCTTTCGCAGGATGACGCCACTCTGCAGCTCCTTAAGCCGGTTTTCGAAAAGTCGGCGCAGATCCGCTCGCAGAGGATCACTCAAGCCGCGAGACCTCTGGAGCATGATCGCCGCCGTGAATCAGACCTTGGAAATCTGATCTCCGACGCTATGCGAGATTTTTCCGGAAGCGATGCAGCACTGATGAATTCAGGCGGGATCCGGGCACCGATCGATCAAGGAGCGGTTCTCTTTGAGAATGTGTTCCGCACCCTGCCCTTTGACAACACTCTCACGGTGGTCACCGTCACGGGCAAGGAGCTGAAGAATATTTTGAGAGCGGCCCAGAGCGGAGGCCGGGGTTTCCACGGGGTCTCCGGCCTGAAACTCCGTCTGATTCCGCTCGACAAGGAAGCCCCTTCGAATGACCTGAACGGCAACCGCAAGATCGAGCCCTGGGAGGTAAACCGATTACTCGACGTGCAGCTGGCCAATGGGGCGCCCGTTCTGGACGAAAAAAGCTACACTCTTGCAGTACCTGACTTTCTTGCGCTTGGTGGCGACGACATGAAATGGCCCATGGGGCAGGTTCCACGCTCCCGGATGAAAATGCACGACCGTCTGGTTCGGGATATCGTGGTTGATTACCTAAAAACCAAGACGCCCTCCCCGGCCGGCTGGAACTCCGTTGAATTTCCGCTTGTGGATGCAAAATCCCCCCGCTTCGTTTTCGGGAAAGTCGCTACCGGCCGCGCGAAAAAGAAGGGAAAAAAACGCCGCCGATAGGGTAAGCTGATCCCTATGAGCCTATCCCCGAATGAAGTCCTGAACTCCGTAGATCAGGCGGTCAAAAAAGAGTTTGATTTGAACCAGCGTGTGCTCGCGTTTGACGAGTACCTTGGATTGCTTGCCGAGCAGCCGGAACGGCAGACGCGAGGCTCCGCGAAATATCTCGCGGATCTCATGGATCATTTCGGTCACTCTCCCATCGAGGGCGCGGCACCCGAACCCGGCGCGGCCCAGCGTTTTCGCCTCTTTGACCAGCCCGTGGACGGCATCGCCCCGAAAGTCGTCGGCCAGGAAAGCGTCCAGAATCATCTTTACCGCGCTCTTCGGACTTTCACGCGCCAGAAGCTCAATAACAAACTCATCCTTCTCCACGGCCCGAACGGGAGCGCCAAAAGCTCGATCGCTCACGCATTGATGGGCGGAATGGAGCGTTACTCCCATCTGAATGAAGGAGCGGTTTACACATTCAACTGGGTTTTCCCGGTGGAACGCTACACCAAAGGCGGAATCGGTCTGAACACTTATTCTGGAACCGCCACGCCGCTTGCGAGTTTCGCAAAGCTCCCGGACGAGGAAGTGGCCGCACGCGTTCCGTGTGATTTGAAAGATCACCCCCTCCTCATGGTACCACGCGAGCAGCGCCTGGCTTTTCTGCAGAAGCTCATTGGCGAGAAACGCGCGACACAGCTCTGGGACACGCTCCCGAACTATCTGACCCAGGGCGATCTCTGCCATCGCTGCAAGGAGATCTTCGACGCCCTGTTGATCGCCAACGGCGGCGATTACCGAAAAGTCCTGATGCACGTGCAAGTGGAGCGCTTCTATTACGCGCGCCGCTATCGTCGAGGGCTCGTCACGATCGAGCCGCAACTTCATGTGGATGCCCAATACCATCAGCTCACCTACAATCGCAGCGTGGGAGCGCTTCCGGCCTCGCTCCAGAGCCTGAACCTCTTCGCTCTGACAGGTGACCTCGTGGACGGAAATCGCGGACTCATCGAATACAGCGATCTTTTGAAACGACCCGTGGACTCGTTCAAATATATGCTCGGCGCCTGTGAAACAGGCGCCGTCAACGTCGGCTCGTCCATCGCTCATTTCGACACCGTGATGATCGGTTCGACGAACGAACTGCAACTCGACGCCTTCAAGGAATTCCCTGACTTCACGAGCTTTAAAGCCCGCATCGAGCTGATACGGGTTCCTTATCTGCTTTCAGTGACGCACGAACAGGAGATCTACTCGTCTCAGCTTCAGCAGTTCTCCAGTGAAAAACATGTCGCACCTCACGTGTCCTGGACCGTCGCGCTCTGGGCGGTGCTCTCGCGCCTGAAGAAGCCAAACAGCATCAATTACCCGCCGAATATCAGCACGATTGTCTCGAACCTGACCCCGATCGAGAAAGCCCGCCTTTACGACACGGGCGAGATGCCCAATTCAATGCCGGCAGAGGACAAAAAGCATCTTCGCGCGACCCTGCGCAAACTCCGGGAAGAATACTCGAACGTCCCCTACTATGAGGGCCGGATGGGAGCCTCCGCGCGTGAAATCAAATCGATTCTGTTCGATGCGGCACAGAACTCCGAATTCCCGTGCCTCTCACCGCTCGCCATTCTTCGTGAAATGGAGGAGTTCGTGAAACGCGTGAGCGAATACGAATTCCTGAAGCAGGAAGTGAAGGACGGGTTTCACGATGCCTCCGAGTTCGTGAACGTCGTGCGGAACGAGTATCTGAACCGCATCGATCGCGAGGTGCGGGAATCCATGGGGATCTATGAATCCGCGCAATGGGAAGATTTCATCAGAAAGTACGTGCAGCAGATCTCGCTCGTGCTGAAGAAGGAAAAATCAAAGAACGTGATGACGGGAAAAATGGAAGACCCCGACCTCACCTTGATTGATGAATTCGAGTCGATCGTCGGCGCGCCTTCAGGCAACCAGGAGAAGGAAGGCTTCCGTCAGAACGTGATCTCACAGGTCGGCGCCTGGTCGCTGGATCACCCCAAAGAAACACTGGTCTACAGAACGGTTTTCGCGGACTTCTGGCGCAAGCTCGAAAAACATTATTTCGAGTCGCAAAAGGTGCTTTTGAACAAAATGCACGATGCGATCCTGGTCTACGATACCGACCGTCATGATCCTTCGTCCGAGGGCGGTAAACTCGCCCGGCAGACCCTGGACAGCATGATTTCCCGACTCGGCTACTGTGAAAAGTGTGCTAAAGAGGTGATCACGTTCCTGATGCGGCAACGTTATTGATGCGACCGACCCACGAGTTCAAGCCCGACGAATACCTGGTGACCCATTTCGTGAATCCCGGCCAGACCGGAATTCGGCTGGATACGTTTCTCAAAGAGCGCTATCGGAAGCGCTCGCGCGAGCAAATCAAACGCGCCATCGATGCCGGCTCCATCCTGATTCAACGCACTCAGGGGCCTCACGTTTCGGTGGGGAGATTGAAGGCCAGCACCCAGCTTATCGGCGGCGACGAAGTCCTGGTGGTCTCCGAACGTAAACCCGAACCCGAGGTCTGTTTCGATTACCGCATCGTTTTCGAGGACGAGGTCCTGCTCGTGATCGACAAACCCTCAAACCTCCCCGTTCACCCCGCCGGTCGCTATTTTTTCAACACCTTGCTCATCCACCTGCGCACCCATGGTCACTCAATCAATAAGCTCAAAGCAGAAGCCGAGTACTTCCTCCCCCATCGCATCGACAAGGAAACCAGCGGCGTCCTCGTTCTCACTAAAGACAAGGAAGTCTGCGCGCATATTGTCCGTCAGTTCGCCGAGCGTACGACGTCAAAGCACTATCTGGCGCTCGTGCATGGCACCCCACCGAAAGATTTCTCGATCGACGCCCCGCTCAAGCGCAGCACGAACTCCATCATCGAACTCAAGATGATGACGGCTCCGGAAGATCAAGGCGGCCAGAACGCCTTTACCGCCTTCCGTACGCTGGAAACGCGGGGCAAGTACTCGCTGGTCGAGTGTTTTCCAAAAACGGGGCGCCAGCACCAGATCCGCATTCATCTTGAAATCGCGGGTCACCCGATCGTCGGCGACAAACTCTACGGACTTCCGGAGGAAGAAGCGGCTCGCTACTACGAGCGAAAACACCAGACTCCCGAAGCCCTTGCTCGCCTGATTCTTCCGCGGCA
>Ga0154382_111_pt6 | contig 17827 bp, 20 predicted proteins | sample RifGroB1_FD_105626 | JGI IMG/M metagenome (GOLD analysis project Ga0154382, IMG submission 105626) | Bdellovibrionales bacterium GWB1_55_8 | reverse complement strand
ATCTCCGTTTCGGGAGCTGCCTTGCAGGAATCTCTAATGAAAGAGGTCGATTCTTTTGCCGCCCTCATTCTCTCTGCGGGTATTGCAATTTCTTCCGTAGCTGTCGCGTCCGCGGTTATTTTACGCCTGGCCGTAAGCGTACCTCTTCGGGCACTCGCGCGAGCCGCCGAAGGAGCCGTCGGGGACAAGCCTGATGATTCCCTTCCTGCTGCGTTGGACAAAGCCGGCGAGGGCTGGGATGTGGGTGGCGATGTCGGGCGTCTTGTTCACGTGCTCGTGAACCTGGCCTGCGAGCGCAACGTACTCAGTCGAAAAGCGATCGCGATTGCTGAAGACCATCTGACTGATCCAGTGCTGGACGAAGATGTAGGTGGTGACCTTGGGCAGTATTTCAAGAAAATGGTGGGCTTCCTGCGTGACATTAAAGAGCGAGTTCGTCTCCTGACTGCCGGGCAGAAAGTGGCACCTCTTGATTCGGCCGGAACACTCGGTTCCGCGTTTAATTCAATGTTGGCACGAATTGGCCACGAGCAGAAAGAACAAAGGAAGCTGCGAGCGCTTGTCGAATCCAGTAAAGAGGTTGTTGCAATTACCCGGGGCGACGGCGTGATCGGCTATCTGAACTCTTCGGGAAAAAACATTCAGGGCGAGACGGCCGCGTCTACTTTTTCGGATTTGTTTGACGAGTCCTCCAAAGAGGTTTTTTCCGCTGCACTGAAAGCGCTATCGGATTGGGGGAAGTGGGAGGGGGAATTTGTTTCGAATCAACGAACCCGGAACGGCTGTGGCATCCCCTACGCGGTTCGTGCGTTCAAGATCCATGAAGATGAGTTGAACGGCGCGAATGTCGGCATTGCCTGGATCGCAAAAGAGGTCAGTGACGAGAAACTTGCCGCTGAAGTCGCCGAACGTCAGCTGCGCTTCATTCAGCTTTCCAGGATGAGCACGCTCGGACAGGTGGCGGGCGCCATTGCTCACGAAATCAATAATCCTCTAGCAGTCCTTATGGCCCGATCTGAAATAATGCTTGAAGATCTTGAGCGCGGCGTGGATGAGGCAAAAACGCGTGAATCGATAACTCACATGCAGCTCACCATTCACCGAATTTCGGACATTGTACGTGGCATGCGCTCCTTTGTGCGCGGAGGCGACGAAGAGGCACCGAAAGAAACGCTGTTACAGGAAATTGTGAATGACACAGCCGTTTTCTGTTCCGCCCGAATACGGGAAACAGGGACTGAGCTGAGCCTGGATTTCCCCAGGGATCTCAAAATATATTGCCGCTCCGTACAGATCTCGCAAGTGCTCCTGAACCTGATCAACAACGCGCTTGATGCGATTCAGGAGCAATCCGAAAAATGGATTCAGATCTCCGCCAGGCAAAGGACGTCGGAGGAGGTCGAAATAACGGTCACCGACAGCGGACCCGTTATTCCGGCTGAAGTCCGTATGCGCCTTTTGCAGCCCTTTTTCACCACGAAAGCCCCGGGAAAGGGAACGGGGATCGGCCTGAGCATCTGCAGGAGCATCCTGGAGTCGCAGGGTGGAAGCATTCACCTCTCCCTGGACAGCTCGCGCACACAATTCGTGCTCCGGTTGCCGGGGACAGTGGTTTGCGCCAAGGCGGCCGCTTAAAAAAATTCAGTGCTTATGGCCGTGGCCGCTGTCGTCGTGACCATGGTCATGATTACAGCCTGGTCCGTGTTCGTGGTTGGCTTGTTCTTTTTCGATTTCAGCACGGACCATGTTCATGTCCAGATCGCGAACTTTTCCGATAACTTCTTCCAGTGCTGATTCAGGCAGAGCTCCCGCCTGTTGGAATAGAAGGATCTTGTCCCGAAAAATCATGAGTGTCGGGATGGAGCGGATGCCAAATGCACCGGCAAGTTCCTGCTCCTCTTCCGTGTTCACCTTTCCGAAAACAATGTCCTTGTGCTTTTCTGAACTTGTTTCGAAGATTGGACCGAACATTTTACAAGGCCCGCACCAGCTGGCCCAAAAATCCAGCAGAACGATCCCATTCTCATTGATGAGCTTTTCGAAATTTTTTCCCGTCACTTCAACTGATGCCATGTTCCAATCTCCTATCGTTTATGGCTTTTTATTATTCAATAGAACTATTGAATAGTCAACCCCTATTTTTGTTCACCGCTGCTGTGACGGGCATGAGAGGTCGGCCTTGGACACGAGCGGACAAGGATTCTGTACCACACACGTTACCACAGGAGTGACGGTGGCGGTAACCGTGGGATTCGGGACAGGCAAGGGGCTGTGGGTTGGCGACACGGCCGGAGCCGGGCTGGGTGAAGGGGACGGACTGGGAGAGGGGATTGGGGATGGCGAAGCACCGGGAGAGGGGCTTGGCGACGGCGAAGCACCGGGAGAGGGGCTTGGCGACGGCGAAGGACTAGGAGAGGGGCTTGGCGATGGAAATATTCCCGGAGCTTCGGCATCTGGCTGCTCTTCTGGCAGCTGAGGGCCAATCGGCTCTGGGTTTGTCTCTGCTGTGGTGGCGGTATCGGGCTGAATCGGGGGGGGCACTTCGGAGGGGTCCGTTTGTCCGAATGCGATCTCGGTGGTCAGGTTCAGCGAGTCAGCCTGAGCGCCCTCATGACATGCGGCGGTTCCGCTGAAAACGATGAAATAGTCGACCCAGCACGCGCCTGTGCCGTGAAGATCATTCTCGACCGGCTGCTTGAACTTCATCTGTCCGTAAACACTGCCATCCGGCGCGATAGGCAGTTCAGCGCTCGCGTTCTCAAGTCCGATATTTCGGACGAGTACGAGCTTGGCATCGCAGTCGAGCAGGATGATGAAATCCGCGAGGCGTTCCTGTTGGAATTGGAACTCAGGAACGCATCCCTCCTGGCGTTCAGGCGAAAATTGCACCTGTTGCTGCTGCTGAGGTGGCGAGTCCTTGCAGTCAATGGTGTAACCGCCAAAAGGATTCGCCGATGGAAATGAGACCTCTCCTGGCAGATCCAGGTCATCTTCTCCGCCGCAGCGGCTCAGGAACACCGAACCCGCGACAAGGCCCAGGACGCCCAGCAACACGCTTCGTTTGGTCTGCATGATGGCCTGAGCGGTTGCAACCGAGGTGCCATTCGCAATCGCTGCATGACGCAAGCTGTGTTACGCTCACAGCTATGAAATCGATCTTTTTGAGCTGGCGAATGGCGGTGGTTTTACTGCTCGGCTTTTCATCGGGCATACCTCTGGCGCTTACAGGGACCACTCTCCAGGCGTGGATGAAAACGGAGAATGTGGATCTGACGACGATCGGACTTTTCTCTCTCGTCGGACTTCCCTATGCATTGAAGTTTCTTTGGGCGCCGTTCATGGACCGCTATACCCCGCCTTTCTTGGGAAGACGTCAGGGTTGGATCGTGATCGCGCAGCTTCTGCTGGTCGCATCGATTGCAACCATGGGTTTTTTTAACCCCGCTCAAACTCCCTGGATTGTTGCCGCGCTCGCCATGCTCGTGGCGTTCTTCAGTGCCAGTCAGGATATTGTGGTTGATGCCTATCGTACGGATCTCCTCGAGAGGGACGAGGTCGGTCCCGGTGCTTCGCTTTACGTCACGGGATATCGCATCGCGATGTTAGTTTCGGGCGCGGTCGCCCTGATTCTGGCCGACCACCTTCCATGGCGGGTCGTTTACCTGATCATGGCCGGAACCATGGCAATAGGACTCCTGGCGGCGTTTTTCGCGCCTTCTCCGAGAGTGGTCGTAAAGCCGCCAACCTCTTTGATGAACGCCTTTGTGCATCCTTTATTGGAGTTTTTCCGTCGAAAGGGTGCATGGGAGATCGTGCTTTTCGTCATTTTCTATAAAATCGACGTCGTTGTCACCACGGCGCTGATGACTCCGTTCATCATGGATATGGGATTCAGCAAAACGGATATTGGGGCGGTGACCAAGGGCTTCGGTCTGGTCGCGACCATTGTTGGCACGCTGGTCGGGGGTGCTTTGATGGTGCGCCTTGGAATCAAGCGTTCGCTCTGGGCTTTTGGAATTTTTCAGGGCGTCTCGGGCATGTCGTTCTGGCTGCTCGCAAAACTCGGACATCACTATCCGATGATGGTGACCGCGATCGCTGCGGAGAATTTCTGCAGCGGTATGGGTAATGCCGCCTACTCCGCTTTTATGATGAGTCTTTGCGACAAGCGCTTCACGGCGACCCAGTTCGCGCTTCTGACTAGTCTCATGGCCGTTACACGCGTGGTAGGTAGCACGCCGTCGGGTTGGCTTGCCGAACGGTTGGGTTGGGAAATGTACTTCATTTTTGCCACTTTGTTGATGATTCCAAGCCTTCTCATTCTGACTCGCTACAATAAATGGGCAAACCTTGCTGATCAGGAATCGCCGGCAACAACCTGAGTACTTATGAGTACTGGATGATAAAGAACGGACCCCAAGCTGGAGTCCGCTCCTTTATTCGGATAAAAAGCGTCCCTGGTCAGTCCAGGGTGGGGGCGCGGACATCGCAGAAGCCCTGCAGCTGGGCGCCATTCACGAACAACCACGAGCTGATGGTGAAATGGGAGCTCGGTGCTGGCTCGCTTTCATATTTGATCACGGGAGGATGCTCGAGTTGCGCGGTCGGAATTCCGCGAATATATTCGAACCCATCTCGTGAAAAATGGTTGGCATAGTCCCGATAGAGGACCTCGCCATTGCATTCCACATAGAGCCCGTCGCGACATTCACGATTTTCGACGGCTGTATCAGGCGCCAAAAACTCGCATGCACGCGCCTTGACGATGCATCGATCGGCACCTTTTCCTGACGTACCCGTATAGCGGCAATCAAGACGATACCCATCATTGGCTGAAGCGAAGTTCAGCCCCATTAAAAGAACACCTAGACCCGCCAATAGAAACTTTTTCATTTTACCTCCGTGTTTTTGCCAACCGGCATCCCCGGCACTTGTCGGACGGCTTAGTGCAAGGAGTGTGCACCCGCTCGGCGTCAAATGGGCGGTGTTGGGAATTTGCGGGTAGATAGGGCCCGATCGTAGAATCGGAAGGTCCCACGCGAATCGTCGAGAATGCGACGATCCGGGCAAAGAATGGGTTCATTTGGAAAATCCAGTTCGGTATCCGCCTTAGCAAAAAGGGCGGAACCAGCGCGGCATTTTTCAGAGACTTTTTTGAGGACTGTCTCGAATTTCCGAACGTCGGAGTCGGTGTTGAGTTCTGCCTGTGCCACCCCTGCCGGGATATATCGGTAAAACGACGGGATCTCCGCAGACCAAAGCAGCGGTGGGGCATACAGTGTTTTAGCGGACGCGGGACCTGCCGTTCTGATGCGCTGCCGGTGTGCTACCGGGGCACTCAGGTCGATGGTCTCTCCGCTTTCATTAGTTACCCAGAACGTGATTGCCTGATGCCAGTATCCCGCCCAAACGGGTGTATTGTCCTCAAGGACCTCGACCCATGCGGCTTTACCGTACATCGCCTGTGCGTCGACTTTGAAATGTCGAAGCGCCTCAACGCACGCAAGCGCAACGAGCAATGGGGAGTCGGATCGATCTCCGGTGATCTGGTCCACGACTCGCGTTACAATCCTCGAGACTTCGGCGATGATCGGAAGCGGCGTTCCTGGAAACGTTTCCTTCATTCAGGTGCCAGACTTTCCCGAGATCCAGGCACCCGCACCGAATGCGATCCATCCAGCGAGAAAAAACAAGCCACCGATCGGCGTGATCATTCCAAGGGTGCGAATTTCAGTGATTGCTAGCGCATAGAGACTTCCGGAAAAGAGGAGGATGCCGGAAGCGAAAAACCAGCCCGCCAGAGCTGGAAAGCCTTGGATGGTGCTGTTCTGGGATGCCCATAGGCCAAAGCCTATGAGAGCCAGCGAGTGAAACATCTGGTATTGCACCGCCGTTTGATAAATCTGCAGGCCCTTTTGGCTCAAGTGCTGGGATAACGCATGGGCACCGAAAGCTCCGAAGGCTACGGTGAAAAATCCTGAAGCTGCACCTACGAGAATCCAACGATTCATACCCCCGGAGCTAGCTCAGTGAGCGGAGGAACGCAAGCTCAGCGCGGGTCACCGGACTGGCGAACAAATTCTAGCACGGCATCTCGCAACGCGTTGGCCAGGGATGCCAATCGATCAGAATAGGGATGGTTCACTCCGTCAATCCGCATGGGGTGTTTCGCGTTGGAAAGCGCAGCGAATTCGGTCGGATCATTGTAAAAGAGACACTCAAGATAGGACACCGGCGCGCCGGTGATCTTTCTGTTCAGGTGGAGATTGCGCGAAAAAACGCCGGGAGCCACTTGGCGCGTGCTGGGGCTGCCTCCTGATGCATCGGGGCGGATCCCCAACTGTCTGCCGATCTGAGTCACAACGGCGCTGCTGAGTTGCACGGACGCATTCCATGTGACCGGGTCCAGCAGATGCTGTGCGAAATATCGGCGGTCTTCGCGGCTGGCGAATTCCGTTTTCTCGAACGCGCCGCTTACATACGCTTTGGTCCTGTTGTATCCGGAGGGGTTCACTCCGTTGGAGGGGCCGCTGTTGAGGGTATCAAAGTGAATGATGAGAGTCAGGTCGGGGGAAAATGGCTGAATTGCATTCACCCGTGCCATAAGATCGGCGCGGTTAATGAAGTACTTCGAGCGCATGAAGTCGGAGAAAATCTGCTTCACCTCCCTGCTCGACTGGAAGGCGCGATACAGGGTTTCTCCGGCAGGGGCCTTGTTCAACAGCGCCTGAAACCAGTCCTGAAGTGAACTTTCGCGCAGCTCTTCGAGTGCGAAATCACGAAGATCAAATTTTGTGAACTCGAGAGGAGACACCGCATTCAACGTGCGGCGGCTAAGAAGAACCTCGGCTCCAAGGGCAACCAGCTCGCTTTCCAGGAGGAGTGCTGTTTGCAAAGTGAGAATGCCCTCACTGAGTACCTGTCCTTTTGCTGAGCGGATGAACTTGCCCGTGCGTTGATCCCACGTATTGCCGCCCATGTGGCCCGGATCGATCGCAATCCGAAGACCGGCCAATGGACGTTCCTTCGGATTGTGGGCCGCAGCTCGGAGGCGCTTTTGAAACTCGGGTTCGAACGAGGAGTTCGGGCTATCGGTAAGCTGAACTGAGAAATCCGGAACCTTGCGTGATTGAGGGTCCTGGAATGCCGACATCAGACCAGTTGAAGTGTCGAAGAGGACGTAGCGTTGAAACGTCTTCTGAAGATCAAGAAATGGAAGGACCCGTTTGATTTCTTCGGGAGTCTGCACCGCTTGCAGCTCTTCTAGCAGCGGTTGTGAATCAATTTCCGTCGGTACCCCGAACTGTTCGAGAATAAACAGGGTCCGGAGGAATGCCTCATCGGGCGACAAGGCCTGCGTGGCATTCAGGACAACGGGCTCAAACTCCGAAAATCCCGGTGCAGCCCAAACGAGATTTCCTGAAAGCGCAAGGACTGAGCTCGCGACCACCTTCAGAATACGGTTCGTGATATTTCGTGTGCGACTCAAGCCTTCTGGTCTCCGCCGGGTTTCTGATTCGGGCGTGGAGGGCGAGGAGCTCCGCGTTTTTTGTCATCGCGGTCGCGGCCTCTGCCGCCTCTTCCTTTTCCGCCCTTTCCTCCTCGATCTCCACGGTGCTCATCGGACCGTGCGGGCTTTGGAGGATTCAATGAAGGATAATATTCGGCAATGTACTGGTGTTCGCCAAACTGTTTCGCTCCTGAGGGAGCCTTTTCACCTTCAGAGAGGGAGAGTACGACCACCCGTTTCAGGTCGGAAACTTTCTTCCCGACGCACTCGAGTGCGTTCAGGAGATGACTCAGGCGATCCCCTTCCACTTTGAGAGCCTCACCGAGCGCCTGCGGAAGCTCTTCAGGTGTCTTGCCGGAGGCGATGAGTTCATCCCGCGTTTTGAGTGCGTTCTTCAGTGTGGCTGCGGGAAATTCGGTGAGGGTCTTCATGGTGTCTCCTGTTGATAAAACAAGAGGCGCACGTCCGGAAGAACGTGCGCCTCAGAACTTGATTTCCGACTATCTTAGAGCAAATCGGCGCTGATGAATACGTTCATCTGCGTCGAGTTGAGCGTCAAATTCGTCGGACGAACCGTGAGCGACGGGTTCAGGTTCAGATTCGGGAGAATCTGATAGCTCACGCCGGCGTTGAGGTCATAAGGATCGGGTGAGTAGACGTCTCTCGCGAGCTGGCCGACCAGATCCGTCGAGAAAGCAAACGATGTTTTATCGTTCAATTGATAATCCACGTGCGGTCCGACCCAGAAATCGATCGTCGCATAAGCGGCGTCGGTGTTGTAGAATTTTGCGCGGATATTGCCATCAATACCGGCACTCCACCGAGAACCGACGGGCTGGAAGCCAAGGGATTCATCAAAGCGTACCGCAGTGAGGAAACTCTGTGCGCGTGTTTTGCTCGTCATCGGAGCGTAGAGGCGAACGCCCCCGTTGAAGGTGAGGCCGTTGGCATCAATGATCTTGTTGCGGGAAAGTTTGACGTAGGGGTTGAAGAACTCAACCTGCTGCCCCATGACGGGCTGATAATTGAAAAGGGCGGCGACACTCACCTTCGTGAGCGAGTCCAATTTGTAAGCAGCGGTCAGAGCGCTTTCGAAAAGCTGCGCGCCGTCCAGCTTGCCTTCGGCATCGGGTTGCAGGCTTGAGGTCATGTGGCCAAGTGAGGGACCGTGATACAGCATTCCGAGATTCAGCGAGATATTCTCGCGAATGCTCTTGGGCGCCGTGGCGGTGGAGGTGGTGGCAGATGTGGTCTCCGCACCTGCCTGGACTGTAAAGAGCGCGGCAGTAACCGCGGTGACAACAAAACTTTTCTTCATGACGTTCTCCCTTTTGCTTAGGCCGCTCCATCGCAGCCCCGCTGGTTTTCCTCCGGCCAAAGCAAGCCGTTTGCCAGCAGTGTTGTACTCGCGGTGTAGCAAATCTGTCAACTTTATTTTCCCGAAGAAATGGGGGAAATTTGTCGAATAATCTCAAGTACCGGGGCGTTGCGACGCGGTGAAGCACGAAGATTTTAGTCGGGCTTACTGGGGCCAAGTAGTCGAAAACAGGGGCATTTTGGCCCTCATCTTCTTCATGGTTCCTATTTCAGCTGTGAAATTCGAGTGATCGCCGCAAGCAGGACCAGACCCGCGCCCATTTGGACACCGCTGAGCGGAGTTCCCAATATGAACGTATTCAAAAGCACTGCGCTGATGGGGAAGAGCAGCTCCATGAAGGTCGCGATGCTCGCGGTCGTTCGAGCAAGCCCTTGATAATAGGCGAGCATCGAGAGGATTCCGGGCACAAGACCCATATAGAGCAACGACGTCATGACCTCTGGTTTTCCAAGCGTCTCAAATGGAATCGAAAAGCCAGACAGCGCAAGCAGCAGCGAGGCCGTGATCAATCCAAAGACATAGCGCCAGAAGGTGGCGATACTTGGTTCGACTTTCCTGAGAAGCAATTTTCCTGCAACGGTGGAGCAGGCCCAGAGCCCTGCCGCTCCCAAGGCGTAAAGAGCCCCTAAAGACTGCAGATCGAGACCTTGTGAAAGAAAGCTGAAGTCGAGGTCGGGAAAACTCAGGACAACGCCGCCGGCAATGGCCACCGCCGACCAAAGCAGGAACTGCAGCTTGGGGCGTTCCCCGAGAACAAGAGTGGCGATAAACACGACCAGCACGGGCTGCAGTTTCTGAAGAAGAATGGCGACAGAGGGATTGATGTATTGAAAGCTCGCGGTGAAAAGGAGCGTGGCGACGGCGGACGCACCCGCGCCGATAAAAATCGCCGCAAGCCACTCGCGCGACGTGAGGCGGAACGCCGACTTTTTCTTCTTCAGATAGACCCAGGGAAGCAGGACTGTCGTGCCGATCAGGTGCTCGAGGCAAACGATCAGGAGCGGAGTCAGGGCGCCGACCATGGGAAAGCGGAATACCCCGTCCGTGGCCCACAAAATGGCCGCGAACCCGACAAGCGCGGGTCCCAGAATCGTTCTAGCGCCTGTTGACGGCATCGAAGCGCTCCCACCATAGGTTGAAATTAGCCAATGCCTGAATCGCTATCGAACGACGAAGCTCATCTTTTTTCAGTCCTTCCAGACCCTGGAAAAGCGCCTGATCAAAGAGTCCAAAATGCATGTTCGAGGGCTGGTACTGTTTGGGATCGCTCCCGGTGACGTGTCTGAGCAATGCTCCCAGTGCTGTGTTTGCGGGAGGTGCGCGATGCGCCTGTTTTTGAAGCCTTTGCAGGATGAAGAACGCTGCCAGCATCCCGCAGGCGGCGGATTCCAGATAGCCTTCAACTCCCGCAAGCTGACCTGCGAGATAGATCCGTGGCTGTCCTCTGAGCGAGAGATCCGGATGAAGCACCTTGGGCGCGCACACATAGGTATTTCGATGGATTGAGCCGAGGCGCAGGAACTCCGCCTTGTTTAACGCCGGGATCATCCGGAAAATACGCGTTTGTTCGCCCATTTTCAGCTTGGTTTGAAAGCCAACCAGATTGTAAGCCGTTTTGGCCCTGTTTTCTGCCCGAAGCTGAATGACCGCAAAAGGCCGTTGCCCGGTGCGTGGATCGGTGAGACCCACGGGTTTCATGGGCCCGTGGCGAAGAGTGTCGCGTCCGGTCGCCGCGATGGCCTCGATGGGTTGGCAGCCTTGGAAAAAAATTTCCTTCTCGAAACCGCGCGGGGGAACTTTTTCAGCGCTCGCCAGCGCATCGATGAACGCGTTATATTCCGCTTCATTCATCGGACAGTTGATGTAGGCTTCCTCGTCGCCTTTACCGTAACGATTCGCCAGAAACGCGTGATTCCAGTCGATACTTGAAGCTTCAATAACGGGTGCGATCGCGTCGTAAAAGTAAAGATCGTCCGCCCGGGTCGCATCGCCGAGCCAACGCGTGATTCCATTCGAACTGAGCGGTCCCGTCGCGATCAGGGTCACCTGCTCGGCAGGAGGTTTTGTGAGCTCTTCGCGTAGAACCGTGACATTCGGATGAGAACTCAGTTTTTTGGTGATGGACTCTGAAAAGAGCTCTCGATCCACGGCAAGTGCTTCGCCCGCCGGAACCGAGACTTCCATACCTGTTTTCAAAATCAGGGATCCTGCCAGACCCATTTCTGCTTTCAGAATTCCGGGTGCGGAATGGGCGGCCTGTGATTTGAGTGAGTTGCTGCAGACGAGTTCGGCGAAATGGTCGCTCTGGTGCGCGGGTGTGTTCTTTATGGGCCGCATCTCGTGAAGCGTGACCTTCACGTCCCGCTCGGCGAGGAAATAGGCAGCTTCGCTGCCGGCGAGTCCCGCCCCGACAATGTGAACCGTTCCGATTGACATGCTGCTCCTTTATCATAGGAGCTTGGGCCGTTACACTAGGAGTGTGCTCTTACGGGACTCTCTTCAGCGATTTCTCGAATATCTGAACTCCGAACGGGGCTACAGCGAACATACGTCACGGGCCTACGCCGGGGATCTTGGGCATTGGCTCGGCGAACTCGAGCGAAATCTCGATATCAAGGATACGTCGGCCCTGGGTGATCGTCTTGAGCCCGCGCAGGTGCGCACCTATCTGGCGGCGCTCTATGATAATCATGAGCGCTCCTCCTTGTCTCGACGCCTGTCGGCGATCCGTTCCTTTCTCAGGTTTTTGAGGCAGCAGGGGTGGATCGAGCGCGATGTGGGTAAGTTGATTCCTTCTCCGAAAGCTCGAAAGAAATTACCCCGATTCCTAAAGATTGAAGATGTTTCAGAATTGATCTCCGCTCCCGATGCCGCAAGCCAGCTCGGGCGTCGCGATCGGGCTCTTTTTGAGGTGATCTACGGATGTGGCCTGCGTGTGAGCGAAGCTGTTGGGCTGAATGTTTCCGATCTGGATCTGACAAGGGGTTGGCTTCGGGTTCTTGGTAAAGGGGCAAAGGAGAGAACCGTTCCTTTTGGGTTCCCTGCTGCCGAGGCGCTCCAGCTGACGCTGGCTGACCGGACGGCTTCAGGAAGCCCGCTCGCTGCTGATGACCCGGTTTTCATCAACTTCCGGGGTACTCGGATTAGCGAAAGAAGCGTAGCCCGGATTTTAGCGAAGCATCTCCTGCGGATCGCAATGGCGAACTCTGTCTCGCCACACGGGCTCCGGCATAGTTTTGCGACTCACCTGCTCGCCGCAGGTGCAGACCTCAGAACGATTCAGGAGCTTCTTGGACATGCGCGTCTGTCCACCACTCAGCGATACACCCATTTGGATTTGGGGACTCTTTTGGACGACTATCGGGGAGCCCACCCCTTGAGCCGACCCACGAATTTAAAAAAACCCTGAGAATCCAGCTGGCGAGCCGTACCTGATTTGGTTAATGTCACTGCACTCAAGATGGACACCCTGGTTGATTTCCTACTGAATTTTTACGGTCCCACTCCGTACCTCCTGATTTTCGGCGTTCTTCTCGCCTGCGGATTTGGAATCCCGCTGCCGGAAGATGTCGTTCTGTTCGCCGGAGGTCTTCTCTCGTACTACGGCGTTTCAAACCTCTGGATAATGATAGTGGTTTCCATGTTAGGAGTCTTGATCGGTGATTCGGTCATATTCTACCTGGGTGCCAAGTACGGGCGTCGACTGACAAAGAAGTGGTTTTTTCACAAACTCCTCCCTGATGATCGACTGAATGCCGTGCAAAAAAAACTGCATGACCAGGGTAATAAGGTGATTTTTGCGGCCCGTTTCATGCCTGGACTTCGCGCGCCCATATTCTTTTCAGCCGGAACGCTTCACCTGCCCTATCGCGTTTTTCTTTTTTACGACGGCATGGCCGCTCTTCTGAGTGTCCCAGCCATCTTGGGCGCCGTTTATCTCTTTGGCGATGAGCTGGACAAAGTGGTCCGGTGGATCAAGCGAGTGGAGTACGGAATCGTCATTGTGATTGCGATCATCATTCTGGCGGTCCTCGCAAAGTGGTACATCACGCATCGGAAGCTTCGCAAAGCGTGAGCCCGGCAATCAAACGCTTCATCTGGAGTCGCTTGCCATCCTGGAGTTGGATACCTCTTGCGGTCTTCCTGGTTCTCCAGTTTCAAGGGGCTCTTCTAGGGCTGACGGATGATGAAGCGTACTACTGGGTGCTCGCTCAAAAGCCCGCGCTTGGTTACGCCTATCATCCACCGGCGGTAGCCTGGTTTATAGCGGCCGCTGAGGCTCTGTTTGGCGGCGTTTTCGATCATTCCGCAGCTCTTGTGCGACTTCCGGCGACGCTGAGCGCGGCGCTCACGGTCGCGTTGGCCCTTTTCTGGATGGGGCGAGCAGGAGCGCCGGCCAGGCGCATTTCCCATGGCGGAGCTGTTCTCCTTTCCTTTGTGGGTTTCTTTTCGCTCGCATGGATGATGGTTCCAGATCTTCCGCTTTTCCTGGGCTGGATGGCGGCTTTCGTCGCTACCTGGGAGATCTGCTTCGGCGCTTCGCGATCGCGTCTCTTTCCTTCCCTGCTCTTCGCTGGCATCGTTCTCACTTTGCTTTCGAAATATTCAGGGCTTCTCGCGGCCGGATCCGCCGGATTGGCTATTCTTCTTTGGGCACCGCGGGATCGACGTATGAGCGGTGTTCTGGCGGTGATTGCCGGCGTAATCGTCGCGGCGGTGCCCGCGATCATCTGGAATGCGCAGCACGAGTGGGCATCGATCCTCTATCAGGTTCGCGATCGGCACGGGGGCGCCGAGGTTTCCCTGAAGCGCTTTGCGCGGTTCTGGGCAGCGGAAGCACTTCTGGCGGGGCCCTTGCTGCTGGCATTCGGAGCCGCGGTTCTCCGTGGCGCTCTTCACTCCAGCGAAGAAAAAAAAGTTTATCGTTATGTGCTGATGTGGGCTGTTCCGGGCGCGCTCGTGTTTTGTCTGCAGCCCCTCTGGAGTGACTTCAAACTTCATTGGGCGTTCGTGGTGTGGTGGCCGCTCGCCCTGGCATTCGGCTGGGCCTTTGCCCGTCAGGACCGCGCGGCACGGTTTGCGCGCGCCCAGATCATCTATGGATTCTCTCTGGGCGCGCTCGTGCTCCTGAGCTGTCATTTGCCTTTGACCGGTTTTGTGAACCGCGCTTTTTCCGGAAGGACTCCTGATCCGCGCTGGGATGTTACGAACGACTTGTACGGGTGGCAAAAGCTCCGGGACTTTTTGCGGGAGCACGGTGGCGAAGACGCGTTTCGCATTCCGGTAGTCGGCTCGAGATATCAAACGGCCGCCCAGGCGGCGTTCGGGCTCGGGCAGGCTGGAACCGCGACTTTGCTTCCTCGTGATTTGAAAGCGCGGGATGAATGGCCGAGCCTCGGTGTCTCTGATCACGAGGGGCCAGAGTGGCCCATCTTGAAATCTCCTGTCTGGTATGTTGCGGACAACCGCTACACGGAAGGGCCTTCTTTTCGAAACGCGAATTGTGTTCCGGCGGGACGAGTCGAGGAACTGCGCTGGGGCCTTCCGGCAAAATGGATCGACGTCTGGCGTTGCGATCCCAGTTCGACGAAGTAGCGGTTTTTAGGTGCGCGCGCGGCGCTTCGCCGCCTTGATCCAGGCTAACAGTTCTTCATCGATATCGGCGGGCTCAGCTATCAGGACTTCATGGCTGAAGCGCCGTGATTTGGTGCGTGTGGGTTTCAGTCGGGCTGATCTCATCGTGTCAGCGCCTCGAAGCGCCAATGCCACACGAAGTCCTTTGGAGGTGACTCGGATCATGCCGATCACCGGCCTTTTCGCCCCAGCGGGACTCAGGGCGAGCGCGGTCTTCGCCGGGTTCAGGTCAACTCCGCCGATGCGAACGAATCTGGCAAGCATTCGGCGGAAAAGCGGAAGCCACTTTTCTTTTTTCCCGGAAAAAATCGTTTTTAGTTCCGCTCCCTGGCGGCCTTCCCCAGGGCTCACTGTTCCAGAGTCTGGGTGCTGCCATTCATCGGATCAACAAGATCATTGCGGATCCAGGCACTGATTTCGTATTCATTTGCGTTTGCAACAGCACGAGCGGCTCGCACAGGCGCAACTTTGAACCAATCGTTTTTCCAGCCCAGAATCTCGTACCGTACCTGTGGGTCAGCCATTCCTACGATCGGATACTTTGTGCCAGGGCCGGAGCGGAGTTTCGCATCCCCGTTCCGAATTCGCACGGATATGGGTTGATTTTCTTGCGCGCGGTCCGGGGCCATCAGGCTGTGTTGAACGCTATCGACGATCACGGTGTTCTCGGCCTGGCTGACAGGTTTGATGACCTGCTTGGCCGCGATCGTTGCCGGTTTTGTGATATTCGCACGAGCGGAGTGCCAGAGGTTCTGGCCTTGTACGTACAGATACACGCCCGACCCGATCGTGAGCATTCCGGCCACGCCGATCGCGGCGGGAAGCAGCCGGAAACGGCCCGATGATTCACTGATTTCCGGGAGCGGGGAGGGGATGCCGGGAAAGGTGTTCGGAAACGATGGAGCAGCGTTGATAGGCGCTCTTTCCACCACCGGTGGCTTGGCTCTCATCGGCGGAGGAGTCACTGTCTTAGGAACTGCCGGCGGAGCAACGGTATCCGCGTTCTCGCGTTTTCTTGCCGCGGGCCGAATCGTCGGCTTCTCCGTAAGCAGGCGCTCGAGATTCTGAGTTGCCTGCTGGCTCATCACGGGTGCTTCGGATGCTTCCGGCAAGAGAATGTTTTCTCCGATGGGAGCTTTATCCACTTTCATCAAGTTGATTTCCGCTCTTCGAATCAATCCGAATCCGCCGCATTTGTAGCAGCGGGAAAAGGACCAGCCTGATCCGATCTTTTCATCCGAGATAGCGAGATTCACGCCACAATGAGGGCAATTCCAGCGCATGGTTCAGCTCTCCTAGGAATAGGGTCCCAGTAGCGCGAGTGCGCGTCAATGGGCAGGAGTTGCCGGCGGCGATGTCAAAACGTTGGCATTGTCGGGAAACGGTATCGCATCCACCTTGGGTTCAAGAATCCGAATGACTACGCGGCGGTTCTTCGCAAGTGCCGCCTCATCCCACGTTCCTGCCGGATTTCGCGCCGGACTGGCGGGATGTGTATCAGCATATCCGATCGCGATCAGGCGATCCGACCTGAAACCTCTTTCGAGGAACATGCGAACGACGCTCGAGGCACGAGCTCCGGAAAGTTCCCAGTTGGACGGGTACACGCCGCCGATAACGGGCCGGCTGTCCGTATGCCCTTCCACAACGATACGAAATGTCTTTGCTTCGGAAACCTGGCGTTCAGAAACAGCCGTGATCAGCTTCTGGAGTACCTCTTTGCCCTGGGCTTTCACATCGGTTCCCAAAGTGTCGAAAAAGACGGTGGATTCAAAAATGATGGTGACGCCATAAGGATCGGCGGTCACCTGCATCCCGTTTCCCGTTCCTACTTCGCTCAGGGCTTTCGCGATGTACTTTTTCGTTTCATCAGTAGGCATCGCGTAATCACCGCCAAATTGTTTGGCTACTGCCTCTTTCACTTTCTCGTATTGTGGATCGTCTAGCTTCGCCAGGCTGAAGAGCATGATGAAAAAGCCACAAAGCAGCGTCATCATATCCGCGTAAGAGACGAGCCAGTTGGATTCGTCATGAGCCGCGGCATGAGGTTTGGTCGGAGGAAGCCTGGGGGGTTCCACCTTCGGGACTGCTTTGAGTTTTCGAAGTGCCATTAGACCCTCTTATCCCTTAAGCAGCCGCTGCTTTCCTGATGACGCGGTCCTTCGGAAGCAGGAACGAGTTCAGGCTCTCACGCATGGTTACCGGATTGACCTGCGCTTTGAGGAGCAGGGATCCTTCCACGATCAGACGCCGAAGCATGATCTCTTCCTCTGTCCGCGTGGTGAGGTTTTCCGCGATCGGAAGAAAGATGAGGTTCGCGAACGCGATTCCGTAAAGCGTCCCGATCAACCCGATCGACATCGCCGGGCCGATGAGAGCCTGGCTGTTCGGTTTCCCGATCTGTTGGAGAACCGCGATCATGCCGAGTGTCGTTGCCAGGAGTCCGAAGGCCGGAGGGAATCGTCCCACCGCACGGAACATGTTTGCTTCACTCATCAGCCTGGCTTCAGTGGTTCGAATTCGTTGATCCAGGGCGTTCCGGACTTCGGATTCCGTGAGCACCCCGGCGGCGACGAGTGAAACGGCCTCTCGCAGGAATTCATGTTTAATGGCCGGAATCGCATCATTCAGTGCCGAAAGTCCGACGCTGGCCTTCTTGTTCAGCTCAAGAATCTGGCTGATGACGCCCTGGTAATCCATCTTATGGCGTCCAAGAACGCGAAGCATGAATACCTTGACCAGAGAAAGGAGCTGGCTCAGGGGAAAACTGATGCTGGCTGCCGCAAAAGTTCCGCCCACGACGATCAGAAGCCCGTGCATGTCCAGAAAGAAGCCGAAGCCCATCCCTGTGGTGCTTAGTGCCAGATACATGATGCCGGCGCCAAGAGTGACGCCAAAAAGCGATGAGATGTTCATTTAAACCGCCTCCTTCCGCTGAAACGCCGCTTTCCACAGCTGGTACTGACTGACGACATAGTTTTCATCGAGTTCGCGCAGTCTCGAAACAATGGTATGAACGCAGCTCTCGTAAAACCTGAGCTTTCGATCCTTTGACTGGTCAAGAAATTGCTGAAAGTTGTCCTTTGAGACATAAAACAACTGACATGGAGTGAGTGCCCGAACTGTTGCGGAGCGCGGTTTGTCGTCCACAAGGGACATCTCACCGAAGAAATTGCCTTCGCGGAGCTGTCCGACATCATACGGTTCGCCGGTCAGGCTGTTATTTTTGAAGATGCCGACCACGCCCTGGAGGATCACGTAAAGTCCCCACGACAGCTCTCCTTCAATCACGAGGTTCGCATGAT
>Ga0154382_144_pt1 | contig 18129 bp, 22 predicted proteins | sample RifGroB1_FD_105626 | JGI IMG/M metagenome (GOLD analysis project Ga0154382, IMG submission 105626) | Bdellovibrionales bacterium GWB1_55_8 | reverse complement strand
GAGGGTCATGCTGGGCCAGATCAGTGCGTGGAAGATGATGTTGTCTTTGCCGATGAAATGAATGATCCGGGTTTCCGGATTGTTCCACCAATCTTTCAGATAGTCCTCTTTGGAGCCAGATCGTTTCAGGAACTCCTTCGTGTTGCTGACATAGCCGATCGGCGCATCAAACCAGACGTAAAGCTTCTTTCCCTCAGCACCGGGCAGCGGCACATCGATGCCCCAGCTCAGGTCGCGCGTGATCGCGCGATCGACGAGGCCCTGCTGGACCAGGCTGTTGGTGTATTCCCAGACATGCGAACGCCAATGGGACTTGGTGTTGAACCAGGGGCGGAATTTTTCCCCGAGTTTGCTGAGCAACAGGTACCAGTGCTCGCTTTCCTTGGCGACGATGTCGGTTGAATTGCAGATTTTGCATTTCGGAGACTTGAGTTTCAGAGGGTCGATCCACTCGCCGCAATTCGGGCACTCGTCGCCTCGGGCAGGCGAATACCCGCAATTATAGCAGGTCCCTTCGACGTAACGATCCGGAAGGAAGCGCGGACAGCTGTTGCAGTAAAGCTGTCCTTCGGGGCGCTTTTCGATATAGCCTTTCGAATCGAGGTCGAGAAACCACTTCACGACTTCATCCCGGTGATAGGGCGCCGAAGTCCTTCCGAAAAAATCGAATTCCACACCAAACTTCGAAAAAAGCTGGGCATGGCTTTCATGCCACTGATCGACATACTCCTGATATCCGATTCCCGCTTTGTCGGCGGCCAGCATGATCGCGACCCCGTGTTCATCCGACCCGCAGATGTGCATGACGGGTTCTCCGAGCAGCTTCTTGTGGCGATAATAGATGTCCGCTGGAAGGTAAACGCCGGCGATGTGCCCGAAATGGAGAGGTCCGTTAGCGTAGGGGAGTGCTGAGGTGATGAGATGTCTAATCATCTGTTTTGTTTATCCTTGTTCCTCAGGTGGGACAAGCTGAACGTGCGATATGACGCAATGAGCCGTCTTTCTCATGCACACAAGAGCTTTGCATTTTTTTTTGTAATTTGAATTAATTTAACTCGAAGGAGTCATCACTGAATATGTCCCATCATCCAAGAGTTCGATGCAAAGCCCTGCACAGCAAAATCATGAGCGCAGAGGAAGCTGCCGCCCTGATTCAGCCAGGTGTGAACGTGGGCATGAGTGGTTTCACGGGAGCCGGGTATCCGAAGGCTGTCCCGGTTGCGCTCGCTAAACGTATCATGGACGCCAATCTGGCGGGCCAGAAGTTCAAGATCGGCGTTTGGACCGGAGCTTCCACAGCCCCTGAACTGGATGGCGCTTTGGCGATGGTCGATGGGATTGAACTCAGGCTTCCGTATCAATCCGACCCGGTCTCCCGAAAAAAGATCAATGCCGGTGATATGGAGTACCTCGATATCCATCTCTCGCATGTCGCGCAATCAGTCAGGAACGGCTTCTATGGAAAGCTTGACGTGGCACTCATCGAAGTCACGGCCATTCGGGAGGACGGAGCATTGGTTCCTTCTTCCTCCGTCGGGAATAACCTGACCTGGATTGAGTCAGCCTCGCACATTATTCTCGAGGTGAACTCCTGGCAGAACGCGCAGCTCGAGGGCATGCACGATATTTTCAAGGATCAGGACGTGCCGAATCGTGTGCCGATTCCTCTGTCCAATCCTTCTGATCGCATCGGGGAGCACACCATTCGATGCCCGATCGACAAGGTCATCGCGATTGTCGAAACAAACTCGCCGGACAGAAACACGGCCTTCTCGCCGCCGGACGCCAGTTCGAAGAAAATCGCGGAGCACATTCTGGATTTTCTGGATTTCGAAGTGAAAAAGGGCCGTATTCCTCCAAGTCTCCTCCCGCTTCAATCAGGCGTTGGAAACATAGCGAACGCGGTTTTGACGGGGCTGAATAAAGGCCCGTTTGAGAATTTGACTTCTTACACAGAAGTGATCCAGGACGGGATGATTGATCTGATGAAGTCAGGGAAGCTCAGGATGGCTTCGGCAACCGCTTTTTCGCTCTCCCCGGAGGCCCAGGAGGACCTGAACGCCCACATGGGAGAATACCGGACCCGGATCATCCTGAGGCCGCAGGAAATCTCCAACCATCCTGGCATCATCCGGCGGCTGGGCTGCCTCTCCATGAACGGAATGATCGAGGCCGATATTTACGGCAACGTGAACTCCACGCATGTGATGGGCACCAAGATCCAAAACGGCATCGGCGGATCCGGCGACTTCGCAAGAAACGCCTTCATTTCTTTCTTCATGACGCCATCCACGGCCAAGGGCGGCGCGATCTCCTGTATTGTGCCGATGGTGTCGCATGTCGATCATACTGAACACGATACCCATGTGATCGTCACGGAGCAGGGGCTGGCGGATCTTCGCGGTCTTTCGCCGAAAAAACGTGCGCAGCAGGTGATTGAGAAGTGCGCGCATCCTGATTACAAGGGCCCGCTTCGCGAGTATTACCGGCGCGCTCTTGAGCTGTCTCCCGGAAAGCAGACACCCCATCTTCTGGAAGAGTGTTTTGGCTGGCATACGCGGTTCCTGCGAACAGGCTCGATGAGAACTTAGGTTCAACGGAGTTGCCAAAGCTCGGCTTTCGCGCAAAACTTAGTAAAACAGAATCGCGAGGAGCTATTGTGCGCAATTTGACCGCAGCTGCATGTGTAATGGCGTTTTTCATCGGATACGGAGCCGTCGAAGCAAAGACGTCCAGACAGGGGATGTTTAAATACTCGGCCGGCCAGACCTGGAAAGTCGAAGAGACTTCCGTGATGCAGGGAATGCCCCCGAGTCGGAGCACAATGGAAATCAAAGTGCTTAAAGTTCTTCCGGGGGGAATCGCGCTCTCGAGCTGGAAACCAGTGAAAATCGAGACGGGTCCTTCGCTTGACAAGCTTACACCCCTGGCGAAATCGCCGATGCTGAACCAGCAGTTCCACCGTCTCCTCGCGCCGAACGGGGAGCAGTTTCAGGTTCAAGGCCCTCAGGTGACGGACGTGGAAGCCGCGATCGAGTCCTCCATGATGAGCGATGCGGATCCGATTCCAGGAAAGCCGCTGAAAATCGGCGAGAAGGTCCAACTCAAACTTGCCGATCAGACCTGGACAGTGACGCGTCTTGCGGATGACAAGGTCAACGACGTTCCCTGTGCTGTATATGAATCCAAACTTTCCTCGATGACCCGTACGACATGCTTTGATCACTCGTCGAGCATGATGCTGCGAAGGAAGATTTCGCAGCCCGGAGCCGAAATGACCGTGGTTCGGCTGAAGTAACGCTCGTCGGGCGAGGTGTCATAGTGCACTTCCGGCGCCGCAACCAACTTGTTTGCTCAGCAATGTAATGCTGGTGTATGCCAGACCTCCTCGACATTTACAGAGGCATGGACAATAGTTTCGCACGACTGGAAGCCGCATGAAAATCGCCCTGATTCATTATCGTTACGCCCGAGGGGGCGGCATGGATTCCTATTTGGTCGACCTGGTCCACGGGTTTGCGAAGCAGGGGGATTCGGTGGATCTCTGGGTCTATGAGCAATCCCAGGATTTGCCGGTCCCGGAAAATGTCCGTGTCCATCAGGTGAAATTGCGCTACTGGTTCCGGCCTTTCCGGAAGATCGCATTGCACACTCAGATCGTCCGCGACCTCCGGATGTCGGATTACGATCTCGTGATCGGCGTGATGCGAACAGCAAAGCAGCACATCAACATCAACGGCGGTGCGCATATCAGCTTCGCAAGAAATGTGAATGGAAAGTTGCGCCATACTGACGCGATTCCGATATTTTTCGAATGGAGGACTTTTCGCCAGGTACAACTGATCATCGCGAATTCGATGAAGACAGCGGCAGAGATCGAAAAAGATTACGGGGTTCCCGCCGCAAAGATTCACGTCCTTTATCCACCCACAAATGCGGCCCGGTTCAATATCAGCGTGCGTACCGAAAAAGTGGAATTGGCGCGGAAGTTCGGGGTGGATCAGAACAAATTTTCAATCCTGTTCCCTTCGACGAACCACAAAGTGAAGGGCTTGGGCCCGCTACTCGAGGCCTTTTCTCTTTTGCCGCGAGACGAATACGAGTTGTTGATTGCTGGTGCTCCGGCCGGGAAAACAGACTTCGCGCGTAATGTGAAATATCTCGGTTACAACGCCGAAATGGAGCAGCTTTACGCGGCCTGTGATCTGACCGTTTTGCCAAGTCACTATGACGCTTTCGGACTGGTGATCTCTGAAAGTCTGGCCTGTGGTACGCCTGTACTGGTTTCAAAGACTTCCGGAGCCTCTGAACTGGTGGATGCTGAGCACGGGATCATTCTTGAGAATCTCACGCCTCGGGGAATCGCGAACGGAATCATTGCGGCACGGCAGCGCAGCTTCAAGGTGGATGAGCATTTTCTCAGAAATCACGGGCTTACCGTGGAGCAACACGTCAGCGCAATTCGAGCCCTTGCGGTAAAAGAGATCCTTGGGGATCGGATATAGCCGTGCGGCGCTATTTCGCTTATTCGCTTAATTGTCGCGAAGTTTAGGGCCTCGCTTGACAACCTTTCAGCTGAATCCATCTTAAATGACAGGAGGAAACAAGTATGAATACCAACAATGCAGTCTCTGTCTGGAACCATGGCTTCGGTCCTCTTTTTGCGGACTTCTTTGCGATCCCGACGGAGTGGCAACCTGCTTGCGATGTAGAGGAGACTGACGATCACTACCTTCTGAGTCTCGAAACGCCTGGCGTGGCCAGGGATCAGATCAAGTTGGAAGTCCTGGAAAACCGGGTGCAGATCTCCGGCGAAAAAAAGCGAGCAGGTAAATTCCAGCGAACCTTTACTCTGCCTGCTGGAGTGAACGTCGATAAGGTTGAAGCGTCTTATCAGGATGGAATCCTCACGGTTCGTATTCCCAAGCCAGAGGCCGCACTCCCTCGCCAAATCAAGATCACGCAGTGAACCGCTTGGTGAGTGGTTTCTTTCGGCACCAAAATAGCTAGTTCTGCGCTGGAGGCAGAACACATGGCTAAAGCGGTTAAACCGATTCCCGAAGGGTACCACTCACTGACACCTCATATCGTCGTGAAGGATGCCGAGCGGGCGATCAATTTTTACAAGCAGGCGTTCGGAGCTATCGAGACTGCGAGGATGAGTTCTCCCGATGGAAAACGCGTGGTGCATGCGGAGCTGAAAATAGGTGATTCCCCGATCATGCTCGGTGAGGAGATGGGGCCGGGGGGCAAGGCCGCGGAAACGCTCGGAGGCTCTCCGGTATCACTCTATTTTTATGTGTCCGACGTGGATCAGTCCTATAAAAAGGCGCTCGAGGCCGGCGGCAAGGAATACGAGGGACTGGCGGACATGTTCTGGGGCGATCGTTGTGGTACGCTTCAAGATCCGTTTGGATATTATTGGACGATTGCCACGCATCGCGAAGATCTGAGCCAGAAGGAGATGGAGGAGCGCGGCAAGGAGTTCTTCGCCAAGATGGCTGCTTGAGAAAGCCCCGAATCCGACCCGCAGCACGGGGGCCGATCCGAGGCTTTCGCGTATTCGATTTTAGCGGTTAATCAGTATCGATAGCTATTCGGCTTGTAAGGTCCCTGCACCGGAACGCCAATGTATTTCGCCTGCTGGTCACTCATGACCGTGAGTTCGGCATTGAGCTTCTTCAGCTGCAGGCGAGCGACCTTTTCGTCCAGGTGTTTGGGAAGTGTGTACACGCCCAGAGGATATTTACTCGTCTGCGTGAACAGTTCGATCTGCGCGATCGTCTGGTTGGCGAACGAGGAGGACATCACGTAGCTGGGGTGTCCGGTGCCGCAGCCCAGGTTGACCAGGCGTCCCTTCGCGAGAAGGATGATTCTCCGGCCGTCGGGGAAAATAATATGATCGACCTGTGGCTTGATCTCTTCCCACTTGTACTTCTCAAGTGACGCGACGTCGATTTCATTATCGAAATGGCCGATGTTGCACACGATCGCCTGGTCCTTCATTCGGAACATGTGATCGTGAGTGATGACGTGGAAGTTGCCGGTGGTTGTGACGAAAATATCCGCCTTGTCGGCGGCATAATCCATCGTGACCACGCGATAGCCTTCCATCGCGGCCTGAAGCGCGCAAATGGGGTCGATTTCGGTCACCCAGACCTGCGCTGAAAGCGCGCGCAGAGCCTGTGCTGAACCTTTGCCGACATCGCCGTAGCCACAGACGACCGCCACTTTTCCGGCGATCATGACGTCCGTGGCGCGTTTAATTCCGTCCACCAGGGATTCTCGGCAGCCATAGAGATTGTCAAACTTCGACTTGGTGACGGAATCATTGACGTTGATGGCGGGAATCTTGAGATCTCCGCGTTCATGCATCTGAATGAGACGGTGCACGCCCGTGGTGGTTTCTTCGGTGACGCCTTTGATCTGCGCCAGGCGTTTGGAGTACCACTGCGGTTCCGTCTTCAGTTTGTTCCGGATCGCGGCGAACAGGATGGTTTCCTCTTCAGAGGTGGGTTTGGCAAGGACGGAGAGGTCCTTTTCGGCTTTGGTTCCCAGATGCAACAAGAGGGTCGCATCGCCACCGTCGTCGAGGATCATGTTGGAGTAGCCGCCATCCGGCCACTCGAAAATGCGGTGCGTGTAATCCCAGTACTCGGAGAGGGTCTCGCCCTTGACCGCGAACACGGAAACGCCCGAAGCGGCGATTGCAGCAGCGGCGTGATCCTGGGTCGAGAAGATATTGCACGACGCCCAGCGAACCTCGGCGCCCAATGTCTGAAGGGTTTCAATCAAAACCGCCGTTTGGATCGTCATGTGAAGCGATCCCGTGATGCGTGCGCCTTTGAGAGGTTTTGTCGCGGCGAATTCCTCGCGGATGGCCATCAGACCCGGCATTTCCGTTTCCGCGATGCGCATTTCCTTCCGACCCCAATCGGCCAGTTTCATATCTGCAATGACGTAATCTTTGTTGTTCAAGGTGGGACTCATTCGAATGTCTCCTGGGACTCAGCCACAAGTTGGATAAGCGAGCGCCGTTTCAAAGGTGAACCCGAGCCTAGGGCAAAGATCGAAATGCCTCGCAGCGCTCCTCGGGTTCGCCTATTTTTTAACAGAAAGTGCCGATTTGGCCAGCGTTTTGGCGCCGAACGCAGACATGTGCTTGGGCGGTCGCTTTCGAATTACTGTGACTGCCTGCGTTATTCGACGGGCTAGTTTCCGATATCCTTGCCGATCGCAATTGCGGCGATGGTGCCGTCCGCTACGGCGGTGGTGATCTGGCGAAAACGCTTGCTGATGACATCTCCGGCCGCGAACACACCTGGAACGTTTGTCCTCATTTCGGAATCAGCGGCGATATAGCCCCATTGGTCGAGGGTGAAAACACCTGTGAAGAGATCCAGATTGGGTTGCATGCCGGCGAATATGAAGGCGCCGTCGCAATCAATCGTCACCCTGTCAGTGCTTTTCAGGTCTTCCACGATGACGCCGTCCACGCCGGAGCCGTTTCTTGCCACGAACTCGCGGGGCTCATGTTGAAAAAGAAAGCGGATCTTCGGGTTTGCAAAGGCTTCCTCCTGGGCCTGGCGGTTCGCCTGGAGTTTGTCAAACTGATGAACGATCGTGATTGCTGAGGCGAACTTCGCGATGAACAGGGCCTCTTCAATGGCGGAGTTGCCGCCACCGATGACCACCACATGCTTGCCCTCGTAGTACTTCGCGTCGCAGGTCGCGCAGTACGAAACGCCGCGGCCTTTGAATTCCTCCTCGCCCTTGATGCCGAGGGCGCGAGGTGAGGATCCCGTCGCAACGAGGATCTTCTTAGCGCGAATCGTTTCGACGCCATCGATCGTGATCTCCCTGGTGTTGAGGTTTGCCGCGGTCACATCGACCGCTTCGCGGAACTGGACGCCCGCGTGCTTGGCCTGTTCGGTCATCTGATGCGCGAGGAGATAGCCGGGCTGCGCTTTCGGGAATCCGGGGAAATTCGAGACCTGGTGGGTGATTGCCACGTTGCCGCCGCTGAGTGCTCTGTCCACGACGATCGTGTTCAGCTTGGCTTGCGCCGTATAGATGCCGGCGGTCAGTCCTGCCGGCCCTCCACCGAGAATCAGTACATCGCATTCGGTGTTCTTCTTCTGAATTTTTTTCTTCAAAGCTTCGGCACGGATTGCTGAGATCAGCTGGTCCAGATTTTTTTCGAGCGCGGAACGTTTGACGCCACCGCTGAGGCGGTCTCCAACGATCTGACCGTCCTTGTAAAAGAGGACCGTGGGCGAGCCTTTGACGCCCAGCTTTTCAGCGAGCTCGCGATTGCCCTGACGATAGACTTTGATGAACTGGATGTCTTCCCCATAGACCTCAGCCAAAGCGTGGTACTTGGAAGCCAGGGCCTCGCAAGGCGGGCATTCCGTGGAATAGAAGTCCACAGCGACGGGCTTGGTCGATTTCAGTACTTCGGCTTCGAATTCAGCAGCATTGATTTCGCGTATCATCGTTGGTTTTCTCCGTCTCTGTTTCAGGGGTGCCCTCTGGGAAGTAGAGGCTCATTCCAATCTCAAGTAATTCGCGAACCGGGCGGCAATCAGGACTTCCTATGGTTCCCTGTTTGCTTTTTGCGATTGCGGCGCATCCTCCGCCGCAGATCAGGGCCACGGGGCAGCTCTTGCACGCGGAAATGGACAGGACGTCCCGGTCCTGCCAGGAGCTGATCGCGTCGTTTTTCAGCTCCACCTTGGGATAATAGGTGCCTACGTCTTCGCCCTGTTTGCCGACCATTGCCGTGCAGGGGTAGATCTTTCCTGAGTAGTCAAAGGCCCACTCTGTTTTGCATCCGGGGCAGGAATCAAATACCGGTCCCGGCAATTCCTGATGGTCGAACAGGAATTTTGCGACGTGAAACGCCGGCCGATGGAATTCCATGATCTGCGGATGTTTGAGGATCTCCTGGTAAAGCTCCTGATAAAGCTCAAGACGGGTCTGCAGCTTTCCCGGAGCTTGCTGGCAGGTGTACAATTCGTAATTGCGCCCGATCTGGGTCTTGAATTTCGCCGAACGGGTCCATCCTCGCGCGATAGCGATATCCGCGAGCCGGTGAAGGTGAGGTAAGTTCTCGCGGTCCACGACAACCCGGAGGTTGATCGGAACTCCGAGTTCCAGCGCGGCGTCCACTCCTTCAACGATTCGATCGAAGGTGGGGCCGCCACCTTTCAGCGCCCGCCGCCGGTCATGGATCTCGGCGGGCCCGTCGAGCGTGACTTGTATTTCACGGATTTTCGCTTTCATGAGGAGACCAAGGCGTTCCTTGAGATAGAAGCCATTGGTCACTACGGCAAGTTCCAATCCTCTTTTTGCGGCTTCCTCAACGAAATATTCTACTCCTGCTTCCGCCGACTTCGAAGGAAGCAGCGGCTCACCGCCGAAAAGCGTCACGTATTTCTTTTTTCCGGCAAGTTCGCGATCGAGGTAGGAGAAAAATGCATCGATCTTCTCGCGGGTGGGCCAGCCGGGCTCGGGCTGATACTCGCTCTGGTAGCAATAGGTGCAACCGAAATTGCAGGCGTAGGTCGGGACAAAGAAGATCTGTAGTTCGTCTTTGTCCCGATCCTCCGTGAAACGCAGATACGCTTCGCGAAAACGTGCTTGTTCCTGGGCGGGTTCGACGAGATAGCCCTTTTCCAGCAGCAATTGTTGGTCAGGGAAGTTCCCGTTGAGGAGCTTCTGGTGCTCTTCCTCGTTCAGGATGTCCGCATGGCCGGAAAGCGGGTTCACTAGGAAATAGGAGCTTCCTTTTCCGGTCTCGAACCTCGAAATGATGTTGTAACGGGAGAGTGCAAGCACGCGCGAATCCGTTCAGTCGTGGCAGCCGACGGCCGTTGCCGAGGTTTTCGCGCAACACTGGGCTTCGGTCGGTTTCCGTTCGGTCTGAACCAGGCCTTTGCCGAGCTTGTCGGAGATTTTAGTGATCTTTTTTTCCACCGGTTTGCTGGACTTCTTTTTCGTCAAAGATTTCATTTTCAACCCTTTCGTTTGTTGTTGAACGACCATTAACTGCAACTGCAGCAATCACCGCCCGGTTTCGTTCCGGTGACGGTAAAACTTGCGACCTGAATCTGCCCCTTGGAGTAGGGCTGGCTTTCCTCAAGGATCTTGATGCCGGTGAAGCCGCATTCCTCGAGCGTTTTGAGATAGGCATCCCGCCGCACCGATCCGGCCCAGCATTCCGCGACAGCCTGGGGATCGTTCCGATAGATATCCGGAACATCCTTGAGTGAGTAGATGTCGCTGACGACAAATCGTCCGCCGGTTTTCAGGATGCGGTGTACCTCGGACCAGGTCTTTGCCTTGTCTCGGGCATGATTGATGGTGCAATTTGAAATAACGAGATCAGCGATGTCGGAAGGCAGGTCGAGGTTCTCGAGTTCCGATCGCACGAATCTGACGTTGGAGATGCCAAGTTTTTCCGCGTTGCGAAGCGCTTTTTCCAGCATTCCATCCGAGACGTCGACTCCGTAAGCAAAACCTTTTTCACCTACGGCTTCGGCCATACGGATGACATCGTTTCCACGTCCGCTTCCGAGATCCACGCAGACGTCTCCCACGCGGGGCTGGGCGTATTCAATGGCGCCGCCACATGAAAGGCAACAACTGGTTTCGGCGAGCGCGCTATAGCGGGCGTTGATTCTGTCAGTGGGCTTCTGGTTGCTCATTCAATCTCCCTCAAGTGCCTGAATGGCGATTCGCAGTCCTTCGGTGGCGCGGTCGTATTCGTCGCGCGCCAGTTGTTTTCGGATTTCCTGCTCGCATTCCATGACGAAAGACTCGATCTGATTTTTGACCGTCCGGCCCTTCCCGGAGAGCGAAAGAAGGGACACTCGACGATCATCGCTGTCGTTTGTTCGCACGAGCAGTTCCCGGTTCACGAGGCCGTCGATGACGCGGCTGGCTCGAGAAGGTGAGATGCCCATCTTTCGCGCGAGCTCCCCGGACGAGACGTCACCATTCATAGGAACCTGGAAAAGAGCCCTGTATTCGGCTTCCGTCAGGTCCGCACGTTCGCGAATGGAGTGCTCCCGGTCCTGGCAGCAGCCTTTGATGCGCGCCACGAGATTCATGAAAACGGGTTCTTCGGGATGAGACGGTCTATGCTTCATTTCCATTCTTTAGTGCTAGTGTCAATATTTGCTAGTAGCAACTATGTGACGAAAACGGGATTCTCGCAAGTGCTTAGTTCGTAAATTGGAAGTGTTTGATTTTATTTAATAAATTTTGCTACGCAATAACATTGTCCCGCCGCTGTGTTACGAACGACCCATTCCGCTATGCAACTGAACTGGATATTCTGTCAGATATGTCCAAATGGAACCTGTGGATTTTCGCGGCCTTGATTCTGTCGAGCAGTCACATCAGTCTGGCGCCAGCAGGGGAAGGTGGTTTGGACGCGGCTTCCACTGAAGCGCTATTCAAGACCCAGCAGCTGTTAAGGGATCCCGAGCAAAGAAACAAGGTGATCGGCGACAGCGCGGAGGCTCAGATGGTGGACGCGCAGGTGGAAAGCCTGGCCGGGAATCCACAATATAAAGAAGCGATTTACTCGCTCTCCAATGAAGTTTTTTCCGATCTGGTGCACACCACCGACGGGAACCCCGAAGAGATGCAGAAGGTACTCATGAGAGCCAAGGAAAACCCGAAGGGATTCTACGAGGGGCTGAACGAAAAAAATAAGAAAGCGCTTCAGGAGTTGTCAAACACGATCATCCATAGCCCGACCACGAAGTCAGAGTCCGGTTCGCCCCGTTAGTTCAGCAGATGGACCGAGCGCGGTTTTCCAAGATTAACGTCGAGATCAGCAGTATTTGTAACCTTCAGTGCAGTTTCTGCCCTGAAGTGCTCCGTCCCAGGAAGTTGATGGAGCTCGCTCTTTTTCGCCGGATCATCGAAGAGGTGGTGCCGATCACCGAGCAAGTCTGCTTTCATCTGATGGGAGAGCCCTTGGTGCATCCCGAGCTGCCGGAGTTCGTCAGCATTTGCGAGGAAGCCCGGACCAAAATATTCTTTGTCACCAACGGCGTTCTTCTCCGCGAAGGAAATGCCGAACTGCTCCTGAGCCCGGCTTTTGAGCAGGTGAATTTTTCGCTTCACAGTTTTTACGATAATTATCCGGACCAGGACCCCGGGCCTTACCTGGACCGAATCTTCAGGTGGACCGAACGCGCTTTTCTGGAGCGTCCCGATCTTTATATCAACTATCGGCTCTGGAACCTGAGCAGCGTCGGGCAAACGGGTTTGAAAAACCGGGATCTCCTGACGCGAGTGCAGGACCGCTTCGGCGTACGCCTGTCCTCCAGAGACGACTCTTGTCTTCGCAAGAGCCGCCGCATCATAAATCGTCTGTACCTTCATTTTGACACTGAGTTTACCTGGCCGTCGCTGACTTTGCCCGTAACCGGAGAACTAGGCCGGTGTCACGGACTTGCGAGTCACTTTGGAATTCTCGTGGATGGAACTGTAGTGCCGTGTTGCCTGGATAAAGAGGGAGTGATCTCTCTTGGGAATATGCGTGAGTCACCGATACTGGAAATACTGGAATCTCCTCGCGCTCAGTCGATTCTGGAAGGGTTTCAAAAGGGAAGGTTAGTGGAACCGCTCTGTCAGCGTTGCCAATTTGTGAAACGGTTTGGAAAGAGTGCCGGGTAATCTAAAGCGCTTTCATTCACGTTTAAAAGAATTTAAAGCCCGAAAATTGTGTTTCACTCCGGGCTGAAATGAGCGATATGCGATCACACTTGGAGGTTGCATGACGTTCCGTGCTCTTTTTTTCGCGTTATTGTTGAGCTTTTCCACTGTGGCTTCGGCCAGCTGGAACCAAGGTTATCAAACAGAGACCGGAGGCAACGGATTCAGGGTGGTTAAAATCTGGGGCGGCTCCGCCGGCACCCTCCTTCGAATCGAATACTACGGCTATCTTGCCGAACGGTGTAATGCCGGAAGCGGTTCGGGCCATAGAAACCACCTGAACTTTTTCGTTCGACTCAACGGCAAATTGGGTCAGTTTCAGGAAACCAGTTGCGGCGTCTATGGCCGTAATGGAGTTCCAAATCAGTACGCGATCGTCGAAGTCCGTTCGAACGACGGGCAATCCAACGTAACCGGGGGAGTCATGGTTCCCTGGTTTTTCGAAGGAATTGACAATAACAGCACCTGGAACCTGGACATCTACGTTCAGGCCATCACTGGCGAATACGACAGCCGCTATGGCAGAAATTACCAGTTCTCTCTTTAAATGAGTTTTCTGCCCGCGAATTGATTGCCAGGGGGTTTCGCGCGATAATAGACGGAGATGCGCGCACTCCTGGTTTCACTTCTGCTTGCCCTTCATGCTGTTGGACCGGTTGCGCACGCCGGCTACGAGCGTGGCGACAAGATGAAGGTGAGCATCTCAGACGTGAGACCCACCCAATTTGACGTCGGCATGCACGAAGTGCGGATTCGCGTATCAGAGATCGAGTCCCTGAAGAACGACAAAAAAGCGCTCAAGGAATTGATGAAGGATTATCGCGCAATGGTCGTGGTAGGCCCCGAGGAGCGGCTCTATCTGGTGGACGGGCATCATTTCAGCCGCACCCTGCATGAAGCGGGAATTGAAGAAATGTACATCCGGATCGAGCGGGATTGGTCCGACAAAAAGGTTCCCAAATTTTGGGAGAAGATGCGCGAAAAGGGCTGGGTCTACCTGCGAGATCAGTCGGGCAAGACCAGAACGCCGTCTGAACTCCCGAAGCGCATCGCCAAAATGGGCGACGATCCTTATCGCAGCCTGGCCTGGTTAGTGAGAAAGGCCAAGGGTTACAAAAACCTCGATGTGCCTTTTCAGGAATTTCAGTGGGCTGATTTTTTCCGCGATCGAATTCCACGTTCGCTGCTCAGCGATGAGGCCGGATTCCAGGAGGCGATTGACCAGGCGCTCAAACTTGCGCGTGGCGCTGATGCCGCGAAACTGCCTGGCTATCTTGGGTTAAAGGCCGCTAGCAGCTGCAATGTAACGAAACTCCTCCTGCAGCTGAGCCGGTAGTCCCATCCCGTCCGCGCTTCGCCGGAAAGGTGGAACTTGACAGGTTATGACGCAATGCATATAAGCGGCTCAAAATAGGAGCTCAACATGTTCATGAAAGCCATTATTGCGAGTGTTCTGGCCGCCCAAACTGGTTTCGCGGCGGGCGCCGACGTTTTCTGCAAAGTTGAAGGTCAGGTTGTGAGCGCCACCACAGAACAAGGCCATTACGATTGTGCCGAATCTCTGGCATGGGGTGCAGCGTGTTTCACAGGATCGGCCGCCGAGGTGATCCGAATGATCAATACCGGCGAGTTCAGCTGGGATGAGGAATATCTGGATCGGGCCCGTTTCGCTGGACCCAACTCGATTGCCTATACCTGGGTCGATGGTCCGAACTCCATTCGGAAAAAAATGTTGATTCACCGCTGCGCCCGGAATGCGCGCTGAGTTCGCATTTTTTCGTTGAGGCCGCCCTCAGTAATCGCGACACTGGATAAAACGCGTTTCATTGAGGAGAGCACGAATGCGAATCATCGGGTTGGTTACGATATTGGTCCTTGCAACTGCTTGCGGAAGCAAAGGAACGGTGACTTTCAAGAGCGGAAAGTCAGTTACCACCAGCTCTGCGAGTCGTTTCGCGGTGAGCGGTTTCAGGGGTTGTGTGGGCTCGATCGATGCCTATGACGAGAGTGGGAAGCTCATCGGAAGCGAAGGGATCAGCGTTTCAAGCCAGGATTTGCCGGTCCATTTCGAGTTCGTCGGGAGTGAAGGCAAAACTTTCGGAAGCGGCGAGATGCCCGTCGGGGACAAACTGAGCAAGATCGTTCTGAAAATGACCTCGAGCAGCTCTAACTGCCCCGCTGATTCAGGCGGCGGTGCCGCGCCTCAACTACAGCTCAACGCTTTCCAGACCAGCAGCAGCGAAGACACAAGCCTGACTTTCAACTTCAATCCTGCGATCGAGGTAAAGGCAGGCGACACCATCAACTTGAACGCGCAGGCGATTGTCGATGCTTTGTCCTCGGACGCGGATATCAGCTCAGCCAATCTGAGTCAGAAGGCTAACGCGGCTTCCGGGACGGCGACGAAGTAGAGTCAATCACTTCAAGCAGCTTTACTGATCTTCGTTTCCAAGCCGAGCTGGCTAAGAAACGTGTAAAAATCGAAATAGGACTGCACGCTGAGAATTTTCCCGTCCTTCAATCGGATGATATCGCAGAACGGAATTTCAACCTGCTTTCCGGTCGGCTGCAGATCTCCAGCCGGGCTGTGAAACACGCCTTGATGCGTTCCTCGCCCGATGCATTCCGTGATGATGCAGTCTTCAGAAGAAAGCAGTTTTCGAACTTCCACTTTTCCGTCTGGAAAAATATCGGACCAACCTTTCCACGCATCCCGAACGGCTGATTCCCCGCTGAAGGTCGTCTGAAAGGGCACCTCAACCCATTTTGTTTGAGCCATTCCCAGTTTAAGAAGTGCATCAAAATCTTTCTTATTGAACGCTTCGTAGACGCTTTTTACGAGCGAAGTATTGTCCTGTGCCATGATTTGGTCTCCTGGTTAAAGAGTGGTTTTGAATGTCTTAAAGGACTCTGCAGGAACAATTCCGCGCATTGGCCGCATTGGCATGAAGGAGGGGACATCAGACAGCCTGTTGTGACGCTCGGAGCGCTGTTACGACAATGCCCTTGGCAGTGATCACGGCGTGGCGGTAATCTTGTGAAATGCCCAAGCACCTTGTGATGCCATTGGCGATCTTCGCCGCGATATTTTCAGCCTGCGGATCTTCGAATGACTGCGACGCCGACCTCTGTGGGCTTTGTCCGGCCGATCAGAGCGGCGTTAAAATCTGCTCCTTCGTTGCAAACCCACCCACCGATGAATCGGTCACATTGAAAAATTATAATGCCGCCACGGCGGCGTTGAGCGGCTGGAGCTTGTGGGATTCGGACGCATTATCAAACGGGACTGGCCAGAAGACCCTCGGCGCTTCCGACAGCGTTGAAGGAGGGCAGACCCTCACGGTAGGCGGTCTCCCATTCAATATCGGCGATTCGGACGAAACGATCACGCTGAAGAATTCGTCAGGAGCGGTCGCTCATCAGCGTTCGAATTGAAGGAGCGCCAAATTCATCGCCAAGAGCTATTTGAGTAGAAAGAAATCCACGTTAAAGCATGCGACGGTTTCTTCTTTTGAATCCTTAATCACAGCTTTTGCGGCCTCGACCGACTTGATGAGGATGGACTTAATAGTCTGAACGTCAGCGTTCGAAAGACTTACGACAGATGAATAGTGGAGGTCGTCAAGGTCTTCGTGTTCGAGAGTCTTGATGGCCTGTATGCGCCAGTTGATATGGTGTTTTGAAATCAGGGGTGAGTCGTTCCCCAGGTGAAGCCGTGAGACACCGGTTGAATACTTCTTTCCGTCAAAAGCGATCAGACCTGTGCGAACGAGATAATCGATAACCTGCGAGACGCGATTCAAACGGATATGGAGTTGTTTTGAAATCCGCTCCTTATTTTGAAACTGCGGAATGGAGAGCAAGGTGTGTATGGCGGCGTAGTGCCAGGAGCTGAAATACCTGGTCTGGTCTTTTTCCTCGAGACGGTTTTCAATTTTCAGGCGGTTCTTCAGATTCAAATAATCTTTTTGGAATCGCGAAATCTGTTTTTCGAGATGAGCTTTCAAGTGCGTACTGCCGGCTCGGTTCCACTCCACCAAAAGCAGAAGATATTGGCTTTCGTCCTCGGAGTGACCAAAAAATTGATTCACGGAGTCCGCCTGTTCCAAGCTGAAATGAATACTTCCGCCGAGAACCCTGGAAACGTAGCCTGGCTGGCAATGAATGCTGCGGGCGAGTTCGGAGCGCCCACCGCGCTTCTTGGAGTTCGCCTCTAAGGTGGCGTTTATATAAGCCTTGTAGTCTGTGAATTCAAAAATCGAAACCGCCATTTGATATAAATAGTATCAAAATACGCGTATAAATTAAAACAAATAGCTATAAATAACATACGCACAGCGTTAGAACCCCATTCGTCAGCGAGTCCGAAAGAGGACGAGCGAAAAACAAAAAACGAAATGGAGAACTTATGAAAACCAGAAACGCAGTCTCTTTGGCAATCACGATGGCAGTAGCTCTTTCATCCGCAAGCGCGTTTGCAGCCGGTTACGAATGCAAGGTAAGCGCTTCGAAAAATGAGAGGATTTCCTGCGAAGGAATGATGAATCTTTCGGATCCGGACCAGGGGGTGGTTGGAAGCTTTGCATGGTTGCCGTGTGAAAAACGCTACAATTCATCGCAAATCGTGATGATCCAGGAGCAGGGTGGTTACTCGGTCATTCTTAAAGTCTGGAAGAACGAAAATCGAAGCATCGGACAAGCCATCACGAGTTTCGAAGGAGAGCAGCCCCGCTCTTTCGTCATGCAGTACGATACCAACGATGAAAGCGTGCGGGTGGAGTGTGCAAAGCAGTAAGGGCCCGCGGTCACGATCCAATTAGCGACGACCTAGTCTAAGTAGATAGAATTTCAAGTAAAATAGTCTGACTAAAATAGTCAAATATGTTGACCGGTTTTACCTGGGGTGATAATAAATTCGCGAATGCGTGAGCCCGCAGAAGGTACGGAGTGGTTATGAAGCAAAGGTCATTTTGGATGCTGCCTGCCTTATTTACGATGATGGTATCTGTCTCCGTCGCGTTTGCGGGCACCGACATCAGTGGTGGCGGAGATGGTTACGCTTCCGAATTTATCGAAAGCGCAAAAACGGTTCTGAAGAAATCAGTGGGGCGCAGCACGATCGCAGGATCAGATCTCCCCGTCGCCGATTTGGAACGGGCAATTGAGACGACTCAAGTGGAAACGACCGCGGAAGCTTTGCGCGATAGTCTCGGATTCGAGCGTGATGCCTTGAACATTCCAGCCCGGAAGCTGATTCGCGTGAATCGGCAGCGCTGGAGTACGCTCGGCTGGCGCCAGAGACAGGTCCTCGCGATTCACGAGTATCTGGGAATTCTGCAGCACGATGATACGGCTTACAAAACATCCGCTCTTATCGTTGCTGCGGTGGATTCT
>Ga0154382_155_pt1 | contig 18637 bp, 16 predicted proteins | sample RifGroB1_FD_105626 | JGI IMG/M metagenome (GOLD analysis project Ga0154382, IMG submission 105626) | Bdellovibrionales bacterium GWB1_55_8 | reverse complement strand
ATGCTAGCGGGATCGATGATTTGGGCGCGAGCAAGCTTCCCGTTGATGTCCTGAATGCGGCCTTCAATAAAGCCCTGGCGCTCCTTCGCGGCACTATAATCGGCATTCTCCGAGAGATCCCCGTGTCCACGGGCAACCTCGATCGCCTTGATCACGGCGGGCCTTTCAACGGTCATCAGCTGCTTGAGTTCTTCATCGAGCAGGCGTTTTCCCAGGACTGTCATCGGAATTTTGTCTTCTGCCATACAGTTTTCAGAGCTAACACACTGGTTTGGGAATGCAAGTCAGGGCGCTTAGATAATGGCCGCCGCCTTGAGCCTTTCCAGGAGGAGCTTGAGCTCGATCCGGGTCTGATCCACTGATCGGGTGATTTCCGCTCGTGTCGTCAGGGCCTGAAGGACCTCCAGGTTCGTGACGAGCCCAAGCCTGTATTCCCTCGTTTGTTCTGCATAGTTCCGCTCGGCAAGGGTGAGTGCCTTAGTCAGGGTTTTCAGGCGGGTCCTGGTGAGGCCCCACTCCTGATGAAGGGAGGTGATTTCCTGGTGTGCCCGGCGGCGTGTTCCGGCTAATGAATACTCGGATTGGCTCAGAACGGACCCGGCCTCCCTTACACGTGATTGGGTGACCCCTCCTGAGTAGATGGGCAAAGTCAGTTCAATCTGCACATCCCACTTCGCCGCCTCCAGCGCGCCGGAACGTTCCAGGTAATAGTTTGCCGAGAGGTCAATTTCAGGGAAATGAGCGCCGCGGGCAATCCGGACGGATTCCGACGCCGCGTTCCTTCGTTCCGCATCCGCTTTGATGTCGAAGCGTTCTTCCATTTTCTGAAGATAAACCGCGAGTTCAGGAAGGGGCGAATCCGCGTTTATTTGTTTAAGCAAAGGATCATGAATAGAAACCAAAGGGGAAAGTCCGGTCAGGAACGACAGGTTTTCACGCTCCGGCTGAAGGAGGCTTCGAATACGCTCCAATTCGGCCTGTGTGGTGGCGAGCGACGTCTCGACATTCAGGACTTCGCTGGAACGCGAGCGGCCGATCCTTTTCCTGTTTTTCAATTCCTGAATTCGCCTGCGAATGAGCGAGATCTCATGCTCGAAGTTACTGATCTGCGACTCGAGCGAGAGAATGGTGTAAAAGCTCCTTGCCAAAGAAGCATGCAGCAGCCTCTCTGCGTTCCGAAGTTCGTATCTCTGGGCGTCCGTAAGGTGCCGCGATTGTCGAAGAGCCGCGAATTCCCTGAGCCCGCGAAAGAGAGGCTGCGTTGCGGAAATCCGAAGCAGGGGTTGGGTTCTCGGTGCGATCGAGCGCCCGATTCCTGTTTCAGCTGAGTCCTGCCAAAGGTGGCTCGCAACCGCTTCGATCGTCGGAAAAATGCTGCCCTTCGCCTGCCGCGATCGTTGATCAGCCTGAAAGACAAGTTCCCTTTGCTCGCCCAGGTCCTCGTTGCGCGAAAGTGCGGCGTTGAGGCAATCCTCGAATGTCAGAGAAGGGGACGTGTCCGCCGCAGAAGCAGTTGAAATCAGGATGCCAGTCACGACCAGCGCTTTCGCGAGTCTCGGCCACATGAACGCCCGGTATAGCTCACTTCCTGCGCCGACAATGATAGTCAATCGCGCGTTTTTTGCACGGTTGGGCAGTCGTGACGCTTGCTGATATCTCCATCCGCCGTCCTGTCTTTGCCTGGATGCTCATGACGGGTTTGATCTTGTTTGGCCTGGTGAGCTTCAGAGAACTCGGCGTGAGTCAGCTTCCGGACGTGGATTTTCCGATCGTGAGCGTCAGCTTGTCTTACCCGGGGGCTGCGCCGGAGGTCATGGAATCCAGCGTGGTGGATCCGATTGAAGATGCTCTGACCTCGATTGAAGGCGTGACGCGCGTCACTTCCAGTTCGCAAACGGGAAACGCAAGAATCACGGTTGAATTTGATCTGGACCGGAACATCGATCTTGCGCTGCAGGATGTTCAAGCGAAAGTGGAACAGGCCCGACGTGAAGTTCCGCAGGACCTTGAGTCCCCTGTGATCACCAAAACGAATCCCGAAGACCAGCCGATCATGTGGCTGGCGCTGCAAGGGAAGAACGTTCCTCTCGCGGAGCTCGTGCGCATCGTACAGGGGACGATCAAGGGTCAGTTCGCCACGGTCAGCGGCGTCGGCGACATTCGACTGGGCGGTTACCAGGAGCCGAATCTCCGGGTCTGGGTGGACCCCGAAAAACTCAGGCCATACGCGCTTACTTTATCCGACGTGGCGGAGGCGGTCCGAACGGAGCACGTGGAGCCCCCCTCGGGAACCCTGGAGTATCAGGGCTCAGAACTCAGCGTGCGGACTCTGGGTGAGGCCGAATCCGTTGAAGTGTTCCGGGATCTCTTTATCACTTCCCGAGGAGGCCAGCCCAACTTCGAACCCATTTCGATCAGCCGGTTCGCGCGAATAGAAGAAGGCACTGAGGACGTGCGACGAATCGCACGATCCAATGGCGTTCCGACCGTGGGTCTCGGTATTCAAAAGCAGCGGGGTGCGAATTCCGTGGCGGTCGCTGAAGGAGTACTCAAAAGGCTTGAAGAGGTCCGTCCGACATTGCCGCCCGGGTTTCAACTGAATGTAAGGAATGACACAACCCGCTTTATCCGCGAATCCGTGAAGGAACTGGTGTTCACGCTTGTGCTCGCCGCTGTTCTGACTGCCCTGCTCTGTTGGGCTTTTCTGGGAACGTGGTCGGCGACTTTGAACGTCATTCTCGCGATCCCGACCTCGGTCGTCGGCGCCTTTACCGCATTATGGCTTTTCAATTTCAGTTTGAACGTCTTCACGCTTCTGGCGCTCAGTCTCTCGATCGGAATCGTGGTCGATGACGCGATCATGGTGCTGGAGAACATCACGCGCCGTCGTCAGGCAGGGGAAGGAAAAACAAAGGCAGCACTCCTGGGAACACGCCAGATAACTTTTGCGGCGACCGCAGCGACGATATCGGTTCTCGCCATTTTTCTTCCTGTGGTCTTCATGAAGGGCGTCATCGGCCGGTATTTTCTCCAATTTGGGGTAACGCTCTCGGTTGCGGTGCTGCTTTCGCTGATCGAGGCGCTGACCATTACGCCCATGCGAAGTGCGCTTTTTCTGGAGGTCAAGGAACGTCGCACGCGAATAGGACGCGCTATGGAAGCACTGATCCACGGTTCACGCGATGCCTATGGCGCGATCCTGGCGATTGCACTCAGGCACCGCTTCAAGGTCATTCTGGGTGCATTCGCGGTGTTCGGTGTGAGCCTGTTTTCTCTTGGTTTGATCAACAAGGAGTTCCTGCCGTCGGAGGACCGAAGTCAGTTCCTTCTCCGGGTAAAGCTTCCAGTGCATTCCTCGTTGAAGGCCACTGACAAGAGCGTGTTTGAAATGGAGACCGCTTTGATGGCCAATCCCGCGGTTGAAAGCTATTTTGCGTCGGTTGGCGGCTTCACCGGACAGGTGAATGAAGCATTTATTTTCGTAAACCTGAAACAGAAGAATGAACGGAAAGAAACTCAGGAAGAAGTCATGGAGTGGGCACGAAAGACGTTGAGCCAAAAGGAAGGTCGACAGGTGATTGCCCAGAGTCTCGGCGCGCGCGGGTTTACGGCGTCCCGGGGATTTCCCGTCGAGTTCACTCTCACCGGCGAAAACTGGACGCAAATGGGAAAGATAGCTGATGATGTCAAATCGCGAATGGAAGGTTCCGGAAAACTGATTGATGTGGATACAGATACGGATTCCTCCGCTCCGGAACTGGCTGTGGTCCCTGACCGCTCTCGTGCGGAGGCGCGTGGCGTTCCCATCAGTGCGATCGCTGAAACGGTGAGTGCGGCTTTCGGCGGCCTGGTTGTCGGGAAATACACGGAGGGAGGGCGGCGTTTTGACGTTCGGATCAAGGCAGTCGAGAAGCCTGGCGCCACTCCTCGAAGCCGACTGAGCAGGCTTGATGTCCGGAATAACCGAGGTGAGTTGGTCCCCTTGCTGGATGTCGTTCAGATGGAACAGCGGGAAGCTCCGAGGACGTTGAACCGTTTGAACCGGGAACGTGCCATCACGTTTTTTGCCAATGTCGTGCCAGGGGAATCCCAGGCGCGCGCCCTCGAGCTGGTCGAGGAAATCAGACGGGATCTTCCGCCGGGGTACGCCATCCGCGTGAGCGGAACGGCCGAACTTTTCCAGGAGTCGTTTGCGAGTCTGATCTTCGCGCTGGTGCTCGGAATCGCCGTTGCCTACATGGTTCTCGCGACTCAGTTCAATAGTTTCTCTGACCCGGTCTCCATACTCTCTGCGCTGCCATTCAGCTTTACCGGGGCTTTTCTTGCTCTTCTCGTGACCGGTCAGAGCCTGAACATCTACAGTATGATCGGCCTTCTTCTTCTCATGGGCATCGTGAAAAAGAACTCGATTCTGCTCGTTGAATTCACCAATCAGGTGAGGGACACGGAGCACGCGGATAAGACGACTGCGTTACTCAAGGCGTGCCCCGTGCGTTTTCGGCCCATCATCATGACTTCAATAGCTACAATGACGGCGGCACTCCCGGCAGCGATCGCGTTTGGCCCGGGTGCGGAGGTTCGCAGACCGATGGCGATCGCCATCATCGGTGGAGTTCTGTTCTCAACCCTGCTGACCTTATTCGTGGTTCCCTGTGTTCATAGCGTCCTGAGCCGGCGGAGAAAGAAACCCGTCGATATCGACCAAGTCACGAAAGGGGCCGCGTAAGCTATTTTTTTTTGAACAGCGCTTCCGCCGCCGAACGCATCGCGTCCCGGGAGGTGGCCTGCCCGCCGGCGCCGGAGCTTGGTTTGAAGTAATCGCAGAAGTTCGAGCGTTCTTTGTCGAGCACCCGGTCCGCTTGGGATTCATGACATTCGTTGTGTGTGCCCGGATCAAAAAAACGGCAACCTTTGCAGGTTTTGGTATCGCGGCCGCATTTGCGGCAGGTATCCTCGCGCCCGTAATCAAGCGCCGTCAGTTCATTTCCGCAACTCCAGCATTTTCCGCCCTGATCGTATGGCATAGGCCAGTTATACCCCTTCCAGCGGCATGATTTCCAGAGGACCGCGCCGTTCTTCCCTGATCGCTTCGACCATTGCCCGGCCGGCTGAAAGCACCGTGCAGTACGGGATCTTTCTTTCCAGGGCGGCGCGGCGAATCGAGAAGCTGTCGCTTACCGCCTTGTCGTCCGATGTCGTATTGATGATCAGGCAAAAGGCGTCGCTGCGAATCGAGTCCACGCAATGTGGAGAGCCCTGTCTCACCTTGTTGATCGGGCGGACGTTGAGGTCGTATCCGTTCAAAAATTCCGCGGTTCCATGAGTTGCGCAAAGATCGAAGCCCAATTCCTTGAGGTTCTTCGCAATGGACAGTGCCTCGGCCTTGTCTTCGTTCCGGATCGACAGAAATACCGTGCCGCGTCCCGGAAGGGACATTCCCGCTGCCGCGAGCGCTTTTGCATAAGCGGCGGCGAACGTGTGAGCACGGCCCATGACTTCTCCAGTCGACTTCATCTCGGGTCCAAGCAGTACGTCGACTCCCGGGAATTTCGAAAATGGAAATACGGGCGCTTTCACATGGAAGGTCGTGAGGCCCGTATCGAGATCCTCGCGGATGCCGAGATCGTGGAGAGATTTGCCAAGCATCACCTGAACGGCGATCTTTGCGACAGGTTTGCCCACCGCTTTACTGACGAAGGGAACCGTTCGCGATGCCCGCGGGTTCACCTCCAGAAGAAAGACACGGTCACCTTGAATCGCGAACTGAACGTTCATGAGGCCGATCACGCGAAGTCTCTTCGCGAGTTCCCGTGTATAGGTCCTGATCCGATCGCAGACGCTGACCGGCAGGGTGGCCACAGGCAGGCTGCACGCGCTATCCCCGGAATGAATGCCCGCTTCCTCGATGTGCTCCATCAGTCCCGCGATGAAAGTCTCTTTTCCATCACTGATCGCGTCCACATCGACCTCGGTTGCGCGATGAAGGAATCGGTCAATCAGCACCGGGTGATCTTCGCTGACGTGCAGGGCTTCGTCTATCCATTGACGAAGCATGCTTTCATTATGGACCACTCGCATGCCCTTGCCTCCAAGTACATAAGAAGGGCGGACGAGGACGGGGTATCCGAGCTTTTCAGCTCGTTCAACCGCTTCAGGGGAAGTCCTGGCGATTGTAGCAGGAGGTTGTTCCAGCCCGATGGCCGCGAGTTCTCTCACGACTGCATCACACTTCTCGCGGTTTTCGGCGAGATCGATGCTGGCCGTCGAGGTGCCCAGGACCCGCAGTCCGCCACGCTCGATCGCTTGTGCGATTTTCAGCGGAGTCTGGCCACCAAACTGCACGATGGCACCCAGGGGTTTTTCGACCGCTGAGATTGCCAGTACATGTTCAGGCGTGACCGGTTCGAAATACAATTTATCTGAGGTATCGAAATCGGTGCTCACGGTTTCAGGATTCGAGTTCACCATGATGGCCTCGATCCCGGACTCCTGGAGAGCTTGCGCGGCATGAACGCAGCAGTAATCGAATTCGATTCCTTGCCCGATACGATTGGGTCCGCCACCGAGAATCAGAACTTTCGGCTTGGCGGTCACCTTGGATTCGTCCTGTCCCGAATAGGAGCTGTAGAGATAAGGGGTTTTTGCCTCGAATTCCGCCGCACAGGTATCGACCTGATGAAATGCTATCCGCACGCCGAGGTTTTCACGATCGATGCGGATCTGTTCTTCAGGTATTTTCAGAAGGCGTGCGATGCCGCGATCAGTCCAGCCCCGTTTCTTGATGCGCAGCAGTTCTTCGCGAGAGGGCGGCCATGCGTTGGCAAGGAGTGTTTTTTCCTCGGCAAGCATCAGGGCGATGCGATCCAGGAACCACCGGTCCACCCCCGAGCGTTTCGAAAGTTCTGTAGTACTCGCTTCGTTTCTAATTCCGTCGGCAAGGGCCCAGAGGCGCTTGGGATGGGCTTTCTCGATCAGGTCCCAGCGAACGCGCGAATTTTCGTACTCGGGCGTAACGGTGGGAATATCTTTATGCTCCTCGAGCGGGGCTAGCCAGGGCGCGTCTGTTTCGAGCCCGGCGAGCGCTTTTCCCAGAGACTCTTCGAAGGTCAGTCCCATGGCCATGACTTCCCCGACAGACTTCATCTGCGTTCCAAGCAAAGGCTCGGTGGGCCGGAATTTTTCAAAATCGAAGCGCGGGATTTTCGTCACAACATAATCAATGCTGGGCTCGAAGCTGCAGGGCGTGGTTCCCGTGATGTCGTTGGTGAGTTCATCGAGCGTGTAGCCGACGGCGAGCTTCGCCGCAACCCGGGCGATTGGGAATCCGGTTGCCTTCGATGCCAGCGCACTGGAGCGCGAAACGCGAGGATTCATCTCGATGGCGATAATCCGGCCATCCGTCGGGTGCATGGCGAATTGCACATTCGAACCGCCGGTCTCCACGCCGATAGCGCGGATAATGCGAATCGCCTGGTTTCGGAGTTCCTGATATTCGCGGTCCGTGAGCGTCTGAGCAGGCGCGACGGTAATGCTGTCGCCGGTGTGGACTCCCATGGGGTCCACGTTCTCGATCGAGCACACGATGATGACATTGTCTTTCCTGTCCCGGACCACCTCGAGTTCAAATTCTTTCCATCCCAGAAGGCTTTCTTCGACCAGCACGTCTCGCGAAGGCGAAAGGAAAAGGGCGCGATCGAGCTTTTCCAGAAACTCCTCGAGCGTTCGCACGATTCCGCCTCCTTCCCCTCCGAGAGTGAAGGAAGGCCTGAGGACGAGCGGGAGGCCGAGTTCCCGGGCGATGCGGAGGCCGTCCTCGCGCGAGCGCGCAACGGCGCTTCGGGCGGTCTTCACTCCGATTGTGTCCATCGCGGCCTTGAAGGCCTCGCGATCTTCGGCCCGGTGAATGGATTGTGGATTTGCCCCCAGGATTTCGACATTGTGCTGAGCGAGTACGCCGCGCTTGTAAAGGGCCATCGTGAGATTCAGCGCCGTCTGGCCACCCATGGTCGGCAGAAGAGCATCTGGCTTTTCCATTTCGATGATCCGCTCCAGAAATTCTGGGGTCAGCGGCTCGATGTATACGCGATCGGAGAGCGCTGGGTCGGTCATGATCGTGGCGGGATTGGAGTTCGCCAGAATAACTTTGAATCCTTCTTCCCGAAGAGCCTTGAGAGCCTGGGTTCCCGAGTAATCGAACTCGCAGGCTTGCCCGATAACGATCGGGCCGCTTCCGATCAGGAGGATTTTGCGGATGTCAGTTCTTTTGGGCATGCGCGTTTGATCTCCTAAAACCTGATTTCGGTGGTGAACTGCAGTTCGATGGGAGTTTCCGGGCGGGCGTCGTTGAACTCCCGTACGGCGTTTCCGAGATGGAGTTCGTTTGTTCTGAGAAGGCTGATCCCGAAAACGATTGTGCCACCGGTGAGAGCCAATCCTCCCCAGGTCAGTGCCTTGAAGATATCCGATTTACTGCTCTGCGCCTGAGCTCCCGAGGTGTCTCCCTGCTGTTGCAGTTCACTTGCTGAGTCGTGGTACTGCTGGGAAATGAAAAATGCGGCGGTCGCAAGCACAATTCCCGCCGTTCCGAAATACGCTGCCTTGCGAATGTCGCGGCGATTTTTCTGATACTTGTTCAGTTCCAACACCGCCGCGGGCACATCCTCAATTATTGGCCTGAGCCTCTCGGCATCCTGTCTCACGATCGAATCACAGGGTATTTGCTGTCCACGATAAAGAACATAGCGCTCGCATCGGAAAGGTTCTACCGGGCGGGGAGGGGCAAATGGGGCCGGTGCGCTCGGTTTAGCGGGAATCGGGGGTGTTGTTGATTTTTTCCGGGGCGATACCTGGGCCATTACAGTGGGTGTTCCCGACAGCGCTGCCAGGAAGGCGGAAAGGCAGAGGATCACCAGCAATCGGCTTAGCTTTTTGAGGCGCATGGATTTCATCTGCATACCGGTTTCAGTCGGCCTTTGACAATGCTAGAGTGGGGCGAATTCGGGTTTCGGTGCGGCGCATTAGGTCTGGGGGAAAGTTTGTCCGATCTTCCAATGTTTTTAAATCAGCTTCACGGTACGTATCACTCGCCTCGTTATCTCGAGTCAGATCCACTCGAGTTCGTGCACCGCTATTCTGATCCGTGGGATCAGGAAGCGGTTGGGTTGATTGCGGCGCTGCTCGCGTATGGAAGGGTGGCTCAAATCCGCCGCTCTGTTTCCGATGCTTTGTCACGAATGGAAACGGCGGCAGGGACGCCGTCGGCATTTGTGCGGGGCCTTCCTGCCAGACATGCTGAAGCGGGATGGAGAACGACTTTCGAAGGGTGGACTCATCGTTTCAATCGGGGAGGGGACCTGGAAGTTCTTTTACTCCTGCTGGCGGACAGCTGGAGGGAGCATGGATCGCTGGGCGCGCGGTTCACGCGGGATCTGGCTCCGACCGCAACCGATTTCGGGCCTGCGCTCGATTCATTGATCGGGGAATGGCGGGGGAAATCGAAAGCACTCAGGCCGCATCAGCCGACCGGCAGTTTCGATTATTTTCTGACCGCGCCGAGCGGCGGCAGCTGTTGCAAGCGATGGTGTATGTTCCTGCGCTGGATGGGACGCAAAGACGAAATCGACCCCGGCCTGTGGACGGAAAACGGAGTACTTCAGAAAACGTTTTCTCCGGGGCGGTTCCTCTCCCCGAAGCAGCTCGTGATTCCGATCGACACGCACACCGGGCGGCTCAGCAGCTATCTTGGCCTCACAGCCCGCCGGACATTGGACTGGAAGGCGGCACGGGAAGTGACTGAGGCGCTCAGGACCTGCAATCCGAGTGATCCCGTGATGTACGATTTTTCGCTCGCTCGACTTGGGATTCTTGAAGTCTGCACACGTACGTACCGTGCCGAAATCTGTGGGGATTGTCCTTTGCTTCCGGCATGTCGGTTCGCGAGAAATGGAGCGCTGTCGTGAAGGAAGGAAAGGGACTGCTGGGTTGGGCTGTCACCCTCTATGCGATTTTTTCCCTGGGATCCATGGCGACGATGAATATCGCGGCAGGAGTGGTCCTGCTTGCGATCGTTCTCGAGTTCGTGAAGGGGCGGCTTGCGGTCTCCCACTTTCTCATCGAGAGCCGTCGGCCAGCGACGCGTTTGTTGCTCTGGCTTTCGGGTTTGCTCGCTCTTGCCTGTGCGCTTAGTTTGATCGTGGGCAAGCTGTATCCGCTGAGCTATACGGGTCGCAGTGCTGACATCCGGTTTTTCGCGGATTTCGCGAAGGCCTGGTATTTGTTCTGGCCTTTTGTGCTGGTTACGGCCCTGCGGATGATGACGCCAGGCGAGCGGACCCGTGCGCTGCGGGCCTGGTTCGTGACTTTCGCAGTCCTGTCCGTTCTGGGTCTCTTTCAATTTGTGACAGGATGGCCAAGGCATCAGGCTATACCCGGGCATGAGCCTTTTTTTCACGTGACCCTTTTCTTCGGGCATCATCTCTCGGTCGCGAGCATCCTGATTTTTCCGTTCTTCGCTGCGCTCGATGGACTGGTTTCTAAGCGCAAAGCTGAACGTCTGGGTTTGCCACGCGTATTCTGGCTCTTGATGGGAGCGGCTGGCGCCCTCGCGCTTTTTGGCACCTATTCAAGAATGCTCTGGGGCGCGCTTCCTCTGGGTATCCTTCTCTGGGTTTTTCTTTCGCTTCGCGGAAAATGGCGCTGGGTACTTGTGGGGACGATTGTCGCACTGGGGTTGGCATCACTGCAGTGGGAACCCGTCCGTTCCCGTGTTCATGCCGGCATGGGAATTCAGGAACGTGTGCAGCTCTGGCGCGCAAATCTGGATTTTTTCAGCAAGCGACCCCTGACGGGCGTGGGCTGGCGCAATACAGAGGAACTCTCCGCTTATTATTTTGCTGAAAAAAATCCCGGGGTGACGGATTTCTTTGTTGGTCACGCCCACAACAATCTGCTCGAGATGCTGGGCGGTACGGGGGCACTGGGTACGCTCGCGTGGCTGGCCTGGTCGCTTGGAGTCCTGTGGCTTGCGTGGAACGCGTCGAGAGGCGATTCATCTCTCGATTCCGGGGAACGTGACGTCAACTTCGCCCGCGGGTTGTTCTGCGCCTGGGTGGTGTTTCAGTTGAATGGATTGACGCAGGTGAATTTCTGGGAAGGAAAAGTCATGCACCAGATGTCCTTCAGTCTTGCCTGGATACTGCTCTGGGCGGGGATTAGAAAAAACAGGGCAGGGCTCTCTTCATGAACTTACCCGCTGTTGTGCCCGCTGTTGTGATCGACGCACGGATGATCAAAGGGACTCCTCATGGTTTCGCCCGTTATGTGAGCCGTTTGGCTGCCGGCCTCGCCGAGCTCAAGGTAGGGCAATCGCTGTCATATGAACCTGTATTCCTGGTTTCTCCCGATGCGGATGCTTCCTGGTTTTTCGGATTCCGCACGCTTATCGCGAAATCTGAGTTCCTTCATCCCGGGGAACTCCTGGAGATTCCAACGTTGTTACGGGAGTTAAAGGCAGCGCTCTATCACAGTCCGACTTTCTCGAGTCTTCTGCCTCTTTCGCGCCGGCTCCCGATCGCGCCTCCCTGTCCCTGGATTCAGACCGTTCACGACCTGAATCACCTGCATTTCGGCGGGGCACGCGAGCGAATCTATTACCGCATCCTTCTCAAGGCGTTTGCTAGGCGTGCACGCATTCTGGCGACGGTTTCCGAGTTTTCACGCAAGGAGATCGCCGCCTGGATGGGCATGGAGGCCGCCGAAATTGAACTTGTTCCGAATGCGCTCGAACTGCCGGACAGGCTTTCGCCAAATGAAATTCAATCCGAGCTTTCCAAGAGATCTCTCACCCAGAAGCGTTATTTTCTTTGTCTCTCGAATCTCAAGCCGCACAAAAATCTGAAATCTCTTTCTGATGCTTACGCCGAATATTCGGGGAGGGTGGGCTCCGCAGGCTGGCCCCTCGTCGTCAGTGTGCGCGGCTTGCCGCCACACCCAGGCCTGGTTCAGCTCGGTGCGGTCTCCGACAAGGAAGGGCAGGCTCTTCTTGCGGGAGCAGGGGCGGTGGTCTTCCCGTCGCTCTATGAGGGGTTCGGATTACCCCCTGTGGAAGCGGCGGTTCAAGGCATCCCCGTGATTGCTTCGGATATTCCTCCGCACCATGAGGGTTTGCAGGACCTTGCTGCTGAGGAAGTTTGCTGGGTGGATCCGAAAGATACCGCGGCCTGGGCCCGGGCGCTCGAACTCGCGTCGGGGCAGGGGCTTGCGGCCCCTTCGCCGGCCGCTCGGGAAAAAGTGTTGAAACGCTACAGTGTCTCGGAGCTCGGGCGCGGTATGGACCGGCTCTACAGACGTGTGCTAGGGATAAAAAAATGAAGCACGTTCTGATTACAGGTGGCGCCGGATTCATTGGTTCGCATCTTTGCGATGCATTGCTGGCAAAAGGCTATGCCGTCACGGCGGTCGACAATTATGTGACCGGACGAAAAAAGAACGTCGCGCACCTTCTGAGTCATCCCGAGTTCGAACTGATCGAGCAGGATGTCTGCGAGCCGATCAAAGAAGAACGTTTGAAACTTTTGAAAAGGCATGGTGCGATTCACGGAGTTCTTCACTTCGCGTGTCCCGCCAGCCCGATCGATTTTGATCGCATCCCGTTCGAGATCCTTGCGGTCGACTCGATCGGTACGATGCGAACCGTCGAACTTGCACAAAAACATGACGCTCGCTATATCGTGGCATCCACTTCCGAGATCTACGGCGATCCTCTCGTTCATCCGCAGACCGAAGATTACTTCGGCAACGTGAATTCAATCGGCCCGCGGGCCTGTTACGACGAAACGAAACGTTTTGCGGAAGCGTACGTCAGTACGGCCATCCGAGGCGGAAATGCCCGCAAGCCGTTGAACGGCGGTATTGTTCGCATCTTCAACACGTACGGACCAAGAATGCGCCCGGATGACGGCCGGATCGTGCCCGAGCTATGTATTCGTGCACTGCAGGGCCAGCCGCTTACAATTCACGGGGAAGGGCTGCAAACACGGAGTTTCTGTTTCGTCACCGACCTTGTCGACGGATTGGTGAGACTCTTTGAGAGCGATGTTCGAGTGCCGGTGAATATCGGGAATCCCGTCGAGAAAACTGTTCTCGAGTTCGCCGAAACCGTCATCCGTCTGGCAGGAGGTCAGTCCGGACTGGAGCATCTTCCGTCACGCCCTGATGATCCGCGGAAACGCTGCCCCGATATCACGCGAGCCCGCAAATGGCTGAATTGGGAACCCAAAGTGCAGCTGGAGCAGGGGCTTCAGGCATGCCTCGATTATTTCAGGACTGAGTTGTGAGTGAAGCTGCTCCGAAGATAGCGATCATCCATGACTGGCTCACCGGAATGCGCGGTGGCGAGTATGTGCTGGAAGCGATCGCGGAGCTTTTTCCGAAAGCCGAGCTTTTCACTCTTCTCTATGTGCCGGGCTCGATCTCACCCACCCTGACCACGCTGAAGCGTCACACGAGTCTGTTGCAAAAAATTCCTGGAGCCGAAAAGCGCTACCGGCATTTTCTGCCAGTGATGCCGAAACTGATCGAGCAGTTCGATCTTTCCGGTTTTGATCTCATCATTTCGTCATCTCACTGCGTCGCAAAGGGTGTCCGGAAGCCCGAGGGCGCGGTACATGTGAGCTACGTCCACGCGCCGATGCGATATATCTGGGATCGCTATGAGGATTATTTCGGACCCGGGAAGGCGTCGCCTGCTGTGAGGCTTGCTGCAAAGCTGGTTCGCGGCCCTCTTCAGAAATGGGATCGTTCCGTGAGCGTTCCGGCACGCGTGGATCGAATGGTCGCCAACAGCCATTTCATCGCCGAGCAGATTCAGCGAGCTTATGGGCGGGAAGCCAGCGTGGTTTACCCTTTTTCTGATTTGTCCCGCTTCAATCTGCCACGTGATCCCGGACGGAATTATTTGATGGTCGGTGCGTTCGCTCCCTACAAACGGATTGATCTGGCGATCGAAGCGTTCAACCGTTTGAAACTGCCCCTGGTGATCGTAGGTGGCGGACAGGACGAGGATCGCCTGAGGAAAATGGGCGGGCACACGATTGATTTTCTTGGACCGATGTCAAACGCGGCTATTGCCGATCTCTATTCCAAGTGCCGGGCGTTCGTGTTCCCGGGGCTCGAGGATTTTGGAATCACACCGCTTGAAGCGATGGCCTCAGGCGCTCCGGTGATCGCTTACGGTGAAGGTGGTGCTGCAGAATCGGTCACAGAGGAAACCGGTGTTTTCTTTAGGCCACAAACCGTCGACGCGCTCATGGAGGCGGTGCTTCGCGTCGAGTCCGGCGAGACGGATGGGACAGAGGCGAAGTGCCGAGCTCGTGCACGTGAGTTTTCCAAGGAACGCTTCCAACGCGAGTTCGCCGGTGAGATTCACGCTGCCTGGGCGCAGGCAGGAAAGTCCTACGATTCGCTCGAGAAAGCCATTCAGAGTGGCTGGTCGAGTCTGGCGCGTTAAATCTGATCGACTACACTGCGATCACTTTCGTGATCGACTACACTGCGATCACTTTCGTGATCGACTACACTGCGATCACTTTTCGTGATCGACTACGCGCGATCACTTTCGTGATCGACTTTCTCCCAGCCGGTCCACATGGGCTTGAAGTGCGCTAACGGTGTGTGGCCGAGCGTCGCGAGATACAGATGCACGAATAGAAAGGAAGTGAAGCTGGCCGCGATCAGAAAATGCGCGCTGACCAGGAGCCGGATTCCGCCCATCATCAGCACCCAGTCACGCAAAGGTGCCACGTTCAGAAGAAGAACGCCGCTTGCGCAAACCAGGGGCAGAAGTCCGAACATGATGGCCAGGTAGGCAACCTTCTGCATGGGATTGAACTTGTCGTGCGGTTGGCTGTGGTGTGGATTCGGAGCTCCGGTGAAATAGTGATAGAGATAGTAAGTGGCCTGCCGGAAGACGCCTTTTTTGACGTCAGTGAAGGTCGGGATGTAAAGTTTCCGGAGAGTTCTCGCTATCAAACCGTAGTAGATCAGCCACACGAGGTAAATGCCCGTCACCACGATTCCAGCGGCGTTATGAAGAATGATGGCATTCTTATAGCGGCCGAAAACGCCGATATATTCAGGAAAACGGATCTGAATGCCGGTCAGGCAGAGTGTCACGATGCCCAGGGCGTTGATCCAGTGCCAGATACGAACGGGCATCGGAGTCAGATAAACGTAGCCTTCCCGTTTCATTGCGTGTCCTTTCCGGAGTGACTGGAGTGTTCTGAGCGGCGCCGGCGGGTCAGGAATCTGAGCGAACCATGGATGAGCGGAAACGCCGCGCCGCCAGTGACAATGAGAAGCCCGAGAATACTCAGCGGAAGGCTTCGAGTGGACCCGACCATGTAGAATTCAGGTGCACCGAGCAGTAGCTCCAGAATCGCGCCTTTCTGGACCTCCAGACGCTCGTATTTTCGTGAAGCCTGGGGAAGCGCGATGTAGCTAGTCTGTCTCGCGTCCGGCCCCGAGGCATGGCAGAAGGAGCAATCCCAGCGGTTCCTGAGAATCTGATAGCTGTGGGTCATCGTCTCCGGCATCAGCATGCCCCAGAGTCTCATCCCTCGCTCTTTCGTGCTGCGGTTGAATTTCCGCAGCTCGTCCAAAGATACGTGTTTATCACCATTGGTATCTATGAGTTCGGAGGTCTTGTTGCCATCAGGATTCCATGTCGCCAGATCTTCATGAGTGATCTCGACGAAGTCGTTGGAACTGTCCTTCGCGCGTTTTTCCACGAACAATGTAATGACATAATCTTTGGAGGCTGTGTGGCAGGCCGTGCAGGGCAATGCTTGCACATGAAGCTGGGCTTGCGGCAGCCACTTGGAGTGAGTGTCGAGCGTCAGTTTAGTTTCATGGCATTTTTCGCACTGTTTGTTGATGTCACGGCCCGAAACCGAGACAGGGCCCTTCACCGCGTGTGGGTTGTGGCAGTCGGCGCATTCCGCATTCCCGGCGTGAACGCTCTTGGAGTATTCGTCCCAGGTCTGTTCATGGCATTCGCGGCAGGTGGCCTTGGTGACTTTCTTGCCATCGTCAGGATGGTTTTCGTCGACAGAGGCATGACAGGATTTGCAGCCGACCGAAGCGTGCGTGGTCGATTCAAATTGCGTCGGCTCAATAAAAGGTTTGCGGTGGTTTTTACCTTCGATCGAAGAATCACCATGACAAGCGAGGCAGCTCTCATTGTCAGTCTCAGGACGCGCTGCCAGAGCGGTCATTGAAGAAAGAAGGAAGACAAGGGCGATGTAGATCGAAGTTCGCTGAACGGGGCTCATAGTCGGCTCCTGGAGGTCTGAGAGTCTCTCATTCCTTGTGCGAGTGGTTAGCTGCGTCCACCAGTTCTTGCGCCGTTTTTTTCCTGGGGAAAAATTGCTTCTGAAAAACAGGGTACAGCTGAATCAGAGCGATGGCGCCGCAGAGCATGAGGAACCCGTAGAGATAATAAGAGCTTGAATCCGTGCGGGGAATTGCGTCTTCTGCCGCCGCAAAGGATAAACGAGTGTAAAAAGCCGCCATGCCGATGGCTGCATACTTCATGATGAGAATCCTCCGACGTTCCAGGATTAGCGCAGAACGGAAGTCAGAGCAAAACCGCTATGGTCAAGATGCTGCGAAGATGTTGCGAAGATGCTGCCAAGAAATCAGACGGAAATCATTCCGAGCAGGGCATTCTGGCGGGCAGCCAATTCGGCAGCCTCCAGACGCATCAGCCGTTTGAAGCTGAAGTCCTCGACCGTGAAACTCGCCATCACACAGCCTGCAAGAACAGCTTTTCTGAGAACAGTGTTCCACTGAGCCGGATCGGATTTGGCAAGATTCCGATCGACGCCGGCCTTGGACAGATACCCCATGAAGGCACCCGCGAAGCTGTCGCCTGCGCCTGTCGGATCGATCACCGTAGCTACAGGATAAGCCGGAGCAATGAAAATTCCCGCATCCGTGAAAAGCGTTGCGCCGTATTCGCCTCTTTTGATGACGACCACAGACGGTCCGAGTCCTCGAATATGCTCAGCCGCGCTGACCAGGTTGCGTTTGCCTGAGAGCAGGAACGCTTCGCCCTCATTGATGGAAAGAATGTCGACGCGCCTGAGGGTTTTTTTCAACTCCTCGAGCTTTCCTTTGATCCAGAAATTCATGCTATCGCAGGCAACCAGACGGGAACCAGGCGTCTGATCCAGGACTTTTTGCTGTAGAACCGGATCAATGTTCGCCAAAAAAACGTAAGGCGACTCACGATGCAGAGGGCTCAGCACCGGATCGAAGTGTTCAAACACATTTAAAGCGGTGGAAAGCGTCTTTGCCTCATTCAGGTTTTGATCGTATGCGCCCACCCAGTGGAATGTTTTCCCTGCGGAAACCTGAATTCCACTCGTATCGATCTGGCGATCTTTGAGCCAGTCCAGATGAGATTGCGGAAAATCATCCCCGACCACTCCAACAACCTGCACCGGAGCATAAAAAGACGCGGCGATGGAGAAAAAATTCCCGGATCCTCCCAGAGCGGCCTCAGCATTTCCTGCGGGGGTCTGGATGGTATCGAAGGCCAGTGAGCCGACGGTCAGAATCGAATTGGATGGGGTTTTCACCCCCGCAGTAAGCCCGCCAGCGGCTCATTTGTCAATACCGGATCTCACGCGAATCGAGCGGTGAAATGCCTGGTTTTCGAGCAGCTGATGATTTCCTGGCCTGTTTTTCTCCTTGCCGGGCTCGTCCGTTCGTTTCGCGCAGAACTTCTTCGAATCCCTTCCATCCCTGCCCCGCAGGTACCCAGCCTGTCGGGGCCGTCTTGCAGTCGCTGCAAAGGAGAAGCGGACCTGCGGAGTTGATTTCAGAGATATCGAAATACGCGATCCAGGACCGATTGGCACTCGCCCAAAGTGTTCCACTCGTCTCGAGGCCCGGCGGGAGCAGACGGAGGGCTTTTCGTCTATGTGAATTCGAATTTTCGGGTGTCCGGAACCCCTGCGAAAGCAAAGTCGCCTGCACAAGAGCGGCTGCAGGGGCGTGCTCTTCTTCCCAGACTTTGATTGCGGATTGCTGGCTCGAGCGATGTGCAATCGCTCCCAACAGCACCGCGGTCACGATGAGCAGGGGGCCGCTGATTCGGGACCATCGTTGCAGAAGTTTAGAATCGACGTTCGGTAAGCGGAATATTCGTGCCTTAAGGCCGCCGAGAACAGGAGAACGAGACAGCAGATGAGTGTGATCCATAGGGAAGCCTCAAGGAAAATTTGCCCCGACGGGTCGGGTCCACGAAGCCGTGAATGAAGTTGGAAATGATGCCGTGAATTTATTTGGCTCATCCGGACCTCCGTTGGAAATAATCTGCGCCGCCGAGCTACGCGGAAGTCGCGCCGCCTGAATCAGGAAACGGGACGGCGCTCTCTCCCATGTCAGGGCCTGGGGACCGAAGCTGTCCCGTGGCGGCCGAGTCAGATGGAATGAGGGGAGTGGACGGGCGAAACTGCTGGCACCCAGGCATCCCCGTTCCGCAAGCCAGCGAATTTGTCGGGCTGACCATCTGGCGCGTTCGAAATCCTGTTTGACCACAAGAAGTTCAAGAAGGCCCTGTAAAACCGGGCGA